>Ga0302226_10000091_pt1 | contig 82898 bp, 65 predicted proteins | sample II_Palsa_E3_3_FD_193524 | JGI IMG/M metagenome (GOLD analysis project Ga0302226, IMG submission 193524) | Peat permafrost microbial communities from Stordalen Mire near Abisko, Sweden - II_Palsa_E3_3 | ecosystem: Environmental > Terrestrial > Soil > Palsa > Peat permafrost | place: Sweden...
GAGGTTCGCGCGTGGACGATCAAGCGCGGGACGAAGGCTCCTGGAGCTGCGGGCGTGATTCACTCCGACTTCGAGCGCGGATTCATCAAAGCTGACTGCTATGCGTGCGAGGACCTGTTCCGGTTGGGCAGCGAGCAGGCCGTTAAGGAAGCTGGGCTGCTGCGGTCTGAGGGCAAAGAATACGTCGTCAAGGACGGCGACATTCTGTTCTTCAAGTTCAACGTGTAAGTCCTCGTCCAAACCGGACGGCGAGGCTAGGGGTGCCCCCTCCCCCCTTGGAAGTGTTTTTTGGCTATAAGTACCTCAATACAGACCGTTTAGATGCCAGGATTTTTGTGTGTTTGGAGATGAAAATCGCATGTAACTCGCTGTATCCAGGGAGTTTACGGGTAAAATAGCTGATTCAAAGAACTTAGTACCCTGTGGAGCAACGGGCGGGTACAGAAGCGGTTCTAAGGAAGCAGGCGAGAACAGAAACATCCAGCTGGAGAGATCCCACTCTTTAAGTATAGCGAGTTGGCAGGGGTACTATGCCAACTTTGGCGAACTATTATCTGCCCTGTTTTCATTGAGTTGGATCGAGACGGGGGCGTTTGGGGTCTTGACAGGTTTTGCGCTCCCCAGGCTTTGGCGAGAGGTGTGAGTGGCTGAACAGGGTGTGGCGGAAAAGCGGTGGGTGCCACGGGCGAATCCCTGGGTGATTGCTGCCACGGTGGCGCTGGCGGCGTTTATGGAGGTGCTCGACACCTCGATTGCCAACGTTGCGCTGCCGCACATTGCTGGAAACCTTGGCGCCAGCACGGACCAGGGAACTTGGGTGCTGACGAGCTACCTGGTGTCGAATGCGATTGTGCTGCCGGCTGGTGCGTGGGCTTCTAGTGTCATCGGGCGGCGAAATTTTTTTATGTCGTGCATTGCACTGTTTACGGTGGCTAGTTTTCTGTGCGGCATTGCGCCGTCGCTGCCGATTCTGTTGGTGGCTCGTGTGATCCAGGGAGCGGGTGGCGGCGGGTTGCAGCCGATGGCACAGGCGATCATGGCCGACTCATTTGACGAGAAGCGGAGGGGGCAGGCGTTTGCGCTGTATGGGCTGGTGGCGGTGCTGGCGCCTTCGATTGGGCCGACGCTGGGCGGATGGATTACGGATAACTACTCGTGGCGATGGATTTTCTATATCAACATTCCGGTGGGCATCCTGGCGTTTTTCCTGGTGCACCGGCTGGTGGAAGATCCTCCATGGATCAAGGCGGATCGGGCGAACCTAAAGAATCTGGATTATGTGGGGCTGGGATTCCTGGCGCTCGCGATGGCGGGGATGCAGATTTTTCTGGATAAGGGCGAAGAGGATGCGTGGTTCGCTTCGAATTTTATTCGGGTGTTCGCGACGCTGTTTGTGGTCGGCATGATTGGGCTGATTGCTTGGGAGTGGCGGAAGGAGCATCCGATTATGAACCTGCGACTGTTCAAGTACAAGAACTTCGCGATCTGCTGTTTGCTGATGTTCCTGGTGGGTGGCGTGCTGAATGCAGCGACGGTGCTGCAGCCGCAATACATGCAGTCGTTGCTGGGGTATACGGCAACGAGAGCCGGCGAGGCGCTGACGGGCGGAGGCATTGCGTTGCTGATCGTGATGCCGCTGGCGGGAATTGCGACGGGGCGATTTGCGGCGCGTAATCTTGCAGCGATCGGGTTTGTGTTCTTCACGGCGGCCTTCTACTACACGTCGACGCATACGACGCTGAACATGTCGTTTGGGGAGAACACGTTTCTGCGCATCCTGCAGATGGTGCCGATTCCGTTCTGCTTTATCGCGATTACCAACGCGGCGTATGTGGGGTTGCCGAGGGAAGCGTCGAACCAGGTTTCCGGGATTATTAATTTTGTGAGGAACGTGGGCGGCAGTGTGTTGATTGCGCTGACGGGCGCGCTGGTAACGAACCGCACGCTGTTCCACCAGGCGCGGCTGCAGAACTATATGCAGCCGGGCGTCTATGGGTTCGACAGCCGCATGAATGCGATCTCTGGCGGGTTGATGCATGCGACCGGGAACTCGGCGGCGGCGCATGGGATGGCGCAGGCGGCGATTTATCAGCAGCTTAATCAGCAGGCGGCGGCGATGGGATATATGGATACGTATCGGGTGCTGTGCTGGGCGTCGGTGATTTTGGTGGGGTTTGCGTTTTTGCTGAACAAGAATCGGCCGGGGGAAGGTGCGCCGGCGGGCGAGGCTGTGCACTAAGTTCTGCGCGGACGTGCCCACTGCGCGTGGGGCGGGCGTTCGCACGCCTTTTTACTGCTTCGCATGGGCCCTCCGTTGGTCGGCAACTAGATGTAGCTCGCGTGAGTGCCGCGGATGGTTCCTTGTGATCGTTGATGCAGACGCACAGGCCGTGTGTGTTCGACACTGAAGGGATGGCGAAGAAGAAACTGCGGGTAGGGATTTTGTTTGGCGGCCGGAGCGGCGAGCACGAGGTGTCGCTGCGCTCGGCGCGGTCGATTTTGAAGGCGATTGATCGCAAGAAGTATGACGTGGTGGAGTTGGGGATTAGCGCGGAGGGGCGGTGGCTGCAGGGCGGTGCCGCGCAGGCGCTGCTGGGTGCAGGGGCAACGGCTGGCGCGGCGGACGCTGGGGTTTCGATTGTGAGCGCCGCGGCAGCGCCGGGTTCGCGGACTGGGCTGGATGTGGTGTTTCCTGTGCTACATGGAACGTTTGGCGAGGACGGTACGGTGCAGGGGTTGTTTGAACTCGCCGACATTGCTTACGTGGGGTCGGGTGTTCTTGGTTCGGCCGCGGCAATGGATAAGGACGCGATGAAGCGGATGTTTGTGGCTGCAGGCTTGCCGATGACTCCGCATGTAACGTTGCTGCGGAGTGAGTGGCGAGCGGACGCGAAGAAGGCTACACGGGTGATCGAGAAGGCGCTGCGTTATCCCGTGTTTGTGAAGCCGGCGAATTTGGGGAGCTCGGTGGGGATCAGCAAGGTGAAGGTGCGCGAGGAACTTGCTGCGGCGATGGATTTGGCTGCGAGCTTTGATCGGAAGATTGTGATTGAGGAGGGCGTCGGCGGACCCGGTGTGAAGCCGCGGGAGCTCGAGGTGGCTGTGTTGGGGAATGATGCGCCTGAGGCTAGCGTGGTCGGAGAGATTGTTCCGGCAAAGGAGTTCTATGACTACGAGGCGAAGTATGAGCTGAGTGGGCCGGATGAGAGTGTTTGCATTCTGCCGGCGAAGCTGTCGAAGGCAGAAGAGAAGAGGATTCGCTCGATGGCTGTGGCGGCGTTCAAGGCCTGCGACTGCGCGGGGCTGGCGCGGGTGGATTTCCTGATGGCTCCAGCCGCTAAGGGAAAGCCTGCGGAGATTGTGTTGAATGAGGTCAACACGATGCCGGGGTTTACGTCGATCAGCATGTATCCGAAGCTGTGGGCTGCGAGCGGGCTGCCTTATGTGAAGTTGATTGACCGGTTGATCGAGTTGGCGATGGAACGCCACAGGGAAAAGATGGAGACTAGCTTCTCGCGCTAACGGGGGCGGGCTTGGGGCTTACGATAGACAGAATGAGTACGACAACCACTTCACTGACACTGGCTGACATCCTCGCGGCGCGCGAGCGGATTGGCGCGGCTGTCTATCGCACGCCGTGCACGCGGTCTGAGATGCTATCGAGGATGACCGAGCAGAGCGTTTTTCTGAAGCTTGAGAATCTGCAGATGACGGGCAGCTTCAAGGAGCGGGGCGCGCTGAATAAGATTGCGATGCTGACGCCGGAGCAGGCCAGGCGCGGTGTGGTCGCGGCTAGCGCGGGGAATCATGCGCAGGGTGTTGCGTATCATGCGACGCGGCGAGGGATTCGCGCTGTGATCGTGATGCCGCTGACGACGCCGCTGGTGAAGGTCACGGCTACGCGGGGGTTCGGCGCCGAGGTGGTGCTGCATGGCGGCAACTACGACGAGGCTTGCATCGAGGCCACACGGCTTTGCGAAGAGCAGGGCATGACGTTTATTCATCCGTTCGACGACCTGTTGGTAATGGCGGGGCAGGGAACCATCGGGCTTGAATTGCTTGAGCAGGTCGAAGATCTGCAGGCGGTGGTGGTACCGATCGGCGGGGGTGGGTTGATTGGCGGGATCGCGTGTGCGGTGAAGGAGATCAAGCCGAGTGTGCGCGTGATTGGGGTGCAGACTTCGCGGCTGCCGTCGATGCGCGATGCTGTTGAGGCGCATCATCCGGTGACGCTGGAGCCGGCGACGACCATCGCCGATGGTATCGCCGTGCGGAGGGCGGGTGAGGTTACGTTCCCCGTGGTGGCGAAGTATGTCGACGAGATTGTTACTGTCGACGAGGATGAGATCGCGAGCGCGATTCTGACGCTGCTGGAGCGCGAGAAGACGCTCGCCGAAGGTGCGGGCGCGACCGCGCTGGCTTCGCTGCTGCAAAAGCGGACGAGCTTGGCGGAGGGCACGCGGACTGCGGTGCTGGTGTGCGGCGGCAACATCGACGTCACCTTGCTGAGCAGGATCATCGAGCGCGGTTTAGTGCAGGATGGACGCTTGATTCGGCTGCGGATTCATCTGCTGGATAAGCCGGGAGCGCTGACCGAGTTGACTACGCTGATTGCGGCGCATCGCGTCAACATTGTGGATACGCTGTATAACCGGGCGTACTACGGCGTGAATCTTGGGGACACGACGATCGATATCACGATGGAGACGCGCGGACGTGAACAGGTGGAGCAGTTGCTGGCCGCGATGACGGAAGCAGGGTACAAGCACAGCCGCGTCCTCTAGGTGCTACGCGCACGGCGTGGCCCTGACGGCGAGTGGGGCGAAAGAAGTAAGAGCCTTGACGCAAAGGGCGCAAAGTTAGCCACGTTTCGCCGGGGGGTTGGGGGAACCTTGGGTGAGACTCACCTTTGGTAACGTTACTCGCTATGCTCGAGGCAGAGGTGTTGCTTGGGGAGACTTTGGGCCGCGTGTCTGGTGTTGGTATTTGGGATTAGTTTTGGAAGCGCGAAGGCGCAGTATGGGCTGTATGCGGTGGGGAGTGGCGGGTACTTGGGATCGGTGAACGCTTCTCAGGGTTCGTTGATGGTTTCGCAGGATAGCCTGTCGGCTTACGGTGGCACGTTCGGGATGTATGACACGTTGTTGCGCGCGGGGCCGTTGCGGCTTGGCGCCGATGCGCGGTACGTGATCGAGTCCAGCGGTGGCAGCACGCGGTATGGTAACCAGATTCGCGCTGGGTTGGGGGGCGCGCGGCTGGCGCTGTTCAGCCATGCGGCGCCGTTCAGCCCTTACGTGCAGGTGGAGATTGGCGGTGTTAGCACCAACTATGGACACTACGCTTCGCGGTCGACCAGCTTCGCGTATCAGATTCAGGTTGGGTTGGATTACTCGGTTGCGCCGCACATTGATGCGCGCATTGAATACGGCGGTGGTGGGATCGGCTCCGCGTTCGATGGCTATCGCCAGGGGATGCAACAGATGGGCATTGGGCTTGCTGTGCGCTTCTGAAGTCCTGCGCGGACGGCGAGGGTTTCGTGGCGCGCCGGGGCTAAAGCCTTGACAAGGTTTTGGCGGGAGAGTGGGGCCGTTGGAGTGGCGTCGGTTGGAGTGGCGCCCTCGCCCCACCCATGCCGATGATGAGGCCATCGTCATTAATGGGGCACCACGGAGTTGGGCAGAGAAAGAAGAGGACAGAATCAACAGCAACGGCCCGCTGATGAGCGGGCCGTTGCTGTTTGTAGTTGCGGCTTTTGCGCGAAGCGCCTCTCTGTCAGTTTCACGATAAGTAGGACTACTTAATCAAATTCTGGCCACCGTAAGCCACTTGTTTTCAATGCTGCAATTTTCAGCTTTCAGATGATTTTCAACATACGATGGCCACGAGTGACAGAACTGAACCATAACTTGGCCACAACTGGCGAAGTTCACCCTCCTGACCCCATAACAGACTGATATGGAAGTAGATAAGTGCCGCATACGATGCGCGCGTTGACGGTCGTTTAATTTTACGGAATTGGCCGGCCTGCTAGACGCTGGGGAGAGATTTGCCGTTTCTGTACGTCACGAACGCCAGCAGGCCGAGACCGGTCGCTAGCAGAAGCATCGTGCCGGGCTCGGGCGTGGGGTTGACCTGGAAGCCGGTGGTGGCCAGGGTATCGAACGATGACCCGTCGGGACCGCCGAGGATCTGGAAGGAGCCGGTGTAGGTCTGGAATGCGATGTCGACGGGAAGGGTGACGGTGAAGAGCGCGCCGGTGTAGCTATCGCCGGGATCGAGGCTTAGAGGGAAGCTGAAGAAGTCGCTGTCGTCGAGCGTGAGCGGGCTGTCGATGGTGTAGTTGTCACTGTTGAGGAAGACGGGTGCGGCGTTGGTGCTCGGTGCCGAGACTGTTGCGTCGAAGGTGAGGGTTGAGCCGGGGGTGGCGCTCTGCACAGGATTGCTGAGCGACAGGGTGAGGGTGTCAGCCAAGACTGGCGACGGCGCCAGCAGAAGCATGGCAGGAACAAACATTGTGAGAGAGAGAATTATCTTTCTGATCATCGTGGTCTCCTTGGTGCCGTAAGAGTTTCGTTTCGAGTTGAGGCTTAAGCGGTCCTGTCGTTTCTTATGGAAGAACGGCGCGGCTGCCGCCGCCAAAACTTCCGCCGCTGTAGGTACCAGTTAGTCGCTGGAGGACGGGCGAACCAGGAGCGCCCGCTGTGGCCGGGAAGCTGATGGTCGCTGTCGCTGAGCCGCCGGGCTGGATGGTTCCCAACGATGCAGGGAGCGGCGAGCCGGAGACACTGCCGAGCGTGGCCACTGTGATTTGCGCGTTCTGCGCGGCGGTTGTGCCGCTGTTGCTCACGGTTATGAGGGCCTGGTAGCTGCCGTCGGGTTGCTGGGTGAGAGAGGCGATCGATGTGAGTTGGATTGTGCCTGCGGATATGTTGAGGTAAACCGGCGACACGCCGCTGGTGGAGGGAAGTGCGACGCTGTCGGAGACGGTGAAGCCGAACACGTCGGAGCCTGTGTAGCCTGCGGCCGGCGTGTAGATGATGTTTGGCGGGACGCCGGTGAGCGTGCCGTGTTGCGGATTGCTCGCGATTGCGTACGTGAGAGCATCATTGACCGCGCAGTTCGCGCCCGCCGATCCGACCAGAGCGATATTGGAAGCTGTGTTCTCCGTGGCGTTGATGCTTTGCGATGCGGCAATTGGTTTGTCGCAGGGTGAACTGGCGGCCACCCGGAGAAGAATGATGCCGTCGCGGTCCTGGAGCGTAAGGTTACTCGTCACAACCGAACCGTCGTTCGGGTCGTTCGTGATCGCAGGATCATTGCCCTGGAAGTGCTTCCAGACGCCAGAGCCACCCAGATCCTTATTGACGTCGAGGGTTACCGGACCATTGCCCTTGGGGTTCACAATCGCGATGCCGTTCTGGAACTCGCGAGCCCAAACACCACCAGGCAGTCCAAAGCCTCCGACGGTGGCGATATATGGGTCGGTTTCGGAAATCCCGACATTGTTTCCATAGGCCCAGCGCGGCGAGCGCTGAACTGCGCCGTTCGCATTGTTGATCGGTTGACCAAGATAGCCCGTGCCAATGCCGCCGCCATCATATTCTTCCCACCAGTACTTGGCGTTGTTGAATACGGTCGTCGTACTTGGATAACCTGGACTGCCTGGGATATATCCGGGGCCGATGTGGTCGGGAGCGACTTCGCCGGCATAGTAGCCGTCGTTCATCAGCGCCATCGTGATTCCGTAACGTATGGCCTGACCGGGCGCGGGGTTATACGGGTCGGAACCGTTGGCCAGGAGGGATTCCTGGTTGAATATCTCCACCTTGGGGCTGGCCATCATGTCCATGAGGTCCATGTATGAGTGCATGGCAGCGTTGAATCCTCGATAGGTCTCATAGGAGTAGGAGGCGCCGATTACGGCTTCGTCCACGCCGCCTTCAAATTGCTGATAGAGCGAGCCGATAGCGGTTGGAGGCGCCGGTGCATTCCCAGTCCCAATTGGTGAACCAGGGGTACTGCCCAAATAGGAGGCATTCACCCAGTTGCCGTTATTGCAGATTGCGATCTTTGTGTTGCTCGCTGCCGAGCTGAGCGAATGAAGTGTTTGAGCAAACTCCGCATTGCTTTGTTGGTAGCTGGCGATCACACCGGGATTGGTAATGAAGACATCGCCAGGTTGTGTCGTGGTCTCGCTCGAGTCAGGCGCTCCATTGCGCAACCAGTCGCCGGATTGCAGCGGACCATACCAGCAATTGTCCAGGAAGATTCCGTCAAAGTTGGCCGAGGAATTCTGTAGAGCCTGCGAGGGCTTCTGATACGCCCCGCTTGCATCGGGAAACGCCGACATATTTCCGTCGATCCACTCGTGGTAGACGTAGTTGCCCGCCGCCACGTATGGGTAACCAAAGGTTGAGTCGGGCTGCACATTGTGGGTAATATTCCAGACCCAAATGGTCGAGTTGCCAGTGCCCGAGCCTGCGCTAATGACCTCAGGTCCGGGGAGGCCGTTCGCCTGGGCGGTGCCCTTGTTATAAAGCCACCAGTTGTTTTTATGGATGATGGCGTTAAAGTGCGGATAGGTGTTGTCGGGGTTGAGTGTCAGGGTGGTGCTGCTTGTTAGGCCGAGGTTGTCTGTGCCATCCAACCAGCCGCCACTGGGGCCGGTGGAGCCGGCGAGGCCAAACGTTGCATATGCGGATTCCAGCTCAACATACTGGAACACCTTGGTGCCACCCGGCGCCGACGACGCGGCGTGGACGCCGTCAACAACCAGCGAGCGCGTTCGCGTTGAGCCGTAAGTGTTGATCCAGGAGCCAGAGGCGGCCGTGCTCCAATTGCCGCCGCCCCAGCTCTCGTCATTCGCGCCGATGATGACGACATTGAACTTTCCCATGATGGGCCAGCCAACGGGGGAGTAATAGGGGTCGCCGCCAATATAGATCATGCCGAGCCGCGGAAACGGCGGGGCATAGCTCGCGTACGGGCTGACATACGGCGTCGCGGTTTGCGCATGACTCGTCGGAGCCGTGAACAGGACGGCAAGAGCGAGAACCATACTGCTGCAACGTGCAACAAATACTCTTTCCATTTTCTGATACCTCTCCGACTTAAATGAGTTGTGGCAATTGGTCTTGTTGCTGCCCGGCCTTCGCCGGATAGAACTACTGAGAAGATCGGACTCCGGGGAACCGCCTTATCTATCGCGTCACTCTCGGCGGCAAAGCTGGGACTCCGTGTGAAAGCTCTTGGTGAACTGTCACAGGCATATTGATCTCGATGCTTGGATCGTGTCCAATAGAATCCATCAGCCACAACCATCTAGGATTTAGATTGACGAAATCACCGTATGATTTGCGTTGATGGAGACGAACGGCCACACCTTCAATCGCCTGGAGGCGCAGCGACTATCTCTAACCTCAGATCACGGGAAGAGGCTCCAACACGCAGTTTCCTCGGCCCTAAGGTGCGAACCCAATCGTTCGCTTCTACTGACCAATACTCTAGTGAGCGGTGCGACACGTGGAGAGTGAGAGCCTTGGTTTCACCGGCATTCAAGTGAATGCGATCAAACGCGACGAGGGAGCGGATAGCGAATTGGGCCGAGTGTGCTTGAGCTTTTTCGGGTGCGTCCAGGTAGACTTGCGGCACCTCGTCACTCGCCATGGCACTGCTGTTGTGCAGACGAAAGCTCACATCGAGGCCGCCATCTTTCGTACTGGCAACCGTCAGCCCAGAGTAATCGAATGTTGTATAGGAAAGGCCAAACCCGAAGGGGAAGAGCGGTTTTATCTTCTGCGCATCAAACCAGCGATAGCCCACAAGAATTCCTTCGGAAAACGTTGTTTTACCGCCCACGCCGTCGGAGGTACGTTCAGAGTGCGCAGGGTCGTGAGAGACGTATTGATCCAGTCGTTCGGCCCACGTAAAAGGTAAGCGTCCCGCCGGGCTACTGCGGCCCAGGAGAACGTTTGCGGTAGCAACGCCGCCCGCATCGCCCGGATACCACATCTCAAGTACAGACTTGACGTACTTCAACCAGGGAAGTGCAATCGGCTGGGCATTATTGAGCACGACAATTGTGTTGGGGTTGATCTTCGCGATCTCTGTAATCAGTTGATCCTGGTCGCCGGGAAGATCATAGTCTGGCCGGCCCCTCGCCCATGCAAAGACGATAACCTTTTTCGCCTTGCGCGCGGAATCAAGCGCGGCTTGGTAGTCTCGGGTCCGCGCGGCAGGAGGCATCCAGTTCAGCCGGATCTGGACGGGACGGCCCGACCCATCGCCCAACTCAGTTAAGACGAGAGAATGGAATCCCTTCGTGAGGTGCACAGCCCGTCGCACATCGTCGAGGTTATCTGTAGTCGGCAGGACATTATCTTCTGGGGGCTGGACGAAGTCTCCATGCTGGAAGAGACCCGCGCTGTTGCCGGCGGGCATGTCATCGATTGTGAGCTTGGCCGAGCAGCCTAGCAGTTGCGTATAAATCCAGTAGACTCCCGTCTCCGGAATTTCGAACGTGGCACGCCAGGTAAAGCTGCTTCCCACAGGGAGCGCATGTCCACTCTCAGTCGTGAAGTCCACCATCGGATCAATCGCTTTCGTCCTTTTTTGGCCATCTTCCCGCACGATTCCTGGCTGGCCTGAATGGAAGAACAGCGAGGCCGGAATCGGTGTGCCCGTCATGTCGTCGGCAACTGCATAGAGGATGTGCTGGTCGGGGACGTTTTGCGTGGCTTGTTTCAGCGCAGCGAGTGGGCCTGGTTCGCGACCGGGAATGCCGAGCGCCTTTTCCATCGAAACGCCGATGGTAATCGTCTGCCCTGCACCCGGTCCGATGATCGCCAACGACTTCAGGTCATCTGCAGTTATCGGCAAGGCGCGGTCCTGGTTCTTCAACAGAACCGCCGAGTCCTCTGAGGTTTTTTCGATAATCTTTACATCTTCATCGAAAGGTACTGGGGTAATAGAATGTTTCGGCTCGTTGTCGAGCCAGCCAAAGTGGTCCTCTCCAAGCAAGATTCTCCCCGCGGCTTGTGTGATGCGCTCTGGGTCCACCTGACCCGCTTTGACTGCGGCCAGCATGCCATGCGGCTCTTCATCATGGCGATGTCCGATGTACAAACGGGGAGGCTCCTCGGGAGTGCGAGCCGGCCAGGCGTACGGCTCATAGGACTTGCTTTTCTCGTCGTCCTCCGGAGGCGACGGGGGTAGAGGTTCGGACACAGGGCAAAAAAAGCAGGGCTTGTTATCGGCTGTGTAACCCGCCATTTCCAAGTCAAGGCCGACGTTAATAAACGTGGGCGCGTGATTCGCGCCCCAATCGGAAACCACAAAACCCCTAAATCCAATTTCCTGCTTTAGCAGCTTTTGCAGCGTGTCAGGATTACCACAGGCAAACGCCCCATTCACCTTGTTGTAGGAGCACATGATCGATGCGACGCCGGCCTTTACGGCGTCGGCAAACGGAGCTGCATAAATCTCGTGCAACGCCTGTTGACCCACCACTACATCACCACCTCCGTTGTAAGCAACGTAGTGCTTGGCCTCAGCCATCACGCCCTGGCTTTGGATGCCTTGAACTTCAGCAGCTCCGATCGCACCAACGAGGAGCGGATCCTCGCCGAAGAGGTCGTATGCGCGCGACCAGACCGGATCGCGCATGATATTTATAAACGGCTGCAAACTGATATTCACTCCAGCGGCTGCGGCATCGCGCCCAATCACGACCCCGTTTAAACGCGCGTCTTCGCGGCTGAAGGTCGCTCCTAAGCCCATCGTGCTCGTTGGTGCTGTAGACGGTTGGCGCGTCAGTACGCCGGGGGGACCGTCGGCCAATCGCAGCCAGGGAATGCCCAGTTTCGGATCTCCCGCCATATAGCCAGCCTGGCCCTGTGATTCCTCGGGAGGATCTTTCTCGCCGTGAATGACTGCGATTTTCTGGGCAAGCGTCATCTCGGAGAGCAGTTTGTCGACTCTTACATTGCCGGTGACCACGGGTACGCGATCACTGGCGCGAAGCTGCGTATTGGAGGCCTGGGCGGAGGCCATAGCGCAAGCGGCTACGATCAAAAAGGGCCCGGCGAGCGAGGCAGACCAGGTAGGAGGACGTAGAGCGCTCATAGATTTTTCTGCGATCAAGAAAGAGAGATGGATAACGGTTGAAATAAAGAGCAACGCTGGTTCAATCCAGGCATCGAGAAAACGTGGACAGGCTCAATCGAATTTGAAAACGGTCAGCGTTCGGCATGTGAGGCCTGTCAGGTGAAATGTATTCGCGGGGGTAGCCTCGGTCAAATACCAAGTTCTTCGTGAATCAATCGAATTTTGAGATGTGCAAAAAGGCATGACGCGACCAATCGGTGCGTGGATCTCTCAATCTAAATCCTAGATAGAGAGGGCTGCGAGATTGTATTGGACAGAGGCCGGACTCCTGGATCAATATGCTTTGTACGTCTCAAGAAGGCTGACAAACGTTGACTTCTGAGTACCCTGGCTTCGCCGCCAGGAAAAACGGATAGATAAAACATCCGGCTTATCCATCTGCTCTTTCACAGAGCCGTTGAGGCCTCGCTCTTCAGAGCAAGGCAATCGAGGATTGGCAATCAAGTCCGCAGCGGATGATCGCCTGCCGCACATGATCCGTGATGATTCAGCTCCAAAACTGAAGCTTCAGGAGAGATAGATGAGACGGAATCCTGAACGCGGCCTACGCGGCAAAGGCATGGTGACCAGCACACGGCCGAACACCAAATTGTCCAGTGCGACGATTTTTACTTTACTCGCTGGCTTATGTTTCCTTCCGGCGCTTAGTTGGGGTCAATCTGACTCGCCGTCAGACGGTGCGGTAACCCGTTGCGTTTCGGCCAAACTTCTTACGCACCGGAGCGACAGTCATCCGCAAAATACGGCGAAAAGTACCAGTGAACCGATGCCACTTGGCGTGGCGCCACCGGCTGGTGAACGCTGGCATGTTCAGGTCAACGATGCGTTCGATGAGGATGGTTCCATTAACCAGGCGCTCTGGAACGGCGGCACAGGCGGTGGCATGCCGCCAGGCTTTTGCGCTGTACCCGCCACGAGTTGCGGTTATACAGGCGATGACTGTAAGAGCTATTTCGGCACCTACCCGAAGGCACCGTTTGCGACCATCGACGGCGACCTGGGGCTGACGATTCAGGCGACACACGCCGCGCCGGGCGACCGTAAGTACTACGACAATAAGGCAGCCGACATCCAGAGCTACGGAAAGATAACTATCCGCCCTGGCTCATTCGTCGAGTGGAAAGCAAAGATGCCGACGGACCGAAAGGGTGAAGGAGACGGTTGGCACGTTGACCTTTGGTGCACAACGCTCAGCCGAAATCGATGCGACGATTCATCCGAGGTGGATGTCGCCGAGAAGATCCTGAGCGTGGGCAACAGCTCAAAAGCGTCCTACATCGTCCACGACCAACCGATGGGATTGCATACGGTCATTGAGTCTCGCTATAGCGCTCCGGGGAGTCCTGACCTGTCGGCTGACTTCCACACCTACGGCCTGGCTTGGCGCGACGACCACAACGGCAAACAAGGGTCACTCCAAGCGTACATCGATGGGAAGCCGATTGTGGACCATCCTGTGCCGATTAATGACCCGTCATGGGGCAGCGGTGCGTACTGTTATGCCGGATGGATGCAGCAGGAGTTGGGCGTTTGGGGTGGTGGCGCCAGTATCAAACAGCGCACGTCCACTCACGACCCGCTCCACGTCAGGCGCTTCACGGTTTGGAAGGCGTACTGAACCAGAGCAGCGTCAGTTGATCAGTGAGTACGAAACCATGACTGACATCGCTGCCTTGGCCTTGTGTCCCAAAAGGATTTGCGCGAATCGGGAGGCATCATGAACACCTGCACGCCTGAAGTTAGAAACGGATTGCGCCTAATGGCAGCCTTGTACTAGCTACTACTGCCTATCGTGCAACACAGAGTAAGGACATTTCATTGATGAAGGCAAAACTTGCCAGGAAATTACTTGTTAGCATGATGGCATTGCTGGGAATTTGGCCAGCCTGCGCCGCGGACCGGCCACAGCTTGGCGCGGAAATTTGGATCGAGCCCGGGCAAACTCCTCTTCAGATTGACACGTGGTTTCGCGATCTGGCAGATTCGCACATGCCGGTGGCGCGGCTTTTTTTAATGTGGCCCTATCTTGAATCGGCTCCTAATGTATGGAATTTCACTCTTTACGATGCGGCATTCCGGTCCGCGGAGAAATACCACATCCACATTGTGGCGACGCTCACGCCGAACGGGTTGCCGCCATTCCTCGGCGGCGATGGCAGCCAGGGTGTGGGTATTCTTCCAACAATAGAAGACCAGCAGTTAGCCGCGGCGTATATCGCCAAGGTTGTGGAGCATTACCGGTCCAGTCCTGCACTCGACACCTGGCTACTGGTGAACGAGCCAGGCCAGGGACCGGTTGCGAATCCGGCGGCGATCACCGCTTTCAGAAAGTGGCTCGCGAAGCAGTATTCGTCTGTCGACCAAATGAACGCCGCATGGGGTACTGCATACAAGGAGGTTGATGCGGCACAGCCGCCTGATTCACACCAAATATTTAATCGGAACCAAGAGCTGGATTGGCGCGCCTTCTGGGAGGATTATCAGACCGAGCAACTGCACTGGCTTGCAGACGAGGTCCGCAAAGAGGATAGCAACCATCCGTTGCATCTTAATCCAGCTGGACTGCTTAACAATCTTGCGGACGTCTCCGACGATCTTCCTTCGTGGCGGACTTTTCTCGATTCGCTGGGTTGCTCGATTCACCCCGCCTGGCACTTTGGGCTACTGAATCGCGACCAGTACGCTCTCGGTGTTTCCTACCTGAATGACCTGGTACGCGGCAGCATTGAGCCGAAGCCCTATTGGGTGACGGAGCTGCAGGGTGGCAACAACATCTATAGCGGTCACAAGCCTATGAATCCGACACCGCAGGACATTGCGCAATGGGTGTGGACGAGCATCGGTGCGGGGGCCGACCGGATTATCTTCTGGCTACTCAACAGCCGGGCCGAAGGGTTGGAAGCGGGCGAATGGTCGTTGCTGGATTTTCAAGGGCTTCCGAGTGAACGGCTGAAAATAGCGGCGGCCATTGCCAACGTAGTGAACCAGCACGAAAGCTTTTTCTCCCTGGCACGGCCGTATCATTCTCCGATCACGATCTTACTGAGCCTGGACACAATGAACTTTGAAGAGGTTTTCCATGCTGACGACGATCCAGCACGCAGCCGTGATGCTCATATTCTGTCAGCGCTCGGATTCTATGAGGCACTTTCGCGTCTAGGGCCGCCACCGGATATCAAATATTTCAGTGACTACGACTGGGGCAAAAAAACAAAGCAGCCGCGGGTGGCGATCCTGCCCGATGCGCGCGTGCTAACGGAAGCACAAATCCAATCTTTGCACTCCTTCCTTGAGCACGGCAACACGCTTCTCATCACAGGGCTCACCGGCTTTTACGGGCCTCATGCCACGGCGTGGTCGCTCGTGGGCTTTCCGCTCGCAGAGATCACCGGCGGCCGAATCAAGGAGGTTTATCTACGGGGTAAGACTCCCCTGGTTTCCCTGACTACACCCTCTGACGTAGTCCTGCCGTCGCGCTTTTGGATCAGTAGCATTGATTCCTCGTCCACGACAGTAATCGGACAGGAGAACGGCGAAGTGATCGCGACGGAACGGGATGTACCAGGCGGCGGAAGAGTGATCTGGATTCCATCGCCTATCGGCCTGGGTGCATGGCTCACCGATGCGCAGCCATTGACTCGGTATCTGCAGGCAAGTCTTAGCGACGCTCTGTCTGCTCCGTTTACAATGACACAACCTCAGGATAGCTGCCTGCTGCGCGTGCTCGAAAACCAAGGCACCTACCTTACCGTTCTCACAAATGGAGCCGACGCCTCAAAGAAGTGCGAGATCAAGGCACCTCCTGGTCTTCGAGCAACCACGCTCTGGGAAAGGATGCCTCAAGGTTCGGCAACCGCGTCAAGTTACACATTGGAGCCGCGGGGAACATTCGTCCAGCTATGGCAATGAAAATAATTGGCTCGTCAGGCTGGGCTCGAAAGCGCAGCCCAAGGTATTTTCAATAACATGCACGTCAGCGGTACGTTGAATTCAACGGATCGGCCACTCGCGCCCTTTCACCATCATCGTCTCAATCTGCAAAGTGGCTTGTTCCCGGTCCAGCGTGAACCGTATAAGATCGGCCGGCGCTCCGACCCGCAGTACACCACGGCCGCCCGTGAAGCGCCCCGGGTTTCTGGTGGCCATTTGCAGAGATTCAGACAAGGAAACTCCTGCAAAGCACGCGGCGCGCGCCACGCCATCTTTCAAGGGGAGTGCGGCGCCAGCAAGAAACTCTGTCCCGGCGAGGCTGAGTCGTCCATCTGCGTTGAGTTCAACGCTTCCGCCGACCGGTGTCTCATACTGCCCTGGTGGCATCCCCGCCAAGGCGACGGCATCGGAGACGAGAATAGACCGTGCCACACCTTTGGCCCGGATCATCGTCTTCAACATGTCGTTCGGCAGGTGGTGACCATCGGCTATCAGCGTGGCTGTCAGACGATCGTCGGCGAGTTGGGGCCAGAGTACATTGGCGTGCCTGGGGATCAATGCTGCGCTACCGTTACCGAGATGCGTTGACAGCGTAGCACCGGCATCCATGGCTCCGTGGATCTGATCCGGGGTAGCGTCGGTGTGACCTATCGCGACGTGGACACCCTTTCTGGCCATTGCAGCGATATACTCTGCGGCGCCCTCGAAGTGCGGAGAGAGGGTCACCATCCCGACCAGGCCCCCAGAAGCAGTTTGCCAACGGTTGAACTCGTCTAGATTGGGAGGCCGTATATGCTCCAGCGGATGAGCTCCGCGTGGACCGTCGGATGGACTGAGATGGGGGCCCTCCACGTGCACATAGGGAACCGTGTGGGCAACGAGCTTGCTGCTCCGCCGCGCTTCAGCTACGGCGCAGAGAGCCGCGGTGATCTTCACCTCCGACGCTGTGATGACGGTTGGGAGATACGTGGTCACTCCAGTCGCGATGATCTTTTCGGTAAGCGAGACGATCGTGTCTGGATCCGGGTTCTCGCGATTGACGTCGTCACCGCCATATCCGTTGACCTGCAGGTCGATCAATCCGGAGGTGAGCCATGCTTCATTCTCACCACGCACCTCTCGAATCGCCTGGACGAGCCCATCTTCGACGATGACTTCGAGTACTCTTCCGCTCTGCGGACTTCGTCCTCTGATTGTCTGCTTCATTGTTTTTCCGTTTCCGCGGCCTGAGACTGCGATATACGGGAAAGATAGCACTCATCACGCGGGCTGCATCATCTTGGAATTCGATGGATCAAAGCGTGAATTCATATTTGACCTCACTTTGTCCTCCCCATAGACTTCATCGGATATGCACAAAGCTTTTTCTGCTACAGCAACGATGGTTGCATTGTCTCTCCTGGGCTTTCCTATGGCAGCCAGCGCGCAGGCGGGGGCCGTAGCGCAAACGCCGCCCATGGGCTGGAATAGTTGGAACTACTTTGCTGGCAGAGTCACCGATCGGGACATTCGCGACTCCGCCGATTGGATCGTATCGAGCGGAATGAGGGACGCGGGCTATACCTACGTCAATATTGACGATACCTGGGAGGGTGAGCGCGACGCCGAGGGAGTGCTTCATAGCAATAGTAAGTTTCCGGATATGAAAGCACTTGCAGATTATGTGCATTCCAAAGGGTTGAAGATTGGAATTTACTCGTCTCCCGGGTCGAAGACGTGTGCAAACTTTACGGGCTCGCTGGGCCACGAAGCGCAGGACGCGCAGCTCTATGCTTCGTGGGGGATCGATTATCTAAAATACGATCTATGCAGCTTCGACGCGGTTATGGAGAAGCAGGCGCCAAACGACAAAACGGCGCAGATGCGCCTGATGATCGCCGCCTATGACAAGATGGGCAAGGCCCTCCATGCAGCCGGGCGGCCCATCGTGTATTCGTTTTGCCAGTACGGTTGGGATGCAGTATGGGAGTGGGCGCCGTCGGCCGGCGGAAACATGTGGCGCACGACAGGCGATATCTCCGCAAACTGGGATCGAATCTATGTCTTGCTGAGCCAGCAAGCGGGCCTGGCAAACCATGCGGGACCGGGCCACTGGAATGATCCCGACATGCTCGAGGTAGGCAATGGGAAGTTATCGGTCGCGGAGAATCGCGCTCACTTTTCCATGTGGGCCATGCTCGCCGCGCCTTTGTTGGCCGGCAATGACCTACCCGACATGAAACCCGAGATTAAAGCCATCCTCACCAATCGGGATGTCATTGCGATCGATCAGGATGCGCTTGGACAGCAAGGCTCGCGCGCCTACGCGGATGGCGAGGTGGAGGTCTGGACACGTCATCTCTCTGGCGGCGCGCTGGCCATCGCCGTGCTCAACGTTGGCAGCGATCGAGTGTCCACGCATCCCTTCCACCTGAACCTGACGAAACTGGGGCTGCGCGGCAACCAGACGGGCAAGGATCTTTGGACTGGAAAGAAGGTCATCTTGTCGGATGGACAGCCAGTGGTTCTTGCCAGCCACGATATTCTCCTGGTTCGCATCGACAAACCGCAATGACTTTCTCGAGCTAGATGTGGCGCGAGTGTGAGGGCGGCGAACAAGGAGTCGAGGAGGTTGAACCGATGACCGGTTGTTATCGGCCGACGTTTCTCCAGTCGAGGATGACCTTGCCGGTCTGGCCTGAGATCATCGCGGCGAATCCCTGCTCGAACTCGTTGTAGTCGAAACGGTGAGTGATGACCGGCGAGATGTTTACCCCCGATTCGAGCATCACCGTCATCTTGTACCAGGTTTCGTACATCTCGCGACCGTAGATGCCTTTGATGGTCAGCATGTTGAAGACGACCTGCCGCCAGTCCATCAACATCTCCTTGGCCGGGATGCCGAGTATTGCAATCTTTCCTCCGTGACTCATGTTGATGGTCATGTCGCGTAGCGCCTGCGAGTTGCCGGACATCTCCAGACCCACGTCGAAGCCCTCAGTCATGCCTAGTTGCTTTTGCACCTCGACGAGCGATGTCCTGGTCGGATCAACCGCCAGAGTGGCACCCATCTTGCGAGCCAGCTCAAGCCGGTACGGATTCATATCCGTTACCACGATATGGCGAGCTCCGGCATGACGTACGACCGGGATCGCCATGATGCCAATGGGCCCGGCGCCGGTGATGAGAACGTCCTCGCCCAGAACCGGAAACGAGAGCGCCGTGTGGACAGCGTTGCCGAACGGATCAAAGACTGCCGCAACTTCCTGGTCGATGGCGGGAGCGTGACGCCAGACGTTGGTCATCGGCAGCGCGATGAGTTCGGCAAAAGCGCCGGGTCGATTGACGCCAACCCCTTGCGTGAATGCACACAGGTGGCGCCGGCCAGCGAGGCAATTGCGGCAGCGGCCACAGACCACGTGACCTTCGCCACTGACAATGTCGCCGGGGGCAAAGTCGCTGACATTCAGTCCGATCTCGACGATCTCGCCGACAAACTCGTGACCGATTACCATGGGCACGGGAATAGTCTTTTGCGCCCAATCGTCCCATTGGTAGATATGGACATCGGTACCGCAGATGCCCGTGTAGCGAACCCTCACCAGGACGTCGTTGATGCCAATCGCCGGCTCCGCGATATCTTCCAGCCACAGACCACGTTCAGCCCTGCTTTTGACCAACGCCTTCATGCAGATCCTTCCGGGGATGGGTTTGAGAACGAAACATGATTGTGTCGGCCATTCAGCGCCGCCTAATCGACGTTCGGCTCGGCGACGAGGCGCAGATCGCGTGACGAAGCGCCGACGCGCGTCTTGCGCGGACCCTTACAGCTCCTTCTGACTTCGAAGAGCTGCTGGAGCCGCCGTTGGTTCCTCGGATCGTTGGTCGAGATCTAGAAGTGAATCTTCGCTGCGAGCTGAACGGTTCTCCCTGGATTTTGTGTGCTCGAGATGCTGCCGAAATTGCTGGTTCCGACAACCTGTCCGGGAAATCCGAAGTTTGTGTGGTTGAAGAGGTTGAAGAATTCCCCCCTCAGCTCGATGCTGTTCTGGGCATGGATCACCCAGTTCTTGGAGAGCGTCAAATCGTCGTCAACAAAGTTATCCGACTTGAGGCTCGCGGGATTACGCTTGACGTTGCCAATGGTTCCCACAGGTGGCGTGGTAAACGCCGCTGTATTGAACCATTCCGCGGGCCCCTGGTGGGCAATCGATGCGCTTGCGATCTGGCTCGGATATTCTGTGTAGCGTCCGCCGACGGTTCCGATGTTTTCGTTGTCAGTAGCAAGAAATACGGAGAACGGCATTCCGCTGCGATAGCTGAAGATATCAGCCACGGACCATCCCGCGACCACCAGGTTGAGCAGACGGGACCCTGTCCGGCCGGGAATGTCCCATACGTTGCTCAGGCTCACGACGTTGCGCTCATCAAAACCCGCGAGCCCCCGAGTGATCCCACCGTTGTAGCGAGTTGGATTCGAGGTAACCTGGCCAAAAATGTTGCCGCTGGAAAGGTTGTCAACGTAATCAATATTCTTGGAGTAGGTGTAGCTCAGCAGGAAGCTGAGGCCATGAACGTAGTGTCGTTGAACGCGCGCGGCCAATGCGTTGTACTCGGAGTTGAACTCGTTATAACCGTTGAGGGCGTAGGGAGAGAAATTCGGAAAGGGCCGAGGGCTGGGGTTGGGCGAAGGGCCCGGTAAGGGCGAGACGTTGTCGACGATCTGCGCGGTGAGCTTGGTTCCCTTGGAGCCGAAGTACGCGAGCTCGACACCGAGGTTCGCGCCGAACTGGTGCTGGACCGATAACGTCCATTCGGAGACATACGGAGTGCGCGAGGATGCGGGATCGACGTTGAGGCACTGGCTGCAGCCAGTCGTGGTTGGCGAGCCCTCTGGACTGCCGGGGAACGGGTTGGGCAGTTGTGCGGTGACGGTCGTCGCGTTCAATCCAGAGACGGTCTGCGGGAAGGAGAAGGGCCAGTTGCCGGCCGCGCTCTGCGAAGCCTGGATGTAGTTGGACCCGAAGCTATCGTAGAAGATGCCTGCGGAGGACCGCACCACGGTGGTGGGGGTCAATTCGTACGCGAACCCAAGGCGGGGCGCGAAGTTATTCCGGTCCGGCGTAATTCCTCCCGGCCGGATCGTTGGGGCCGCGCCGGTGATGGGGTTCTTCTGGTCGAAGACATACTGGCCGGTGTTGAAGTCGAACGTGCCGAGACCGTAGCTGTTGACCGGCGGAGCGTTGTAGTCGTAACGCAGCCCACCGTTGAGCGTGAGGCGTCCGGTACGCCAGGTGTCTTGAATGTAGAACCCATATCCGTAGGTAGTGAGACTGACCGCAGCTCCGCCGACCTGGCGCGCGGCGTTATCGGGTACTCCCAAGAGAAAGCTGGCAAAGGCATCGCCGGTGGTGGAATTGAAGTCCGCGGTCTGCGTTGGTTGAAAGCCAATACTCGTGCTGGCGAGGCTGTCCTGCACTTCGTGGGTGTGCACGATGGCGCCGCCAAACTCAATGTTGTGTTTCCCAATGCTCTTCTGCACATCGACAATTCCGGAATTCTGATAGACGGGGCCGATGGTGACATCGTTCAGGGGAACTCCGTTATAGCCATTGATGTTGATGGGGGGAATGATTTGCGCCCCGAGAAACTCTGGAAAGACCGCACCGAGGCCGCTGGATTGCGGGAGGCCCGGGGGAAAAGTATTGCCCGTGAAGTAGTTGACACCGGTCAGACCATAACGGACAGTCATGACCATGGATTGGCTGAACACGTGGGTATCGCTGGCTTCGACATTGACAAGCTTATCTGTCGTCGTGGACTGAAATGCGGGCAGGGATGCTGCAAAGCTGGGATTGCTGGCTCCGGTGTACCGGGCAAAGAAACTGTCCCTTTGACCAAACTGGTGGTCGACTCTTGCGTCCCATTGATTTCCGGTCTGCTTGGTGTCCTGGGTGTTTTGATAGTTCACGCCGGGAATGACACCGGGTGCAAGATTGGGAGCGGGATAGACGGCCTTCGCCAGCGTGACCGCCGTTGCGTTGAGCATGGTTGAAGGAATCGCGTTGTTGGTAAACTGCTGCCGTGTGTAGGTAGTTCCAGACTGAGTGGTGGAGAAGGGGTTATAGATGGGATTGAAGCCGGCGAAGTTGCCGGAGATCTGATCGGGCGTCGGTACCAGCGTTGTGTAATCGGACGGCGAGAGAATACGCACACCTTCGTAGTAGCCGAAGACATACCACTTCCTGTTTTTCGAGAGCGCCCAGGGGATGACGAGTGGACCGCCGGCGGCAGCGCCGAACTGATTCCAGTGGTATGGGCTAACCGTCTGCTGAAAGTAACTGCGGGCATCGAGAATGTTGTTGCGCCAGTACTCCCAGATGGTGCCGTGCCACGCGGAGGTGCCGGACTTGGTGACGACATCGATCGTGGCGCCGGACGCGTGACCGTAGGCCGACGATCCCACGCCGGACTCAACGCTCAACTCGCTGATCGCATCTGGTGGGGGATAGATGGCGACGCCGAGCAGATTGGGATCGCGATTCTCGACTCCATCCATCAGAAAATTGTTGTCCTTCTGCCGCTGCCCAAAGACAGAGGGCATCGTGGATTGGTTCACCGGGCTATGGTTGGTGGTCGAGCCTGCGGGAGGCACGGGAACGACGCCTGGAGCAAGGCTGATTGCGTTCAGGAAGCTGCGACCGAGCAACGGAATCGAACTCATTTCTTTCGACGAGAGAGTCGCACCGAGGCTCGCAGAAGTTGTCTGGAGAACAGGAGTCACATCCTGGACAGTCACCTGGGCGGTCTGGCTGGCCACTTTGAGGTGGAAGTTGAGAGCGCCCGTCTGCCCCGACGTGAGCTCAAAAGCCTGCGTCTCCTGGGTCTCGAAGCCGCTTGAGGCGACTGAAATCCGGTAGCGTCCCGGGGGGAGGGTGGGAATGAGGTACACGCCGTCGCGCCCCGTGGTACCGGTCCTGACAAAAGACTCATCGGCGCCGTGCAACGTGATTTGAGCATTGGGCAGCGCGGCACCCGACGGGTCCGTCACCTGGCCCGTAAGGCTCGAGTTCCCAACCTGCGCATGCGCCGCCGTCAACTGCATTGCAAAGCAACAGATCAACATCAGAATGCCAGTTAACGATCGTTTCATATTTCACCCATTCGAGGATTTCCAAACCGGACCCGGCTGTTACGTTTTGTGCACTGCAATGCAATCTTGCGCTGGACGTAATGCTTCCAGTTACAATCGACCCTCTCGCCGTTCCGATCTCTGAAGATGGGAGCGAACGAGTCATCCTTGCTCGTCAGGCAGAATGGTTGGTGATATCGCCCAAGCCTGACTGCCGACAAACGCGAGGCCCTTGGAAATTGCGCCAAGCCTGATGAGCGCCCAACCTGGCGACCCAAAGACAATGAGCCTCGAGAGCGACGCGGTGGTCCGGTTCATCAGGCTGTAATGCTCTGGCAACAGAGTGAGTCATATCCCCTACCCTGTCCAATAGAATGTTGCTGCCGTATCGATCTTAGTTTTAGATAGTTCGGCGAGGCCGCGTCTCACCTCTGAGCGGTCACGGAGCCGCCACAACTGCGCCAGGCGTAGATAAGAAATGCCGCATGAACAGGGGCTTTAGAAGATCACGACGCCTTCAGCGTCTGCGCTCGCTGTCGGCCTTCCAGATGTTGATGAGGCCTTGATTTCCCTGCTCGGTCAAACCGGCTGCCATCGCCTTCTCGAAGATTGAATACGCGAAAGCCGCAGCCGGATAGTCACCGCCCAGCTGTGCGAGCCAATCCCTCAATAGAGCCACGTCCTTGTACTGCAGCCGCATACTGAAGCCCGGAGCGAAGTCTTCCTTGAGGATCTTCGGTCCGAGATTGACCAGCATCCATGACGACGCCGCACCGCTCGATACAGCCCGTAGCGTGGTTTCAGGGTCAAGACCGGCGGCCAAGGCAAGGCGTATGCCCTCGACTGCGCCAATCAGGTTGATCGCTCCCACCAGTTGGTTCACCAGCTTGGTCTTCTGGCCGCAGCCGCTGGGGCCCGTGTAGACGATGGTTTTGCCCAACGCTTCAAAGATACCGCTGCAGCGTTCAAAAGTAGCTCGGTTACCACCGACCATAATTCCGAGCGTAGCGGCTTCAGCGCCTTTCTCACCGCCGCTCACCGGAGCGTCCAGCATCTCGCACTGCAGGACTGCCAGACGGTTCGCAAACACGACGGTTTCCGTCGGAGAAATCGTGCTCATATCGATGACGATCGAGCCTTCCGCGAGACCCTCGGCCGCTCCGCTGTTTCCAAAAAGAACCTCCTCTACTGTCTGCGTATCGGGCAGCATCAGGAGAATTACTTCACTCTGACCGGCAAGCTCCCGCGGCGACTCGGCCATCGATGCTCCCAGATCCACTAGCGCTTTCAACTTCTCCATATGACGATTGAGAATCGAGACCGGATAGCCGGCCCGCAATAGATTTGCTGCCATCGGCTTTCCCATGACCCCGGTTCCAATGAATCCGATCCTTTCCATCGTTGCCTCTCCTCCCACTGTTGTGATTCGCTGATCTCCGTCGGTCGCCGCCGCGCGGGTCGCACCCTGTCTTACAGGAGGACGGTCTGCATGGAGTTCAACCTCGCGATTCCTGGAAGAGATTAAAGTCGAGCCGACTCGGTCGATCGCTTCGCCATCCAGTCCAATCTCTGGCCAGTTGCATGTACTCTGCATACCGACTCTTTTCCATCAGCGGGTAGTCGCTCGCCGCGACCAGAGCGGTCACGCCAAAGACCCCGAGCAGATGTGCCGCGAAGGGTTCGATGTCCTCATGCGGAAACGGCCGCTGCGAGAAGTGCGCGATGGCTGAAACGCCAACCACAATGTTCGGCAAGCGGCTCAGACTCGAGATCGCGTTGTGCCAATCACAATCGTCCTCGCCGTTGTGCCGCGGCCACCCAAGATGTGGGAGAAATATTTTTAGAGAAGGATGCTGTTCACTCAACCCTATGAGTTCCTTCGCAAGGGAACTTATTCCGGATTCGGCGTGCGGCAGGAGCCACCTCCCGCTCGTTGCAAAGTTTGCCGCATCCTCTCCGAAGGCCTGCATATCGGTTGTACGGACGCGGAGAGCCGTGACCACGTTCGACCGCAGTGTCGCAGGATCCAACTCGCCTTCTTCCGGTCGAAAACATAGCGCCACCCGGAACCTCGAGGGCGCCGAAGTAATCAGGCTGTCCAGGCACGCGCTGTTGTCTCTCCCCCAGGTTTCGACAATCAGTGCCCGGGCGACTCCAGCCGAGTCCATCCGGCTCTCGAGATCGGCAATTGGATCGCCCGCACTCATATCGAGATGTGTGTAAGCGTCGATCATGTGCGCGTAGCCCTCGCGCCAAAGAAGATTGCGGCAAACGCCAGCCAGGGTAGAAATGCCATCAGTATGAAGATGACATGCTCGTGGTGGCTGTCGGCGAGTGCGCCAATATATGGGCTGACAAATCCGTACGCAACGTTGCTGATGCCGCCCAACAACCCGGAACTGACCCCAACGTGCGATGGCTCAAGATCCTGAACGAGAGTGAGATAGATGACCAGGAATGCACCGACACCTACACCCGTGAGAGATAGACCCAGCACTGCAGCGTAACGATGCGATGTAAAGCCAGCCGGGGCTGCAAGCAGCATGAGCAGGCAGGCCGAGAACAGCGCCCATTGCTTGGCGGAGTTCGTGCTGCAGCCGCCCGCCACGAGTGCGCGAACAAAGAGCCCTACGACGATGTTGCCTGCGAAGGAGCCCGCGTAGACCACGATGGACAATGCATTGCCATGCGAGAAGCTGAAGCCGCGCGAAGTTTCCAAGTACAGCGGAATCCAATCCGCAAGATAGTAGTTAACGCCGTTAATGACCAGCGCGGAGACCGCAAGAATCCAGAAGTCGGGCATGCAGAGAAGACGCTTTACCACCTGCGCGACAGCTCTTGGCGAAGTGGAGCTTCCTCGCAATGATGAGGCTTGTTGCCGGGTCACGATCAGCCACGCAAACACCCACAAACCCCCGACTGCCCCGGTTACCATGAATGCTGCGCGCCAGGACCAACGCAGAGTGATTGCAGTCACGATGATTGGAGCAATCAGGGCCCCCAGCGCCGCTCCGCTGTTGAAGATCCCGTTAGCCAGGGGCCGGTCCTTGGGTGGCAGTAATGCACTGGTGGTCTTCAGCGAACACGGCCAATTAAATGCTTCTCCGGCACCGAGCATAAACCGAAGTCCAGTCAGCATTCCAACGGTGGTCGCGAGGCCAGTCAATATCCCTACCAGCGACCACACCCCGCTCGCTACCGGGAAGACAATCCGCGGACCATACGCATCCACGAGGAAGCCACCGAAGATTTGAACCACGCCGTACGAGTATCGAAATGAGCCGATGATGTGCCCGAACTGCTCATTGGTCAAGTGGAAGTTGGCAATAATCTTCGGGGCGGTGAGCGCAAGAACCTGCCGGTCCAAATAAACGATCGCCGTAGCAACGAACAGAAGGAAGCATATCCACCACGTCTTAGCGGGAGTGGGCTCCGGGAGATTCATAGGCCTGCCTTCTATGACTTCGCAAATGAATCCGGGCTCTTCGAAAGTGGCTGCCGACTTTCTCCCGGCGCCTCTGCCTGAAGACAAACCGTGTTCAGCCTGCCCTGTCTGCAGGATATCGCCCTAACGGTGTCCACTGTACGGTACGTAGGGGCGGCCGTCGAGTGCTTCCTGATTCAACTTGGCGCCGAATCCCGGGCCCAGTGGCAGCTCCAAGGCACCGTCGACGAATCTCACCGGATTCTCCAGCAGTTGCGCCGTCAATTTCTCGTCCGCCTCCGAGCCGATCGTCTCAAGAATAAAGAAGTTCGGAATTGCCGCCGCATAGTGCAGATTCATGACAGTCGCCAGCGGCCCGTTGGGATTATGCGGGGCCATGCCAATGTAGTGCGCCTCCGCAAGGGCTGCAATCTTCCGCATGCCGGTAATACCGCCGCAGTTCACCAGGTCGCACTGCAGATAATCGACTGCGTGCTTATCAAGAAATGGACGCACGCCATAAATGGTCGCCCATCGTTCGCCAGCAGCGATGGGGATGGTGGTCTCCCTCTGCACCAGGGCCAATGCTTCCACGTTTTCCGGAGGAACGGGCTCTTCAACAAACAGTAGATTCAGGTCTTCCAGAACACGGCAGAGCCGCATCGCGGCCTTCGGATTCAGGCGCCCATGGCAGTCTACGGCAATGCCCAACTCTGGCCCGCCAGCCTCGCGAGCCGCCACAAAGAATTCGCGAATCCTGTCGAAGATCGAAGGATCCAGATATTCCGTCTCCTTCCAATGGGAGTCCACCGTGCCCTGGGTTCCTGAATAACCGCTGCCATTCACAGCGTGACGATCGCCGCCGCGATTTCCCTCCCCATAAAAAAGCGGCAGCGTTGTCTTGAGCGCTCGATAGCCGCGCGACTTGCATACCTTCACGTTCGCGGCAAAAACCTCCGGCGAGTCCCCAGCGGAGCAATGACAGTAGGTCGGCACTTGTCGCCGCGTTGGCCCGCCGAGCAGCTTATAGACCGGCACACCGCAGGACTTGCCCAGGATGTCCCAAAGAGCACAGTCGACCGCACTGATCGCGGTGCTGTGAAGAGGGCCGCCGACCCAGAATGAATCCCGGTACATCCGTTCCCAGTGATTTTCGATCTCTGTCGGATCCTTCCCCAGCAGGTACCGCTTCATCTCCAGGATCGATTGCTCAATGGTCTTGGTCTTGCGTTTCATCACAGTTTCGGCCAGGCCCGTAATGCCTTCGTCCGTCTCAATCGTCAAAATGACAGCATTGCGAAAGTTCAAATTCACAATCTGCGTTTTGATGTCCGTTATCTTCATGTGTGGCCTCTATGCCGGGTTTTCGAAGAGGTCGCCAAACCCCATCGATAGAACTTCAGTAAGCACTGCATTGGGACAGCGAGTTCGCTGCGAATCCGTGAAAACGACACTCACTGTCGGAGCAGCTACAGCTTCCGACTTCCCCTCAGCAGATCAATCGGGCACGCATCCCCCAGTCCGTGATTCAAGGGCGCGGCCACTCGCTCGGCACTGTTGCCAGTGCTTGGCATCTAAGGCCCTGTCAACGTGAGAATGTATTTGACTCGCCATCTGCAGTCAAATACCGAGTTCCTGTCTGATCGATCTATTTTCTAGATGCAACGACGGGCAACTCGCGCACAGGATGAGGCCCGGTCCGCCCTCCCGCGCACACGGCGCGCCTACACGATTATGGGTGGCTCAGCGCCTCGAAGCGATCGATTAGCTGCGTCAGAGCCAACGTATCGGCCCACGGAACATAACGGTTCGACCCACGGCATGCGCCGAGGAACTCCGCATCCTGCTGCCGGATGGCCTCCTCATACATCTTCTCCGCGTCTCCGGAAAAATGAAGCTTCTTCAGGTCGGACTGCAAGTAGCTAAAGCCGTCCGTGTTGATAGAGTGACGTGTACCAATCACCTCCATCGAGCTGCGCGACACTCTGGCCTCGTAACTCACTGTCACCGACACGGGACCTCCGCCAGGCAGTCTCCCGAGAAGTGAGGCCGATTGCGGCAACCCTCCGTCGGGATGGACAATGCACGCCACAGCTTCCATGCCTCCGCACCACTGCACTGCGAGATCGGCGGCATGCGCTGCATGATGGCGAAGCGCGTTGTCCGTCCAGGCGCGAGCACGAAGTTGCGGATAACGAACATAGCTGATTGCCTGAACCTCGCCGATTACTCCGGCTTCGATAGCCGATCGAATCCGCACGTAGGGCTCCAGATACCGTGCCGTGTGCGCGCAGCCAAGCATTACACCGTTCTTGTTCGCTTCGAGCCCAAGCTCCGTTGCTTCGTAAGCGCTGCTGCATGCTGGAAGTTCAATCAAGGTATGGAGTCCCGCGCGCAAACATTCGCGCGCTTGATCGAAATGCATGTCCGAGGGCGAGCAGATGATCGCAACATCTGCTTCGCGCGTAGCAGAATGGATGCTATCGCAGATGTTTGGAATGCCGTATCTCGAAGCAAAGGATTCGGAGATCATCGCATCTGGACTGTAAACAGACACCAATTCGATGTCATGCGCGGCCGCCAAACCGGCAGCATGGATCGCGCCAACAGCCCCGCATCCGATCATCGCTATACGTGTCTTCATCCCTGTACCATCGATTGTCCTCAGATGCCGTCCAGCGCCGCCGCAGGATCGATCCAGTGGCTGTCTTCGAGAATTTTGCGCAACTTCCGCACCTGCTCCTCGTCCAGCGGGAAGAACGGATCCCGACTGTATCCCCCTTCAAGTCCCCAAAGATTCAGAATTGAGCGATAGATTGCAAGATCGCTCACAGGCCCGATTTGCTGATACGTGTAGAGGTGAACCAAGGGAAGAATTCGCTTCCATATCCTCAACCCTCTATGTACATCGTTGTCGATGGCGACGGCTCGATACAGTTCCCGTGCAGCCCCGGACGCGACATTCAACAGGCCGCTGATCCACCCGTGCGCGCCACCGCACAATCCTTCGAAGCCGGCCAGAAAGGATCCATAAAAGATGGCGATCCTGTCTTCGAGAAGGTAGCTCAAATCATGGATCGGCTCAACCGTTCCGTAGGTCGACTTGACCATATGTACTACATCTTCGTCGACCAGTCTCACAATCTCGGCCGGACTGAAATCGACGCAAGCAGAATTTCCCGGATTGTTATAGAGCATCACCGGAAGATTGACAGCCGTACGCACACGCCGAAAGTGTTCGATCACGGCGGTCTTAGACGGCCTTTGGAAATAGGGAAGAATCACGATGATCGCGTCAGCGCCACACTTCTCTGCTTCTTGAGATAACTCGATCGTTAGCTTGGTGCTATAGTGCCCCGAACCGCAGATCACCGGCACACGGCCGCGCACCACGTCTTTCGCGAGACGGAATAAGCGTTTCCGATCGCCTGAGTCCATGGCGATGAATTCGCCGCTGGTGCCGGCGATGACCAGTCCATCCACATGCTGATTCTCGATCAACCATTGCCAATGGCGCGCGGTAGCGTCTTCGTCCAGCTCATTATCCTTATCAAACATCGTCAGGGCGGCCGGGAAGATTCCACGGAAGCGGTTCAACTCGAAAGACATAGCCATCTCCTCTTTTTCCTCTTCAAAACCTGCGCAGGCCATCAGCCTCAGACGTCGTCATGCGGCGCTCGTGGGCATGCTCAATTCGAAACAATGGTCGCGCTCTGAAATGACGCAATGATCTGCGCGCGGCTTACGCCGCGACACCGCAGATACCGTCGTTCCCCCAGTGGTAGCTTCAACTGTTGGCCGAGGAGATTCGCTGACAATGGTTTGCCGACATCCTTCATTACGGTCAGGGACCCGCCCGGCAAGGACAGTTGTAGTGTCCCCTCGCCCGACGTGTGCCAGTAGCTGACCCAGGAGCTTCCTTCGTACTCGAAGAGAAAGGCACGGCCAGGGCTCTCGGCGCCTCCAACCTTCTCAATTTGTGCGCAGGCGACCAGCACGAACTTACCCCGCTCATTCATCAGCAGCGTATGCTCCTGGTCCAGATCGCGTAGAGAATTCTTCTGCTCGCTCGTCAACCAGCTACGCGAGCGAACTTCTTCCCACCGGCGAAGTACTTCGCAGTTATCCGGCGTCCGCGGATGGCGATCCATTGCATCCAGATCCCCCACCAGCGCAATCGGGCAATCCCAGGCCGCAGCTCGGCTTGTGACGTACTCCAGCATGTCAGGCTGCGTGCCCATGGTGTCGTTACCCGGAGCCCAGTAGCCGATCCAGCCAAAGTTGATTGCAGTAAAGTCCCGCGCCGCACGCGCAACCTCAGCCGCCGGATAAGCACGTGTCGCGGCCTTGATCACCTCCGGCTTGAACACATCAAATGCATTCCCGCGGGTAAGTATGTGCCAGCTGAAATGCGATTTGCACGCCCCCTCTGCGAACAGAGGCTCCGGGGTGAGCCGTTGCCCCACAACCCACTGAGCATTCGCGACGTTGAACCAGTACGGCGGGGAGACGTCCTCAGCTCCGTCGTAATAGACAAACTGAAAACCCGCCTGCTCGTAGATCTCCTTAAGGCGATCGGCAACCTCTGCCTGAATGCTGGTGTCTTGATTGAAACGAACGAAGATGGGCCAGGTATCAACATCCAAGAGGCCGACGCGTGAACTCGATTCGTGGGCGACCGCCTGCGTTCCCAACGAGCCGCGCTGGCAATTCTCAAAACGAAACGGTCGGGTGGTTGTGTACCGTTCGTAGCTCACCAGCTCATTCTGAATCCTTAGAATCCGCCTCTCGGCATCGAGAGTGCAAAGACGCGGGTCCTCCTCGACGGGAATTTCCGTGGCTTCTGCGCTGACGCCCTGCGACAGCGTGAGGCTTTGCGACAGGTTCAACCGTGGATCAGGCTTGGGTGTCACATACGAATCCTGCTTGTGAGCCTTGTTGTAGTGGATGTGAACTCCGGGAAGCATGCCGGCCTTGCGCACCCGATCAACAACGTCTTTCAGGTCCGCAACGCCCCGCGGATACTCAGCCTTCCATGGAAAGTGTCCAGCGCTCTTCGCAAAGGCGACATAATAGATGTCCATCGCGCAAAAGCCGCACAAGGTTGCATATCGAATATGCCGGTCCGCATCCGCAGGCGTGATCGTCGACGTCTCATAGTAGGAGTACCCATACTCTTTGCGTCGCCGGCTCTTGACGCCCTGCGGCAGTTGATAATCTACCTCCACGCGCGCGAGTTGGTTAAGCAGATTCGAGGTCGACGTCACGATGAGCGCAGCGCCCACCCCCTCAAGTTGCACATCGTTCACCACGCCAGCCTGAAAGAGGTGATACCCTTCGCGTGGTTTTGCCTGGATCCTGGTGTGAGGATCGGTGGCCAGCAGATTTACCGCCACTTCTTCATCCCACATCACGTTCAACCACTCGCCAAGGTTTTTGCGATTCGCGATCGGAAGTTGAACAAACAGCGCTTCGTCGATCTGGGTCTTTTTCTTGGGACGTAATGAGCTGTCACCCTGGTATGTAAATTTTTCCAGATGAAATCCGATGTATGAGTCGGCTATCTTTACGCTGATGGCGGCCATATACCCGACAAGAGCAAAATCGACGATCAACATATTTCCCTGTTGCTTGAGTTGCACCACCGGAAACTCGGTTACCTCCGCTGGATACGCGAGTTGCAATTCGTTATCGTACGGACGATATTGCGTGAGGCTGAACATCGGCACGTCCACGTTCTCCGCGAGGCACTCCTGGTCTGAGGCCTTGTGGACCAGGCTTCGGGCCGAACCCGTCGCACTAATCTCCAGACGCAGTTCGTTATTCTCCAGCACAATGCTGCCGGCGGCTGGCGATGACTTCCTTGGCGATCGTGACTTTTGTGTCGCCTCGCCCTGATGTGCTGTTTTCTGCGCCGGCATAGCCGCGGATCTTGACCACGGAGCGAGCCCCAGCAATCCCGCGCCTTTAAGGAACTCTCTGCGATCACTCACTTAGCGCGCCCCTTGTTGAGAAAAGGATTCGCGAGGCATGGTCCCGCGACTGGAGTCGACCACTCCATTCGCAACGCTCTCTTTGTGCGTCTGCGATTCCGATAGTGCCAATGCCTCCAACAACTGCCGGGCCGTGTTCTTACCCGCGTCCTGATTTTCGATCCGAAACGATTTTTCGACGCCCAGCGTCGCGTACGCCTCACGAGTCGTGCGATAAACTTCGAGCGCTTCACTTGAGTCGACCGGCTTGAGCATTGCGTCCATAGGAGCGATGAGCAACAGCGAACGTGGCGCAATGGCCGAGGCCACATCTGGAAGGTCGAGATGACACAAGATATCCGGAACAAATTCAGCGGCGCCATAAAGGTATCTATCGCTTTCGGTAATGGATGTGTAGGAAATCAGGCCATCCTCGCAGATGAGATGGTTGATCCTCTGGTCCAGGGCGGCCGCGTACAGGCACCATAGCGCAGCCGCGCCCTTGCCAACTAAATGCACATCCCCCTGAGCCTTACCTTCGCGTTCGAAGACGTAGTCGATACTGCGAATCACGTCTATCACCCGCATCCCCAGGAGGGACTTGTTCATGGACCAGGACGCATAGGCCATCGCGGTATCAAAGCTAAAGAGCTGGCCAAAGGGCTCAGTGGAAAGCGACGGAGTGGAATGCGGACGCGTCTTGCCGATGCCGCGAACATCTACCGCCAGCACCAGGTGGCCCTCGCGAACGAGCTGGTCCAGGATTCCGTGCTGCAGGCCGGAGCTGTCGGCAGCCTGAAACTCCATGCCATCCGCCTCCATCCCCTGGTCCGAAACATACAGCACAATCGCCCGGCCTTCTCTCCTTCGTTCAGGCACGAACACCCATGCCGGAATGAAGATGCCGGGCTCGGAAAGAAATTCGATGTGTTCCACCTGGTAGCCCTCACGCTGAACTGTACCAAGGGCGCGAATATTCAGAGGACCAATCTCTCCTCGAAAGCGAAGAAGGCTGGTCACACGTGCTCGTATTTCGCCCTGTTGTTTGAGGATGTCCGCTCTCGGCTTCCCCGTTGTCCGACCGACCGCCAGTTCAGCCGCACGGTTCGCAGTCAGGCTGGAGAGAGTCGCACCTAACCCGCTGTAGCGAAGCGAACCATCGGGAGTGCAATACAATTCCTCCGGTCTGCAGGTGTCCTCCACCTCCGCCATGGTCGGACCAGGGCGCCCGTAAAACCAGCGGCTAAACCAGTCTGTCGTTGCAACGCGTAACGCGGGGGTCCAGGCATGCGGATCGTTCGCAATACTCGTGGCAAATTTTTCTTCTACACCCAACTGGCGATAGCGGGCGCGGACCGTTCGCGTCGCCTCATCAAATGCCGCTCCTTCGTGCTCGATGCCCACGAGAAGCGGCCGCGGAGCGATAGCAACATGGAGATCAACATTATCGATCCCATACCGCGCTGCCGGGAAAAGATTTTGCTCCACATCTCCCAGGCCAATGGACGAGTCCGGCCACATATTCGCCGTGCCACCTTCGAGGATGGCCGCGCACTGAATTCGATCGTCCGCCACAGTAAGGAACTTCGTGATGGTGCCTCCCCCGGAATGACCTGCACAACCAATCCTGGCGCCATCCACTTCAGCACGGGCGAGCAGGTAGTCAATGGCCCTGATTCCATCCCAGAGCATGTAACCGGTAAGAGTTTCCCCGATCAATAGAAGTTGTTGTCCGATCATGGAATGCTCAAAGACAGGCCCACCCACATCGGTAACTCCGGTAGCCGGGTTCCAATACTGACGTCGTTCTCCCTGCCCAATCGGGTCATAGGCCAGAACAACAAAGCCACTCCTGACCAGGCTGATATAAGCACTTTGATATTGCGGCACCATCCTGGCGAGGGGATAGTGTCCGCAGGGAGACAGGATCGCCGGAAACGGTCCTGGTCGATTTGTTGGCACATAAAGATTCCCTGTGACCCAGAAATCGGGTCGACTGCAGAACCTGACATTCTCGATCCGATAATCCTCTTTATCTATTGAGCCAACCGTGGACGATCGCAAAGGGCATTTCTGTGGAAAGGCGCCCACCATCCGCAGCACGTCTTGCCGCACTGTCGCATTGCGTTGCTGCAGATCGCTCGCGGTTTGCAATTGAGCCCGCCTTTGATCCCAATCCGCAGCGAGTCCGTTCAGTTTCCTGGTCAGGAACGCGACCAGCATGTCGGGCATCTCTTCCGCGTAGGAGCGCTCACGCTCTTGTGGAAGCAAGGATTTGGTCAAACCCCACCTTCGCATAAGTGCTGGGACTAGAAGAGACGCCCCGGATTCGACGAAGAACCGTCTTCTAGTCATGCCGCTTCTCACAATTCACAGAGGCTGCCAACGAACTCGGCCTTCGCCGTGACCCGGTTACCAACTGATCACCACAACTCCATACGTACTTAGCGAGGAGATCGTGAACAGCGCTTGCGACCCCTCCGTGCGAAAATTGAGTGGCCTTCCGCCCTCAACCTCCGGCGAATAGTATTGGACAGCGGACGGAATCTCCCCTTCCGCAACATCGCATCGAGCGGCAATATTCTCAACATGAGGATTCTTCTCCGCTCCATAGTTCACCAGATGAAGGATTCGACGCCGCTTTGTAACCTGCTCGGCAAGGTTCAATCCAAGGAACTCAGGTCCGACTACGGATGCTGGAAATTCGCCACCGGCCCACACGATTGCATCGACCAGATCCTTCCAATTGCGAGGCCGCTTCCAGAATTCGGGTCCGATCGTGAAGTAAGGCTCATCAGGTGGCAACTCCCCGTCGAAGTCGATGGACGAAATATACGCAACACGCCCGCGACCAGATTGCTTCCTGCTTGCGCGTCCGCCCAGAGCAGCATCCTTCGCGATACCCTTGCCACGCAGCGCGTTCGTCTGCTCCGGCAGCAAGTCTTTCAGCGCGGGCTCGACCCTCGAGCGCCGCCAGGCGTCAAAGAGTCCCGTCTGCTCTGTCGCGACCAGTCCTCCTCCCTTCGCAACGTATTGACGAATCTGCGTCGACTGCTCATCCGAAAGGCACTCCGTGTTCGGAAGAACCAGGACTTTACAGGTCGATGGCGAGAGCTCGTCGAGGTGTTCATCGTAGAGGATGCGGAAAGGCACTCGTGCCTGGATCAACGCCTGCTCGAACAGGATTGCGCTCAACCCGGCACCCCCATTGTTGTAGGTAATCGACGCATAAGACCGCAGCACGGCCACTGGCGCCAGATCCTCGGCACCAACATAGAGATCGCGTTGCTGACGGTAAAACGAGATATACTTCACCATCTCCGCCGGCAATGGGTAGACGCCCGCAAAGCCGATCGTTTGATTGAACGTCAGGCACTCAGCCATCGCTAACTCACTCACGGAGATATAGCTGAGCACAACGTTCCGATAGGTCCGCGCCATTTTGTATGTGCGGATTGCGGTGATCAACCTTCCGTCAGGCATCAACTCAGGCTTGAGATCGGACTCATCCCAGAAGACCTGCGTGTTCGGCAAGAGGCGAGCAGCATCGGTCCCGCGAATCCACGGGCTGTTATATCCGACTACGCATCCGTAGTTAATTTCGAGAACTACCTCAGAGTTGAGAGACCGAACCAACGCTGCCATTTGATTCAATGCGATCGCCATTGTTTGGCACCGGTAGTCGATCCACTCCTGAAAAACTGGATCGGAGATGACGCGCATTTTTTCCGGCCGGTTGGTTGAGTTCCAAAGAGGCGGGTTAATGTAGTCGACGTTCTCGAAGCCGAAGCGATTCTTTCGCTCTTCAGCCTTATATTTGGTCCTGAGATGATTGCGAAAACCTGTTTTGCAGGCAGCACAGTGACAGGAATAGGGTTCGGCGCTTAACGTGAAGTTGTCGAAGTGAATGAAGTCCGTCTTGACGTCGACAACGGCATAACGAACAACTTTCTTCAGGTAGTCAATAAACTCCTGATTGGAAAAACACGGAAGATAACGGAATGACTGCTGATAGCCGTACTCCAGCATGATCGGCTGACCGAATGCATCGCACTGGATCCAGCTCGGGGCGCGCGCTTCCTCAGCAAAGAAGGTCTCATACATCAGGCTGTCCCACTGGATGTAGGTATCAATTTTCATGCCTAGCCGGTGGACAATAGCCGCGGTGCGAACCGTGTCCTCCATCTCCGGCTTTTCTGCCACCATGCCGAAACCCTTGTACAAGTGGGTGTGGAACACCTCCACCCCGGCGTCTCTCAACTTTCGGATGACGTCTTCGCTCTGATCTCGCTCATACATCTCGCGGGCGTCAAGGCTTTGCCCTCCGCGTCGGACGACAAAAAGATAAGGCTCGTGAGACCCCCCCGCATCGATTAAACCGTTCTCAATCCAGCCTCCCTGGTGCGGCAGAGTGCTTTGCGGTCGTGCAGGCGTCGACCCGAAGACTGCGCCGGGAGCAATCCTCGACAGTGCGATGCCTCCCGCCACTGTCCCCATGAAATTCCTGCGATTCATTTCGCCTCTGCCTTCATCGCTGCTGCACAACACGTAAAGGCTCCGGGACTACACACTTCACCAGGGGCCGTCGCAACTCTTCAGTATCGCGGGAAGCACCTTCCTAGCGTGAAATATAGGAGCGGCGAAGGATGCCGTCAAATATCAAGTTCCACCATGACCTATCGAAATTTGTGATGGATAGATCGCGCGCCCCGGGGCTGCACGCACTTCACAAATGATCGCCGCAAGGGCGCCGCTGCCTGCTTCAATAACGATAGGGCTCTCCCCAATTCAGCATCCGGTGCAGAAATTCGAAAGTGCCGACTCCGTGAATTCCATGCGGACCGTTGAAGTATTCGATTCGTGTTCGGTCGGATAAGCCGAGCAGGTCGTAATGACGCTGCACCTTCGCATACTCGTACGCCACCCACGAATCAACGGAGACGGGGTCATTGTGTCCTCGCTCCACCATGAATGGACGTGGTGTCATCAAGTTGGCCATATCGCTGTGATTGAACGTGTTGCCGAGGTTAAATTCCGGTACCTCATACTCACGCGTGAAACAGTACGTGAAAGGAGCATCCGTTCTCGCCACCTTCCATATCCATTCATTGAAATCTCCGGAACAGATGGACAAGGCATATTTATCCAGAAGCGGGGGAACACGCATCGCCGTCTTTCCGCCATAGGAGAGGCCGTAGAATCCAATGCGTTTTGGATCGACAAAGGGCTGAGAAGCCACCCAGTCCAGCATGCGCTCGCTCTGGCTCAGGATGAACGAGTACAACGAATACTTTAGCGGGTTGGCAAGGCGCTGAAGCGTGCGGAAGCGGTCTCCTCCGATATACGGATTTTGCGGGCAATAGACAACAAACCCATGGTTGGCAAGGTCTGCAGCGAAGTTGTGATTGTAGTGCTCTCCTTCGCTGTCCCCGTGTATCAGATCTTCCGGCTTCTCTTCCAATCCATGCTGGCACACAACTACAGGGCGTCGCTCATTCGGCCCAATCGCGTAAGGAACCAGCAGAATACCAAGGGCGAACACCTCGCCCCATAATGGCAACAGAACTTCATACCCAACCCAATTGGCTTCGTCATAGAGCTTGCGGGTCTGCACGGCTCGATGGTCAAACGGCTCATCCAGCTTGCCGAAGATCTCTTCCCACAGATATCGCCGATAGGGTTCCGCTGTGCTCTGCCACTGCTCAACAGAAGATCGATCCGCTTTGGCCCAGAATTTGTCGCGAACCGCGTCGGCACCCAGGATTGCCTTTTGCGTGAAGTCGACCAGTTGGTTCAGCTGTTCGCGAAGCTGAGCGGATGGATCGAATCCACGCCGACTATCGTTGGGGGTTCGGCCCTGTGCTTTTAGTTTGCCCGTGGCACCCAAGCCGCGAAGAAAAGCGACGAGAGCCTCCTCGCAGCCCGGGCCGCCAAGACCATCACGGCTGGCCACCAGGGATAGGCGTTCGGGCACATGCAACTTTTCGAAGACGGCCCGTAAACGCCGGATCTCCGCACGCACTGCGGGCAACTCCGGCGTAACGATTGCACCGGGAGCTGCCGCATTCACGCGGCCCTCGGCCGCTGGTGGAGGGCCGGGGATATCCGGACCGCGCGATGCCTCAACGACCAGCGTCCGGGGAGCAATCATGCCTGCAATTTCCGCGTCGCCAAACTCCTGCAACAAGGTCCACACATTGCGATAGAGCGGCTCCTGCCAGAGATCCTGACGGGAGGTAAAGTATCCACTTACGCAAGTGGCATAGATCCTCGTATCGATGGCCGCACTATACAGCGCAAGCAAACCGCCTTCGCCATAACCCATCACCCCTATCGGCGCCGCTGCAGGATCACGCGCGAACCAGTCCACTGCGGCCAGCACCTTCTGGACCTCGTAGCCGATAACATGACGGCCCATTTCATAGGCCATGCGATAGATGAATTCGCGATGCGTTAGGTTCGTCTGGATCCCAAGACGTTCATTGCCTGACCACCGATCGTCGCGATTGATCAACATCGGAACCAGGACTCGGCAGCCGTTCTCCGCCAGGCGCCTCGCGAACTGCGCCTCTGCAGGAACGCCCGCGACCAATCCAATCGCCATCTCGGGCGACCAATCGGCTTCTGGAAGCACCACCACCTGGGCGACGGGCGCCGCGGCGGGTTCCAGCAACAGGCCTTCTCCATCCACTCCGTCCAGCACGGGCCAACGCACGCTGTAAACCGTGTACCCGTCTCCTGCCGCGACCGCTAAAGCATCCCGCAGCCGCATGTCCACACTCGGATCTACGTACGGAATGCGTGGATCGATCACACCGATCGCCTTCGCGAATCGGTCACGGTTCACAGCAATGGATGCCTCGTACGACTGAGAACTTGAATAATCACGGCGCCACAGGTTCTGACGATCTTCCACGGACGCGGCCGTGCGCTGCAGCAGGTAGGCATGAATGCCATCCACCATCTGAGCCGCAAGATCGCCTTGCCTCGTGAGTAGCTCCGTGCCCGGGAGGTACGCCGCACCGTTGCGTTTGGTGGGCGCGACACTTGAATCCGCCTTTGGCTCGGCAATCGCAATCGAGCGCGTGCCGGCGGCCAGGCTAAGTGCTCCCATCCCTTCAATGAGTTCTCGTCGAGTTAAAGTCATGAGCACCTGAAAAGGTATTGCGGTGTTTGCCAGCAGCTTCGAAGGTCGCGCCTAGCTTCTTCGAGCTGCCGTAGCTACCCCCAGCAGAGCGCGATTGTCACCGGAGCGTTTTCAATGAAGGCGCGGGCGAATTTTGCTGCGATGCACACTCCGGGGCTCGCTGACTGCCCTCTTCACATTTACCGGGCTCCCGACAGTTTGTCGAATAGAACAAAAAGATCGCATCGATCCAATTGCGATATGTTGGATTACTCTTCCGCTGCGGATCCTAAAGGAAGATTTTTGCGGTCTGCGCGCTGGCATTCCTTGAACAGTCGGATCAACTCGGCCAGCATCTTCGGCACAAACTCCGACTTGTGATACACCAGCCCCACTTTCCGAACCAGTTTGTAGTCTCTAATTTTGAGACAGTGCAGCTCGCCGCGCTGCAGTTCCTCAGAAACGGAACGCAGAGGAATAACGCTGATTCCGAGGTCGATCTTCACCAGCGGCTTGATCAGAGCCACGTTTTCGGCCTCCATCACAATCCGCGGCGCAATGCCAACGTCACGGAAAAATCCGTCGAGCACGTCGCGGGTTCGCGCACCTTTCGGAAACAAAATCAGGGGATAGTTCTGCAGTTCTTTTGCGCTGATCTTGCTCTCTTTCGACAACACCGGATGCTTCGGACTCGTCACCACTACCATCTCTTCGGTGATCAGCGGAACTACCTTCAGATCAGAGTGCTTGATGGGGAGCGTGAAGACCCCAAGTTCGATGAGATTGTCACTCAGCTTGGAAAGCAAGATGTCGGTGGGAGCCGTAATCACTTCCAAATCGATGCGTGGGTGCAGAGCTTTGAACTTTTCAAGGACCGGCGGAAGGATATAGGTGCAGGCGAGCATACCTGCACCCAGCCGCAATTGCCCGCGCTCCAGGTGCGCAATCTCCGATATTTCCAGCTTGGCGTTGCGCATGTCCTGGAAGATGCGACGCGCGTAACGCAGCAGCGTTTCACCGGCGGGCGTTATGTAGATTTTCTTATTGACCCGCTTGAAGATGGGCTCACCCAACTCCTCCTCAAGCAGCTTGATCTTGCGGCTGATGGCCGATTGCGCAACATAGAGATGCTGGCTCGCACGCGTGAAGCTCGCGTTGTCCGCAACCGAGATGGCCATTTCCAACTGCCGCAGATCCACGCGCCTACTATATCAAGGTTGGCTGATATCAGCTAGATCAATCTTTATCAAAGATGGAATCCTTTCGCCCGCTATCAACCCTTGGGAGTCCGTTCTTGCAGCTAGCCCCAAAGCTCCGTACTGAGATATTTCATCCCCGAGTCATTGATGATCGTCACTACCGTGCCACCGTCCAGCAGCTCACGCGCCGCGGCCACATTTGCTCCCGAAGAGAAACCAGCGAAGATACCTTCCAACTTTGCAAGGGAACGTGCCGTGTCGATGGCTTGCTCATCTGAAACACTCAGATACCCATCAATCTGCTTCATGTTGATCAGTGGAAGATCGGGCATCGAATAACCTCCGCCTTGAATCCGGTGGCTCGGCTGCGATACCGCGTTGCCCGCCAGGACCGCACTACCGACGGGTTCCACAACGTAGCACTGGATGCGCGGATCATGTTCCTTGAAGGCCGCGGCACAACCAGCGAAGGTACCGCCGGAACCGACGAAGTCACAGAAGGCATCAATCTTCCCATCCGCCTGCGCGAGGATCTCGCGCGCCGTATGCAGATAGTGCGCGCGGAAATTGCCGCGATGATTGAACTGGTCCGCCCTGAACGCCCCACGCTCCTTCACGATCCGGGATGCTTCGACGTTCACCAGTTCGAGATCTGCCCCGGATACCTGCCCATGCGTGGAGCCCGGCATCTGGTCGACCAATGCCACTTCCGCCCCCATTGCGAGCATCATCTTCATGCGCTCCGGTGAGTTCCCTTTGGACATGACCGCGATAAACGGGTAGCCCTTCACCGCACAGACAATCGCCAGGCCCGTTCCAGTGTTTCCACTCGTCAATTCGACGACCGGTTGACCCGGCTGGAGGGAGCCGTCTGCCTCGGCATCCTCGATGATCTGGCGAGCGACCCGATCCTTCTTCGATCCGCCGGGATTGAGATATTCGAGCTTGACCAGAAGCCGTCCGCTCACGCCGCGAGTCAACCTACTCAGTTCGACGAGGGGAGTGTTCCCTATGGTCTCAACCGCAGAAACTGAAAGATGCATAAATGCCCCCTTGATTCGCTCAGTGAATCAAGCTTATTTTCGAAGCGCGGGTGTGGTCCCGTCCGTAGATTGTTCTCCGTCGTCGGGAAAAAAAAGGTAGAGCTTGGAGATTCGCTCATCTTCGCCGAGATAGACTGTGCCGTCCAGACCACAGATCATCGCTCCAATCGTATAGGCCTGCCACGTGTAGTAGGGTCTCCGATTGACATCCACAAAGCCCAACACGTCGTAAGCGCCCGATGATGGCGTATAGCGGAAGAGCCGCGCCATGTCGTCCTGATCGCCGCCGATTCCGTACAGATCACCGTTGGCCAAACGAACCAGTCCGGCGATTCGATATTGACTGAGTGCTTTGCCAAGATTTGTCACCGTCAGCCGAACCGGATCGAGACGGAAGAGATATCCATCAGACGTGCCGCCATAAATCATCCCGGACGGATCAAGCACGAAGGCATCCACACGTGTCCAAGGCTCTCGCCCGGGTACAGCTGGCGCATGTATCCCAAGCTTCTCGAGCTTTTGGGTCTTCGGATCGAACCGGAAAAACGATCCATTCTCTCCCGACGCGAAGACCACCCCCTGCTGATCCACAACCAGCATGCGCGACATGATCTTGTCTTTCTCAAACTTCTCGCTAAACGGTGCGACCTCTGCGACTACTCCGAGGTCAGTAGCCTTCCCACTCTCAATCGAGTATTCGAAGAAGTGAGCCCCCGGCGCTGTAAGGCCATAAATCACATGCGCGCTGCGATCGATGGCCATCGCTGCGATGCCCTCTCCTGCGATCGGCGTGCCGAGATTCGTTACAGACAGGGGCCGAGCAATCTGGATCGACTTCTGATCGTCATCGTGAGGAGAGTACTTCAGAAGGGTCCCTGCAGGAGTTGTCCCCAAATAGACATCGCCGTTCGCTGCGACAACAAGCGCGTTCGAGAGAGAGGTCGCATCGGGGATCACGCCGAGAGGGTGCACGTATCCATGCCGCGGATTCAAGACGAACAGGTGAGCGCGGCTTCCGCTCGTCGCTCCATAGATATCTCCATTCGGCGCGACGATCAGCGACGTGATTCCGGACTCGCCGTCTGGAATCACGTCGACAGGCGCATAGCCCAGGTCGCGGGCATCAATGCGGTTCTGCGGAACAACAACGTTGTCGTACGCGAGATCACGCTGGCACAGGGCCGGCACGGAGAGCAGCGAGAGTACGAGCAACATCTGTGGGGCTCGCATGCTGGGTTAGTTCCCCTTCGGATGCAGAATAAACAGCGCCAAGCGAAACGGAGTTCCCTGTATCTTCCCGCCGTACCCTTCACCAGGAGGGTCCCCCTTGGTGCTGACGGCGCCAACGAAGTAAATGGTGCCATCGGGCCCTGTGTCGGCGGAGTTGGTTCCCAGCACGGCTCGCCCATCCGGAAGGTGCATCTCGCCCCGGTCTTCCAGCTTCCCAGTGCGCAGGTCATACGTCATCAAATGAGACGCGGCCACATTTGCGCTGGAGACGTAATCAAACTCCGCTCCCGCCGCGGCGTAATACAACTTGCGGTCCTTTCCGAGAGCCAGGCTCAGCGTGGCATAGGGAACATCCCGCTGGGCTGCCAGGTCCGCAAGGGCCATCTGACCGAGTACGTTGATCTGATTGCCGGGGGACGCGGCTGGGTCGAAGGAAAATAAGGTGCTTGCGCTCTCTTCGACTCCGTAAAACTTTTTCGTCTCGTGATCCCAAACGACCACGCGCCACGCAGTCTCCGACTTGTTGTAATCGCGGCCCAGCGAAACTCCCTTTGGCCGGATCGGCAACTTTGCATCGAGCTCGCGAATGACATCTGTTCGCGGACTGTATACGAAGAGGCGGCCCGCGCCGAAGCTCCCGTAGACATTCCCGTCATCATCAATTCCCAGTGTGCGGCAGATTGAATCCCAATTGTTGATTCTGCCTTTGTCCACCTTTTTACCAGTGGCAACGTCGTAGTACACGAAGTGCGCCCGAGGGTGCGTCAGACCATAAATGCGATTGAACCTTGCATCGTAAGCTCCGGTATTGATGCCCTCGAACCTTGGACCAATCCCAAAGTCTTCCACCTTGCCCGACTTCGGATCGAACGCCATATAGTGTGCGCCCGGATATCCTTCTGTAGTCCCAAAGCGCGCATAGTCAAACCACCATCCACCATGCGTCGCAAAATAGATGCGTCCGTCTTTGCCCTCCCCAAACTTCGCGTGGATCTTTGACTGAGGGCCAAGGCCCAGACCGGTTTCGCCCGACAGTGCCGTCAGATCTCCTACGTCCACCATGCGATCCTTGGTTGAATCGTAATAAACAAGATGGCCGTTGCAACCATGACACGCCAGACCCACATAGACCTTGCCATCGCTTCCGGCCTTCAGTGCAGCCCAGTTGCCATCCATCGTCGCAAGACCCGGGAAGTAGCGGAAATCAACAGTAACGCCGTTTGTGGGACTCTGCGCGCTGGAATCAGTCCGATGCATGACAACGCCCGACAGACACACCACAACGCACAAGCGTTGGAGTCTCTTGACGAGTATTCGCAATTGGCTATGCTGCACTCTGTTCCTTTCCAAGAGACTGCGGCATGGCTCGGCGTGCTGCAGCTCACGCACGCCAAGCATGCTCGAACGTCTCCCCATCAAGCTCCGCCGCAGACTCTGCGTCAAGGTAGACAGTCGCGTCCGGATGGGTCCGCAGAATCGTCGCTGGGCAGGCAATCGAGATCGCCTCAGTAAGTGTGCGTCTCACAATCTTTGCCTTCCGCGGCCCTGGTACCGAGACGATGAGCTTTGGCACCCGCAACAGCGCGGGGATCGTCAGCGTCAAGGCTTGAGCAGGAACCTCGTCAACGTTCGCAAACCATTCTTCGGCTACCTGCTGCCGCTTGCAATCATCATCCAGGTCAACAACCTTCATATCCAGCGGATCCTGAAAATCCGCAACGGCGGGATCATTGAAGGCCAGGTGGCCATTCTCTCCAATACCCAGCAGGCACAGCTGGGGATCAGCCGCGCGAAGCTCTTCGGCATACCTCCGGCATTCGCCCTCGGGATCCGCATTCCCATCGATCTCGTGGAATCGATGCATCGTGACTCGCCCAGTAAGGTCGCTTCGCAGGTAGCGACGGAAAGATGCTGGATGTTCCGGCGAAATCCCGACATACTCATCCATGTGAAAGCCGTTGACACGGCTCCAGGGGAGATCCTGCGTCGCCGTCAGTGCACCGAGTGTCGCCAGTTGCGAGGCGCCCGTAGCGAAAATCACCTCGATCGATTCCCGAGTGCGGTTCAGTCGCTTCAACTCGTCCCCGACCGCAGCGGCAGCCGCGCGACCAGCCTCTTCGCGAGTTCGATAGACTTCGACTTTCAGCCTCTCCCAATCGAAGCGCTGCATCTTTGCTCCCAATCGCTCCAAGCCTTCCTCCTTCACAACTGTCTATACCCTTGCGATCTTGGGGAATAGGAACTAAAAGATATCTCGGATGGTATGGAAGCCCGATCTTAGCCGAAAACCATCCCGGGCATACTCGTAATTTGCCCGGATCCATTCGGGGCTGTTTCATTGGGATTAGTAAGACGTTTAGCCGCATTTTTGAAGCTGCCCGGGACATCAAGCTTAGTGCTCCTCCATACCGAGCCGCAGGAATCGTACAAGCTGCCGGGTTGAAGAGGTTCGTGATGCTCTGCTTCCTGACATCCTTAGAAGGAAATGAGGCTTGGGCCCCATTTAAGCGCATAGATGGAAGTCGCATCCACATCGCGAAGATCAATTCAAGATGAACTGTAGACTACGAACACCATGCTGTCTAATATTATGTTCCGTATCAATCGATCTAATTTCGAGAAGCATTTTGCCACCGCGCTACTCAAGGAGCTAGGAGCGTTTGCTTCGAATGTTGACTTTTCAGTCCAAACAGTCATCGCCAGCTCTTGACAGGCATCGCTCGTACTGAACGTTTCTCTTCTTCATGCGATTGGCTCTACGGACGCCGATGCGGCCCTCTCTCTGAAGGTGATCCCGAGCTCGCCAAAGATGCCTTTGAAGGCATAGTGCCAGCCGTCGTCCCCGTAGATTTCAAAACCGAGAATCTGTTTCTCGTATTTGCCAGGTCGTTACGGGCCTTCCGGAAATCATCGTTGATCTCGGACTCCGCATCCAGAAAAAGCCTCAGAAGCAAGGCCAGCTGCTCTTCGGACAGCTTCCTGTCGCAGGTGGGGATTTGAATCATCCATAGCGCCTAGGGGCTCAGGTGCGTGCGGTCCGCCTCAAGACTGGCGAAGGAGGCTGCCGATCCACATAGAGTCGAATTTTGCATTTTTTTTGCCTTTCCTATCAGGGAAAACGCTCCCTTCGAAGCACTACTTAACTGAGAGCCCTCTGTTTGTGCGGTGTTGTGACCCTGAGATCCACATCGAGATTGGTGAATGCCATGAAGACTACCGACCGACCCCCAAAGACGCTTTCCTGTTCGCGCGCAGCTCAATACGTTCGTATGTCGACCGAACACCAGCAATGCTCTCCCGAGAACCAGGTGGAAGTCATCCGGCAGTACGCGGCATCCCACAGTATGGAGATCGTCAAGGTGTACTCCGATCATGGCAGAAGCGGCTTAAATATCGCCGGCCGGGAAGGCCTGAACCAGCTCTTATCGGATGCCGAGAACCACCGGGCGGACTTCACTGCGCTGTTAGTTTACGGCGTCAGCCGCTGGGGTCGGTTTCAAGACGTCGACGAGAGCGCTTATTACGAGTATGTCCTCAAGCGAGCCGGGAGGGAATTCAGCCATCGATAAATAATGTCTTTCGAGTGGTCCCCAAATGGCATTATCTAGGTACAACCTGGATCGAGAGAATTCTCCGAAGGGATTCGGCAGGAATAAATTACTCAAGTCTCGGCCTTGATTCGAATCTAGGGAGGCGAATAAATGGAGAGGTAATTAGGGGTCCTCGGCATAATTTGGCCACGGTGGCCAGATTATGCCGAAACTGACAAAATTATGGGTTATTTTTCAAACAAGCAGGTTCCTCGCTGCGGTCAGATGCGCATAGGCATTAGGATGTAGCGGTACTTGACGTCTTCGTTGGCGTCTTCGGGGCGCATCTGGCCGGCGGATTGGGCGTCCTTGAACTCCAGGCGGACTTCGCCCTGGACGCCTGTAGCGCGGAGGAAGTCGACCAGGTAGGACGAGTTGAAGCCAACTACGAGAGGGTCGTAGTTGTAGGGGGTTTCAATGATGTCTTCGGACTCGCCGGCGTCGGTGGACTGGGCGCTGAGCTTTAGCTCGTTCTGCTCGAGGCGGATCTTGATGGCGCCGGAACGCTCATCGGCGAACTGGGCTACGCGCTGGATGCTGGCCATCAGGTCTTCGCTGCGCACGATGACGAACTTGTTATTGTCGCGCGGGAGGACCGCTTCGTAGTTGGGGAATTGGCCGGTGAGCTTGCGGCTGGTGAGGACGCGGCCGCCTACTTTGAAGAAGAGGGTTTGGTCGTCGTCGCCGAACTCCAGTGTAGTGGCGTCGGATGACGCTAGCAGGCTGGAGAGCTCGGCTAGCGCTTTGCGGGGGATCAGGGTTTTCTTTTCGCCGGAGATGCCTTCCAGAGATTCGCCGAGCTTTTCGATGTGAGCGAGACGGTGTCCATCGGTTGCGACCATCGCCATGGACTCTGCCTTGAGGACCAGGAGAGCGCCGTTGAGGGTGTAGCGGGACTCTTCGTTGGAGATCGCAAAGATGGTTTTCGCGATCATGTTTGCCAGCGCGGGCGAGGAGATTTTGTAGGCGCCGGCGGCGGGGAACTCGGGGACTTGCGGGAAGTTGGCGCGGGCCATGCCGACCATTTTGGTGTTCGAACGACCCGACTTGATTTGTACCCAGTGGTTGTCCATTAGCTTGAGCGAGATGTCGCCGTCGCCGAGGAGCTTGATGTAGTCGTACAGCTTGCGCGCGGGGATGGTGCAGGCGCCAGGCTTCTTTACCTTGGCAGCGCAAGAGGTACGCAGGGACTGGTCGAGGTCCGTCGCGGTGATGGTGAGCTTGCCGGCTCCGAGCTCGTCGACGGTGGCCTCGAAGAGGAAGTTCGAAAGGATCGGGATGGTGGTCTTTCGCTCGACGACGGACTGCGCCGCGGTGAGCTCGCGGAGGAGTTCGGCGCGCGAGACCGTGATCTCGAGATTGCCAGTGGGGACGGCTTCGGGGGTGATGGCGGCGGTAGACACGATGGGGGCTCTCCCTTGCTCTTGCGCTGCGGCAGATTGCTCTGCCGGTGTGAGGGCGGTGGTGGACATGACGCGGATCTCCCCTCGGATTTACTTAGAGCAACACCCTGATTCTAGGTTGTGCAGGGGGGTTCGTGCGAGGCGTACACCCTGTGAATTTCAGGGGGCATCTTGTGTGATCCTACGGTGCTACGCGCACGGCGAGATGCTTCGCGTGGTGGCGGCGAGGGTGTGCAGGGAACGGGAAAATGCTGACGGGGAGAATGCTTCTAAGAAACAGAGTGAAAGGATAGATATTTCTAGTAGTAGTAGTCGTTGTGAGTGGAAGAGTGGATAAGGGGGGAGAATCCCGATGGCTATTGGGCGCGGAGTGGGTACATGGTTTCCAAAACCGGGGTAGAGCAGAGACCGTATGAGGGAAGACGGGACAAGGTGTGTCTATTGGGGACTGGGTTTTCCAATCTACGCACAGCGGCGGGGTGGAGGGCTCGAGCGAAACCGGGCGGGTATGTGCGGGGATCGTCCGAAACCGCGTGGATCGTGGCGAATCTTGCGGGCAGGTTTTGTACAGGGATTTGAGGGGGCGAGGAAAAGGTGTTCTGCGCGGATGGTAGTGAGTAGTGAGTGGGGGTTAGGCGAGCTATTGTTTGGCGTGGAGGGACGCGCGTCGGTATCCCGGGTCCCATAAGCGGGACCCGGGGCACCCAGATTTTCTGCAGGGTCGGTGGCAGAGCGGAGTTCGAGGATGAACGATGAGAAGGGCAGAGGGGAGAAGGCTAGTAGCGGGGGGAGGAGTTGCGGCGGGGGGAGCGGCCGCGGCTGTCGGAGGGGCGCTCGGGAGGAATGCGGTAGCCCTCGGGGTAGAGGACGACGAAGCGGCGGGGACCTTCGCCGGAGCTGGCGGTCTGGAGGCCGGAGTCGCGGAGAAACAGATGCAGCATGCGGCGCTCGCGGGAGTTCATGGCCTGGAAACGGAAGGGCTCGCCGGTGTCCTCTACTTCCTCGATGGCCGCATCGGCGGCGTCACGGAGGGCGCCGGCGCGGGCTGCCTTGTAGCCATTGACGTCGAAGGAGACGCGGTCGTGATCCTCAGGCTCGAGGCGCAGCATCTTCGCGGAGACGTGCTCGAGGGCGCGCAGCAGTTCGCCCTCGTTGGTCAGGAGAAGATCGCTGTCAGGACCCTTGCACTCGACGTAGATGTCGCGGCGCTCGAAGCCGTCGGGGTCCACAGCACCAGCTCCGGCTGTGATCCGGTACTTCAGGCGCAATCCCCCTGTGGTGGTCAGAAGCCTCATCAGGCTCGCAACCTTTTCAGCAGCTACCGCTAAATTATCCATACTCAATCAGTCCTTCGAAGGGAGAACGAGGTCGACAAACCGAGAAAAGTGAAACAGTTTTACGAGCACAATCCGTACTACGAGATTATGTCACTTAATGACAGTTGTTGATGGCATGAAAATCTGGTAGGGGGACGCGAGCAACTGCATGCGGCCGAAGCTCAATGCACAATCGTTTGTGCGAGATAGAGACTATTTTCGACCCTGGATGGTTTTGGCGCTTACCGCACGCTGTCCCGGTTTGGGAGCGGCCACCTTGCGGCGTGCGCGCTTGGCGGCGATCTCCTTCATCTCGCGACCGAGGGACGTTTGGTTCATCACCAACTGCGTGGCAATCATCACGAGGTTGCCGACGTTCCAGTAGAGTGCCAGACCCGAGGCGTATTGCCACGTGAGGTAGCCGGAGAAGAGGGGCATGACGAAGGCCATCATCTTCTGCTGCTGCGGATCGACACCCGGAGAGGGCGTGTAGAACTGCGCCAGGAAGGAGGTGGCGACCATCAGGATGGGAAGGATGTGGTAGGGGTCGGCGGCGGAGAGGTCAGGCAGCCAGAAGAAGTGCGCCTGGCGGAGTTCGACGACCTTGGTCATCATGGTGAAGAAGGCGAAGAGCAGCGGGAGCTGAATGAGCGACGGGATGCAGCCGCCCAGCATGCTGACGCCGTTGGCCTTCTGCAACGCCATTACCTCGGCGTTCATCTCGGCGGCTTTGGGGTCGGTGGGCTTGGGGTTTTTGAACTTGGCCTTGATGGCGTCGACCTGCGGCTGAATGCGCTGCATCTTAAGCGCGGACTTCATGCCCTGGATGCGGAGGGGTAGGAGCACCACGTTGATCATGACAGTGAAGATGATGATGGCCCATCCCCACGAGTAGTTGTGGACGCCGGCGTCGTGCGGCGCGATCCAGGAGTGAACAGCGCGGAGGCCGAGGAATAAGTACTTGCCGATGGGGCCAAAGAAACCGAAGTCGAGAAGGGGCTCGAGGTTGCCGCCGCTGGCGGTGTGAACGTTCTTGAGCACCTCGACGGCCTTGGGACCGACGAAGACGCTGGTCTGGGTGCGGCCGGAGGTGGAGCCGACGGCGGTGCCGACGACGGGGAGCTCCTTGGAGCCGGCGATGGTCTGACGCCTGGAGTTGCCGGGCTTGATCTTGCCGACGTCGATCTGGTGCTGGAAGGTAACGATGGACGCGTTGTCCGGGGTATCAGGCATGAAGACGACGCCGAAGTACTGATCGCTGATGCCGGCGAAGTCAAAGGGACCATTGAGGGTGGCGCCACCGGAGATCTTTTTGAAGGAGAGATGCTCGGTCTTGCCATTGGCGTTGGTGTCGATCTGCGCGCCGGCATAGGTGGTGATGGTCTCGGCGTCACCGAGGCCGGCAGGCCAGGAGAGCAGCGCGCGGATGGGAGCGCCGTCGCGGAGGACTTCGGTGTCGGCGTGAATGACGTAGGTGTCAGAGAAGGTGAAGGTCTTGGTGACGAAGAGATTGCCCTGGGAGTACTTGAAGGTCAGGGTCGCAGGGGCCTGCAGCGTTCCCGTGGCTGAGGGGACGTAGAGTGCGCTTGAAAGCTGCTTGGTCAGGCCGTCGTCGTAGGTGTAGAGCGAGAGGGGATAACCGAAGTGCTCGGCGGCGCCCTGGTGGACGAGGTCCAGCGGCTGGCCGGTGTTGTCCTTGTACTTCTTGAGGATCCAGGAGGTGACCTGTCCGCCCTGGTTGGAGAAGGTGATCTTGTAGAGCGTGTTCTCGACGGTGGTCAAACTCTGGGCGGCCGCAACTACCGCTGGCGTAGCTGCAGCCGTGGTGGCGGCAGCCGGGGTCGGTGTGGCCGAAGAGGAGCCGGCGGCGGGTGTGGAGACGGCCGCGGGATGGTCAGCGGACTCAAGCGCGGGGTTCTTCTGGGCGCGCCAATATTGCAGGCCGAAGATGACGCCGAGCGCGACAATCATCATGAGAAGAAACGAGCGGTTGTCCTGGCTTCCACCACCACCGCCCTGATTGGGATTACGAAACTCTGGCAAGAGGGACTCCTACGCTTTCCAAGGCCGGTATGGGTTCACGGCCAGTCAACTTCTAATGGTAAATGGTGAGAGTGGCGTTTTGATCCATTGTGGCGCGGATTCGGGGTTCAGGGTGCTGGGGTTAGGGGACTGGGTCGTGGCCGCCCGAGGCAAACGGATGGCAGCGGGCGATGCGGCCTAGGGCTAGCCAGGTTCCGCGAAGCCAGCCGTGGCGGACGACGGCAACGTACGCGTACTCGCTGCAGGTGGGAAGGTACTTGCACTGGGTCACGGCAAAGACGTGCAGCAGAGGAGACAGGCCGCGCTTGTAGAACGCGAGCAGAGCGGCGGCAGTGCGCTCCCGGCGGGGGCTGGCGGGAGGGTCTGTCATGAGGGAGTCGATACGGTTCCGGACGGTGAACGCTCGTGGGAGATGCTCCGGCCGTAAGCCGCCTGGACGCTGCGGAAGATGGTGGCGACCTCGCGCTTGAGTTGGGCGAAGTCCAGGTCGATGACGGCGCGGCGGGGATGCAGGATAACGTCGACTGGAGCGGTGAGCAGGGGGAGCGCGGCCCGGACAGCCTCGCGGAGACGCCGCTTGATGCGATTGCGATCAACGGCCTTACCGAGAGCTTTGGGTACGGTCAGGCCAATCCGCGGACCCGCCGTGGCTGACCATCGACCTGCCGGACGAGCTGCATGGAAGTAGGCGAGCTGCTTGCCGAACTGCTTGCGACCAGCCTTGTAGACGATCTGGTAGTCGGCGTGTTTGCAGAGACGGTGCGCGGTCGAGGAGGTCATGGAAGGGTAACCGCGAATTCAACGAAGTGCTGACGATAAAAACGCGGTCCGAATGCAGAAACGTGGGCTGAACACAGAAACGCGCTCAGAGGGAGTGCTCCCATGAGCGCGCTGTTGAACAGGACGCGTAACAGCGCGACTAGTCGCGGAAGCCTGCGGAGACGGCGATCTTGTGACGGCCCTTGGCGCGGCGGCGGTTGAGAACAGCGGCTCCGGCCTTGGAGGCCATGCGAACGAGGAAGCCGTGAACCTTGCTGCGACGGCGGCGATTGGGTTGGAAGGTGCGTTTAGGCATGATGTTTGTCCTGTATCAAAATTCGAAGATGTCTGCTGGTCTTGATCGCGTTCGCGAACGCCGATAGGTCTGGCGTAAGACACTGGAGAGGCCGTAACGGCCCACTCGACAGCAAGTCTTGAGTATATCTGACTTGAGGAAAACCGGCAACGAAATACCGCGCGGAGGTCGCTACGGGCGTTGACGCATCCGGTTACCGAATGTGGTTTCCGAATTCTTCACAAGGTATGGTGCAACTCAAAAAAAGTTTCTATTTTGGTTAATTTCGCTTGCCAGAGAGGACCGCTTGGCATGCTAGTATCGATTCCGTTCCCGTGATGCGTGATTGGCTCACGGCTAAAAATATCCAGCGGGCCCGGTACTGATTCACTCCTCCAGCGCGTTGCACAGGGCTGGGTTTCAACAGCATTCCAGGATGGGCACGCTTTGCGATTCCCTCGCGAAGACAGGCGTTTTGTGCCTCTTTTTTCGAATATCGCCGTGCCGAGCATGCAAGAGTGGACGACAACAGGAAAGTAAGGAAGACTTAAGCGATGTCATTTGTTCCAGTCCCGGCAGCCGTATTGAACCAGTGGGTTCGGATTCTGGGTGCGCTCGAGAAAAAAATCAACCGGCAGAGTTTTGAGACATGGTTGAAACCGACGCGCTTTTCCCATATCAGCGGGCGCACACTGCATGTACGAATTCCCTCCGAAGAGTTTCAGCATATCGGCGACCGGTATGGCGATCTGATCGGCGAGGCGATTGATAACCTCGGCCTCGAGATCGACCAGGTTGTCTTCCAGGTGCCACCGCAGGAAGCTCCTGTGCGGGTGCGTGAGGATGGCGGTTTTGCGCCGCAGCCCAGTCACAGCCAGAACGCGCCGCGCCGCGGCAACGGCAATTCCATGCCCGCAGGCCCAGAACAGTCGCGCTTCGACTGGAACACTGCCGCGCAGCTGAACCCGCGTTACCAGTTTGACTCCTTCGTGATTGGCAGCGGCAACCAGTTCGCGCAGGCGGCTGCGCAGGCTGTCGCCGAGCGCCCGTCGAAGGCCTACAATCCGCTGTTCGTCTACGGCGGCGTCGGGCTGGGCAAGACGCACCTGATGCAGGCTATCGGACACCTGGTGAAGGCGCGCAATCCGTTGGCGTCGGTCAGCTACGTGTCGGGCGAGAAGTTCACCAACGAGATGATCAACTCGGTGCGCTACGACAAGATGACGGGGTTCCGCGATAAGTACCGCACGGTGGACGTGCTGCTGATCGACGACATCCAGTTTCTCGCCGGCAAGGAGCGCACGCAGGAAGAGTTCTTCCACACGTTCAATGCGCTGCACGAGCAGAGTAAGCAGATTGTGGTGGCGAGCGATCGTCCTCCCAAGGAGTTGAACGACTTCGAAGATCGGCTGCGCTCGCGTTTTGAGTGGGGCCTGGTCGTGGACATTCAGCCGCCGGATCTCGAGACCAAGGTTGCGATTCTGCAGCGCAAGGCAGAGCTCGAGCAGACCGTTCTACCGACCGACGTGGCGCTGTTCATCGCGGGCAACGTGCGGACCAATGTGCGTGAGCTTGAGGGTGCGCTGGTGCGGTTGATCGCGTGGTGCAGTCTGCATGGCGTTGAAATTACCTTGCCTACTGCCCAGCAATGCCTGAAGCAGTTCATCGACACGCAGGTTCGTAAGATCACGATTGAGGCGATTCAGCGAGCGGTTGCGGAGAGTTTCGGCATGCGCGTCGCGGAACTGAAGCAGAAGAACAACTCTCGCCAGATTGTTGTTCCGCGGCAGATCGCTATGTATCTCGCAAAGCAGTTGACCGAGGCTAGCCTGCCAGAGATTGGGCGGCAGTTCGGTGGCAAGCACCACACTACCGTGATGCACTCGATCGCCAAGATCGATACGCAGCGCCGCACCGATAAGGACCTCAATCGCACCGTCAACAAACTGATGGAGACGTTGGGATAGGTAGGGAGTTTAGAGGATAGAGAAGAGCGAAGGCCGCCAGGGATGGCGGCCTTTCTCATGGCGTGCGGAGGTTTGCGAGCGTTAGATTTCGTGCCAGTGCATGCGGCGCAGGCAGACGTCGCGCAGGCGCAGCGCAGGCCGCTCGATGCCGTAGAACGAGACGACCGCCGCGCCAAGGATCCAGAACCAACTGGTGGGGAAGTTGATCCACCAGGCATCGCTTCCGAACACCTCGATGTTGAGGGGGTGGGTGAAAAATGTCTGCCAGATGTAGAGCGAGTAGGAGAGACGCCCAAACCACGCGACGATGGATTGGTTGAGGATGCGGCCTTGCAGGCTGGCCGGATTTCGCACCAGCCACAGCAGCCACATCAGGATGAGAAAGCCGTTGAGCGTCATGCCTAACGGCAGGTCCCAATAGTTTTGTAATCGCACCGTGAGGGCGTTGAGAACGAGGAAGATGAGCGTCGGCAGAAGCCACGGCCAGCGGGTTATGCGGACATAGATCCGCTCGAAGCGAGCATGTCCTTGCTGGAGCGCGCCGAGCGCGCCAAACATCAGGCCGTCCGCCTGCATGTGAAACATGCCGGTGTTGCTGTAAGCGGGAAGATGGCGAAAGCAGATGATGCGCACGAAGGGCTCGGCGATGAGAACGGCGAGTGCGATCTGAGATGCGCGGCGCCGGCCCTGCGCGTCTCGCCGATGCAATAGGCAGAGCACCAGGGTGGTCGGCCAGAGGACGTAGAACTGCTCCTCGATGCATAGCGACCAGAGGTGCTCCATGGCCCACAGATCCACGTGGCGGGCGTAATTACGGGTCAGGGTGAGCGCTGCTATCAACTCGTGACGGTTCATCCCCGGAAGATGACCCGTCGCGCCGAGGGCGGCGAGGAACAGTACATACGCGTACAGCGGTGGAAGGATGCGAAAGGCGCGCCGGAGGTAAAAGCTTCTCAGGCTGATCGCGCCGGTCTTGTCCTGCTCGCGCAGCAGCAGCGTGGTGATGAGATATCCCGAGATGACGAAGAAGATGAAGACGCCTAGCGCGCCGTTTCCCAGCAGGCGTAAGGGAAAGGGAATGAACTTGTAAAGCGAGTGACGCAGCAGGGTGTGCAGCACAATGACCAGCAGCACAGACAACGCGCGCAAGCCGTCGAGGCTAGGAATGTGCCGCGGTCGCTGGATGGACGTCGAAGGTTCAGTCATGCAAGCTCACCCAGGGCCGCATCATTTATCGCGGCGTGGACCGCATCGAGGAGGAACGTTCTATTATCCCCCGAAGCGTCGCGGTGAATGGGTGGGCTGTTGCCTACGCCGTGAGAATGATCTTTCCGCCGCCGCCCTTTTCTCCGAGAGCCTGCGCCGCGGCTGCTTCCGACAACGGCATCAGGCTGTCGATGGGCAGTTTGAGCTTGCCGTCGCGAAGGGCCTCGCCGTAGTGAACGAAGGTCTTTGGGTCAGGCACGGCCATGATCGCGTTTACCTGGACGGTCGGGTGCAGCGCGGCGTTCGACGGCGGTCCAACGACGCTACCGAAGTTCCCGCCCGGCTTAACCTTGGCGATGAGCTTCGCAGCCACGTCGTGATTGATGGTGTCGGCGACCGCATCGACCACGCCAAGCGATGCGATAGATTTGTCGTCCTGCGTGTCGATCGCGGCCGTCGCGCCCAGTGCGAGCGCTTCCTCCATCTGGTTTTTGCGGACGGCGGCGATGACCTTTGCGCCAATCTCCAGCGCGGCGAAGAGGGCGCAGCGGCCAACCGAACCGAGAGTGCCGGTGAGGATGATGGTCTGGCCAGGTTGCACCTTCGCTCCGCGGCGAATCAGTTGATCACCAGTGATCGACACTAGCGGAACCGCGCCGGCCGTTGTGAGCTCAAGGCCTTCTGGAATGTGCGCGAGGTTGGCGGCCTTGACGACACAAAATTCTGCGTAGGTGGCGTTGGATACCGCGAAGACGCGATCGCCTACCTTGAACCCTTCAACGCCGTCGCCGAGTTTTGCGACGATTCCCGCAACGTCGCGGCCGAGGATCGCGGGAAGGGTTAGCGGGAAACGCTCCTTCGCAGAACCCGAACGCATCTTCCAGTCGATGGGATTCACGCTCACCGCGTGCACGCGTACCAAGACTTCGCCACTGGCCGGAACGGGATCGTCGAAGTCTTCATAAACGAGCTTGGACGGCGGACCATATTCGTGAAGCACAACTGCTTTCATGACGGCACCTCTATTGAGTTGAGATGCAGGAGGGCCGAGGTAGGGCTTGGCGGGTCTCAACCTGCTGAGGAGGCGGTCCGGGTACGGAGAAGGTCACGCGCCAACAAACTGCCGCCAACCTTCTCCTTCAGCGAGTTCCTTGAGGAGCGCAAAGCGCTTGCGGCACTTTCGGCGGATATAGGGCTTGAGGAGTAGGATCGCAGCAACTTGGCCCGGCGGCCCAAAGGGCAACGTAAAGTGAACTTCATCCCGAAGCTCCGTGTTGAGCTCACCGGACACTCGATCCGTGAACTCGGAGAAGTGATGGTCGTGCTGGAAGAAAGCAAAACGCCCGCGCTCCTGTGTGTCCTGGAAGAAGGCTTCGGCGGTGATCTCGGGATGGCCGACGCTGGCGACGTGTTCGTGGGGCAGGATGAACGCGGTGATGAGGGAGTGGTGCTGGGTGGGCAGACCAAACTTCCAGCCGCGCCACACTACTCGGCTGTTCGCTACCACGTGGCCGTTGGTGATGCCACTGGGGGCGCCGGTGTCGATAGGCTTCATGCCGAGGGTTTGCTGGACGAGGGCGAGATGCGTAGAGAGTTGGAAGAGGCGGTCTATGGGTGCGTGGATTAGTACGCTCTCCTGGACGGTGAATGGAGTCATAGCTGTGCTTCGATGGCGGCGACGAGAGTGTCGTAATCGTAGGCGTCGCTGTAGAGTTGGCCGTTGATGTAGAACATGGGCGTGCCTGTTACGCCGGAGCGGGTGCCTCCGTCGAGGTCGTGCTTTACGTGGGCCGCGTAGGTGCCCTTTTCGAGGGCGGTGGTGAGGGCTGGGGCGGGGAGCTTGAGTTGGGCCGTTAGCTTGAGGAGGGACGCGTCGGCGAGATTGCTTTGGTGCTTGAAGAGGAGGTCGTGCATCTCCCAGAATTTGTTGTGGGCGGCGGCGAACTCGGCGGTCTCGGCGGTGTGCTCGGCGTAGGGGTGCATGTCGAGCGGGAAGTTGCGGAAGACGAAGCGGAGTTTATCGCCGAAGTGCTGCTGGATTTTCTGGACGAGGGGAAAGGCGTCGCCGCAGGAGGGGCATTGGTAGTCGCCGTATTCGACTAGCGTGACGGGCGCGGTGGCGGGGCCCTGGGCGTGGTCTTTGGCGGTGACGGGGAGGGCTAGTTTGCTCATGGGAGATTGGATGCGGAAGGGGGAGGCTGCTCGACGTAGCGGGACCAGATTTCTTGCGGGCCTTCGATGCTATCGCATTCTCCATTGCAGACTGCTTGGTAGATCACCGGTCGCAAAGTCGAAGTGCAAGACACGGCGATGGATTGGATGGGCAGACGGCGAGGATGCGTGCAGAAGTAGGGGACGCATGACAAGGGCTGCTCCTGAATTCACTTCGCAGGTGAAGGCTCTAGCCTCGTCGACATGAGTAGGTACGTCGTTCTGATCGATGCGGCCCAGTTTGTGTGAGCCAGGCATGACTCGCAACGCGCCGTTGGATGCGGGACACGGATCGAGATGAACCCTTATGGTGACAATGCGCTGGAGTACTTCAGTTGTCGGCTGAACGTGAACTATGCCTTCCTTTATGGACCACGGTCCGAAGCCCTTTACTTCAACGCGCTCGTTGACAGCGATGGTCACGTCCTGATGCCAAGGAACTTTCCAATTGGCAGCATCGGTTTTATCGAAAAGGGTTGAGCGGACTACGGACGGTTCGGCGCGGAGTACCTGCTTGGCTAGGGAGAGGACCGAAGGTTGATACGCGACGGCGCGTAGTTCAGGGAGGCGCCGCATAATGTCACGGACGCCTCCGCGCTTAGGCTCGGTCGTGATGTTTTGTTCGATCAGTGCAATGAGATGGGCAACTTCAACGGTAGATAAGACGGGTCCGGTAATTGCGTACCCGTGCTCTTCGAAATGCTGTGAGCCGAGCAACGCTACAACTCCATGGAGTGATCGGCGACGAGTTTCTTCGCTCTCTCCAGGAAGGTGTCGACCGTTACGCTGCCTTCGTCGCCCTTGGCGCGGACGCGGACGCTGACGCTGTGGGAGGCGGATTCTTTGTCGCCGAGGATGAGGATGAAGGGAATTTTCTGGAGGCCGAAGTCGCGGATCTTGGCGTTCATTTTTTGATTGCTGAGGTCGGCTTCTACGCGCAGGCCGGCGGCTTCGAGGTGCTGCTGCACGGTCTTTGCGTAGTCGTGGTGCTTCTCGCTGATGGGGACGAGGCCGACTTGCACGGGGGCTAGCCACATGGGGAAGGCGCCGGCGTAGTGCTCGATTAGGACGCCGAAGAAGCGCTCTACCGAGCCGAAGAGGGCGCGGTGGACCATGACGGGCTGGTGCGGGGCGCCGTCTTCGCCGATGTATTCGAGGTTGAAGCGTGCGGGGAGGTTCCAGTCGAACTGCACGGTTGAGAGCTGCCATAGACGGCCGAGGACGTCGACCAGCTTGATGTCGATCTTGGGGCCGTAGAAGGCGGCTTCGCCGGGGATTGTTTTGTAGGGAATGTTCTTGCGATCGAGTACGCGGGTGAGGGAGCCGACGGCCTGATCCCACTTCTCGGGGCTGCCGATAAACTTCTTGTCTTTGGGATCCCAGGTGGAGAGTTCGATCTGGAACTTCTCGAAACCAAACGTCTTGAGGACGGCCTCGGCGAAGTCGATGCAGGCTTCTACTTCGCTTTCGATCTGCTCGGGCGTGCAGAAGATGTGGGCATCGTCTTGCGTGAAGCCGCGCACACGCAGCAGGCCGTGCATGGTGCCGGAGCGTTCGTAGCGGTAGACGTTGCCTAGCTCGGCGTAGCGCTGCGGGAGATCGCGGTAGGATTTCGGCGAGTTCTTATAGATCAGAATGTGGCCCGGGCAATTCATGGGCTTGAGGCGGTATTCTGCGTCGTCGAGTTCCATCGGCGGGTACATGTTTTCCGCGTAGTTTTCCTCATGGCCACTGATCTTCCAGAGCTCGCGGCGCATGATGTGCGGGGTGAAGACCATTTGATATCCGCGGCGGATGCACTCTTCGCGCATCCAGTCTTCCATGGCCTTGCGGATAAGGCCGCCCTTGGGATGCCAGAAGATGAGGCCGGCGCCCGCGACCTCCTGGATGCTGAAGAGGTCGAGCTGTTTGCCGAGGACGCGGTGGTCGCGCGCTTTGATTTCTTCGAGTTGCTTGAAGTGCGCGTCGAGATCTTTCGTGTTGAAGAAGGCGGTGCCGTAGATGCGCTGCAGCTGCTGATTATTTTCGTCACCGAGCCAGTAGGCGCCGGCGATGGACGTTACCTTGAAGGCTTTCACGCGGCCGGTGGAGGGGACGTGGGGGCCGCGGCAGAAGTCGGTGAAGTTGCCGTTGCGGTAGAGGGAGATCTCGTCGCCGGGCCGGGTAAAGCGTTCGATGAAGTGGACCTTCATGAACTCGGCGTTGGATTTGTAGTCGGCGAGGGCCTGGTCGCGGGGCTCGAGGATTTGGACGAAGGGTTCATCGCGCGCGACGACGTCCTGCATGCGGGTTTCGATGGCGGCGAGGTCGGCTTCGGTGAAGGGGACTTCGCGATAGACGTCGTAGAAGAAGCCGCTGTCGGTGGCGGGGCCGTGGCCTAGTTTGGTCTCGGGGAAGAGCTCTAGCAGCGCCGTCGCCATGATGTGCGCAGCGGAGTGACGGGCGACGCGCAAGGAGGCGGGGTCGTTCTCCTTGAGGAGCTCGAGGGCAACGTCTTCGTGGAGCGGCGTGGAGAGGCCGACGATTCTTTCGGCGGACGAAGTGGGGCCGGAGTACATCGCCTCCTCCGACTGCTCGAGGGCGGTCTCGTTGGCATTGGCGGCGACGGGGGTGAGAGGGCGGATGCGGGCGACGACAACGGCGGCGGCAAGGCGTGGGGAGATGCTGTTGGCGATGTCGAAGGGTGTTGTGCCGGCGGGGACTTCGCGGCGGGAACCGTCGGGCAACTGAACTTGGATCGAATTTGGGATTAGATTGCTCACCCTACAAGGATAGAGCAATAGTCCCTCGGCTGGCCCACCTTAGCGACGATGAGGCTGTCGCGAAGATGGGGCACCCACCTGTCAGGTTCGATACAATGGCAGAGGTCCCCGGCGGTTGGCGCGGGGCAGGAGCGAGCTTCGGCAATGACCTGGTTCAAACGCGATGCACACGAGATTTCCCCGACACCTGAGCATGAGGTAAAAACCCAGGGCCTCTGGATCAAGTGTGACGGGTGCCGCAAGACGCTGTGGAAGGCGGATCTCGACGCTAATATGCAGGTATGCCCGAACTGCGGCAAGCACTTTAAACTGGCGGCGCGGGATCGGATTGAGAGCCTGCTGGAGCCTGGGTATGAGCTTGTGGACCTAGAGCTGCGGTCGACCGATCCGCTGGAGTTTACCGACCTGAAGCCGTACAAAGGACGGCTGGCGGCCGCGCAGAAGAGTACCGGGCTGAACGACGCGATCATCAACGCTATTGGCAAAATCGGCGAGCAGGAGGTGGTGCTGTCGGTGATGGAATACGGGTTTATCGGCGGCAGCATGGGGCCGGTGATGGGCGAGACGATCGCCCGGGCGGTGGACCGGTCGCTGGAGCGGAAGGTGCCGCTGATTATTGTGTCTTCGAGTGGCGGAGCGCGCATGATGGAAGGGATTGCGAGCCTGATGCAGATGGCCAAAGTCTCCGCCGCGCTGGCGAAGATGGACGACGCGAAGATTCCGTTTATCAGCCTGATGACGGACCCGACGACTGGCGGCGTGACGGCTAGCTTTGCGATGCTGGGCGACCTGAACATTGCCGAGCCGGGCGCGCTGATTGGGTTTGCCGGGCCACGCGTGATTGAGCAGACGATTCGGCAGAAGCTGCCCGAAGGCTTCCAACGGTCCGAGTTCCTGCTGCAGCACGGCTTTTTGGATGCGGTGGTGGAGCGTAAAGACCTGAAGGCCTATCTTGCCGAGACGCTGAAGTGGATGATGGACGGCCAGCTAGTCGGCGAGTTAGCTAGTTAGCAAGTTGACGGGGCAAGTCAGCATTGCATGAAGTGAACCCATCGCGGACGGCTCTGCGCGTAGCTCTGCGTCGGGCCGCGCATCAGCTGCACGATGCCAAGCCACTGGTGTTTGACGATCCGCTCGCGGTGCGGATTCTTGGCAAAGAGTTTTATGAGGAAGTAAAGCGAACGCCGGATAGCGTGAAGCGGCCTTTTTCGGCAGCCTTGCGTGCCTTCATGGTGGTGCGCGCGCGGCTTGCTGAGGACACACTGGCTGCGGCTGTGCGGGATTTCGGCGTGAGGCAATATTTGGTGCTCGGCGCGGGACTTGATACGTTTGCATGCCGGAATCCTTACGCGGACGTGAGGGTGTTTGAGGTCGACCATCCTGCAACCCAGGCGTGGAAGATCCGGATGCTGGAGAGTGCGGGGATCGTGGCGCCGGAGGGTGCGCGGTTTGTTGCCGTGGACTTCGAGAAAGATTCACTGCGGGCGCGGCTGAAGGCGGCAGGATTCGACGAGCGGGTACCGACGGTGACCGCGTGGCTGGGCGTCGTGCCCTACCTCACCACCGAGGCCTTCCGCGCGACGATGCGTCTGTTAGCTAGATTCAAGGCGGGCAGCGAGGTGGTCTTTGATTACTCGCAGCCGCGCGAGGTGCTGCCGCCGGTGGAGCAGCTCATGCACGACTCACTGAGCGCGCGCGTGGCGCTGGCGGGCGAGCCGTTTCAGCTTTTCTTCACGCCGGGGCAGCTCGCAGAGGAACTTGAGTGGCTCGGGTTGAGGGTGGTCGAAGATCTTGATGGCGCCGCACTCAGCGCACGCTACCTCGCGGGCCGGAAGGATGGTCTGCTGCTGCGTGGCAAGGCGGGGAGGATTTGTGTGGCGGCGTCTGTGGATACCGTTTTGGGGGATGCCGCGATGGGGGAAGTGCGAGACTGATAGACGTGATGACGTACGACGAAGCATTGGAACGGTTGGCGGCTCTCGGGCCGGAGCTGCGCACGGGCCGCGCGGCGGATAGCTCGGCGCCTTCCGCGCGCAGAAAATTTTCACTGGACCACATCCGCGCCCTGCTGAAGGCGCTCGGGGAACCGCAGCAACGCTTCGCCTCGGTGCTGATCGCCGGCACGAACGGAAAGGGGTCGACGGCCTCCACGCTCGCCTCCATCACGAACGCCGCAGGTATCCGGACGGGGCTTTACACTTCGCCGCACCTGCTGCGGGTTAACGAGCGCATCAAGATATCGGCTTACGGAGCGGCGACGGTTGGGAGCCTTGTCGAGATTCCCGACGCCGAATTTGGCCGCATCTACGGGATTGTCGACAACGCGACCGCGCACCTGATCGCAAGCGGCGGGTTGCCGCACTATCCCAGCTTCTTCGAGCTGCTTACGGCTATCGCCTTCACCTGGTTTGCGGAGCAGCGTGTCGAGGTGGCTGTGCTCGAAGTCGGCCTGGGTGGGCGGCTGGATGCCACGAACTCTGTCGAACCCATCGTCAGCATCATCACCGACATTGGGATCGACCACACAGAGTATTTGGGTAATACGATTCGCGAGATCGCCGGAGAGAAGGCGGGCATTCTCCGCCAGGACGGCGTGCTGGTCACGCTCGCGCAGCATCAGGAAGCGAGCGCTGCGATTGGCGAGGCGGCTGTTCGGCTTGATGTGCGCGGCGTGGATGCAGCCCGATGCCTTCCGCCATCGCGTGATTTCGCATCGCGGCCTGGTTCCGGCGCAGGCGCTTCGCCGCTGGCCCGCAACATCTACGATCTTTTACTCGAAGGCGAGGCGCTGCACGTCGACTCGCCGCTCGCTGGACAGCATCAGCAGCGCAACATCGCGCTCGCTATCGCGACCGCGTTGGAGTTGCGTAGCAATCAACACCTTGTTGACGGCTGCGCCTTCGCCATCTCGAACGCCGCTATTGAGCAGGGCATTCGCGAAACCGAGTGGCCTGGGCGGCTGGAGTGGGTTGCCTCACACGCGGGGCACGCGCCGCTGCTGCTGGACGTTGCGCACAATCCTGCGGGCGCCTGGACGCTGCGCGCTGCGCTGTCGCAGTTGCCGGAGGAGATGCCGCGTACGCTGATCTTCGGCTGCCTAGCGGATAAGCAGATCGACGAGATGGAGCAGGTGCTGCTGCCGCTCTTCGACTCGACTTCGGGCGATCCGGCGCGGGCGCGAGACCACGTCATCCTGACGCCCGTCCATAATCCGCGGGCTGCGACGATCGACGAGTTGGCCGCCGCAGCGCAACGGCTGGATGTTCCTGTCCACCTTGCGAGCGACCTGCGCGATGCGCTGCAGAAGGCCCAATCGCTGACGCCGAAGGACGGCGTGATTGTCGCCACCGGATCCATCTTCCTGGTCGGCGAGATACGCGCACTGGTGTTAACCCAAGCGGGTTAGCATAGGGGGATGTCCGCAGCCGACCAGATTCTGAAGACCGACGAACCCGCTCACCCTGAAGCGCCGCGGCCAGTCGTCTCGTGGCGCCGGCGCTGGGTGAATTATCTCGTCTTTGTCCCGTTGGTTGCGCTGGCCACCGGTTTCTTCGGCACCATCTCGCTGGTGTGCGGCGTATGGGATAAATCCGGCCGCCAGCAGCACGCGGTCGCCAGCGTATGGGCGCGCATGCTGCTGCGGATCGCGATGTCGCCGGTCACACTCGAGCACGCCGAGCGGCTGCCCGTCGGGGGCGCCGCTGTTTACGCGAGCAACCATCTTAGCTACTACGACACGCCGGTGGTGTTTGCGAAGCTGCCGTTTCAGTTTCGAATCCTGGCCAAGGCGCCGCTGTGGAAGATCCCGTTCATTGGCTGGTATCTGGAGCGCTCTGGGCAGGTGCCTATTGACCAGAGTTCCGGCCGCGCCGGCGTCGTAAGCCTTGCCCGCGGAGCGCGCACGCTGCAGGCTGGTATGCCGATGGTCATCTTCCCTGAGGGTGGCCGGGCCTTCAACGGTGAGCTGCAACCGATGCTCGCGGGCGCAGCCTGGATGGCCATCAAGGCGCAGGTGCCACTGGTTCCGCTGACGCTGGTTGGGACTTACGAGATGCTGCCGATTCACGTGTACGCGCTCAAGCCGCGGCCGGTGAAGTTGATTGTCGGGGAACCAATCTCGACGGTGGGCATGTCCACCCGCGATGCGGAAGCACTGACTGACAAATTGCGCGGCATCATCCATGAGACGTACATCGCAGCGCACGGTTGAATCCGTTGCGACGAATTTTGCTCTGGCGTGCAAGGTAAACTCGGTGTGTGATTGCGCATCTTCGTGGACAAATTCTGAGCAAGACACCCAACGCCGTCGTGATCGATTGCGGCGGCGTTGGGTATGAGCTGGCCATCTCCGTTACTACCTACACCGAGATTGGGGATGTTGGGGCTGAGGCGCGGTTGCATGTGCACACCCATGTGCGTGAGGACGCGCTGCTGCTGTTTGGGTTTGCGGAGCCGACGGAGAAGCGGTTGTTTGAAAAGCTGCTGACCATCTCCGGCATTGGACCGAAGCTGGCTATTACGGTGCTTAGCGGGATTTCCGCGGACCGGCTCGTCGGCGCGATTCGCAGCGGGGATCACGCTACGCTCACAAAGATTCCCGGGATTGGCAAAAAGACCGCCGAGCGTGTGGTGCTGGAGCTGAAGGATAAGCTGGATGGCCTGGCTGGTTTCACGGCCGAAGGTGTCATCGTTCGGCCATCGCTTGGCGCAACAGCGGAAGACGTGCTCAGTGCGCTGGTTAACCTCGGCTATCCACGGCCCGTGGCGCAGAAGGCCGTTGAATCGGCGGCGAAGGATGCAGCTGTTTCCGGAGATTTTGAGCGGCTGTTCCGTGCGGCCATGAGCGCGGTGCGGTAACGCCTAAGCGCGGCGGCGATACTTCACGGCGAACTCATACCCGGGGTTGGGTGGGTAGAGTTCCGCAACTACGCGCAGGCGTGCGGCGAGCGCAGCCGGACTGAGTAATGGATATTCCCGCTCACGCAGCTCGCTGTAGTCGAAGTCGAGCGCGAGCGACAGCAGATAAATTGCTACCGCATCTGAGAAGGCGGCCTCCAGATACAGGGCGCGCTCCTTGTCGTTGACGCTCGATGGGGCGCCCATCTGCGCGACTGGTGCCGACGCATTCAACTGACCTACCGTCGCGGGCGTAGCGTCATCGCTGGCAAACGCGCGCGGCCTTGCAGAGAAGCTGGCCAGTCCGCGGTTACGTCGCGAGGGTACTGGAGTTGGTTCGGGATGCGCGTTGGCGGGGCGCCCGAACGCCAGGTTGCGTGTCTCCCACGAGTCGATGCTCGTTTCGCCACGCACGCCGCCGAGGGCCTGCTTCCACACCAGGTCCGCGAAGACCTCGGGGGTTCCGGCCTGATCCACAAAGGCATGCGCGACGTTGATGAAGAACTCGAAGCTGAGCGCAAAGCGATCGCCCATAAGGCGCGTGGAGATGAAGACTCCTCGGCGGCCATGGCCAAGCTCCACATTGCGATGGCAGATGGCGGCATCGGAGAACTCGTCGGTGTAGGCGCTGGCGACCATGGTCGGTTCGGCGGCGGCCTCACTTTTCAAAAGCGCCTCTGCGTCTGCCTCAGGATTTTCAGTGCTCTCTGCAACGGCCTCGCGCAACGCCAGCGGAACGAAATAGTAGGTGTTCGCTTTCAGCGCTGCCGTGATCGCGGTTGGCACGGTCTCGAGCATGCGGTCGAGATCGAGATCCGCGAGGCCCGTCTCGCCAAATGTGGCAAAGCTTACTCCGTTGGGGGACTGGCGGACTTCCGTATCGTGCGCGATCTGCGCTGCGTTCACCAGGCTGGCGGCGCGCACTAATTGCGGCGTACGCGGCTGGCCGGTCTGTACAGTGTCTGCCATTAGCTTATTCTAAATGAGTATGGCTACTGCAAACGATGTAGAACGCGCGCGGCGGGATGGGGAGTTGTTTGGAATCCCACTTGGGGACCTGGGCTGGTTCCAGTCGCTGATCATGGGTGTCGCTACCGGAATGGCTGCGTTCTTCCTTACCACCTTTGTGTCCATCATCATCTTGCTGGTCTACATGATGGCGACGGGCAGGCACCCAGACTTCGCCGTAACCTACAGGCTGGCTGGGTTTCCTGTGGGCGTCGTCGTGATGGCGCTGGCGCTTACGTTCCTCGGCGTGCAGTGGGCGCGACGGATGAAGCGCAAAACGCACAAGACCTAGGCGCACCGACCGCAGGGGCATTCACCGCAAAATTCTGCGCCATACCGGGCGTGCGAACGCGTATCCTAACGCCATCCGGTTTTCCCCATCCCGCAACCCCACTGAGGAGTTTCACCCATGGCGAAGTTCGCTAGTACCTTGCTGCGTCGAAGCACGACCGCGGCTCTGCTGACAGCCGCACTCGCAACGACTTGTCTGACCAGCAACGCGCAGGACAAGAAAAAGCATGAGGAGGCTAAGCCCGTACCTTCCTTCTACGGTCCGCAGCCTGCAACCGAGACGCTCGACCTGGCCATGTATCAGCGCATTCGCGAAGAAGGCTTTCAGCACGGCAAGGTGATGGACTTCGCCGAGGCGCTGAATGATGGTATCGGGCCGCGGCTTACCGGCTCGCCCAACATGGCCAAGGCCAATGCGTGGACGCGCGATACGTTGACGGCGATTGGGCTTTCGAACGCTCACCTTGAAGATTGGGGCGAGTTCGGTATGGGATGGTTGCAGGTGAATACGTGGGCGCGGATGGTCTCGCCCGACCCTGAGCCGCTGTGGATGCAGTCCGCGCCGTGGTCTCCGGCGACCAAGGGGCCTGTGAGCGGTGAGGTTGTCTACGTGCCGCTCACGGACGCCAAGGAGTTGGACGCGCTCAAGGGCAAGCTCTCCGGCAAGATCGTCCTGCTCGGCGCGACGCGTCCCACGCCCGACATCACGAAGCCGCTCTTCACGCGCTACACCGACGAAGAGCTCAAAGAGATGCAGAGCTACGAAGCTGACGGCGCCTTCTCGCTCTCGAGCCCTGCCTTCCGTGCGCGTTACGCCCAACGGTTGCAACAGGCGGCACTGCGCAAGCAGGCCCTTGCGATGATGGGCGACGAAGGCGTCCTCGCCGTCATTACGCCCAGCCGCGATAGCGAGGATGGTGGCGGTACTGGCATCATCTTCGACGATAACGGCGCCAACCTTGCGCGCGATGCGCAGAAGCCGGAGAACGCCGTCAAGATTCCCAACGCCGTGATGATGATCGAGCACTACAACCGCCTCGCGCGGATGGTCGAGCATCACGTACCTGTCACGCTCGAGGTCGACATTGAGACCAAAGTCACCGGCGAACACGAGCATGGCTTCGACACCGTTGCTGAAATTCCGGGCACTGACCCCGAACTGAAGGACCAGGTCGTCATGGTCGGTGGCCATCTCGACAGCTGGATCTCCGGCACTGGCGCTACTGACAACGGCGCTGGCAGCGTGGTCGGCATGGAGGCTGTCCGCATCCTCAAGGCGCTCGATCTGCATCCGCGACGCACGATTCGCATCGCGCTGTGGAGCGGTGAGGAAGAAGGCCTGTTCGGCTCGCAGGGCTATGTGAAGCAGCACTTTGGCAGCTTCGGTCCGCCGGCCACGCCTGATCCCGCCGGCATCCCGAGCTTCATGGGGCATCATGGCGCGTTCAACCCAACGCCTGAATGGGACAAGCTTGACGCCTACTACAACCTCGATAACGGAACCGGGAAGGTGCGCGGAGTCTATACGCAGGGCAACTTCGCCATTGCGTCGATCTTTGCGCAGTGGATCGCGCCGCTTGCCGATCTTGGTGTTACGACCATTACGAGTCGCAACACCGGCGGCACCGATCACCTCTCGTTCGATGCGGTGGGGCTGCCGGGCTTCCAGTACATCCAGGATCCGATGGACTACGAGACGCGCACGCATCACTCCGACATGGACACCGTCGATCGCCTCCACCAGGCCGACCTTGAACAGGCAGCCGTGGTCGAAGCGATCTTCCTCTGGAACACCAGCCAGCGCGACGCGATGATGCCGCGCAAGCCGTATCCTCATCCCGAGCTTGACCAGAAGATGAATGCCCCGCTCAAGGGTATCTATCCCAACGCCATCGAGTAAACGTCAGCTACCACCCAACCGGTGGCGAAGACTTTGGTCTTCGCCGTTGTTTTTTGTGAGTCAAGCGGGCTCTGCGCGCCGCACGGAGATTGCTGTGCTTGCCGGAGTCCGCGATATAGTTGCTGGGATGAAGTTGACCATAAAGCCACGATCCACAACCTTGCTGCTGGCTATTGATTTGGTCGGTACAGGATTGTTTGCTGCCGAAGGGGCTTCCGTGGCTGTGAATGCCAGGCTGGACCTTCTGGGCGTGCTGGTGATCGCGATCGTCACGGCGACGGGGGGCGGAATTATTCGCGATGTCCTGCTTGGGGATACACCACCGAGTTCCATTCGCGACTGGCGTTATTTTTTTACTGCCCTGATTGCGGGAGCCGGCGTCTTCCTTGTGCATTCCGCCACTCATTTTGAGAACTTATCGTTGATTACGCTGCTGGACGCTGCTGGTTTGAGCTTCTTTGCTGTCGCGGGAGCGGCCAAGGCGGTGCAGTTTGGGATTCATCCACTTCTTTGCGTCGTGATGGGCGGTATCACCGGGGTAGGGGGCGGTGCCGTCCGTGACGTTTTGCTCGACCGGGTGCCGATGGTGCTTCGCGGCGATATCTACGCTACTGCAGCCTTGCTGGGAGCAGCCGTTACGGTGATCTGTCTCCGGTTGAAAGTTCCTCCTGCCGTCGCCAGCAGTGCGGGGATTGTCTGCTGCTTTGCGCTGCGCATGCTGGCCGTCCATTTCCATTGGAATCTGCCGGGCGCTGTTCCTGCGAATCCTGCATGAAGCTTTCGTCAGTGCTCTTTGTGAGCCTCGCGGGCCAGACGTAACATCGAAGAGGCATGCCGACCCAGTTCACTCCCGAAGCCATGAAGTTCCTCCGCGGACTAGCGCGCAACAATGACCGCGAGTGGTTTGAAGCGCGCCGCACCACGTACGAGCACGCCCTGAAGGCCCCCATGCTGGCGCTGATCGAGGAGATCAACGCAGGCATGATCGACTTCGCGCCGGAACATGTGCGCCCGCCTCACAAGGTTGCGATGCGCATCTATCGGGACATCCGTTTCAGCCCGAACAAGCAGCCGTACAAGACGCACCTCGCTGCATGGTGGTCGCGGCGTGGCATGGAGAAGACCTCCGGCGGTGGCTTCTATCTGCAGATCAGTCCGCAGCAGGTGATGATTGCCGCCGGCGTCTACATGCCTGAGCGCGAGCAGCTGCTGGCCCTGCGCCGCTGGATGAGCGCGCATCACGAAAGCTATCGCGCCACCCTTAAGCAGCTGTTGAAGTCGCGCGGGGCCGGCTTCGAACTCAGCGAGAGTGAAGCCCTCACTCGCATGCCCAAAGGGTTCGACCGCGACGATCGCGCCGACGAACTGGTTCGCGCGAAGAGCTGGGGCGTGCGCGCGTGGCTGCCTGGAGAGGCCGCGCTCGAACCTACATTGTCGCGTGAGATCGTGCGCAGATTCCGCTTGATGACGCCGCTGATCGACACGCTCAACAACGCCATTCTGCATCGCGACGAGGACACTGCGAGTCGAGCATTCATGTCCACCTCGAAGCGTTTCTTCTAAGCACGGCATGACGAAAAACCTGTGAATATGCGCTCTTAAGGGATCAAATTAGCAAACACTCAGCAAATATCTGTGGAAATGGGAGATTTGACGTTGACAAAGCGCTCAAGAAGGTTGAAGGTGAACATCGGCGCGGTTCTCCGCACCCGCATGAACACTGGCGATTGCCACCTCGTAAAAGCTTCCGGCTAAGTCCGCTGGAAGACGGAACGGGAGGCCGACAGAGGCTGGTCGGGAGATGAGCCAAGGCTCACACTCAATCCGCTTTATTTATTTCTTATTTACTTGAACGAAGGAGAAACAATATGGCAAAGGGAATTACAAAGACACAGCTGGTCCGCCTTCTCGCGGAGAAGCTCGAGCTCACCAACAAGCAGACCGCAGCGTTCCTCGAGCTCCTGGCCGAGACTGCCGTCAAGGAGACCAAGAAGTCGGGCGAGTTCACCATCCCCGGCATCGGCAAGCTCGTCAAGGCTGAGCGCAAGGCTCGCATCGGTCGCAATCCGCAGACCGGCGAGGCCATCAAGATCAAGGCCAAGACCGTGGTGAAGTTCCGCGTGGCCAAGGTTGCCAAGGACACGATCGCTCCGCCCAAGAAGTAACGAGCGCCTCGCTAACGAGCGCCCTAATACTTCGGGTTTAGTTTTTGGGTCTTGTGGAGGCTAGTGAAGAGGGCCGGAGAATCGACGCGCACTGCGTCGGGTCTCCGGCCCTTTTGACGTTCTCAGCGAACCTGAGCAACAGCCGGTGCATCCTGTGTTGCGCGCGGCAGAAACGCTCGCACTACCAGTGCCAGCCCTACCGAAACAATCAGCCCCTGCCGTAGCGGCTGTGCGTTGAAGCTCCATCCAAACACCGCCAGCACCAGGAACACCGCGAGAAAATAAATCTCGCCCAGCAGCGCCTGCACCCAATGCGGTCGGGCTCCTGCCGAGGCGATTTGTGGTTTTGGTGAGGGCAGAAAGCGCGGCACGGCCTTTTTATAGTCGAGGTAGGCTTGCCCAAACTTCGCGGTGAGGAAAGGCTCCTCTGCCAGAGCGAGACGCACCTGGAAGATCCACAGCAGGACTACCGCGAACACTGCGCCGCTCGGCGGCATGAGGATCGTGACACCCAGCGTGTGAAGCAGCGTGCCCAGGTAGAGCGGATTGCGCGTCCGCCGATAGGGGCCGTCTGCAAGCATCACCTCGCCGTGCATGGTCGGGGACTTCACGATGCTGGAGCCCACGTAGGCCGCTCCCCACACTCGAAGCCACGCGCCAAGGCCTGTCAGCAGCAGCGCGATCACGAGCAGCGTAATCGTCGCCGCGTCAAACGCTAGCCATCCCTGCTTGGTCAGTGCTGTCGAAATCACAAGCCACGTTGAGCTGGTGGTGAAGCCTGGCACACCCGCTAGCGAATGCAGGAACAGCCACGGCGCCGTGAAGCCAAGAATGTAAATGAGTGCGTGAATTAGGAAGCGGAAGCGATACTCAAAATGTGTAGCCTGCATCAGAAACTGTTCTCCATCGTGTTGGATTCCACGGGCGATACAATCGATGCGCCCGTCGCGCCCGCGACTAGTTTGTCCACCACCGTCGGCTGACTCTCGTCCTTGTAGATGACGCCGGCCTTCATCACGAACGGTATATGCTGGAGGATGCGCACGTCGGCCAGCGGATCGCCCTTCACTGCGATCACATCCGCCCACTTGCCCGGTTCGATTGAGCCGACCTTGTCGGTCCATCCCATCAGGTCTGCGGCGTTTAGGGTTGCCGTCTGCAGCGCGGCCAATGGCGTCATCCCAAACTGGTTTACGTACACGTCCAACTCATGCGCGTTTAGCCCGTGCGGATAGACTGCCGCATCCGTTCCGCATGCCACCTTGACGCCCGCCTTGATGGCGCGGATCGCATTCTTCTTCTCCACCGCGCTCACGTCCTTCATCTTCTGCGCGTAGAACGGCGGCAGGTTGCCGTACTGCTGCACCCAGTCGATGAGGTAGGCTGTGGGCACAAAGTAGGTGCCATGCTTCAGCATCATGGCAATGTCGGCGTCGTCCATATAGCTGCCGTGCTCGATGGAATCGACGCCAGCCTCTGATGCCCACAGGATCGCCTGCGCTCCATGCGCATGCGCGGCGACCTTGCGGCCTAGCCGATGCGCGTCCGCCACGATCGCCTGCATCTCCTCCAGTGTGTACTGCGATGCCTGCGGGTCATCGCCCTTCGACAACACACCGCCCGACGCGCCAATCTTGATCAGGTCTGCACCGTACTTGATGTTGTTGCGGACCATGTGCTGCACTGCCGGAATCCCGTCGGCCACGCCTTCGCCCTGCATGTGGTATTGCTCGGGCAGCAGGTTTTCGTCCATGTGGCCGCCGGTAATTCCCAGCGCCGGCCCCGAGACCTGCATGTGCGGCCCTGGGATATGTCCTGCATTGATCTCGTCGCGCAGCGCCACGTCCGTGAAGCCGTTCGCGCCCACATTGCGCACTGTCGTGAAGCCCGCGTCGAGCGTGGTCTTCGCGTTTTCAACGCCAAGAATCGCTTCCTTCGCCGGCGTCATCGTCAGTTCAAAGTATGGATCGAAGTTCGTCGCCACCGTCAGGTGCGTATGCACGTCGATGAGCCCTGGCAGCACCGTGTAGGCCGTCAGGTCGACAACGCGGTCGCCAGGCCCGGCGGGCGTCGCACTCGTCGCCGCAATTCCTACGATCTTGTCGCCGGCAATGATGACGGTCTCATCTGGAGCTTCCTTGCCGGTATGCACATCGAGCACGCGGCCAGCGCGCAGCAGCGTGCGTCCTGTGGTCGGCTGATAGGTCGGTTGAGCGAAGGCGGCGTTAGCGGTCAAGCCAAGAGCGGCGAGGCCCAGAACAGCGAACGGGAGAAACATGCGGCGCATCATGAACCTCTGGCGTTGGAAGTGGATGTACATGGCCCCGAGCCGAAGCTCAAATCTCAGTCAGCGCGAACGCTACGCGCCTGGCGTGTCGCCCAGCGCCGTCAGGATGGCGTCAAAGTCCTCTACGCCGGAGTACTCGATGATCACGCGACCCTTGCCCCTTTTGTCCTCGATGCTGACCTTGAGGCCGAGGCGGCGACGAAGCGTGTCCTCCGCCTCGCGGACATTCGGGTCCACGAGTTCGGCTGGCTTCGTTGGCTTCGTCTTCGACTCTGGGTTCAGCAGCCCCTGGATGTAGTTTTCGGTCGCTCGCACGGATAGATGCAGCGCCAGCACCTTCTGCGCGGCTGCAAGGATGGCCTCGGGGGACTCGAGTGCTAGCAGCGCGCGCGCATGGCCGAAACTCAGCTCGCCGAGCTCCACGTGCCGCTGCACGGATTCAGGTAACTTCAACAAACGAAGGAAGTTAGAGACGCTTGCTCGATCCTTGCCGGTGCGCTCCGCCATCTGCTCCTGGGTCATGTGGAAGTCCCGGCTGAGCCTCACATAGGCATGCGCCTGCTCCATCGGGTTCAGGTCGGCGCGCTGCAGGTTCTCGACGATGGTCATCTCCATCGACTGCAGGTTCGACACCTCGCGGACGATTGCCGGGATCGTTGCCTTGCCCGCCTTCTTGCTGGCCAGGAGGCGCCGCTCGCCCGTGATCAGCGTGTAGCGCCCATCTTGCCGATGGTTCACGCCATGCCGCACCACGATCGGCTGCACCACTCCCGACGCCGTAATGGAGATCGCCAGCTCCGCCAGCTTGGCTTCATCGAAGTTTGTGCGCGTCTGGAACGGGTTGCGGTCAATCAGCTCGACATCGATCTCAAGTGGCTTGCCAGTTGATTCCACTGCTGCTGCTGCAATCGAGATCGGCGCTGATACAGCCGGTCTGGACGGCAGCAACGACTCCAGCCCTTTGCCCAGCGCCCGTGGCTTGCTCGTTTGCGCCTTACCGTGTTGATCAACCTGATTTGCCATTGTCGTATCCAATTCCCTGCTTGTAAAAGTAAACTTGTTTGGCCCAACCCATGCTCCCGGCAAGACTGAGTCCTAACTAGAAAGCTACTTCCGAAACGGCCAGATGCCCTTCGACTCGCCAATGCTCTCCAGGACCGCGAAGTTCGGCTTCGGTCCCTGCTTTTTGGCTGGCTTCATGCCATTCCGTTCGAGCAGCTCGAGCGCCAGGTTTCGATAGGCCTCGGCCCCGCGCGAACGCGGATCGTACAGCGCGACCGGCTTACCATGGCTGGGTGCCTCCGCAAGCCGGATGTTGCGCGGAATCGTGGTCTTGAATAGCTTGTCCTCGAAGAAATTCTGCAGATTATCTCGAACTTGCTGAGAAAGATTGGTGCGGTCGTCGAACATCGTTAGCAGTACGCCTTCGATCGAAAGCTCCGGATTGAAACTGGCTGATACGCGGTCGAGGGTGGCCATAAGCTCGGAAATGCCCTCAAGCGCGAAGTACTCGGCCTGCATCGGCACTAGCAGGGTGTCGGCCGCGACCAGGGAGTTTAGGGTGAGCAGATCCAGCGCCGGCGGGCAATCGAGGAAGATAAAGGGATAGTCGTTTCGTGCCGGCTCCAAGGCCTCGCGTAGCCGATGTTCGCGTCGCTCCACGCCCACGAGCTCCACATTCGCGCCAATCATGTTCTTTGTGCCCGGGATCAGCGACAGATTGGGCACTTCGGTGGGCACAATTACCTCGCTGGCGGTGGCATTTCCCAGCAACAGGTCATAGACCGAGAGTCGCTCCTCATCCCGCGAGAAGCCCAGCCCGCCGGTGGTATTCGCCTGCGGATCGACGTCCAGCAGCAGGACCGGCACGCCTTCGAGCGCAACGGCGGCGGCAAGGTTGATGGCGGTCGTGGTCTTACCGACGCCACCCTTCTGGTTGACGATGGCGATGACCTTGCTGCGGGGCGTAAGGCTATTGTGCGGCTGAAGGCTCTGCGGAGGGGGCGGGTTGGGGGTTTCGTTTGGTTCAGACATGGGACGAACCTCAGCCTAGCAGAACCGGGAACTCAATGTTCCACGTGGAACACGCCAAGCAGTGTTCCACGTGGAACATCCGGTTGAAATGCTGTGCAACGCATGAGGAGCCTGTGCGTTAGCCGTCCGCTACTCCGGCTGCTGCATCCTCACCCACCCGACCCCGTCCCCAGGCAGCCGAATGCTCTCTTCGCCATCGGTTGGGTCCGTGGTCAACGCTAGCACCCACCCACCGGACTTCACGCGGCGCCGAGCCTCGACCGTCGCCTGCTCCATATTGTCGACGGCGCGCAGGGTCACCACGTCAAACTGCCTTGGCATCCCACCGAAATCCGGCATTGCTTCCACGCGCCCTGCCCAAACTTCTGTGGTCAGTCCGAGCGTTCGGACTGCCTCGCGCAGGAACGACGCTTTCTTTCCCTGGGATTCCGCCAGCGTCACCCGCAATCCTGGCAGCAGTAACTGGATGGGCAAACCCGGAAAGCCGGCACCAGAACCGAAGTCCAGCAGGGTTGCACTCTGGCTGACACGAGCCCCCAGCTGTACCCCAGCAAACAGGCCTTCCCCAAAGTGCCGCCGTACCATCTCCTCGGGCTCCCGAATGGCCGTTAGATTGGTGCGTGCGTTCCACTTGACCAGCAGATCAAGGTAATGCGAAAGCTGCACATACATGCCGGACGGGACCGCGGCATTATCTACATACGGCGCCAGCAATGCCGCAATCCGCTCTTCCGAAAGAGTCGCCACGCGCTACCGTCCCGCGCTTTCCGTCTGCTCGGTGCCCTGCAGCTCAGCCACTCGCCGAGCCTCTGCGACGAGCTTCTCAAACAGCGCTCGGCTGGCGGCGCTGATCTCGAAACTCCGTTCGGGATGCCACTGGACGCCCAGTACAAACTGTTTCGCCGCCGGAGGTTCCACGTGGAACACCGAGTCGTCGGCGTCCATTTCGACTGCCTCGATCACCCCATCTTCCGGGGAGCGTGCCACAATGCGCAGCCCGGCCCCTGGCGCCGCCACCGCCTGATGGTGACTGGTGTTGATGGGCAGCCTCAGAAACCCATCCACCTGCGGTGCCTCCTCTTCCGTCATCAGCGAGGCAAGCAGGCTGTCGGGAGCCACGAGCGCGGTGTGCGCGATCGCCACCTTGCTGCCGGCGCTGTGATTTACAGGCAGTGGCATCAGGTCCTGCACCAGTGAGCCCCCCCCCCAAACGTTGAGCGATTGCACCCCAAAGCAAATCCCGAGCACCGGTTTTCGGTGCTCCTCGGCGTCGTCCAACAGCAGGGTATCCACCATTTCGCGGGCCGGATCCGCGGGTGCCGTCGCCGGATCCCGATCCGCCCCATATAGCGCCGGATCAACATCCGCCGGACTTCCGGGCAGCAATACCCCATCACAGCTGGCAACCAGCTCCCGCAGCATAGTAATCGGTAGATTGAGCGGAATCGCCACCGGCTCCCCGCCTGAGAGGGTTACCGCCCTTGCGTAGCTGGGCCACGAGCGCTGGTTATAGGGCACATCGGTGGAGGTCGGGACCGGAATCGCAATGCGTGGCGTCATAAAATCGTCCCCTGGAAACAGGGTACAAGATGCAGGCCACCCAACAACTCGCCGCTTACAAATGATTTGCCCGCGTCCCACCCGCCTATACTGTTAATCAACTAGTTACCCATGCGCAAGTATGCCCTGTACGCAGCTTGAGCGCAGCGTACAGGGCATACTTGGATTCCAACGTTCCGGCGCTACTGTTTAGGAGTGGTGGTCAGCAGCGCGTCAAATTCAGGGTTCCCATGTAGGGTGGCGAGCTGCTGGTCCTGCTGCAGCTGCTGCCGATCCTTGAACCCTTCATCGATCGCCTTATGGAGGTATAGGATTGCTTGCACCTTCATTCCGGCGTGCGCATAGATTTCCGCGAAGGTCAGGTAAATCTTAGCCAACTCCGCGGGCGTTTCAGTCTGCGTTATGCCGTTGAGCGCGATCTCCTGGAAGATGTCCGGATCCAGTAAGAACGCCTTCTCGTAGGCCTCGGCGCCGTTGCTGTATTGGCGTTCCGCCATGTAGACCGCACCCAGGTTGCTCCAGAACGGCGCGGTCGCTGCGTCCAGCTTGATCGACTTCTTATATAGCTGCTGCGCCTTCTTGTTGTCGTTCTCGTGGAAGTACACCGTTCCGAGATTGTTGTACGGCGCGGCAAACTTATGATCCAGCTTGGTGGCCTGGCCATAGTTGGCAATCGCGTCGTCATCTTTGGCCATGCGTTGATAGGCAATGCCGATCTTGTTGTAGATCTGAGCATTCTGTGGCCGAATCTTCCGGTACGCCTCAATTGCGTCGGCGTAGTGCCCATGCACCACCATCATGTCTGCCAGCAACTCCGGCGTCGCCACGGTAGGCTCAGCGTTCGACGACGGCGCTTGCTGATCCACGTGTCCGAAGTTCAACGTGTTGTGGGTCTGCGCCATCGCGCCGCACGCGAAGACCAGGCCAACCACTCCTGTGCAACCAACCAATCTCATCGTAGTCAACTTCATATATACCTCCCATTTCGCCGACGATTAACGCTGTCATCACAACGCGCGCTGTAGACCCGGACGGGATCTTCCGATTAGCATGATCCCAATTGGTTCGGCTGGATAGGCCCACTTACGCAAAATTCACCAGACCACTTTGAATCTAACCCCTTGTTTAGACTTGTTTTGCGGTCAAACCAAGCCGAGCGCAGGAGGGCCCATGAGACGCCGTGCCTCAAGTTTTGAACTAGTCCTTCCGCCGCGTCCCGAAGGTGTGCCCTCGTTCCACTGGCTGCGCAACGCCCTGCGCACCGAGATTCTCAACGGCCGGATCATGCCGGGATGCAAGCTGCCTGCCAGCCGCGAGTTCGCTCGCCAGTACCAGCTTTCGCGCGGCACGATCCTCGCTGCACTCGATGAACTGCAGGCCGAGGGCTATCTTGAAGGCCGCCGGGGCTCTGGCACCTACGTCTCGCAAATTCTTCCCGAGCATCTTCTTCTCTCGCAGCAGATTGCCGACCAGGAACTCACTGCGAACGCGTCTCAAGGGCCGCATCTCTCTGCGTACGCGACGCGCGTGCGTCCGTTCACGCTGCAGGTCAGACCGGAAAACAGCGCCTTCCGCACCAACCTTCCCGCACTCGATCTCTTTCCCACCACGCTGTGGGCGCAGCTTTCCGGCCGCCGTCTTCGCGCGGCGACTACGCGCGATCTACTCGGCTGCGAGGCCCAGGGATATCGCCCACTGCGCCAGGCGATCGCCGACTACGCGCACAGTTCGCGGGGCATTCAGTGCGCGCCTGAGCAGGTCATCGTCGTCTCGGGTGTGCAGGAGGGCCTCGATCTCGCCGCGCGCCTGCTGCTTAATCCTGGTGACAAGGCTCTCGTTGAAGACCCCGGCTACCAAGGTGCTTACGCCGTCTTCGGGGCCATTGGGGCGCGCATCGTTTCTATGCGACTAGACGACGAAGGAGCGGCGCCGAAGGAATCCGACTTCCGCAACTGCCGCTTCGTCTATGTCACGCCTGGCCACCAATATCCCGTCGGCATGACCATGAGTCTGCAGCGCCGTCTGCAGCTCCTGGCCTGGGCAAAAAAGTACAGCACGCCCATCTTCGAGGACGACTACGACAGCGAGTTTCGCTTCTCCGGCCGGCCGATCCCCGCGATGCAGGGCCTCGATCACGGCGGCAAAGTCATCTTCTGCGGCAGCTTCAACAAGGTCATGTTTCCGTCGTTGCGCCTGGGCTATTTAGTGGTGCCGCGCAATCTGATCGACGTCTTCGCCTGCACCAAGGCGATGACCACGCGGCATCAATCGCTGCTCGACCAGGCGGTGTTGTGCGACTTCATCGAGCAGGGCCATCTTGGCCGGCATCTGCGTCGCATGCGCAAAATCTACCAGGAGCGCTACACTCTCCTCCGCGAGTCTGCGCAGCAACACCTCGCCGAGTATCTCGAGATCGCCACGATCGAAGCCGGCATGCAGACCATCGGGCGTCTTCGCGCCAGTCTGGTCAACCAAGGCATCACTGCCGAGATGGTGGCGCAGCGTGCTGCGTTGGTCGACATCGACATCGTGCCTCTCAGCCGCTACTGCCACGCCGCCACCATTCCCGAGGCGCTGCAAATCGGCTTCGCCGCCGTGCACGAAAAGGAAATCCCTCGCGGCGTCCTAAAGCTGGCCAGCATATTTGACCGTATCAAGGCCGAGCGCCTACCGCCCCCACCCTCCGTTTTTAGCCGGAATTTGCATTGACGGATCGCGGTCGGGTAGAGAATACTAGTGCTTCTCGCAGCGAAGTGCCGAAGTGGCTATCTTCCTGTCCTCAGAGCATGAAGAGTTGTAAGGATTCTCTACCGAGCCGTTAGCAGTCAGGCCCACAACGGGCACGCGCAGGAGGGTTCGTCAATCGCTCTACCAGGCTGGCCTTCCCGCTCCGAGACCGTTCGGGACCAATCGTTCACAGCCTGTTCCGACGTTCATCGCCAACTGGTGGAGGAAGCGTTCATCCCTCCATTCCGCTCTAACCGCAGGATCAACCGAAGGCCAGTCAAGGAGAACTGCTATGAGTGCTATCACTGATTTGTTGGTACAGAAAACCGGGCTCAGCCCAGATAAGGCTGTTGAAGTCGAGCAGGTCGTTCTTTCGCACGTCATGTCCTGCGTCCCAGCGGAATTCCAGGGAATGCTTAGCTCGGCCATCGGCTGCGCAGCCCCCGAAGCAGCAGCGGCCGGTCAGCCCGCCAGCTCCGGTGGCATCAGCAGCCTGATCGGCGAAGCTACCAGCTTCTTCGGCAAACGGAACGCCTAGACGTAGCGCCATTCTCCCATCGTACTGATGCCGCCTTTCCGCAGAGTCGTTCGGTGTTTGTGCCCAACCTCCATTACCGGATTCGCAAGAACCCCGGCTGCCCGTCAAGCCCTCAACGGAGAAATGCATGAAGTTCAATCGCCTCACCTCTTCGCTCCTCGTCCTCGCCTCGTCGGCGTTGTTCGCTGTCCTACCCGCAGTCGCCCAGCAGTCTAAGGCGGGAACACCTCCTTCTGCTGCGGCCTCTATGGGGCTGGTAGACCTCAACACCGCTTCTGCTGCGCAGCTCAAGGCGCTTCCTGGAGTAGGCGACACGTATGCCGCGAAGATCATCGCCGGACGTCCGTATGCGAATAAAACCCAGCTCAAGACTAAGGGCATCGTTCCTGCTGCCACCTACAGCAAGATCAGCAAGCTTGTGATCGCCGGCCAGGGCAAGTAGCCAGGCGCTCACCGTTCTTCAACCGCCGAACCCAGCGTTCGGCGATCGCGGCGAGCGGAAGCCTGTGAGCCTCCGCTCGCCCTTACAAAAAACTCCCAAGGAGGCCTTTACCATGAAGACCAACCTCATCAAGATCATCGCCCTGGGCTCGCTACTCTCGGCCAGCCTCGCCTTCGCACAGCCACTGAAGGCGCAAACCACAACCACCACACCCGCGACCACCACCACAGAAACCAAGGCGCAGAAGAAAGCCGCCGCCAAGGCAGCCAAGGCAGCGGCGACGACATCCACCACTACCAAGGCGGCCACGACCACCACCACGGAAACTGCGGCGCAGAAGAAGGCCGCCGCCAAAGCAGCCGCGACACCGACGACGACAGCCGCGACGACCAAGGAAACCGCGGCACAGAAGAGAGCCGCGGCCAAGGCGGCCGCCGCCACTCCAGCGCCCGCGCCAATGACGGCGGCGAAACCAGCGCCTACGCCGGCACCGACGATGGCGAGCAAGAGCGCGCCACCCTCGGCTATGGCGCCTTATTCGAGGTCCACTCCTGCAGCAATCCCGGCAGCCAAGACAGCCGCACCCAAAGCCGCCCCAACCCCGGTGAACTCCGGCGACATCGCTTCTGCGAAGTCCAAGGGCCTGGTCTGGGTCAACCTCAACACCAAGGTCTACCACGGCTCCGGTGACAAGGAGTACGGCACCACCAAGAACGGCAAGTTCATGACCGAAGCGGACGCCAAAGCAGCCGGTGCTCGTCAGGCCGCGAAGTAGCTCGAACCCGAATCAGAAACCGCACAGCTCACGAAACCAGTCATGGCCGGTCGCGTTGCCCTAGCAACCCGACCGGCCATTCTTTTGCATCGCGTCAGCGCGGTGCAGAAGCCCAACCACCTCGGCATCTTCGACCTGCGCAAAGTCACGGTAGAACGCTCCCACGGCCGCAAACGCCTGGGGCAGATCCAAACAAATAATCTCATCCACCACCGTCCGCAGCCATTCCCATGCCGACGCCGGCGCAACGGGCACGGCCAGCACCAACCTCGCCGGCCGAATCTGACGCAGCGCCTGAATCGCCGCATAAACACTCGCTCCCGTCGCCACGCCGTCGTCGACAAGAATTACTGTCTTACCCAAAACATCCAGCGGTGGCCGGTCTCCGCGATACACACTGGCTCGCCGATCCAGCTCCTTGCGCACCTCCAAGGTGATCCACTCCACTTGTGCGTTCGTAATCCCGGTGGTGCGCAGAATGTACTCATCCAGATAGCGTCCCCCGCTCGCCGACACAGCACCAAACGCCAGCTCTGTCTGCCCGGGCACGCCCAGTTTTCTCGAAAGAAATATATCCAGCGGAGCTCCCAACGCGGCCGCGACCTCAAACGCCACAACCACCCCACCCCGCGGAACCCCAAGCACGACCACGTCCGAACGTTGCGCGAAGCCCTCCAACCGCTTCGCCAACTGCCGCCCCGCGTCCGCGCGATCTTCAAAGGTCATTTGCGGTCTCCCGCGCGCCAGCCTATGCGCCACCCCAGCCTACTCTGATGGCTGCACTCCCCTCCCAGCAACGTTGCGCCCCCGCGCGCCTTTAGCTAAAGGCTAGAAGCTGTCTCACGCGCAAAATCATCAACCTTGATGTAGGCTTTTCATCGATGCCGGCGAGCGCGTGTTCTCGTCGCCAACTTCGTATCCCTTCTGGAAAGTTGTCTCATGACTCGTCGCCTTTCGCTGTGCTCCGCCGCCGTCCTCGCCCTTTTGCTCGCCCCAATCAGCTTCGCGCAGGCGCCCGTCCCCGACTCTCCGGCGATCGAGCAGCGTATCGACGGCATGCTCGGCAAGCTCACAACCGCCGAGAAAATTCAGCTCATCGGGGGCACCGAAAACTTCTATACCTTCCCCGCGCCCAGCATCGGTCTGCCCCAGCTCAAAATGTCTGACGGCCCGCTCGGCGTCCGCACCTGGGGACCGAGCACCGCATATCCCGCTGGGGTTGCGCTTGCCGCGACGTGGGATCCCAAGCTCGCCGAACGTGAAGGCGTCGCGCTCGGCCAGGATGCGCGCGCTCGCGGCGTCCACTTCCTTCTTGCTCCCGGCGTCAACATCTACCGCGCTCCCATGAACGGCCGCAACTTCGAGTACCTCGGCGAAGATCCGTACCTCGCCGCGCACATGGACGTCGGCTACATCGACGGCGTGCAGAGCCAGGGCGTCTGCGCCACAGTCAAACACTACGCCGCCAACAACTCCGAGTACAATCGCCATAACATCAACAGCGTCGTAGACGAGCGGACGCT
>Ga0302226_10000108_pt1 | contig 77242 bp, 53 predicted proteins | sample II_Palsa_E3_3_FD_193524 | JGI IMG/M metagenome (GOLD analysis project Ga0302226, IMG submission 193524) | Peat permafrost microbial communities from Stordalen Mire near Abisko, Sweden - II_Palsa_E3_3 | ecosystem: Environmental > Terrestrial > Soil > Palsa > Peat permafrost | place: Sweden...
GCGGGTGATTCTGGGGGAGGGGAAGCCTGCCGACTTCCCCCGTTCGATAATCTCAAGCTCCAGGCTGCATGCAGGCTATCTTTCGATAGGCGTGCCGAATCTTTCGATAAGGTAGAGGTGGATGATATACTTGCGACTGACAGCTGATCAAAACCGCAAGCTGATCTGCGCTTGAGCTTCTATCCACAGAGCGCGACATGCTTCTGCCGGCCTACACGCGGTACACCGGGCAACTCACCACAGAGCGCAACAACGACAGGGATTTCAACTTGTCGCAGGGGTTGCTACTTTGCTCCGAAGGGCTTGCCGCGCACCGCAGTGTAGACGGCATCGAAGGTGCTCAAGCCATGAAGATTCGGGACGCCGTCAATGGTGATCGGATCGCCGATCGACAGCACCTTGCTATCCGCGTTGGTGAATACTGGCCATGTGAGCAGGCCTGGGCCGTTTGGATCTCCTGACTTGGCAAAGTTGACCCAGTAGGTAGACATGTCCTCCGCCACTTTCTGATCGGCTGCAGTCCAGCGCCACGGCTCCTGGTTCAGGTGGTCGAAGACATACCAGAGTTCGGCGTAGTGGCTCGCGCCCCAGCCTGCGTAGATGGAATCGGCGGGGAACGGGGGCTGCTGGCGGAAGGAGTAATAGTAGACGCTGCTCTTGCCGGTGCTGGCCTGCAGCCTTGCCCAGGCCCACATGTCCCATCCGAAGCGGAGGTCGCGTTCGAAATCGAGCCGCGCCTGCTTCGCCTGTGCGTCGGTTGTATAGGGATAGGCCGCGACGAGTGCAGGGGGAAGCTGGCCATCGCTGCGCTCCAAATCGCTGTTGAACGTAGCGGCCGTCACGTGGAGGACATCCACGATGGCGCGTGCTTCCTCGGCGTTCGAGCCAATCAGCAGTGGAACATCGTTCTGCTGTCCTGCCGCGAATGCCTCGTAGGGCGAAAGGGGAAGCACATAGGGTTCGATCACCGAATGAACAATGCCGTCGGCGTTGCCGGTGAGCCGTGCGGCTGGCAGTTGACGTAGCTGCTGCAGCGATGTTGCACCCAGCGAGGCGGCATATTTTTCGCCATCCTGTTCCGCATTGGCGAGCAAGTATTTTGGTGCGAGCTGAAGCGGCTCAAAGAGTCCGCCGCTTTCTCCGATGGCGCGCTGAAACAATCCTTTCGCACGTGGCGAGGCCATGAGCATACTGACCGACATGGATCCTGAAGACTGGCCGGCGATGGTTACATTCTTCGGGTCACCGCCAAAGGCAGCGATGTTTCTTTGAACCCATTCGAGGGCTGCGATCTGATCCATGAGGCCATAGTTACCCGACGAGTGATGCGGTGACTCTCGGGTCAACTCGGGATACGCAAGAAAACCAAGCGGGCCGAGTCGATAGGCAATCGTGACAACGATGATGCCTTTGTGTGCCAGCTTGTCGCCCCAGTACAACGGCATCGAGGACGAGCCGTTGATGTAACCGCCGCCGTAGATCCAGACGATGACCGGCAAGTGTTCGTGCGCGCTGCTGGCGGGTGTCCAGATGTTGAGATAAAGACAATCTTCACTCACCGCTGGCGGCGTCTCACCCGGCATCGAGACGCCGTCCTGCATGCATGATGGAGCGAATGCGTCGGCTTTACGTATGCCACTCCAATGCGCAACGGGTGCGGGTGCGCGCCAACGGAGATCTCCGACTGGCGGGGCAGCGAATGGAACCCCTTTGTAGATGTTCAATCCACCTTCGTGCACGCCAGAAATCGTGCCGGATTCCGTGGAGGCTTGAGGAATTTGCGCCTGCGTCGCAGGGAGTGTTAGTGAAAGGGAGAAAAGTAGCAGCGCACGTAGGAAAGCGTAGGAGCTGAACATCGCATGTTGACTTTCTAGTCGTCAGATGCCTGCGACCATTGTGTCTGTCGAAGGCTAGCTTCGCAGACTGACCGGGAAGCGAAGATGCCAAAACAACTGTGAGGATGCGGAGAGCATAAAAAGAGAATTCGGATAAGTTGAATAATCTTCTGTCTCGCAATACGCTCCGCAATCTGGTTTTGTTCCCTACGTTCAAATACGCATAGTGCCATGAGGCGTTGCTCTCTTGATGTGAAATCGCCAATGAGAGCTGCGACGAATCCAAGGGACCTTTAGGTGTTGTTTGGGATAAAGCTAGCGACCCTCTTTGCGGTTGCGGATTATTAAGCGGGAGACGAAAAACACAAGGAACACCAAACCTGCGCCCAGCAGGAATCCATACCAGAAATCATTCGTTAGCATGCTGAAGAGAATAGCATTCGCCGCAAAAACCAGTTCGATAAGGACTGGGCCGCTGGATTTCGCGTGCCATTCCCTCTGGATCTCGTTGAAGAAAGAGTGACAAAGCGTGGACAAGGCAGAGACAAGCGCGCGGCCGACAGTCCTTACACTTTGGGTGGTTAACGAAAATGTCCACTCAAAAGGTACATGTGAAGCTCTTCAATTATCTTGTTACGTTTTCAATCTCTCTTCTATTGCTGATGGGAATTGCCATCGGCCAGACCCCGGGTACGGGCGCGATCTCAGGCATTGTGTACGACCCGACGGGACGTGTTGTGCAAAACGCGGAGGTTCTGGTTTCGAATGAAGCGACGCACGCAGCTCGGAAGGTAACGACAACCGCCGAGGGATTTTACCGCGTGCAACTGCTGTCGCCAGGGCACTACTCGGTGATGGTGACGTCCGTAGGGTTTGCACCGCATACTTCGCAAGCTATTGAGGTGACGGTGAGCGAGACGACATCGCTGAACGTGTCTCTGACGGTTGCTGCCGCGAGCGCGAGCGTGCAGGTTTCGAACGATGCTGAGGTGGCTGAGTTGGAGAGCTCGACGCTTGGCGGGCTGGTGAACGAAACGGCTATCCAGGGGCTGCCGCTTTCCAATCGTAATTTCACGCAGATTCTCGGATTGTCGCCAGGCGTGGTCGTGGATCTGCCGAACGCGACACTGATGGGGACAGGGTCGCAGAACGTGGCCTCTGATGGGGCGACTCCGACGGCGAACAACTTTCAGTTCAATGGCGTAGACGCCAATAACCTCGTGGAGAACTCGTTTGCTATCGCCAACACGTCAGAGGTCGGCGTAGCGATTCCTGCGCCGGATGTGATCGAGGAGTTCCGGGTGCAGACCGCAAACTTCGACGCTGCGTACGGGCGAGGCACCGGAGCGAATGTCGATATGGTGAGTAAAAGCGGCACCAATCGGGTTCATGGCAGCGCCTGGGAATTTGTCCGCAACAATATTTTCAATGCGAACGACTTCTTCCTGAAGCAGGCTGGACAGCCCCGATCGGAGTTGAAGCACAATCAGTTTGGCGGAACGGTTGGCGGGCCTATCGTACGAGACAAGACATTTTTCTTTGTTGGCTATGAGGGCCTGACTGAGGTGAACGGCTTGAGCCCGGGGTCGAAGATAACAGCGATCTATCCGCTGCTGACGTCGGACAGGTCGGCGGCGGCGCTGGGTGCGTTGTTCTGTCCCGCAAACCATTTGAATAACATGGGGCAGCCTGCGTCAGGTTATCTGACACTGGCCGGTGGTACACAGGTTGCGTGCGATGGCTCGAATATTAATCCGGTAGCGCTTGCGGTCCTGAATGCAAAGCTTCCCAATGGGCAGCTGGCAGTACCGAACCCGCAGGTAGCATTGCCGAACACGGGTCCCGATGCGTCGGACCAAATGCCTATGGGGCAGTCGACGTTTTCGATTCCGGGGCGCTTCCGTGAGGATCAGTTTTCGATCAACGGCGATCAGATGCTGAGTCAGAAGAACACGCTGGCGGGGCGTTTTTTCTATTCACGTGCGACCCAGTCTCAGGCGTTTGAACCGAATGCCGCGGATGTTCCGGGTTGGGGTGGACAGCAACTGGCGCGGAACACAATGTTTGTGCTGGCGGATACCCACGTCTTCGGCTCGAACTTATTGAACATCGCGCGATTTGGTTACATGCGCTTCGATGGCAATTCGAGCATTGTGAATCCGCTTACTGCGGAAGCCATTGGAATCGATACTCCGACAGGTATGGTGGGGCCCGATTCTAACGCTCCAGGCATCTGGGCCGGCGGACTGATGATTGGCGATGCTGGCACACCCTCGCAGTGGCAGGTCACGAATTCCTTCATCTACCAGGACACTGTTTCGTGGACGCGCGGCCGGCACAATGCGCGGTTTGGTGTGGAGTTCAAGCGGCACGAGGTGGACGAAGATCAACCGGTGGAGACGGACGGTCTTCTGCAGATTGCGACCTTCAGCGATTTTCTGGTTGGACAGAGCGCGGCGCAGAACGGAAGCCCTTCGGGGCTAAGTAATGTGACGAGCTCTACGGCGGGTGGAGGCATCTTCCGCAGAAACGAACGGTATACAGATTTTGCCGGGTTTGCGCAGGACGATATCAAGCTCACAAAGCGGCTGACGATTAATGCCGGCTTGCGCTACGAGATCTTCAGCGCTCCGATAGAAACGGACGGTCGGCTGGCGAACTTCAACGCGAACATCGCGTCAACGGGACCGGTTCCGGAGACGGGCACGTTTAACGGATTCACGATGCCGTCGAACTTCACTGGAACGGTGCCTGACGGAGTGGAGAAGACATCGTTCCCAGGACTCTATAAGACACCCCTTGGAGATGTTTCGCCTCGATTTGGATTTGTATGGCAGGTGACGGACAAGCCGGTGCTGGTAGTTCGTGGGGGGGCCGGTATTTACTATGACGAGCATTCAGGCAACATTGCGGAACAGACTCTCACGCAGCCGCCATTTGCGTCGCTGCAGATTCTTTCCGGGAGCCAGAGTGCCGGGGCTACGCTGCAGAATCCATTTGTTCCTCACGTGCTGCCCACTTCGAGTTATCCAGTCTTCACGCCGCGCACACCAACGTCCACTCCGTTCATCGAAGGTACGAACCCGAACCTGGTGGATGGCAGGACCACTGAGTACAACCTGAACATCCTATATACGCTGGGGCGTGGTTATCTCCTTGAAGTGGGGTATGTGGGGACGAATTCGAATCACCGGTCTGGGCAGATTGAGTTCGATCAAGCTTCGTTGGCCAGTCCCGAGAACCCGGTGAACGGGCAGACGAACAACTCCATTGCGAATGCGGCACTGCGTATGCCGATTCAAGGCGTGAGTGAAGGCTCATTGTTTACGGACTCAGTCTTCGTCGCAAACTATAACGCCTTGCAGGTGAGTGTCACCCGAAACATGCGACACGGATTTCAGTTCCAGGGTAGTTATACCTGGTCGAAGAACCTCGACGAGGTAGCCAATGAGACTGGAACGGATGTCTTCGAACTCCAGTTGCCGACGGACAATCAACATAATCTGTTGACATCCTATGGCTTAGCTGGGGACGACCGCGACCAGCGTGTCGTGTTCAACTTCACGTGGCAGACGCCGAAGCTCCATCAAGGTCCAACGGTGACTCGCTATCTGCTCAATGACTGGGTGTTTTCGGGGATAGGCGTGTTCCAGTCGGGTATTCCTCTGAGCGTCTTCGACGGTAATGCGGGTTCCGTATATGCGCTGCTTGGAGGAGAGGTTAGAGCCGAGCGGACGGGTAGTAATCCATCGACACACGGGTCGTTGTTCTCTCGCGTGCAGAATACGTATCTCGACGCATCTGCATTTACGCGAGCTCCCGAGGCGCCGAACGGGACGAGCCTTGCCGATCAGGATTTCGGCAACAGCGGTGTAGGTATTGTGCGCGGCCCCGGACAACACAATGTAGATATAGCGATTGAACGCCTGTTTCCGATCAAAGGCGGAAGCGCCTTCCTATTCCGGGCAGAGGCCTTTAACCTGACGAACACGCCGCAGTTCGCTAATCCGAACACCAGCCTGGGTTACACCGATGCGACGCAGGAAAACCCGGTGGCGAGTCCTACTTTCGGCAAGATTACATCGACTGTAACCAATCCGCGCATTATCCAATTCGCGGCAAAGTATCAGTTCTAACGCGAAGGGCGATGATGACGATCCAAGAAATCGAAGCGGCGTGCGATGCGCAGCAACCCCTGGATTTTTCCAGGCACGAAGTTGAAGCTCCCGCACTTTCGCTGAAGAAGATGTTTTACCCGCTTGGTTTTCCTGCCGAGGTGAGTACGAACTGTACTGAGGTGGTTGAGATCATGGACGAGCTGTGGGGGAAGTTCGGGAAACAGTACGACACCGAGCCTATTCTCGCGGAAGTTCATGTGGTTGAGGGAGGTTCTGCGGAGTGCCCGCCGCCGCCGGTCTATCGATTCATTTCGCCGCTGCATTTGGCGGTTGCGGATGGAGACAACTACTGCATCAACGATCTGCAACGAACCAGGTCGCAGATGACGCTCTCACGAGCGGCACTCCGGAACAGGCTTTATGCAGGGTATTTCTTTCTAGGCACGCCGGTTACACACGTAGCGACGCGGTTCACGACGGCGGTGCACGCGGGGTGCGTCGCTCTGGATGGGAAGGGGGTGTTGCTATGCGGCGACTCGGGTGCGGGCAAGTCGACTCTCTCCTATGCGTGCGCTCGAGCGGGATGGACGTATGTTGCGGATGATGGGAGTTTTGTGCTCAACGATCGCGAAGACCGCATGGTGACAGGCGATTGCCATCATGTGCGTTTTCGTCCGGCAGCGGCGGATTTGTTTCCGGAGTTGAAGGGAATGGAGATTACGCCACGGGCTGCGGGTAAGCCTTCGATCGAGTTGCCGACATTACCCATGTCGCACATGCAATGCGCGCAGACCGCGCACGTGGATTACATCGTGTTTATAAACAGGCATTCGGGAGGGCCGCAGGAGCTTAGACCCTACCGCAAGGACGTGGCACGGTATGCCATGCAGCAGACGTTTTATGGAATGCCAGAGATGCGCAAGAAGCACAACGAGACAATCGAGCGCTTGCTCGAAGCCGAGGTCTTTGAGCTTCGATATACGGAGCTGGATTGGGGCGTTGAGCGTTTGCAACGGTTGGTCCGGGAGGGAAGATAGTGGAGCCGCTGACGGCTGAAGTGGGGGCAAGGAAGGGAACTCCTCTCTGGAAGAATCCTGCTGCGTGGCTGCGGGAGAAGGAGTTGAGCCGAGGCTTCTGGATATTTTTCACGGCCGCCTTCTTTTTCGATTTTGGCTTTTCGATTTATGTCTTTCTCTTCAATCTTTACCTGTTGGATCTTCACTTTAACGAACGGGTGATGGGGCTAATCGGTGGGGCCGCGACATTGGGGTCGGTAGTGGGGACGCTTCCTGCGGGCCTGCTGGGACGGAAGTTCGGGATTCGACCGCTCATGATCGTCTGTTTCATCGCATCAACGGTGCTCTGCGCTTTACGTGTGGTGTTCGTGTGGGAGAGCGCTCAGCTTGTGCTGGCATTCCTGAGTGGGCTAGCCCTGTGTTTGTGGGGCGTCTGTTTTCTGCCGGCATTGGCGCGGCTTACGACGGAAGAAAATCGCGCTTCGGCCTTCAGTTTGATCTTCTCCGTGAGCATTGGGACGGCCACATTAGGCGGGATCGTGTGCGGATACCTGCAGCAGTGGTTGAAGTTGGCCGGGCTGGTATTGCAGCCAGTCGAAGTGAAACGAATGATTCTGCTTGCTTCCTGCGGCATCGCGGCGACGGGGTTGGCGGCGGTGCTGCGCCTGCAGATGCCTGCGGCTGTGCAGGAGGAAGAAGTGCCGCGGGAGAATCGCAGAAGACGTTGGATGCCACACCCCTTCCTGCTGCGCTACTTACCGGCGATGGCATTATGGACGGCGGTGATTGCGGCCTTCACGCCGTTTGCCAATGTATATCTATCGAAGAATTTGCATGTTCCGATGTCACACATCGGGCTGATCTTTTCGGTGGCCCAAGTTGTGCAATTTTGTGTGGGGCTGCTGACGCCTGTATTGTTTCGTCGGCTGGGAATGGTTCCTGGAATCGTTGTGACCCAGGTGGCAACGGCGGTGAGCCTGGGATGCCTCGCGGCGACGCACAATCCCCATGCGACGGTTGGACTTTACCTTGGTTTCTCTGCGTTGCAATGGATGAGTGCTCCGGGACTGTACAACCTGCTGATGAGCAAGGTGCCGGACGACGAGCGCAGCACGGCGGCTTCGGGTGCGTTGTTCTGCAACGCCGTGGTTGGGTCGGGAGCGACGGCAGGAGCGGGAATCTTGTTTGTTCGATTTGGCTATCCGCATGTATTGATGGGCATCGCGGTAATGGGCTTCGTGGTGGCGATGCTGTTCTGGTTGCTGGTGGGGGCTGTGGACCGTGGCGTGCCAATGCAGCCAAAGACCGGGGTTGGCTCGCTTAGAGAGATCGAGGTAGAGGGATGAAACGAGTGTACGCGGTGCTTGTTGTGATGATGGTTGCCAGTGCAGCAAAGGCCAGGGCCTTGCAGCCGGGTGGGGTGCAGCTTCTGTGCCATCGCACTGCGAATCAGGACGTGCCGGAGAACACGCTGGAGTCGCTGGAACAGGCGGCTCTGCTGGGCTGCAACGTGGTGGAGCTCGATGTGCGGCGCACGCTGGATGGAGAGTTGGTGTTGAACCACGACGGGGTTCTGGAACGGCTGACGGATGGCGTCGGAGAAGTGGAGACGACTTATTCCGGCGACCTGGAGCTGCGCGATTTTGGTGGATGGATGGGCGATCGTTTTGTAGGAATGCGGGTCGCCAGATTTGAAGATGCGCTGAGACTGGCTCGCGAGATGGACATCCGGCTGGTTGTGGACATGAAGACGAAGGGCATGGGCGCGGATGTGCTGGAGCTGCTGCAGCGCGAAGGCATGCTGGAGCGTGTTCAGTTCAATGGCGAGTGGTCGGATGTAAAGCAGCTCTATCCGGCGGCGACCGATGCAGGCACCGGGACCAAGTGGGTCCAGCCCGGAGTGACGGCTGAACAGGTAAAGGCATATCACCACGAGGGCAAGGCTGTCGTTGCGAACTTTTCCGCGAATGACCACCAGCTGGATCTGGCTGCGATGAAGGCTGCCGTGGCCGCGGGCGTGGATGGAATCAACGTGGACTATCCACGGCTGGGCGCGGATGCAGTGGGGCGGCCGGTAGAGCGGAAGATCCATGGGTTGGAGATCGAGGCCGGCTCGGGTGAGAGTCTGTCGCGAGCCAAGGCCATCCTGGCGCTGTCGAAGTATCGTGGGTTTCCTCTGCAAGAGAAGTTCGCCGGCTGGACGCTGGACGCTGACGACAACGTTTCGCGGGCGGCCGCTCTGGCGCTGGTAACGGCGCGGCCGCAACCGCCTTTGACGGTGTTTGCCGAGGCGTTGCGGTCGGAGCACAAGGGTGCTCGAGCCAATGCGGCGTGGGCCCTGGGAATGCTGCACGCACCAGCGAGTATGTTGTTGCCTCTGTTGCAGGACAAAGACCCACGCGTGCTGCAGGAGACGCTGATGGCACTGTCGCGCGCTCCCGGGGATGTAAGCGCGGCAGCGCTGTTGCCGTTGTTGTCGAATGAGACTGCGGCAGTGCGTGGGGCGGCGGCGCTGGCCCTGGCGCGGCACCAGCCCGAGGCGGCGCTCAAGGCCATTCCGGTGCAGATGCGGTTGGAGATGAAGGCCTCGTTGAAGCTGGGAGAAGACTATGAACGGCGCGGTAAACCACAGCTGACGCAGCCGGAGATCGATGAAATATCGGGCCGTTTCCGCAGTCAGATGAAGATGCTGCAGGCGCTCTCGATGTTGAAGGGACCGGGAGCGACCCAGGCGCTGGAAGAATTGGCGTTCGCGCCGGGTGAGGGATTCACACAGTTTGACAGTATGATAGCGGGATTCAAGTTGTGGGACAGGATTGGAGCGGAGGCGCAGCCAGCCATCGAAGCCCTGGGGTCGAGCGATAGCCAGATGGCGGACCGGACGGAATGGATGCTCGTGCAGGCGGGGCCAGCCGTGTTGCCGGACGTGAGGAAGGCGCTTGGCAGCGAGACGATGTCGGTTCGTGAGCGGGCGATTCGAATTGTAGCCTGGCAGGGGGATGCGGGATCTTTGGAGATTCTGCGGACGATGCTGAAGACGGATGCTCCAGACGCTGACCTGGTGTCGTGGGCTATCGAGAAGATCGAAAGTCTTCACCCTGAGGTATAGGCGCTGCTCGCTAACAACAAGGTTGTGGCAATGCGCTTACAGCTTTGTGACAACTCAGGTTCAAACCCTGCATAAGAATCGAGGGTGAGCCTATGCAGCACCCCTACGCGGACACGGAAAACTATTCTCTTAGCCGGACGCAGCAACTGCGCGAGGCCATCTTGCTGACCTTCTGCGACCCTGTGCCCACGGAGTGCGAGAGACTGCAGGACCTTGGCAGCAGGGAATGGCAATCGCTGCTTACGTGGCTGGATACCAGCGGAATGGCGCTTTATTTCCTTGACCGCCTGACGCAACTGGAACGATGCGAGATGCTTCCGCCGGCGGTGTTGGAGCGTCTGCGGCAAAATCTGCTGGATAGCACTGAGCGCACGAACAGCATGATCGCTGAATCGACAGCCATTCATCGCAGTTTCCAGGAAGCCGGTTTTTCCTATGCAGCCCTCAAGGGATTTTCTTTGTGGCCCGTCTCAGTGCCCAAGCCTGAGCTGCGCTCGCAACTGGATCTGGACTTCCTGATCGCGGCGGGGAACGCGTCAGAGGCGCGGCGGATTCTCGAAGCGCGAGGCTATCGCCTAAAAGCGATCAGCGGCCGTAGTTGGGAATTCAAGTCGGGTACACCCGGCGCGGCGTCCCTCAAAAATCTCTACAAGCCCACACTTCACCGCACCGTGGAACTACATCTGGAGATCAAGGATCGGGAGCCGGATTCGCTGTTGGCCCGCACAGGGAAGCTTTGCTTTCATGGCATCTGCATGCCGGTGCTTCACCCGGTTGATCTCTTCCTGGGGCAGGGGCTGCACCTCTACAAGCACGTGTGTGGCGAGTTCTGGCGAACGGCTCACTTGATTGAGTTTCGCCGACACGTCCTGGCGCGGTATGGCGACAGGGTTTTTTGGCAGGAGCTACGGTGGCTCGCCGAAGGCAACTTGCAAGCGACGGTCGGACTGGGTGTGATCGTCTTGTTGATTTCGAACACGATGGGCGATTTTGCGCCCGAGGAGCTTGCGTGTTGGACGGCTGATGCCTTACCGGTTCGGATACGTTTATGGGTTGAACGATATGGCCATCAGGCTGTCTTCGCCAGCCATCCCGGAAGCAAACTTTATCTGGTGCTGCAGCAGGAATTGGAACGTGCGGGCCTGGCGGCAAAACGGTCGCGACGCCATGCGCTGTTGCCCAGCCGATTGCCGCCGGCCATCGCTCATGCCTCGGCGAATGAAACTCTGGCGGCGCGTCTCGTCAGGTATCGCAGGCAAGGAGATTTCATTCTATTTCGGCTGCGCTTTCATCTTGTGGAGGGAATGCGCTATCTCTGGGAGTCCAACCGCTGGCAGCAATATGTCAACGGGCGTGATTCGTAGACGGAATACAGGGGAGTGCCTCATCTCAGCCTCCGCGTGATTTCAACTTCCTATGGAAAGGAGCAGACACCGAAGTCTCAATCTCATCCTGTTCGCAAGATCGTTCTTGTTCACGGTGTCCGGGCCCAAGGCTCAAGCCGTATTTGTGCGTCTCTTGAAGAGGAACCACATGGATATCGCAACGATCCAACCCAGCCATGATAGAGCCGACCAAACGGCGGATTGAGGGTGCACGACTCGCTTGAAGCCGCGCCACGCTGGGGTTTGCAGGATTCCAAAGAGGAGATGCTTGAACCCTTTCGGGCTATCCGGCATGGCATGCTGCTGCGCTGAAGTTATTTGCGCGTCAAGGATGGGATTCCCTCCGAACGCTACATCCCAGTGACTGAGAATGGCGTGGAGGACGGTACTGCCGCAGAGCCACGCGGATTGGTTTGCGAATTTACTGCCGCCTGGATACGGAGATTCTAAAGAGTCAAACGCGGTAACTCCGGGAGCTTGCATCGAGTAGTTGCTGGCAGTGCGGAGGACCAGAACTCGATTGATATCGACGCGATGAATGCCGGCCAGCCGCGTGAGGGCGTTCATGATGCCGGAATCCTCCATATCCGTCATCACAAAGTTTCCCTTGCCGCCTGTGTAAAGCCTCACAAAATTGTTGGCGAACTGCGTGAGAATTTTGCCGTGCCAGTAATGGTCGGATGCAAAATCATCGCCGAGCAGCACGAAGGGCGGACGCTGCGCGTTCGGGTACCCGACGTACGCTGCGCGAAAGGCGGCGGCGTCCGGATCGTCCGGTATCTTGAGACCGCGGGTTTGCTCGAAGGCCCAGGCAACCAGCTTTGCATTGAGCGGGAAGACATTGAAGCCGGGGCTGACCGTGCTTGGATTTGGCTGGGTAGAGCCGACGGGGAAGAGACCATACGGCCAGCCGGTTGGAGCTTCGCGTATATCGATCTCGCTCATGACGTCGCCGATCACATAATTAGCCCAGGCTGCGGAACCGATGGAGGCGTCTTCCGGGTCGACGCCCGCGACGCCAGTGATGATGAAGTATGCATGGGTGAGGTCGAGCCGCGGATCGAGGCCAATCGCCATCGTCGAGGCTGAGGCATTAATGAGCGTGCCGCCGCTGACCATACCGAGTACCGTGTGTTTGGCATTGGTGTGGACGGGCTGCGGAACGCCCGGCACGTCGAGTGCCTCCGTCAGATGTTCGCGGGTGCCCCAAAGCTCGAACTCTCCGGGAGAGGTAACTACGATGACCGCCCGAATCGGCCAAGGTTTTGGCAGCGGTTGCAGCGTGGGTTGGGGCTGTACGTTTGCCGGGGCGACAACGAAAAAGAGTGCAACGAGCACAGCGATGACCGAACTGCGGTTTGGGCTGACCATGCTTAGCTCCAGAATCATGTGGGGTTGGTTGGTCTGGTGGTGGTGCAAATCGAGCAGTCTCACAATGCATGTGCCCTCTCCGGCACCTCAACACACAGTTCCTTTTAGGGGAAAGAACTCATTATGTCGCGACGAGCCTGCATGAATGCGCCGACCTTTTCACATCTAGCCCGATTATCGTGATCATACATGCGATTTTTGTGATTTCGGTGAGGACAAATGTCACCAGAGTTTCTTCGTCTTGTCACATCTTCTCCATTCCTGGCGCTGTCGATCTGAATACTTGATTCTTCCGAGGCGGCGCCTAAAATACAGCAGGCAACCAAGATTCGTCGCCTTCATGTAGAAGTCCGCCATGTTCGCTTAAGGTCTTGACCTTTCCATGACAACTTGGGTGCCTGGTTTCGAATAAAGTTCGTTAGGTTCTCAGGGATGCAGGCAAGGACCGGCGCAGCGGTCTTCGCTAAGAGACGTTTAGGGGTGATACGGTGAAAAACGAAAATAGCCCAGTCTTGAGCCTCCCTCGCGTCGCAAGCGACAAAGGACTTGCGGCGGTGTTGACGTTTGCCTTCGCATGTATTTTCACCGTGCTATGCGGGACCTGGCCAGACATCTATAGTTTTGCCCGCACGTCTCAGCCGGGGGCGCCGCACCAGTTCCTCTCGTCGCCCGTTCGCCTCTCTGACGATGTCATGATCTCCCTCAGAGCCGGCTATATTCTGCGTGAGCGAGGTATTCCAGCGTTCAACCGGGTTGATGTAGCTCAGCCATCGACGTCCTATATCGCTCCGTATGTGTTTGCGGGTTTGCTGAAGGTTCTTCGGCCGAATGTCGCGATTGTTTTCTATGCGCTGTTAGGGCTCCTTTCTGTCGCGGGCACAGCGGCGATCATCGTCTGGTATTCAAGATCCACGGCCAACGCATTGCTTCTCGTGTTGTTGCTCCTGTCTACCTCGACCAACCTCATGTTCGCTCTCAATGGCTGGGATCACCTCTTTCAGGGATTCGCCCTGGCATGGGCAAGTGCCTTAGCCTTGAAGCCGGGAATGACCTCCCGCAGAATGTTCGCCGTGTCCTTTCTTCTGGTTCTCGGCTCGTTATGCCGGCCAGACGGCTTCATCCTTTCGCTTGGAGTTCTCGCAATCCTTTACCTGTCGGCCTCAAGGATCCGCCAATTCATCCTCTTCGGAGCAGCCCCGTACATGGTGATGGTAGGCGCAGCTCTCGCCCTGAATCTCCACCAGTTCGGCCATCTCACGCCGACGACCGCGAGACTAAAGTTTGGCGGCGCACCATCTCTTGGCTACATCCTGAAATACATCGTTGCGAATGGGGTCCTCTCCTACAGCGCTCTGACGCTGCTGGTGATGTTGACCGTCTTCTATTTCGCATTCTCGCGCACGATGCCGGGGGCAAAAAGCCGCATCGTTATCAGTTGCTGCCTAGTTACAGCTGCGATCGCGTTGTATAACAGTGACTATCTCAGCGGGGCGCGGATGATTTGGTCGCCAGTATGCGCAGTGGCTGCCCTCATCGCCGTTTCATCCCCCGCGTTGTTCTTCTCTGCCCAACGCCGGCTGAAACAACTGCTGGACATCACCCCCGCGTACAAGCATCAACCTTCTGCTTCGCCCTCTCGGTACGCGACGGCGGGATTTCGCGCGTTTCTGGCCTTCATGGCGGTAGTCGTCCTGGGTAGCTTGGCTTCTCTCATCGCGCAGCGCCACACGAGCGCTGTCATCTCACAGAATTCATTCTATGAATCCAAGACCGCACAACAATTTTTCATCTCGCAATGGATTGCACGTAATCTGGCGCCGAAGGACGGCCCCATCGGGTTCTTTGTTCTGGGCGTGAGCTACGATCTGCCTCAATTCGAAATCGCCGACTTCAATGGGGTGGCGGATGAATCGATCGCGACGCGCAAAGCTAACCCCGGGGGAATGCCTGGGCACAACAAATGGGACGTCAGCAAAACCCTGGACAAATGGAATCCGCAAGCGATCGTTCCAGGCGGTCCAGTCGACCCCACTCGCCCGGAGACAAGAGCGAATTCCCTAAGCCATGCTCCCTATCTTTTATCCAATACCAAAATCGTAGAGGGGTATGCCTATTGCTATGTGCCGGATTCTGATGCCGGCATGACGGACAAATGGGGTTTCTACCTTCGAAAAGACATCGCGAGGCGTCACCTGGATCAACTGAGATGTCCAACGGAATGAGAGTCTGGCCCTTCCAGGCTCCTTATCGGTAGGCCCGAACTGGCTACTGATTTCTTTGGTCGCAGTATTCCCATGATCTCGACGTCTCGGGAATGACAGGCTCAACCAGATCCTCGGGTATCGTTAGGTTTTTGGCCATTGCTTGAACATCTTCGCGACCGCTTTCTGCACCGTCTGCTGATTCTTGCTGCCGTTGTTGCTGAGGGAGTTCTGCCCGATTCCGCGCCAGACGAGACTCTGAGTTTTCGCGTCGTAAAGATCGACGATCAACGTTCCAACAACATTTTGCTGAGGGGAAATAGTGGCCATACCTCCGCCGAATCCTCGCATGCCCATTGCGGTGTAGGTAGTTTGCTGTTGCATTCCGCCATTTGCCGTAACGATTAGATCGGGAGTCTGATTTTCCTCGACCTTCGTCAATCCTTTACCCTGCAGTGCCGTGTCGATATTCTGCATTGCCACCTGTGCCAGGATCGAATTCTTAATTTGGTTGGCGTTATTGGAACCCCATGCGTAGGTGTGATAGGCCGCAAAACTCTGACTTTGGTTGAAATTGACTGAGACCGTTTGACTGCGAGCGGCGGTGGCCGTCATGCCAAGCAAAATCGCGCACCAGATAGATTTGATCTTCATGAACCTTCCTCCTTTGCAATACGATTGTTTTCTTGCTCAGAACTTCATAGCTGACCAAAGCCGGTGTCATCCTGCACGATGGACGAGACGATCGACACTAGATCTATCCCCGAAGGGCTCAGGTCAGGTGAAGCGTGAGATGTTGAATGTGACTCCGATGGCGCCGAAGTTCCATTTGGTGGTGCAGCGTAGTTGGTGTTGACCCTGGGGCGGAGTGAATCTCGCGGACTTACGCTACGCCCAGGCCATTTCTCGTTTGGCTATTTCCCGATCAGCCGCCAATCATCTGGTAATTCGAGTTTGTGGTTGTGACAACGAGTTTTTTCGCAGTTGCGTTCAAAACCGTCTGTTGGGTATAGCTTGTGCCGTCGGGAAGGCTACCCATTTGAACCTGCAACGTGACAGCATCTTTCGATTGACCCATGTAGGTTTGAACGCTCACCGAGATGACCTTCTTGCTCGAAGGGTCGAAGGTAATCGTCATCTGATCGCCTGACTGTGCATAGTTTTTGAAGATTATATTTACCAAGCCATTCGCGGGATTGAGGGACGCATTGCCCGCCGCAAACGCCTGCTGCATTTTTTGAGAGTCGGGTGGAACGTATTGGGCGAGGAGAACCTTCACGTCTCCCATATAGTCCTGCATCTCGCCGGTCTTGTTCGCGATAACTCTTTGTTTTAATCTGCCACCGCTGGGTGGTGGTGGAGGTGGGGTGATGAGGGTCTTTTGAACCTGCCCTCCAGGGCCGTATTGACATATGTTTTGCGATGGAGGCTTTGGATCACCATTCAAGGTGAGCTGCGTGGTTTCTGTCCATTGATACCTCTGCAGCCTCATCTTGTTGGCTGCCATGGATTCCTGAACAGCTGCAAGCTTCTGCTGCAGTTCGGGGCTTTGCGCAATCACGGGGAGGGCAAAGGTCGCTGCGATGGAATACGTGATGATCCAGCGTTTCAGGGCGAACCTAGTCATTTTCCCACCGCGCTTCTGACAGGGTTGAAGTGCGCTTCTTGTGTTCATGAATTCCCTCATTTTCTTCTGGTTGTCGAAATATTCGGATCAAACCACGGACCTTGCTCTCTCCGGTAGAACTACGCATGCCAAAGGGAACTTGGAGAAGCACACGGGGAAAGTCGAACCAAGCCTAGACTGCATCTGTCGCGTTGGGAACTGTTAATAGTGACAGACGTGGCCAATGCTTTGCGCGTGGTCAACTGCATCTGGATTTGCCGCCCCTCCGATATTTTGTTGTCGGATTCATTGCGCGAGTCCGTGCAGAAGAGAATTCGAGATTGTGCGCAGATATCCAAATACCTACCTGCTAACCCATATCCTTTGTGAAAGATCTGGTAGAGCAAGTTGGAGCTTGTTTGTCTCACGGACAAGACCGGTTTTGCGAGAAGGATGGGACTCGACTGGTATTTTTGCCAGTTGGCATTTGAAAGTTGCACTGGCAGAATCAAGCCACCTCATGAAGGCTTGCATTAGCCCGGCGACGTATCGCTCTGCCAGATGTTCCAAATAGGACCGCCTCCATGCAGCGTGAGATTCGATGCAGGTGCTTCGGTGCCGGTGATCCCGGGAGTTGGGCAGCGCAAGGACGAGAGAGTGACGCAGCGAGGATAAGAGCCAACGTCTACGGTAGCGACACGCCGCGGGCGCGAAACAAACAAGAAGCAAATGTTCTGTAGCGAGTCGGATGTTCTGTAGCGAGTCGGAGCGGATGGCCCGCTAATAATTTCAAGGTTTTTGTATACGGAGGATTTCTCATGAGTACTCACAGAAGGATTTTCGGCGTTGACGTCGCTGCAACGATAGGTCTGCTACTTCTGACAACCGCCTCTGCTATGGCCCAGGTCCAGGTCAAGGCGCAGGTTCCGGATCAGGCGCAGGATCAGGTCGAGGCGCGGGCGGATACGACTGTGCCGGCGACGACCAGCGTGGTGGCGACGGTGAACCCGGAGATGTCGTTTGCCCCATCGTCGAGCGAGAGTTCAAGTTTGAGCCCGGCCACGCTTCCGGATGCGCCTCTGCCATTGCAGGATAATATGCCGCGCGTGCAGCAGTACTCCACCGGAAATAACGCGAGCGATAGTTGGCGTGTTGGAATCTCGCTCTACGGCTGGTTCGCCGGACTGCATGGGACGGTTGGCGTGGCGGGCCACAATGCGGGCATCCATGTTCCGTTCTCCGATCTCTTTCACGCGCTGATCTTTGAAATTCCGGTCGCGGTCGAGGCCGATAAGGGCCGCTTCGTGATGCCAATCGATTTCCTGTGGTTGAAGCTCGGCGTCAACAACGCGCTTCCCCTTAACGATTTTGAGCAGGACTCAATCGACACCAAGATGACCGAGTCCATCTTCACGCCGAAGCTTGGCTACCGGCTCGTAGATGCGGACCACTTCAAGTTCGATGTGCTGGGCGGCCTGCGTTATTGGTATGTCAGCCTCAACAACACGTTGAACCCCGCGGACCTGAGCTATGGGCGATCGCTGAACATTATTGACGGCCTGGGTGGCGGTCGTATCATTCTGCCGGCAGGCGAAAAAGCGGCCATCACGATATCGGGCGACGCCGGTGCCGGCTCCTCGACGCTGGACTATCAGCTCCTGGGCTTGCTGAACCTCAACTTCAGCCCCAAGTTCGGCATGGCTCTTGGCTGGCGGTATTTGTATGAGGACTACAAGAACCCTTCCAACGGGGTCATCTTCAACCCGACGACGAGTGGTGTGGTTGCGGGGCTCAACTTTAACCTTGGCGGCAAGCCGCCAATTCCTCCGACAGCCTCGTGCTCGGCCTCGCCTGGGGAAGTCTACGCGGGCGATCCGGTTACTATAACGGCGACTCCCGAAAATTTGAATCCGAAGTGGAGTGTGGTGTATAGCTGGACGGGCGACGGCGTTACCGGTAGTGGACCGACCGCAAACGTCAATACAACTCCTATGAATCCTGGAAACTATCCAGTGCGGGGAGAGGTGAAGGAAGGGAAGCCGGGGCAGGAAGGGGACAAGCCCTGGAAGGTTGCCAGCTGCTCGACGTCGTATACCGTCAAGCCATTTCAGCCGCCCACCGTCACGTGCTCAGCTAATCCAAGTCAACTCAACCCAGGTGACTCGGCGATGATTACGGCGCAGGGCGTGAGTCCGCAGAATCGTCCGTTGACCTACACCTACCAAGCTTCGAGTGGAACGATTACAGGGAACGGAACCACGGCGACCTACTCCTCTGCGGGTGCAGCGGCCGGGCCGGTGCAGATCACTTGCAACGTGTCGGATGACAAGGGCCAACTTGCGACGGCCGGGGCTACAGTCACGGTTCAGTCGCCACCACCGCCGCCGGAGCCCGAGGTTGTCGCGCGGCTGAGGTTGCACAGCGTGTACTTCCCGACTGCTCAGCCAACAGCGGCACATCCTGACGGCGGCCTGGTGGACAGCCAGAAGGCCACGCTGGTCACGCTCGCAGCTGACTTCACTGCGTACCTGCAGCAGGTGCCGGACGCTCGCATCACCTTGACCGGACACGCGGATCCGCGTGGAACTCCGGAGTTCAACCAGAAGCTCTCGGAACGTCGTGTGGCTCGCGCGGCCGCTTTCCTCGTCGAACACGGAGTGCCCGCCTCGAGCATCGATATCAAGGCAGAGGGCGAGGAGAAACAGCTCAGCAAGGAAGAGGTCCAGGATCTGATCCAGACCAATCCTGACCTGACGGACGAACAGAGGACGAACCTACTGCGCAACCTCAACGTGATTGTTCTGGCTCAGAACCGCCGCGTTGACGTCCGGTTGAATGGATCGGATGACAAGTCTAAGCGGCATTACCCGTTCAATGCTGTCGATTCCTCGACTCTGCTCGATCTTCAGAAGCCGGTTCATAAGGCTCCGCGCAGGAAGAGGTAGAAAGCCAGTGTTTACGTCTCTATTCCTGTAGAAATGAAGGCGCCCAACCAGCCCTTCCAAACAAGAAACAGCGAGCTTGTGAAGAGCGTCGAAGACTTCCGGAACAGGTCCCCAAGGGCCTGTTCCGGAATTTAATGCAGGCGACAGAAACACGAGAATCACGTTCCAACCAAAACGCCCGAAGATGTCCGGCGAGACTAGTAGTTCTGACAGTTCCCGCTTCAATCTTGACGGTGCATGATTGGATATGCACTCAGATGAATTGCGGGCGCGCCACTCTATGCAGCGCTCACCGTGCCAGTCGCAAAAGTTAATCCATTGGAATAGCTGACGCGGGTGGTGAGGCTGTTTGATTCATTCCAATCGCGCACCTCTTGATGGCTAGGGAAGAAGGGATTATTTTGACCTTCCGGTTTGCAGTGAATATGAGGGGCCGTGATGCGGTCTGGGTCAGCAGGCAGCGATCCGATGCGTTATGTGCTTCCGCGTCGCAGCGGATCACTCGATTGATTCGTTTCTGTATTGTCTCGCTACTCGCTTTAGGGGTGTACGGGTCCGGGCATGTGTACGCTCAAAACGGTAGCCAACAATCCAACCCAGTGAATACTACGGCAGCGCTGAACAACCAGCCAAAGAAAGAGAAGGACAAGAAGGAAAAGAAGCCCAGGAAAAAACTTCTTCCTGGTTCCTTTGTTGTGGCGCCGCTTCCGATTGTGAGCCCGGCGATTGGGGACGGGATTATCCCCGTGGTGGGCTATATCTTCCCGTTTAGCAAGAATGACAAGATTTCTCCACCTTCTACGGTCGGTGTCGGCGGATTGATCACGGACAATGGCTCGCGCGCTTATTTTCTAGGTGGCCAGCTATTTTTTGATAAGAACAAGTACGAGGTCACGACTGGATATGCTCACGGCAATATCAATTACAACATTTATGGCGCGGGATTTCTGGGTGGTGATCAGAATCTGAAGCTGCCGCTGGTGCAAACAGGAGAAGTATATTTTGCCGAAGCTTTACGTCGCATCTGGTGGCAGATATTTATAGGGCCGCGACTTACAACGGGAAGCTCGTTTATCACGGTAGGGAAGATCACCGACCCCAACATCCCGCCAATCCCGCCCGACGTAGGGCTCCACACGAACCTGCGTGCGTTGGGAGTGCGGACTGTGCGCGACACGCGTCCCAACCACTTCTTTCCGGAAGCAGGATCGAAGTTCGAGTTTACCGCGGACTTTTATGCGCAGGCGCTGGGCAGCAAACAGACGTTTCAACAGTACAAATTGCATTTTGATAAATACTCGACGGTGCGCAAGAACCAAGTGCTCGCATGGGAAGTGTATGTCTGCAATGCGGCGGGCAACGCGCCTTTTTATCAGAAGTGCATCTATGGAGCGAGCAACGAGCTGCGTGGTTACACTGCCGGCACGTATTTCGATCGGCACATGGCTACGGCCCAGGCGGAGTATCGTCTTTCGTTGCCAAAACGGTTTGGCCTGGCTGGATTCGCGGGTATTGGCTACGTGCGCCCTGGAGACAATGAATTCTTCACTTCAAGTCATTTTCTGCCGGACATTGGCGGCGGCCCACGCTACTCGTTGAGCAAACAATACCACGTGAATTTACGCGCCGACTTCGCACGAGGCAGGGGCAGTTGGACCTGGAGCATGGGTATTGGTGAGGCATTTTGAAGGAGTCCTTGTCGTGTGAGGCACTTCGCAAATGAATATGTACTGATATCTTTGTCGTCGCGTGGTAGGCGTTCGGAGGCTAAGGATGAATTCGGACCGCGTAAGCGTGATCGCCCTCGTCGTTATTTTTGGGGGAGGGATTCTGGGGATTGTGCTGCGCCGCATTTTGCCGGAAGAGCACTTTGTTCCTGCGTCAGAAGCCGTGATCAAGCTGGTGACTGGCTTCGTGATGACCATGACCGGGATCATTCTGGGAATGCTCGTATCTTCAGCCAAGGCATCCTACGATGGGCAGAAACTCCTGGTTGCGCAGATGGCATCCGATGTAATTCTTCTGGACCGCGCCATGGCGGTGTACGGTCCAGAGACCGATACAATCCGCATCCAGGGACGTGAGGCACTCGAAGCCGCTGAGAATCGCGTGTGGCCTACGAATGCATCCGCACAGGTCACGTTGCATCCGGAAGACAAAATGGATCTCGTGGAAACAGAATTGAATGCTCTGGAGCCGAAAACAACCCGTGAAGCATATGCCAAAGCGCATGCGATGACCCTACTCAACGATCTGCAGCGATCCAATTGGCTGCTCTTTGTCCAGTCGGATACCAACAAGCTTTCGGTTCCATTGCTGGTCATACTGGTCTCATGGATCGTGGCGATTTTTATCAGCTTTGGCCTTTATGCGCCGCCTAACCCTACGGTGATCGTGACCATACTGGTCGGTGCGCTTGCAGTTTCGGCGGCTATCTTCATCATTGTTGAGATGTATTCGCCGTTCAGCGGCATGATGAAGATCTCGTCCGATCCGATTCGTGAAGCAATCGCTCAGCTGAGCCATTGAAATTCGCTGGTTCGGGAGGCAGCGTCTCTGAGCGCAGGGCGGATCTTGCAGCCTGTTGGTGGTGGAGTTTTGTGCCATTAATAAACGGCTCATTGTTGCTGTCACATTTGACAGTTCACAACGTCCAAGGGGCGAACTACGCTGCTTGCCAGAATGGATTAATTCGACACGGGTGTGATGGACTCATCGACCCGAATTCAGCGAGGCGGATGCGAGGCACCCTGCGTTAAGGCCAATGAAGAAAGGCTGAGAAGTATTACGGCGAGAAACCCGGACTCGCCAATTTGCAAACTGGAACTTCTGGCAGCGGGAATGGAAATGGAAACTGCCAGGTGATCGTTCAACCTCTCACACCGAAGTCGGGTGTGGCTTCCGCGCCGAGCCCGGCGAACGCAACATAACCCGAAAAAGGAGCAAGACATGGCTACTGATAAGCCCAATATTCTAATTCTCTGGGGCGATGATATCGGCTGGTGGAATATCAGCTTCAACAGCCGCGGTCAGATGGGGTATCGCACCCCCAATATCGATCGCGTCGGCAACGAGGGCGTCGTCTTCACCGACTACTATGGCCAGCAGAGCTGTACCGCCGGACGCGCCGCCTTCATCACCGGCCAGAACCCGCTCCGCACTGGCCTCACCAAGGTTGGCATGCCTGGCGCGGATCTTGGTCTCCGACCCGAAGATCCGACCATCGCCGAAATGCTCAAGCCGCTCGGCTATGCCACCGGCCAGTTTGGCAAGAATCACCTTGGCGACAAGAACGAGTTCCTGCCGACGGTCCATGGCTTTGACGAGTTCTTCGGCAACCTCTATCACCTCAACGCCGAAGAAGAGCCCGAGCTTCCGGATTATCCCAAGGATCCGAAGTTCAAGGCGGCGTTCGGCCCCCGCGGCGTACTCCACTGTAAGGCAACCGACACCGTCAGCACGCTGCCCGACGACCCCCGCTTTGGACCTGTCGGCAAGCAGACCATCGAAGATACCGGCCCGCTCACCAAGAAGCGTATGGAGACCGTCGACGAAGAGATCACTGCAGCAGCTCTAGGCTGGATGGAGGAGCAGGTGAAAGCGAAGAAGCCATTCTTCCTGTGGTACAACTCGACCGCCATGCACTTCCGCACGCACGTGGCGGAGAAAAACCTGGGCAAGAGCGGCCAGGATCCCTACAGCGATCGCATGGTCGTACACGACGAGCAGATCGGCATGATGCTGGACAAGCTTGACGAGCTTGGCATCGCTGACAACACCCTCGTGATGTACTCCACCGACAACGGACCAGAGAACGATACCTGGCCCGACGGTGCCAACAGTCCATTCCGCGCACAGAAGGACACCAACTGGGAAGGTGCATGGCGCGTTCCATGCTTCATGCGCTGGCCCGGCAAGATCAAGGCCGGTTCCACACTCAATGGCGTCATGTGCCACCAGGACATGCTGCCGACCATCCTAGCCGCGGCCGGTGATCCCAACATCAACCAGAAGTTGATCGATGGCTACACTGCGGGCGACAAGACGTTCAACGTTTGCATTGACGGAGTCAACATGGTGCCCTGGCTCACCGGCGAAGTGAAGGAGAGTCCCAGGGAGCACTTCTTCTACGTCAGCGACGACGGCGGCATTATGGCGATTCGTATCGGCGACTACAAGTTGACGTTTGAATCGCAGGATTGCCCCGGAACAATGAAGTTGTGGCAGCATCCATTCACCAAGCTGCGGGTTCCGTATATTCACAACCTGCGTCGCGATCCGTTTGAGCGCGCCGACTTCAACTCTAATACCTACTGGGATTGGGTGGTGGACCACGTTCCGTACCTGTACGCCGCACAGGCGATCGTGGCTGGCCAGGTCGCGAACTTCATCAAGTTCCCGCCACGCCAGAAGGCAGCTTCCTTCAACCTGGACACCGTGATGGCGTCGCTGGGGCCAGCACAGGCCGCAGCAGCCGCTGCCAAGGCAAAGGCCGCGGCGGCAGGGAAGGCCGCACCGGCAACGAAGTAGGAGCAACTGACAACGAGGGCGCCCAGCAATGGATGCTCACAAACCTCATTCGAAGGGGAGCTACGCGGCTCCCCTTCGGATGCAGAAAACCCGAGTGGAAGAGTGAGTATATGCTTGCTCGCCCGTTTACTCGGTCATTGGTCAATCCGCACATTTGACTTCTTTCGGCTCGCACCGCGTAGACCGGCCTCAAGCGATGAGCATGCTGTCGGGAGAAGCGTTTCAGCGAAGATTGAAACACCTCATCCACGGAGGAAGAAATGATCAGGAACTTTGCAACAAAAGTTTTATCTGCTTCGCTGTGCTTCCTCCTGGTCATTTTGACGGGACCGGTTGGAACTGAGGTTCAGGTATCGGCGCAAGAGGCAGCACCCGCTTACTCTGGACAAGGCGCACCGTTGACGGCGCAAGAGCTGCAGGGATTGGCCGCTCCGATCGCCCTGTATCCGGATGCTTTGGTCGCGCAGATTCTTGGCGGCGCCACATTTCCTGACCAGATTGCCCTCGCCGCCAACTGGCTTCAACAGCACCCGGGACTGACAGGCCAACCCTTGCTGGAGGCCGTGAATGCGCAATCGTGGGAACCGAGCGTAAAGGCACTCACGCAATTTCCGTCTGTGCTGGGCAACATGGCGAAGAACCTTAGTTGGACATCCGCGTTGGGCGAGGCCTATGCCACCCAGGGCGCGGATGTGATGGCCGCAGTGCAAGTGTTGCGTGCCAAGGCGCAAGCTGCCGGAAATCTGAAGTCCGGTTCGCAGATTACGGTCGTGCAACAGTCGCCGCAAGTCATCGTCATTCAGCCGGTGAACCCACAGGTGATTTATGTTCCCGCGTATAACCCGGCGGTGGTTTATGGATACCCCTACGTGGTGCCCGGGTATAGTACCGCTGCAGTTGTGACCACAGGTGTGATTGCATTCGGAGTAGGCATCGCTGTTGGCATGGCGATCAGCGGTGGTTACGGGTGGGGTTGGAATTCCTGGAACTGCGGCTGGCACGGCAGCACGGTCGTCTATCGCGGCGGAGCGTACTACGGGAACACGGCGTGGCATGGCGGCAGCTACTACGGCTCGAATGGGTACGGCGGCTATGGCAGTGCTTCTAGGGGCTACAATCCCTCCACCGGAACCGTTGCGCGTGGTGGAACGGTATCGAACGGCTACGGGTCGGTGAGTGGAGGTCAGGCGTACAACACGAGAACTGGCGCCTCCGCTGCAACCATGCAAGGCTCTAACGCTTACGGCAGCTATGGTGCCTCGACGGCTTCGAAAAATGGCACCACCGTTAATACTCAGCACCAAACGAACTACAACGGAACTACCGCCCAGGCGCATTCTTCAAACGGCGGGAGTGCTTACGCCGCTTCGGGAAAGTATGGCAACAGCGCGGCGGTGGCTCAGACCGCGAATGGGAATAAATACGCGTCCGCCAATGGAAACACGTACAGCAACACAGGAAACGGCTGGAGCGGCAATTCGAACAACACGCAGAAGTCCAGCAGCTACAATTCAGCCGCATCGAAGGGTTACGGATCGCAGCCGAAACCTGCGGGTTCATCGGCCTTCGGCGGTGGCGGCGGCGGCGGATGGCAATCCAGAGCGGACAGTGCACGCGGCGCATCCAGTATGGGCGGTGGCGGCGGCTGGAGTCGCGGCGGCGGTGGCGGAGGATTTCGTAGATGACCTGCGACGGTCTTCCTGATCCGATGCGCGAATTGAATGAAACGAAATTGAGAAATATTGTGAAGCCCAAGGTATGGAGGACTGTCATCATGTCGCTCAACAGACGTAGAGTCGGAGTAACAATTTGCTTGGCCTTGACGGTCGCGATGGCCGGTCTTGTTAGCTGCAAGAAGACGCCTTCGTACGAAACGTTCGCGAGTCCCGATGAAGCTGGCGATGCGCTATTGCAAGCGGCCAAGTCAGGAGATCAAAACCAGGTGTTGGCAGTGTTCGGCCCTCAAGCAAAGAACGTTATTTTTTCAGGGGACGCGACGCAAGATAAGGCGGCGGTTGACGCGTACATTCAGGGCTATGGCACGATGCATCGCTGGCGCAAGATGCCCGACGGCTCCCAGCTGCTGTTGGTGGGAGCTGACAATTTTCCATTTCCAATCCCGCTCCGGAAGACCGCCGACGGGAAATGGTTCTTCGACGCTGGTGCCGGCGAAGAGGAGATCTTACGGCGTCGTATCGGGCGAAACGAGCTGGCAGTGATTGATGTTTGTTACGCAATCGCCGATGCGCAGGCTGAGTATTATTCTCAACCTCGAAATGGCGAAACCGCACAAGAGTTCGCGCCGAGGTTCCTAAGTGAACCGGGCAAGCAAAACGGATTGTATTGGGAGTCAGCGGAAGGTCAGCCGCCCAGTCCGCTGGGGCCGCTGGTCGCCCTTGCGACCCACGAGGGATATAACGCCAAGCCGGATGCGCATGTGCCATTCCATGGGTACTACTTCAAGATGCTGAGCAGCCAAAGCAGCAACGCACCTGGCGGCGCGAAGGACTTCGTCGTCAACGGGAAGATGACGGGTGGGTATGCCTTCATCGCTTATCCCGCAAACTACGGCAACTCGGGAGTGATGACCTTCATCATCAACCAGGATGATGTGCTGCTGCAAAAAGATCTCGGCAAGTCGACCATCCAGGCTGCTGAGGCAATCACCGCGTTCGATCCCGACAAAAGCTGGAGCGTTGTCACTGATTGATTAATCGATGGATGAGCTTTTTGCCTTGAGACGCTGCAGTTCCTTCATTGGCTGTAAGAAGGCCAGGTTGAAACCTCGCGTGCAGCTCTGGTTAGGGATGCAGCGCCGGGGGTGCGCTGTAGCCGAAATCCTCTTCGAGAATGCTGGCTATCCCGAGCACGTCTTCATCGCAGTAAGGGCGTCCGGCTACCTGCAGACCGATGGGAAGTCCTTCGGCGGAGTGACTGATTGGCACGACCGCGGCCGGAGCCCCGAGGAGGTTGAACCACTGGGTAAACCGCATGGCATCCAGGTAGGCGAGTGACTGCGATGCACCGTTCGCATCATGCAATGTCCAGTTGCGTTCGCCGTGACGAAACGCGGGGATCGAGCAGACGGGGCTTAACAGGATCGGGAAGTCGCGCATCTCAGTGAGCAGTTGCGATCGGACGATATTGATCTCGCACCACGCATCGAGCAGTTCGTCGGCCGCAAGCGGTGCGTGGGTGTGGGCAATCGAGAGGAAGTCAAGGAACGTAGGACTGAAGTCCGACTCGCGGCCGTGGCCTAATGGTTCCAGCCGCATGGCGCCACAGCGGGCAAAGAAGATGTACCAGAGTTCTCGCGCTCGCTCGAGAAAAGGTGGCCGAAATGCCTCGACGTGAAAGCCGTGGCGACGGAGCGAGTGCACTGCGTCCTGCACGGCTTGCCGCGTCTCCGCCGTGACCGGAACCAGGCCGTCGTCTTCGAAAAAACCGATGCGGATCTGCTTCAGCGCTTGCGGGGCGGGCGGGCGGTAGGGAACGGGCGCGGCAATGGGGTCGATGTCGAGTGCACCGGCGAGAACGCGGAACAGCAACGCAACGTCCGCCATCGTTCGTGCCATCGGCCCAACGGTGCCGAGCAGGGAAAAGGGTCCCACGTTGTCCGGCAGATGGCCGGCGGTAGGAATGCGGCCGGGCGTTGGCTTCATCGCGCAGATACCGGTGAAGTGAGCAGGCTCGCGAACGGAGCCGCCGCCATCGGAGCCAAGGCCTCCAGCCGAGAGTCCGGCTGCAATCGCTGCAGACTCCCCGCCGCTTGAACCGCCCGCGGTGCGCGTGAGGTCCCACGGATTCGACGTGCGACCATAGAGGCGATTGTCGGTTTCGTAGGCCATTAGAAACTCAGGGCAGTTTGTCGTTCCGAGAATCAGCGCACCGGCTTTGCGCAGACGCTTAACGGTCTCCGCATCATTGGTTGGACGCCGTCCCTTGTTGAAGAGACTGCCCGTCTCGCACAGCCGGCCTGCGACCGAGATCGAGCTTTTGACGGTGAGCGGAAGGCCATGTAGCGGGCCGTGCGGCTCGGTTGAGCGATCGAGCGCCGTCGCTTGCCGGCGAATCTCGTCCGGATCAAAATCAATCACGGCGTTCAGGCGCGGATTCAGCTGCTCGATGCGTTGAATGTGAAGATCGGCGAGCTCGAGTGCGGAGATATTTTTCGCTGCCAGCAGGGCGAGCAGATCGACGGCGGGTTGAGTAAGAAGATCGCTCAAGTCTGGCTTCCTATGGTTGGGGTTTCGGCGTCGACGCCAGTGGAACGTAGTCGAACTTGAAGGACCGATCGACGCTGCCGGACTCGAAGCGTGTGTTGTACTCGAGCTGGTAGGCCGTGTGTGCGGCGTCGGTGGGGTAGTGCTCGGTTGCCGGATAGGGATAGCTGCTCATGCCATGAAATGGGAGGCTACCTACGCTGAAAGGCCTCGCCTCGTAGAAGTCCATGTCTTTTACAAAGCCATTTGCGTAGAAAAAATAATCGCGCGACCATCCTTTGGGCAGCGCGGGGAGAGTCGCTGCGCTGAACTCCAGGTCCATGTCCTCACCGGTGCCGAAGATCACGAACTCGTCGTCAATCGCTTGCAGCAGCGGGGTTACGTCGCCGTAACGCGTGTAGGCTCCGCGGTGGGGAACGAAGGGCCCGGTGGCACTGATGCGCTGATAGTTGTAGGTGAGGTCGCCGGGTGTGCGGCCATCAAGCTGTTGCGGATATCCGCGGAAGGCCAGCGTGGCGTGAGCCAGAGGAAGCTCCGTGGTGTGCGTTGCCAGTGCGGCGTTTTCAGGCTGTTGTTGGGGTGAGGCTTCGTTGTCGATCAGTGCCTGGTCCCAGTAGATCTGCAGGTTGGTCGTGATGCGCAGGCGTGTGACGCCGGTGGGAAGTTTGCCCGTGAGGTCGACCGTGACGGTCCGCGGGAGGCCGGCGGGAAAGCCCATGTCGGCAACCACCTTGCGCCAGGAGCCATCCGGCATTTGCGCCTCAACATAAGGCGGAATGGGCGAGAGCCCCGCCTGCCACGCAGAGTACATGGAACTTGCCGAGAAGTATTCGATGAAGCCATGCAGCAGAAGGCGCAAGGGCCGCTGCGGCGACCACGTTCCAATGTCGATGGTCAACGAATGAAGATTCGCAAATCCGGCAAACGGAAGATTGGTGAAATCACGGACATAGTTCCGTGTCTCGCGGTAATCGATGGTGTGCTGGCTGAGCACGTCCAGCACGTTGTTGCCGTGATCATCCCACGCACCCGCTAATGGATGCGCGTCTGCGGCAACGATCGTCTTTTCCTTTGCGAAGGGCCGCTCGGAGAGAAAGCCTTCGTTGGGAAAGACAGTTGTTCCCGCGGGATGATCGATGGCGACCAACCGAGTTTGGTCTACAAAGTTGACCTCCTCCATCGGCTCGCCGAAGCGAAGACTGAAGAGTCCGTTACGCGCATGCAGTTGATCGCCGTCCACCTTGATCCATTCGTCGGGGTCCGGAATATTTGTGCGCGTAGGCGACACCCAGTGGCCAATCACCGCTGCGCCGATCACGTCGGCGACGAAGTTGTAGCGGGTTCCGTTCCAGGCAAAGAGCGTTGGGCATGAACTTCCGCGGCGATCGATTTCCGTGATGGGATGGAGATCGCTCGCGGCGACGTCAATCTCATCCTGGGGAACGCCGGTGGGCCACAGGATGCGCACAAGGTCAGCCTTGTCTGCGCTGCCAAGGCCAGCAAGGATCTCGCGCTGACCTGTGTCCTCCCACTTCTGCCAAAGCCCGTTTGCGAAGACCTGGACCTTGGTGCCGATGCCGCTTTTGTTGTCCGCTGCGCCATGCAGCACGATGTGCAACGAATGATTGCGGTTGCCGCCGGCATTCGCAAGCAGCACGCTGGAGCCGTCATCCTGGGTCACAATCAAATCCGCAGCCCCCGTGTGATTTATGTCGTCCGCAAGCAACGAGCGCGGGGAGTGAAGATGGAGCTCATTCAGTTTGAGTTGTGCGCTGACGTCCACAAAGCCAGCGGGGCCGAGGTTGCGCAGCACACGAAGCTCAGGCCCTCCTCGCGTCTGCACCAGAATCGCAACATCAATCCAGCCATCATTGTCGAAGTCAATCGGGATCGCCGCTGTGGCGCTGAGAACACCCTTTGTTGGCAGTGGGACGCGCTCGAAAGTTTTTCCATCGACGTTGCGCCAGAGCGTTACACCCGGTTCGCCGGAGTGCGAGAGCAGTACATCCATCCAACCATCTTTATTGAAGTCCAGCGTGGCCACCGAGACGGTCGGCGGCAGACTCTCCGAATAAAGTGGCGAAGACGCGAACGGTCCTTCGCGAGGATTGGCGAAGAACGTAGGAGCGGAAGTTTTGCCTGCCACCAGCAGATCCACGGCACGATCATTATTCATATCCGAGAGGATTGCTGCAGTTGTAGCAGCCGTTCCTTCAAGGCCGGACGGCTTGGTCCAGTCCGTAAAAGTTTTGTTGCCGTTGTTGCGCCAAAGCGTGTTGGGCGAAGCGTGCGAGGCTGTCGGTGATCCGGTAATGAAAAGATCCAGATCCCCATCATGATCGTAGTCCACGAACATCAGGCTGGTCGGGTGGCTGGTAGCCACGATACCGGTGGCGGCAGTGGCATCTTCAAACTTTCCGTTGCCAAGATTGCGGAAGAGCGCGATGCGATCCTGTCCCTCCGGGCTGGTCACTGCCAGCACCAGGTCCGGAAGCCCGTCGTTGTCAAAGTCGCCGACGGCGCAAGCGAGGCCGGTGCCGGCAAGGCGAATGCCCGTGACGGAGGAGGGAACCTCCGCCAATCGAGTCGAGCCCACGCGGTCATAGAGGCGGATGGCTTCGTCACCCTTGCCCATCAGCACAAGCGCTGGTTCGCTGTTGGACGAGAGATCCATAAGACACGCTGAGCCGCTCATACCGGTTGTTGTCGGGGTTGCAGGATGCGAGCGCCACGACTCGCTGAACGTGACCGGGATCATCGGTTCAACGCGAGTCGGCGCCAGCGCCGCGTCCTCCACGCGGGCATAGGTTCCTTCCTCCCCATAGTTGTGCGAGAGGGGCGCTCCGAGCTTGGCAGAGGTGATATGTTGAAAGCGCGCGAGAGCCTGCTGGGCACCAGCCGTATCTCCCTCGCGCCGAAGCACACGCGCAAGACCGAACAACGCAGAAGCATGATGAGGGTCCAGCTCAAGAGCCTTTTGATACTCCGCTTTCGCGGCTGGAAGGTTATTCAACTCGAAGTCGACAGAGGCAATCATGTAATGCGTGTCAGGGTCGCCCTGCTTTAGCGCTGCAACCTTCTGAAAGGCCTCCAGGGCTTTTTCGGGTTGATTCTCGTTGCGATAGAGCAAACCAAGCGCGTACCAGACGTGAGGGTCCATCGGATCTTCGACAGCCGCCGCCTCCAGCAGTCGCGCGGCCTCCGGCAGTTTCTGCAGATACATCAGGGCGATGCCTTCATTCACCTTGGCCATGGTGAGGCTTGGATCGGCCTTGGCGGCCGCGGCGAAGGTTGTCACCGCGCGGTCGAGGAATTGCTGGCCCACCAGCGCAGTCCCAAGATTATTAAGACGCGCTGCCTCGATCGCCGCAGACTGCTGCTGGGCGTGGAGTATCGGAAGGAAAGCCGCTGCGAGTAGCACCAGGCCCAAGTACCGTGCGGCTTTTGTTGCAATGTTGCGGTCGTCGAAAAAGAAAGGCATGTTTGCTCGCGTTCGAGGCTGTTGATTGCTAGAAGAATCAGTTGATTAAGATATACGCCTGATAGCCCGCTTCAGGGCTTCGCAGACGGTTGCGATCTGTGAATCGTTGATGCGATTGAAAAAGGGAAGAGCAATGGTGCGGGAGGCGACCGATTCGGTGACGCGGAGGTCTGCGGCAACCGGCACATCGGCATATGCCGGCTGCAGATGGATGGGCGCGAAGTATCGTGCGCAGCCGATGCCGGCCTGCTCAAGATCCCCAATCACATGGTCGCGATCCGCGGCAGTAGAAGCGTCGGCGAGGCGGACAACGTAGACGAACCAGCTGATACGGCAGCCTGGGAGGTCGTCGATCGGAAGATCGAGGCGAGCCTCAGTGCTGAGGTGCTGGCGATAGATGCGCGCGATCTGCTCGCGCCGATCGAGAATGCTCGCGAGGCGCCACATTTGGCCAATCCCCAGCGTGCACGCGATCTCGGAGAGCCGATAGTTGTAGCCAATTTCTGTATGTTGCAGCCAGTTGTCGGTCGACGCGCGCCCCTGGTTGCGCAAGCTCCGCATCCGTGCGGCAAGATTGGGATCGCGCGTCACGATCATGCCGCCTTCGCCAGTGGTGATCTGCTTGTTGGGGTAGAAGGCGAAGACGGCAACGTCGCCGAAGGAGCCGATCGGCTGCGTGTTGATGATCGCGCCGAGAGCTTCGCAGGCATCCTCAATCAACGCCAGATGATGCCGTCGCGCCAGTGCAATAAGCGCGGACATATCAGCTGGAACACCGAAGGTGTGCACCGCGACGATGGCTCGCGTGCGAGGGTTGATCGCGTGTTCGACCGCAGCTGGCGACAGGTTGAGTGTAATGCTGTCAATGTCCACGAATACGGGAGTTGCGCCCACATAACGAATGGTATTGGCGACCGCGATGAACGTGAACGATGGAACGATGACTTCGTCACCCGCGCCGACCCCGAGCGCCAGCATGGCGAGGTGCAGGCCTGCGGTACCGGAGCTGACAGCAACGGCGTGCCCGACCCCGGTTAGGTCGGTGAAGGTCGCCTCGAACTCCCCCAGACGTGGACCCAGGCTGAGTTGTGGCGAGCGCAGTGTCGCAGCGACCGCTTCGATTTCGGCTTCGGTAACATCCGGCGATGAGAGAGGAATCTTCGGCGATTTCATTTGGCTGGCCGAAGCTCCGCGGGAAGTGGCTGCGACCGCTTATGCAACAAGCCCTCGAGCAGCGTCGTGGTGAGGACGCCCACGATTCGCTCGGCAGCGTGACCATCGCCATAAATATTTTTCATCGATCGAAGACTCTCGCGGAATGCGGGCTCCCGAGACCGGGTAACCTGGGCCAGGATGGACTCGACCGAAGCCTGCGCATCGAGGATGTTAGGACCGCGTTCGCGGCCTCGTTGGCGGGTCCCCACGTTCACCACAGGCAGCGCGAAGGACGCAGCCTCCATGATGCCGCTGCTCGAGTTTCCCAGCAGTGCACTCGCCTCACGCAGAAGGCTCCAGTACGTGTTCGCGGGGAGATTGAGGTAGAGGTGCGTGTTGGGGTGCGTATCGCAGAAACTCTGGAGGCGAGCCATGAGGTCGTGGCTCCCGGCGTCGGCATTGGGATAGCAAAAGATGATCTGACCGGGAAGATCTTCGAGTGCCGCGAAGACTGCGTCCGCTTCTGCTGTTGTGTCCTTGAAGAGTGTGACGGGGTGGTACGCAACGACGGTAACCTCATCCGCGAGCGAAAGCTCAAGCGCCTTCTCGAGCTCGGCGCGCGTGAGCAGTGTGCTACGGCGAATGTGGTCCAGCGAGGGTGCGCCGGCACGATGGACACGCCATGGTTCTTCTCCCATGGAGATCACCCGGGCCCTCGCAGTGTTGGTCGAGGTGAAATGGATGTGCGCCATTTTGGTGAGGGCGTTGCGGACCGCATCGTCAATCGCGCCCTCACTGATCTCGCCGCCCTCGATATGGGCCACGGGGATCCGCAGTGTGAGTGCAACGCTGGCCGGCGCAAGCATCTCATAACGATCCGCGATCAGCAGCAGCAGGTCCGGACGCATCTGCGCCAGCGCGTCGGTCAGGCCGAGAACGGCAAGCCCAAGCGTCTTGGCCATCCCCACGTCGCTGTCGGAACTGAGCAGGCATTCAATGCGCGACGCAATCGGAAAGCCATCACGTTCGATCTCGCTGACCGTGGTGCCGAACTCCGGCGAAAGATGCGCTGCGAGCACGATCAACTTGAGGTCAACGTGAGGATGTGCTTCGAGATCCCTTAGCACCCAGTAGAGATGGCTGTAATCGGCGCGCGAGGTGGTCACAACTGCGATCGTGCGTTTCATGCCCGCATCTCCGTTGCGAGTTCGAGCAGGGACTCTTGCTTACGCACGGCAAGGATCACGCTGCTCGGCTGATACTCGGGCACAAGCGCGCTGATCCCACGAAGTAGTTCGGGCAAGTCGCGCCCATGGACAGCTTCGCGAAGTGCATCCAGCGCAGCGCTCAACTCCGCCGCAGTAGGTATAGGGGTGTCGATGGCGCGCAGACCCGAGCCACCTGGTTCGGTTTCCAGGGATAAGAACTCGCGGCTCGAAACAAGGTGTTCGGAAAGCTTGTCGCCAGGACGCAACCCCGTGAATTCGATGAGCGCCGAACTGTGGTGGGCTGCAATCAGATATCGCGCGAGGTCGAGGATTCGGACAGGCGGCCCGATGTCCGGGAGAAGGAGTGCGTTTGTGGATGCCACCTCTACCGCACCGAACAGAGCTCGGACAGTTTCGTCCATCGTGATGAAGTAGCGCTCCGCATCAGGATGGGTTACGGTGACTGGGGCGCCCGCCGCGATCTGCTCAAGGAACAGTGGAAGCACGCTGCCCTGCGAGCCCATCACATTGCACAGGCGCGCCACCTTCATGCGGGTAGAACCCGCCGCGCTGAGAACAATGAGCTCCGCGATGCGTTTGGACGCGCCCATGATGCTGCGCGGCTCAACTGCTTTGTCCGTGGAGACGAGAACTATCTGTTCGACCTTGTGTGCGAAGGCAGCATGCGCCAGGGCATACGTGCCGAACGCGTTATTATCGATCGCCGCAAACGGATTCAGTTCCATCAACGGAACATGCTTCAGAGCTGCTGCGTGGAAGATGATCTCGGGTCGATGTTCGGTCAGCATATGATCGAGCGTATCGGGATCGCAGACGCTGCCGAGAAGGGGCACATGTTCTCGCGAACCGTTCTGATGCAGGCTGCGATCGACTTGGTAGAGGCCATTCTCCGAGCTGTCGAGGAGCACCAGGCTGGCAGGCAGAGATGCCGCCGTTGCATGCGCGAGTGCCGATCCGATGGATCCTCCCGCGCCCGTGATCAGAACGCGCCTTCCTGTCAGGGATTCCGACCCGAGCAGGCGCCAATTCGGCGGAGAACTCGGTGCGATCAGCCGGTCCCAGGAGGGGGCAGAGTGGCGGGAGGTGCCGGGTTTGTGAGGATCCGTTGAAGCTGCCGTATGCATGTGTTTACAGTCTAGAGAATTTCTCCGCATCGGTCACAAACCGCCGTTTTCCACCGACGGCACCTCCGTCCCAGTCGATGGATGGAGACGGACACCCTTCAATAGGTCCATTACGCCGCGTCCGTAAGTTGGTATACCTGAATCATCTCCCAACGATCAGAAGCTTGAAAGAGCGCGCGGGCCGGACTGTTCCGCCTGCGCGAAGACCTTTATGGACGTCGTCGGGAAAGTCGTATGTGCAGGTCTGGGTATAGCCCTGTGCGCCTTGCACAAGGTGCCTGCCTTCTCGCAGAGCGCCGGGCGGGCCGCTGAAGCGGTCGTCGTGAGTACGCTTCAAGCTCCCATAGACATCGCCTTTATTCATACACCGGTATTCACAGCAGGCGATCCCGCGCGGCGCTTTCCGCTGGGCAGCCGGCTTGTGCGCTTACGCTTCGGGGCTGAAGGTACGGCGGCGCCCGTGGTCACCCCACTGACGCCACAGCTTTTCGCCGCTGCCGACCCGCAGGTATCTTTTGACGGGCACAAACTCCTCTTCGCCGGCGAGGCCGAGCACGATGCTGCGTGGCAGATATGGGAGGTCCCGGTCGAGGGAGGAAGTCCGCGACAGGTTACTCATTGCGCCGGAGACTGTGTCCAGCCCATGTACCTGCCGGAGGGCGAGATCGTCTACACGTCGGTGCGAGGCGCGGGCGTGGCTCGTACCTCGGAGGTCGAGGTCTGCCGCAACGATGGGTCAGATGCGCACCCGATTACGTTTGGGCCCGGCAGATATGAAGTCGAGGCCGTTATGCGGAGCGGCCGGTTGCTGCTTTCAGCCGAGTCGCCGCTGATCGGCGCCCCGGGGGCAAACGAGACACGAGCGGTGTATCTGGTCGATCCGGATGGGTCAGGGTTGATGCTGCTGCGGCAAGACGATTCCGCGCGGGCTATTCGCAGCGGTGCGGTTGAACTGGCTGACGGGACCATCCTCTTCATGCAGCGGGATGCAGCGAGCGCTTCCGAAGAACGGCTCGCGTGGATCCGACCCGGAGCCTTGCGCGCCACAGCCATCGAGGGCGCCCATTCGGGATATGCGTCGGCAAAGGCGCTCGAGGACGGGACTTTGTTGGTATCGCGACGCGCCAAGGGACGTCAGTTCGATCTGTATCTCCGTTCTCTAAACGGTAGCGGCCGCGAGAAGTTACTTTACCGGGATAGGCGCGCGTCGAGCGTTCAGGCCGTTGTCATCGCTTCACATCCCGCGGCGCTCGCGTATCGCAGCATTTTGCATCCGGATCGCAAATCCGGGCGCATCATCTGCCTCGACGCCTATGCGTCTAAAGATTTTGCGAGCGGCCGTCTGCCTGGGCAGATCGTGCGAGTGCGGGCGCTGCTCAAATCGAAGGACGGCGAGAAAATTCTGGGAGAGGCCCCCGTGGAACGGGACGGATCGTTTTACGCGACCGTGCCTGCGGATCTGCCGATACGCCTGCAGTTGATTGGCCCGCACGGTGAAGTTCTGAAGCAGCAGCGCAGTTGGATGTGGGTGCGAACAGGCGAAGATCGCGGATGCGTTGGATGCCATGAGAGCCAGGCGCTGGCTCCGGAGAATCGCTCGCCGATGACCTTGCAGCGCCTGGATACACCGACGCCGCTCTTGGGTGAACGTGTCGCCACGTCGCGCACGCAGAAGGGAGCGCGACCTTGAAAGCATCACTGAGAATCTGCGCGGTAGGCAGTGCAATTTTATTGACAGCATTGACGGGGCAGGGCGCCAAGGCGCAGACGGCTGCTGTTGTGACGGACAACGCAACTCATGCGACTCCTATTCCGCAGTTCGAGGATGTGACGAAGAAGTCCGGCGTCAACTTCCAACATTCTTTCGGTGAGAAGGCACTAAGTTCGATTCAGGAGGGTACGGGATCCGGCTGCGCGTGGATCGATTACAACAACGATGGCTTGATGGATCTCTACGTCGTGAACGGCCGGCATGTTGATGGGCTCACTGACCACTCTGCGCCTGACGGGATGGACGCAACCAACCACCTTTATCGCAACAACGGCGACGGCACCTTCACCGACGTCACGACGCAGGCGGGTGTTCCCGGCAACGGTTTCGGTGTAGGTATCACGGCGGGAGACTTCGACAACGATGGCAACGAAGACCTGTATGTCACCAATTACAACTCGGCGATCCTGTATCACAACAACGGTAATGGAACCTTCACGGACATTACCGCGAAGGCAGGCGTAACGAATCCGAACTTCGGAACAGGCGCCGCCTTCCTCGATTATGACGACGATGGGCGTCTTGATCTCTTCGTCGGCAACTACTTGAAGTACGATCCGAGCAACCGGCAGTTTTACTCGGCGCAGCAATACCCGGGGCCGCTCGAATACGCGCCCGAAACCAATCGGCTCTTCCACAACAATGGCGATGGGACGTTCACCGACGTGTCAGGAGCGTCGGGCATCGGCGCCCAGCCCGGGCGCGCGATGGGTGTCACGGTGGGAGACTATGACGGCGATGGATGGTCCGATATCTATGTTGCGAACGACACCATGGCGAGCTTCCTCTATCACAACAACCGCAACGGCACGTTCACCGATGTTGCCGCTGAAATGGGCGCGGCCTACGGACAGAACGGCGAGGCTTCCACGGCGATGGGTCCAGTGTTCGGGGACTATGAGAACAAGGGACGTCAAGCGTTGTTCGTGTCCGATGCCCACTTTCATCGCCTGCTGCGCAGCAACGGAAAGCCCAGCGAGCCGTTCGAAGATGTGACGAACGAATCTGGAGTCGGATCGGTCTCGGCACAATTTGTAGGTTGGGGCGATGGCCTGTTCGACTTCGATAACGATGGATGGAAAGATCTGTTCATTGTGAATGGCGGTCTGGTGTGGCTCATTCCCCAACAGAGCTCGCTGCTGCGCAATCAGGGCGACGGAACCTTCACCGATGTCTCTCTGCAAGCCGGCAGCTTCTTCTCAACACAGATTGTCAGCCGCGGCGCGTGTTTCGCCGATTATGACAACGATGGATATGTCGACGCGTTTGTCGTGACGCTTGGGGGCAAAGGAATTCTGCTCCATAACACGCTGCCGGCAGGGAAGCGCAATCACTGGTTAACGATCAAGCTGGTGGGCACGCAGAGTAATCGCGACGGCTTTGGGGCGAGCCTCGAGGCAATCGCCGGAGACCTGCACCAATGGGTGCAATCCGCGTCGGCCAGCGGATACCTCTCGCAGAATGATCCGCGTCCGCACTTCGGCTTAGGTCAGCATGCGATCGTGGACACCCTGACAATTCATTGGCCCAACGGGATCATCCAGACCCTGCACGACATCAAGGCCGACCTGGTACTGAGGATCACCGAGCCGTCGTCAACTGTCGCTCTGGGCCCGTCGAAAGCGAAGACCCCATGATCACCCCCAACGAATATTCAGCGTCGCGCGGTCGCCGCCGAGACGAAGCCTTCCTCGGCGTCGCGCTGCTGTCCGTGTGGACCGCGCTGATGGTGTTCATTGCTCAGCAGTCGAATCCGGCCGCTGCTGCGGAACACACGCCTGCGCCGGAAGCCGCCGTCCGCTACCTTAGCCCGGTCGCCTTGCAGCTCTCGCCGGACGGTCAACGCCTGTACGTTGTCTGCGAGGACAGCGACGCGGTGCTCGTGGTGGACACACGTAGCCAGCGCGTCGTGGGTCGCGCGGAGGTGGGCAAGCGGCCCAAGGGAATTGCCATCTCGCCGGACGGAACGTCGCTCTACGTCTCCGATGAGGCGAGCGATGCCGTCACTGAAATCGATGCGCAGACATTCGAAATCCGACGCACCATCCGCGTGGGTTGGAGACCCGTCGGCCTCGTCACTGATCGCGCCGGAACCACGTTGTACGTTGCCAACACACTGGGAGATGACGTCTCGGTGATCGATCTGCTAACCGGCAGGGAGATTAAACGGCTTCATGCAGGACGGTTTCCGGAGTATGTCGCTCTGTCGCGCGACGGCAGCCGCGTGTATGTTGCAAATCTACTGGCGCGCCTTGGTCGGCCGGATCAACCACCCGTGTCTGAGCTGACCGTGATCGACTGCGCGAAGCAGCAAATAGCGGCGCGCCTCGATGTTCCCGGCGTCCTTCAACTACGCCACATCGCGGAGCTGCCTGCCGCCGCGGGCGGCTATCTGCTCATCCCGTTCCTGCGTCCCAAAAACCTCAACCCGTTGGTGCAGATCCAACAGGGCGGCTATCTGACCCATGGAATCGCGGTGATTCGGCCATCCGTTACAAGCGCAGGAGAAGCGCGCGACTACCAAATATCTGAGTTGCTACTGGACGATATCGATCATTCCTACGCGGATGGATTTGGCGCCGCCGCAACGCCGGATGGGCACTGGGCGCTGATGACTGCCTCCGGATCGAACATCGTTTCCATCGTCGATGCTTCAAGGCTTCGCACGCTTCTGGTCAACAGTACGTCGATGCGTCGACTGGAACTGGCAAATCGGCTTGATTCGGCCAACAAAATCGTCGCCGCTCGCCTGCCAACAGGGCGCAATCCAACCGATGTCGTCACCTCGGCCGACGGTCGCTTCGCCTACGTCGCCAATCGCATGGACGACACGATCACCGTGCTGAATATGGCGCATAGGCAACAAACCACGATGGTTGACCTTGGTGGGCCCAGGCAACTTTCGCGCATTCGCCGAGGACAGCAGCTCTTTTTTGACGCGAGCCATTGCTACCAGGGGCAGATGGCGTGCGCCACCTGTCATCCGCACGAGGGGCTTTCGGATGGCCTCGCGTGGAGCCTCGAGACGCCGCAACTCGGTCGCGATGTCGTGGAGAATCGCACGCTCTACAGCATCGAGGGAACCGAACCCTACAAGTGGAATGGTAAGAATCCAGACCTTGAGACACAGGATGGCCCGCGCACTGCCATGTATATCTTCCGCAGCCAGGGATTCAGTTCGAGCGAAGTGGACGACCTCGTGGGCTACATTTTTTCTTTGCACCTCGGACGAAATCCCCACCTCGCCGCAGATGGGCAACTGACTGCCGCGCAGACTCGCGGCCAGGTGCTGTTCTTTCGTGACAAGACGAACAGCGGCGCACCGCTGTCTCCCTTACAACAGTGCCCTACGTGTCACTCGCCGCTGACGCATTTCACCTCAAAGATTCAGATCGATGTTGGGACCGCAACGAAACATGACACGATCACCGCCTTCGATGTACCTCAGTTGGAGGGCGCTGTGATGAAGCCTCCATACCTCCACAACGGCGAAGCGCTTGAGCTGGAAGAGATCTGGACGCGATTCAATCCGGAGGACAAACACGGTCTCACCTCCGACATGAACAAGGCGCAGCTCAACGATTTGATCGAGTATCTGAAGACACTATGAGGCTGGCAATGAACGTGAAAACAATTACGAGCGTACTCCGGGGTGCTCTGCTGAGTGTGGGATTGTCGCTCGCCGCGCTGCCATGCGTCCTTGCACAAGCGCCTGTGCCAAACCGTGATGTCCAAGCAACGCTCTACACAAAGTGGATCAATTACACCGCGACGAATGGGTTTCCAGAGGGTGAGGTGTATTGCGTAACCGTCGACGGTTCGCGTGTGTGGGCGGGAACATCGCATGGACTTGTCCTGCTGGAAGATGGCCGCGTGAAGAAAGTGTTCTCGACAGACGATGGCCTGGCCGGCCGTGCAGTGATGTCGATCGCGGTCGACAAACAGAATGGCGATGTGTGGGTAGGAACGTTCGGCGGTCTCAGTCTTTACTCCGGTGGGGCGTTCAAGAATTACACCAATCTGACGAGCGGTCTCGCCAACGATCTCGTCTATGGGGTCGCGATGCAGGGGCAATTCCTTTGGGTTGCGACGGCGGCCGGAGTCAATCGCCTCGACACCAACACCGGAACATGGTCGATCTTCAACGAAACGAATGCCCCGTTCAATGAGCCGTGGGCATATGGAATTTCCGTGGCGCAGCAGAAGGTGTATTTCGCCGTCTGGGGCGGCGGAGTCCTGGCATATGATCTCGCAAAAGAAACGTGGAAGCCGTTCACCGATCCCGACGGAGAGCAGGAGCTAGTTCTCTATCGAAACCAGGGGTTGATCCACAACATCGTCAGCAGCGTTTCTTATAACCCGGACACGAAGACGTTTTGGGCGTCGACTTACTTTGGTCTCAGTGGCTATGACGGCCGGAATTGGCACAACTATCTGACCAAAGACAGTGGCCTCGCTTCAAACTTCATCAACGCGGTGCGGTCGCGCGGTGACAACGTATGGGCCTCGACCCAGAGCGGCCTCAGCCAACTCGACACCAGGACCAACACCTGGACCACCTACAGCCGGGATCAAAAGACTGGACGCGGGGAAATTCTCATTACCCACGCCGACGGCAGCAAGCAGCGGGTCGTCTCGGAGACAGCCATGGCGCACAGCTACATCCTTAACACAGATTTTCAAGGTGACGACATCTGGGTGGCGACCGCACAGGGACTAAGCCACGGTATCCATGCACAGCCAAAGGAGTAGGGAATATGAGCAGCACAATCGTAGCAACGAACGACATATCCAAAACAGCGCAGAGACCGATTCGCAAAAAAGCGATGTCCGCTCCGAAGGCACTCAACGAGGCGTACAAGTACCAGCGCCCCTCGTCCTTCTCGCGCGGCATGCGATTGGACATCAAAGGCATCACCATTCTGATGATCTCGGGAACAGCCAGCGTTGGGGAAAGCGGCGAGACCGTTCATCCCGGAGACTTCGGCGCACAAACCAAGCGCGCGTACCAGAACGTGACAGCGCTGCTGAAGTCTGAGGGCGCCACCTGGAAAGACGTGGTCCGCACCACCTGCTACCTCCGCGACATTGAACGCGACTACGAGCAATTCAACCTCATCCGCACGGAGTTCTTCAAAGAGCAGGGCCTTGATGTCCTGCCCGCCTCTACAGGCATTCAGGCAATCCTCTGCTGGCCGACCCTCCTCTATGAGATGGAAGCCATGGCGATCTTCGAAACACCTGTAGCGATCGATCCGCAGGGCGCGAATTAGCGAAGGCAAGGAGTTCGATCATGAATCAGAAGATTGCAGGACAAGTTAGCCGCGAGGACCTTGCACGGATCTGTCCGACGATCAGTCGGCGTACGCACCCGGAGTTTGGCGAGGGTAGCGGCTTCGAAGTGGAAGTCGCTGGCGTGCGCTTTGGCACAGGCGCCCCCGTCGTGATTGCAGGGCCTTGCGCCGTTGAAACCGAGCGGCAGATGATCGAGGTCGCGCTCAGTGTGAAGGCTGCGGGTGCCGACATGTTGCGCGGCGGCGCCTTCAAACCACGGACCTCGCCGCATGATTTTCAAGGGCTTGGCCTGGAAGGTCTAAAAATTTTGCGGGCCGCGAGCGACCTCACTGGACTTCCTGTCGTCACGGAAGTCTTGGACGTACGGCTGGTCGAGCTGGTCAGCCAATATGCGGACATGCTCCAGATTGGCTCGCGCAGTATGCAAAATTATCCGCTGCTAGTCGAGGCGGGACGCAGCGGCAAGCCCGTCCTCTTGAAGCGCGGCATGGCTGCAAGCTTGTGCGAATGGCTGGGCGCAGCCGAGTACCTAGCCAACGAAGGAAACCTCAACATTGTTCTTTGCGAGCGCGGGATCAAAACCCACACTGCCGGAGAATACTCTCGCTATGCCCTCGATCTAAACGTTGTTCCCGCTGTGCACGCGGAGACATTTCTTCCAGTGATCGTGGATCCGAGTCATGCGACCGGTGTGGCATCCAGGGTGGAACTGGCAAGCCGCGCAGCGATTGAATTTGGGAGCGATGGTTTGTTGATCGAGGTCTCTACATGGGACCGCGATCCGGAGGCTCAGCGGCCACTATGCGATGCCGACCAGGCGATCACTCCTGAGACGCTGGCCAGAATCGTTGAATTTGTCCGCCAGCGCGAAACCGCCGAGCTGTACAGTTCCGACCCAGCGATGTTACTCGGGTCAGAGCACTAAAGCTGATGCTCGATGAGGAGATCGAACGATGAAGGTCGAACTATGTATCGCCGCCCTGGTGTTAGCTGCAAGTGGTTTGCTGCCAGGAAAAACTAGCGCACAATCGGCTTCACCTATCACCGTTGGCGAAAAAGCTGAAGGGCCGTACGCGAATATGCCACCAGCAGCAACGCCTTTTAGAAAATACCGTAAGCCATACCAGGAGTGGTATGTGCAGCCGGAATCGCTCGATTATGGTGGCGCCGCGCGAAGCGAGCCGGATGGGGATGTGGCGGCGCTCAAAACAATCAACATCGGCTTTCTCGGGCCCCTGGATGCTGACAATGAAGACTCACCGTATGGAATCGCGATGCTGCACGGCGCGCAGCTTGCCATTGATGAGGCCAACGCAGCCGACGGATATCGTGGCAAACCATTCGCGCTAACCATCCATGATGATCTGGCGCTATGGGGAGCTTCGTCGATGACAATCGTCGACATGCGCTTCAAGGATCAGGCATGGGCGATGCTTGGCTCTGTTGACTCCTCGTCTACGCACATCGAGCTGCGCGCGACCTTGAAGATCGAACTACCCATCATGGATACCGCCACCAACGATCCCACCGTCACCCAGACGCTTGTTCCGTGGCTGCTGCATAACTTTCCCGACGACCGGCAGCAAGGCTACGCGTTGGCAGATTACATCTTCCTGCAGCGCCATCTGAAACGTATCGGCATCCTGCAGGTAAACAACCGTTATGGTCGGGTGGGAAAGGAGATATTCTCTGCGACCGCGCGCCGCATCGGTCATCAGCCAGTCGTCGAAGTGTGGTTTGCGCCGGACACAACGGATTTCTCCTCTCAACTGCAGACGATCAACACGAGTGGCGTGGATGGCCTGGTGATCTGGGGCAATGCCGCCGAGGCCGGCCACATCCTGAAACAGATGCGCGCACTTGGAATGCAGCAACCGGTGTTTGGCAGCAGCCGCATTTGCAGTCCGGAGGTAATGAAGATTGCTGGCGCGGCCGCCGAGGGTCTCACCGTCATCAGTGCCATCGATCCGACGCGCAGCGATCCAACGTGGATTGGCTTCCAGCAGCAGTTTGCAAAACGCTTCGGCAACGAGCCCGATGCCTATGCCGCCTACGCATACGACGGCGCCAGGATGCTGATGGACGCGATCAACCAGGCCGGCCTCAACCGTGGCCGCATCATGGATGCGCTGCGCGGCTATGAGATGAAGCACTATGCAGGCGTGAGCGGAAGCGCTTTCTTCGATTACACGCTGAACAATATCGCGCCCATAACCTTTGCACAAATTCGCGACGGAAAGTTTGCGTATTGGCCGGAACACCGTACGGACTGGAAGCCAAACGAAGTGTCGGATGCACGGTAGGGAACTGGCCTGCCATGCTGTGATCGTTGCGTTGCTGCTGCCGATAGTTGCCGCGGCGGCGGTACGCACCCAGACCACGACGACGGTGCCGTACGCTTCCATCTCCACAGAGGTTGAAAGCTATGCAGGGCCGGGGCGAGCGTCCGCAAACGATTTGAAGGGGCAGGTTGTTCGGATTGGTTTGCTCGCTCCGCTGCAGGGTGCACGGAAGGCCGAGGGCGATGCGATGGTAGCCGCCGCTCAGATGGCACTGCGGGACAGTGCGTCGCAGCGTCTGAACCGCGGACGGCGGGTGGCGCTGGCCGTGGAAGACTCGAGCGGAGGGTCCTGGGGCGTGGTCTCCGATGCGGTGATCCGTCTCATGCTCGACGACGAGGCAGTTGCAGTGATAACGTCCACCAGCGGCGCCGATACGCATCTATGCGAGCAGGTGGGCAACCGCATCGGCGTCCCTGTGCTGACACTTTCGGCGGATTCGACCACGACGCAGATTGATATTCCATGGATCTTCCGCATGGGCCCGAGCGACGTTGAGAAGGCGGACGTAATCGCGCAGGATAGGGCGGGCGAAGTTGATGAACCCACCGCCAAGCGCCGAGAGTTTGTCACACGCTTTCGGCGGGCGACAGGGGTCACTCCAGGCCGTGTCGCAAGCGAAACCTACGATGCAGTGGTTCTAACTGTGCAGGCATTGCAGAAAACGGGTCCCAACAGTGCGCGCATCCGCGATGAGCTGGGCAAGACGGTCAACTATGACGGCATGTCCGGAAAGATCATGTTCGATCGTGAAGGCAACAATCGCGCGAGCTTGCACCCGGTCCAAGGAAAGTAGCGCGGTCGATGAAGTAGTCGCGAGCAAGTCTTCCATCGAAAGTCTTGCTAAGTCTTGTTAATACAGCTTCGGCGCAGGAATCGATCGCTAGCCCTATCCCAACGTCATCGCCAGGCATTACTATGGATCCCGAACTAAAGCGCTTTAGGTAATGAAATAGAGAGCAGCTCCACGGGAGAGATCCATGCGCCGAACCATTGCATCTCGAAGCTCCGCCATCCACTTCAGCCTCATACTCTCCGCGTGCCTTGTTTGCAGCGCGCATGCGCAAAACAACGCCTCCGACCGATCGCTGCCTGCGCCGGTAACCTTTACGGCGGCGCAGGATCACCAGAACATGATGGACCAACTTGGCATCAAGCGCCTGCGACCCGGGCCGAGTGGGAACGAGAAGGCGCCAGATCACGCGAACTATGACGAGGCGGTTGCGAATCCTTATCCGCATCTTCCGGACGTACTGAAACTGGATAATGGCGAACCGGTCACGACCGCGAAGGAGTGGTGGGACGTGCGGCGGCCCCAAATCGTGCACGCGTTTGAAGAGAATGTTTACGGCAAGGTTCCAGCAGATGTGCCCGTGGTTCATTGGTCTGTAACCGCAATTGATCACGAGATGATCGGCGGCCATCCAGTGATCGCGAAAGCTTTAGTTGGCCAGGTGGACAATTCAACCTATCCGCTGATCTCCGTCGCGATTCGCATGACACTCGTTCTGCCAGCGAACGCGACCGACCCGGTACCCGTGCTGATGATGTTCGGCCGAGCAGGTTTTCCGGCACCCAACCAGCCTTCGGTGGACGAATTGGATCGGATCAACGCGGCAGAGAAGGCACTCCTCGTTCAGCAGGATCCTTCTTTGAAGCAGGTCTTCGCCGATCATCCCGCGTGGGAACCTAACCTTCCCGCGCCCTTTGAATTTCCCCAGTTCAATGCCGACGGTGATCCGCCCAACACGTGGGAACTCATTGCAGCCGGTTGGGGCTTCGTCAGCATTGACCCGCAGAGCATTCAGGCCGACAACGGGGCGGGCCTCACACGAGGCATCATCGGCCTGGTGAACAAAGGGCAGCCGCGTACGCCCGATCAATGGGGTTCGCTTCGCGCCTGGGCATGGGGCGCCGGTCGCGGCCTCGATTACCTGGCGACCGATCCCGCGGTCGATGCAAAACACGTTGGCATCGAAGGCGTCTCTCGTTACGGAAAGGCTGCTCTGGTGACCATGGCGTTCGATCAACGCTTCGCCATGGTCCTGGTTGGATCGTCAGGCAAAGGTGGCGCGACGCCACTGCGCCGCAACTTTGGAGAAGCGGTCGAGAGCCTCACATCGGATGGGGAATACCACTGGATGGCGGGCAACTTCCTGAAGTATGGCGCCGCGGACGCCAGCTTCGGAAGCAAGACGCCGGGCGATCTTCCCGTCGACTCCGACGAACTGATTGCCTTATGCGCGCCGCGCCTGACCTTCATCAGCTACGGAATTCCAGAGAAGGGCGATGCGAAATGGCTCGATCAGCGCGGAAGCTACATGGCTACTGTTGCGGCGAGCGCGGTCTTTACGCTGCTCGGCGTCAAAGGCCTTGGTGTTGCCGAGGATTATCACACGGCGAAGATGCCGCCCGTGAATGATGGCCTATTGGATGGACATCTCGCGTGGCGCCAGGACGATGGCGGCCATACCGACGCGCCTAATATGAAATATTTCATCCAGTGGGTGGATAAGGCCATCGGCTACGGCACTGCAGCATCTGAAAAATAAATCAGCATGTGTAAAGCGGTTGCCGCGCAAAGCCGGCTGCCGCCGAGAGAGGGAACAATGGACCGACGCCAGTTCACGAAGACTTCCGCGCTCGCACTCGCTGCCGCGCGTCTTCGATCCATCGCCCAGGCTGCGACGCCGGCAAGACCTGTAGGCTACGCAGCGGTTGGCCTCGGATCCATCTCGGATATCTTCATGCGTGCGTGCGCGAACTCGCAGACAGCGAAGATCACTGCGCTCGTGACCGGCCATCCGGCGGAGAAGGGAATGAAGTATGCCGCCATGTACGGCATTCCGAAGAGTTCCATTTACACCTACGAGCAATACGAACGCCTCGCCGACAACAAGGATGTCGACGCGGTCTATATCGGGTTGCCCAACAGCATGCATTGCGAGTACACCGTGCGCGCCGCGCGGATGGGCAAGCATGTACTCTGCGAGAAGCCGATGGCCATCTCCAGCGTCGAGTGCCGCACCATGATCCAGGAGTGTCGCAGCGCGAAAGTAAAACTCATGATCGCCTACCGCGTCCACTACGACCCCACCTGGCAACAGGCGATGCAGATCATCGACTCAGGCGGCATCGGCGAACTCCAGTCGTTTCAAGGAGGATTCTTCAACCAGCAGCGCGCGGGCACGTGGCGGCTGAGTCGCAAACTCGGCGGCGGCGGCTCGGTGCTCGATCTCGGCATCTATCCGCTCAACGCGATTCGCCATCTCACCCGCGAGGAGCCCGCCAGTTACACTGCCATCGTTTCGACGCGAGACTTCAGCGGCCGCTTCGCAGAGGTTGAGCAATCGGTTGAGTGGACCATGAAACTCCCGTCCGGCATCATCGCCTCCTGCGGCTGTTCCTACAGTCAGAGCGCACCGGGCTTCTTCAACATCAACGGAGATAAGGGCTCGCTGCAAATCCAACCTGCGTTCAACTACGACGGGGTGCGCATGATTGGTCGCGTCAACGGCGAGCCGATCGATGTGCTCGGTACCGGCAAGGCTCCGTTCCAGTTCACGTTGGAAGCAGAGCACTTCGCGGACTGCATCCGCCACGACAAGCGCCCTGAGTCGCCCGGTGAAGAAGGCCTGAAGGACATGCTCGCGATCGAAGCCATCTACAAAGCCGCGGGGACACCCATCGCGTGAGAACTCTCTTCCAGCAAAGGCGGCTCGCAAGGATGCACGCTCTACATTTCACCCGTGGCGCGCTTTGCGTGTGTGCTTCTATCGCCGCCATCGCTGTGCCCTCTCGAGGTCTTCCGCTCATGACGCACGTGCTCGCGGCAGCACCCCAAGCTGCTCCAACCCCGCAACCGGAGATTCTTCGCCTCGATCCAGCGCTCGACGCAGTCGTCGTTCCGGGAACGAAGATCGACAAAGTGGCGGACACGTTTCAGTTCACCGAAGGTCCTATGTGGCGCGAGGGCCGTCTATGGATCTCCGACGTGGTGGGCGACAAGACCTACGCCGTATCGGCCGATGGCGCCGTGCAGCTTCTGCTCGACAAGTCCGGCGGTTATCCCAACCCACCCACCGGATCATACCTCGGCCCCAATGCCATGGTGACAGACAAGGATGGCAGCGTGCTGCTCGCGCAGCAGGGTGGCCGCAAGATTGTGCGCATCGTGCGCGTCGGAGATCACCTCGAGCTTCGACCGTTCCTATCCACCTTTGAGGGCAAGAGATTCAACAGCCCCAACGACCTGGTCTTCGCGCCGGACGGTTCGCTGTGGTTCACCGATCCTACCTATGGCCTCGCTCTGGGCGATAAAGACCCCGCCAAGGAGCTTCCGTTCAACGCCGTCTTCCGCTATGCAAACGGGAAGCTGACGCCGGTGATCAAAGACCTCACACTGCCCAACGGCATCGGCTTTTCGCCCGACGGAAAGACCCTCTACGTCGCGAACTCCGGTCCGGACATGTGCGTGATGCACTACGAGGTGCGCCCTGACGGCTCGCTCTCCCCAGGCATCAAGCTGATCGACTACCCTCACCCAATCGGTCGCGGAGTCCCCGACGGCCTCAAGGTCGACATGGCAGGGAACATCTGGAGCACTGGGCCCGGTGGCATCCGCATCCTCAGCCCCTCCGGCAAGGTCCTCGGGCAAATTCGGCTGCCCCAGACTGCAGCCAATCTTGCCTTTGCGGATCACGGCACAACGGTTTACATCACCGCGCAGACGACCGTGTATCGCATCCACGTCCTTACGCCAGGAGAGATGCCCCTCTACCGACGGTAGAGACACGCAATTCGATTCTGTACCGGTTTTCCACCGAATCCCCCGGATCCACTCGCCCCGGCCAGGATTCATTGACTAAGTAAACGTTCGCAGAGATGGGAGGAGGAGTCATCGGAAGGGCCAGTCACCCTGTGCAAAATTCCATCTTTTTTTGATTGAATTAGCGGTTGACCGAACAAGACCTTAGCCATCCTAAGCCATTCCGTTTCATCCATTTGCGAGGAGTGCATCTCCCCGTACGTACCCCTCGCCTGCGTGCGGAACCTCATCATGTTCCTGCTTTTCTAAAGCCCTTTAAAAAATACATTGACAACCCTACATTGAGGTCTGTAAAGAATGGTGCGGCATTAAATCGCATTAATAAGTGCAAACGAGACTGTATGGACTTTCAAACCGAACTACTTAGAAGTGGCCGTATGAATTCTGGAGGTGGTATGCAAAAGAATCAAAGGAACGCGGAGCAGGGCCGAACCGATGGCCTGAAAGCTCCAGCCAAGGTGTCGACGGCGTGGATTCGTCGCGGCAACTGGCTTAGCTTGGGAGCAGGGCTGCTGGCAACGCTTCTGCTGCTATTCGCTCTACCCGCACTTCACGCACAAACGACCGCGCAGATCTCCGGTACCGTCACCGACACTACGGGCGCAGTCATCCCGGGTGCTACCGTCGCCCTGGTCAATGAGGCCACGCAGGATACCCGCGTCGTCAAATCCAATGGTGATGGACTCTATTCCTTCCCGGCATTGCTGCCGTCCTCTTACACCATCAAGGTGTCTGCGAAAGGTTTTGAACCAAAGAGCCTCACGGGCCTCGTCCTGCACGCCGGTGACGAGCGTTCGATTCCGGCGTTTGCCCTTACCATCGGTTCCGAGACGCAGACCGTAACCGTCGAAGCCTCCGGCGAGATGATCCCGCAGGATAACGGCGCACGTTCTGACGTTCTCTCCTCCAAAGACATCGAGAACCTGGCCCTCGAAGGCCGCGATACGACGGAACTCTTGAAGGTTCTTCCGGGCGCGACCACGATGTCAGGTGGCCTCACGCAAAATAATCCCACGTTCAGCGATCTCAGTATCTCGGCGAACGAAAGCGCCATCGGCAACGGCATCAACATCAATGGCGTCCCGAACCGCGGCGGTACGGCTCTCCTCTCGGACGGCGTCAGTGTTCTTGACCCGGGCGACATGGCAAGCTCGATCGGTATCATCAACCCCGAAATGACGGCTGAGGTCAGCGTCCAGACCTCCAACTTCGGCGCCTATGTGCAGAACGGCCCGGTCGTCGTTAGCGCCATCAGTAAGTCGGGAACATCACACCTCCATGGCACGGCGTACTTTGTTGCCCGCAACGATATTTTCAACGCCAACGGCTGGCAGCAGAATCACCAGGGAGTCCCCAAGGCGGGTGCGCACTACTACTATCCCGGCGGCAACCTCGGCGGCCCTGTCCCCTTCACGCACAAGAAGGTCTTCCTCTGGGGCGGCTATGAGCGCTTCCTGCAGAACCCAGGCAACGGCAACATCCTGGAGTCGTACATCCCGACCCCGGAGATGATGAAGGGCGATTTCAGCACGGACAACGCAGACAACAACGTCCTTTGCCCCAATGGCTTCTCTTCGACCGCCCAGGGCAACTGGTGCAACAACCTCGCTGGCACGGTCCTCCCGGACGGCACAGCCATCACCCCTGGACCCGGTACCACTGGTTCCATCATCCCTTCGCAATACATTGATCCGGGCGCCGCGGCATTGGCCTCTTTCTGGCCGAAAGCCAACGCCAACCCTGCAACCACAGCTGGCGGGTACAACTATTACGCGCCCGTCGTCGCTCCCAACGATGGTTGGGTCTATCGCATTCGTATGGACTACAACCTCAACGACAACAACAAATTTTACGTTTCCTACCAACAGGCCTACAGCTCAACGCTCGCTCAGGGCAATGGTGCTCACATCTACTGGACCCCGGGTAACTCCATTCCTGCTCCCGGCGGTGGCTTGGTCGGCCAGGTCTTTACCAAGTCGATCTCTGGTCACTTTGTTCACACCTTCTCCTCCACCACCACCAACGAGTTCATCGCAGCTTGGGGCTTCGGCAGCTTCCCCTTCGGACCTCCAAACCCGAAGGCTGCTGATAAGACCACGTTGGGCTATACCTACGGCTCCATCTTCAACGCTTCCCAGCTGATTCCGTCCTACAGTACCGCTGGAAACTTTACCTTCCCCGACTTCTCGCAAGGGGATTGGTTCGAGCCCAACGGCTACTACCTGGTCCGCAAGGAAGTTCCCAGCTTCACGGATAACTTCACCAAGGTCTGGGGCGCGCATACCCTCAAGGTCGGTGCCTACACTCAGAACACCGGCAACCTGCAGGGCAATGATGGCGTGAGCCCGAACGGAATCATCAACAGCTTCAGCGGAAAGAACCCCAACGTCTTCACGGGAATCAGCACTGGTTCTCCTAACAACCCGGACGCGAACTTTGTCATCGGCAACGTCTCGAGCTACACGGAAAGCAATTCGGCTCCTGTTAGCGATATGGCTTACCAGAACACGGCTTTCTATGTTGACGATTCCTGGAAGGTGAACAGAAAGTTGAGCGTCGAACTCGGCGCTCGTATCGAGCATGTAGGTCACTGGTACGATCGTGAGGGCACAGGTATGGCAGTGTTCCTTCCAGGCCGTGTCTTCTCGGATTATTTCTCCGGCAAGTCTGACCCCGGTTACTACTGGCACTCCATCGACCCATCCATCCCTCTAAGCGGACAGCCTAATCGTCTGGCCTTTGTCTCTCCTCGCTTTGGTATGTCCTATGATCCCTTCGGAACCGGCAAGACTGTGGTTCGCGGAGGCTGGGGCGTCTATCGCTTTGCTGGACAATACAACGATTATGCCGCTGCGCTGACCACCGCGCAGAACGTCGTCAACTACAGCCTGCCTGGGCAGAAGACTGTTCAGCTCAGTCAGATCGCCAACCTGAAGTCTCCCACTTGCACTACGCCTCCTTGCGGCATCACTGGCTCGCAGAATGGTTTGGATGCAAGCGACTACGGCGTGCCAATCACCTACGCATGGAACCTGACGATCGATCATCGCTTCAAGTGGAACACGCTTCTGGATGTCGCCTACGTCGGCAATACCAGCAGCCAGATCCTCGATAACGGCGAGACGATCCAAGGCAGCGGCTTTGCCGAACTCGCAAACCAGAACAAGGTCCCAATTGGTGCGTTGTTCCTGCCAGATCCACTCACGGGTATCACCTCCACCAACCCAGAGAACGTAGCGGTCAACCCCACCACGGGCGCACCAACAGGCAACCAGCTGGCGGACTACCATCCCTTCGGCTACGCCTATGGCACCAACGCTCCTCACATGTCTCAAAGCAACCAATACTCCAACTACAACGGTCTGCAGGCCGCCTATATCAAGGAGACCGGCAAGCTGACCTTCGACTTCAACTTCACGTGGTCGAAGACGTTGGGAACCGTGTTGCAGGCAAACCCCTTCGTCGTTCGTGAAGGGAACTACGGGATAGCATCCATTGACCGTCCGTTTGTCTTCAACGCGTCCTATACCTACCAGACCGGAGCTTTCACTCACTGGGGCACGATTGGTCATGTCCTCCTCAGTGGCTGGACCATCTCGGGCATCTCAACCTGGCAGGCAGGCGGCAGCTTGTTGGCGCTTCTCGGCAACAGCGTACCGAACTACGGTCTGTCGGAGAGCTACAGCAACAATCCAACTACCAACGGTGTGGGTTCCGGGATCTCTCAGGCAACCTACTACGGTACAGACGAGGGAGGCCTGGCCATCCAGCCTGTCCTGACCTGCAATCCGAACAAGGGACTTGCGAAGTACCAGCGTCTCCAGGTTAGCTGCTTTGCAGCGCCCACGATCGCTGGTAACAACGAGATCGGCGAGTTCGGCGGTAAGGCTTACCCCCGCATGAGCATGGGTTCGTACTTCGACAACGACCTTGCTCTCTACAGAACCATTCACATCCACAACACACAGAACATCCAGTTCCGCGTCTCGGCGTTTGACTGGTTGAACCATGCGTTGCCGGAGTTCAGCTCGGCGAATCAGGTCACCCTGCGGTACCTGGTCGACTATCCAAGCAAGGCTGTCACGCTCAATACCGGGACCGGTGGTACGTCTAACACCTTCGGATATATGGACACCAAGACCGCATATCCCTACGCCCGTATCCTTGAGTTCAACGTGAAGTACACCTTCTAACCCTAACCTCGTGGCCGGGATGCATCTCAATGCCTCCCGGCCAGACTTTTCAGAGGTGCAGGCCAATCCACCGGCCAACCAAGCACCCGCTATCAATTCAGTGCCTCCATCGGAGAGTGGCGTATTCCAGCCACTCTCTTTTTTTGTCACGTAAGATAACCTTGGAAGCTCGGTTGTCGACCGCCGCATCACGACAATCCTGGTCAATTTTTCATGCATTGGATCCTTTCGATGAACCTCGTCAAGATGAGCCAGCCGCTCGCCTTAGCTGCGAGCCTTCTGGCCCTCATCAGCAGCCTTTCCACCTCCGCACAGCAGGCCCAGGCGCCGCCCAAACCCCACGACGACTCCATCCTGCAGCGCCGCTACGACGCTGCGCAGAAATTCCAGGCAGCCAACGACCTCGATCACGCTGCACAGCAATACCGGATCTTTATCGCCGACGCGCTCGGTGAGTTCGCCCTCGGCCACGCCCGCGCCGGCCAGTATGACAAGGCAGCCGACGACTTTGATACCGCACTCAACCTAGTCCCTGATTTTCCCGCGATGAAGATCCAATACGCGCGCGTCGCCCTCGACGGTGGCAATCTTGACCACGCAAGACTTCTTGCCTCCACCGTAATCCAGGACTATCCCAACAATCCGAAGGTCGCAGCCGATGCCCATGGTATCCTCGGGCGCGTCTTCCTCAAAACGAACGACGACACGAAAGCCAAGCAGGAATTCGAAGCGGCCGTCGCACTGGATCCAACCTTCGAAAATGGCTACGAGCTGGCCGTCGCTGATCTCGATCTCGGCGACGGCGCAGGCGCGGCAAAGATCTTTTCCGAGATGCTCGCTTCTTTCGGCGATACCGCCGCAATCCACATGTACTTTGGCCAGGCTTACGGCCGCTCTGATTTTCAGGACGACGCCGTAGCGGAGTTCAAGAAGGCCATCGCAGCCGACGACAAACTGCCCGGCGTCCATTACTCCCTCGCCGCCGCCTATCTTTCCACCTCCGGCAACTCCAAACTTGCCGAGGCCGAAGCCGAGCTCAAGAAAGAGATCGCACTCTCGCCAAAATACGCTGCCGCCTACGCGGCTCTCGGCCATCTGCTCGCCCAACAGCATGATCCTGCGTCGCAGCTCGAAGCGGAAACCGACCTCAAGCGCGCAACCGAGCTTGACCCCACCAGTCCCGACGGTTTCCTCTACCTCGGCCAGTTCTATTCGGACGCGCACAAGCTCCCCGAAGCAGAAGCAGCTCTTCGTCAGTCAATCGCCCTTACCACAGACGTCTCGCGAAATGCTTACCAAGTGCAGAAAGCGCACTATCTCCTGGGACGAATTCTCATGCAGACAGGCGACGTCGAAGCAGGGAAGAAGGAGATCGCCATCTCTCAATCGCTGCTGCAACAGAATCTGCAGCGCGACCAGAATCAGCTCTCCGACTATTTGCAGACGAAACGAGCCGCGCAGGCTGCCACGACACTGGCTCCCGAGATGCCCATGACGGTCGAAGATCACACTGTCGATCCCGAAGCCGCACACCAAGTCGATCAGCTCGAGAAGCAACTTGGTCCCGCCATCGCAGACAGCTACAACAATCTCGGAGCGATCGCCGGCAGCCAGGGCAATTATGTCTCTGCCTTGCAGTCCTTCGAGCGTGCCGCCGAGTGGAATCCCGCGCTGCCGGGCCTCGACATCAACTGGGGTCGCGCGGCATTTTCAGCAGGCGCCTTCGCACAAGCCGTCGTGCCACTCAGTCACTATCTGCAAGCCCACCCCGACGACAAAGACGTGCGCGCCGAGTTGGGCCTCAGCCAGTTCTCCATCAAGGACTACGCCGCAGCGCGCCAGACCCTAGAGCCCCTCAACGATCCAACCAGCGAAGCTCCGCGCCTCCAGTTTGCCTATGCCGCGTCACTGATCGAGACCGGCGACATAAGCACCGGCGTGGCGCGGTTATTGGCCTTGGAGAAAACAAATCCTAACGTTGGCGAAGTCCACCGCGCACTCGGCGAAGCCTATGCAAAAGAGAAGTCCCCAGCCGCCGCAGCCGAGCTCGAGACCGCGATTCGCCTTGACCCTTCTGACGCCGAAGCCCATATCGCCCTCGCCCGCCTCCAATTGGTGCAAGGAAACAAGACAGCAGCTATCACCCACCTCGAAGCGGCCCTGAAGCTGGAGCCGGGAAACCAGTCCCTGCAAAAAGAACTCGCGGATGTAAACGGCGCCACGACTCAGCACTAGATCTTCGCGCGCCAGAATTCCATCAATGCCTCACGGGGGCCGGTACAATCTTGTCGCGAGTCACCACACCCTGACCTTCGAACACACAATAAAACTTGTCCGCCGCCAATCTCTTAAGGGTCTCTTTCATTCCAGAAGGCCAGGTGATCTCCACGCTGTCCACCGACTCGTGAGCTCCCAAACCAAAGTGCAGCCGCACATCGCTCTGCGAAAGATAGCTGCCTCCGCTGCGCACCTCCTCAAGCTGCACCAGGTCGCCTGTCGTCACGCGTACTCTCGCATTCAGTGCCAGCCGATTGCTCTTCGTCCCCGCCAACTCAAAGCTAATCCAGTGATTCTTCGGACCGCCCTCGGTGCGCAGAATCATCGGGCTCCCCTCAAGATTCTCGACCACCAGTTCGGTGTGCCCATCATTGAAGAGATCGCCCACCGCCAGTCCCCGACTCACTTGCGGAGTTTGAATAGCGGGCCCAACCAACTCGCTGACGTTGCGGAACGATCCGTTATGCAGATTCAAAAACATCTGCTTCGGTTCTCGATACTTCGTTCCAATGTCCCGCGTGTCCACCTGTGGATACACATGGCCATTGACCAAAAACAAATCCGCCCAGCCATCGTTATCCAGATCGAAGAAAGCGTCCCCCCAGCCAACATAGGGCGAAGTCGCAACCGTCAGCCCCGCTTGGTCCGACACATCCGTGAAGTTCAAATCCCCATCATTGCGAAACAGCGTGGTGTATTCCTCGCTGAAGTGTGTGATGGCAACTGAGAAGCGCCCGGCATGGAGATAGTCTCCAAGCGCCAGTCCCATGTTCGCCTGCTCGTATCCATCTTTATTTACAGCAATGCCGGATGGATAGGCCACATCCGTAAACTTGCCTTTGCCGTCGCCCTGATAAAGATAGTTCGGCTCGCCATCGTTTGCCACAAGCAGATCAAGCTTGCCATCGCCCTTGAAATCCGACCACACCGCCGTCAACCCGAAATATTTTTGCGCGTCGCCGACGCCCGCCTGCTTTGACACATCGGTGAACGTCCCGTCCGCATTATTGTGATAAAGATTGTCCGGCGAACCCGTCAATCCGCGCGGTCCGCACTGCACGGCAATCTCGTGATACATGCATGTCTTCTTCGACCCCAGCGTCGGCAGGTCATTCAAATTCAAATCAACATAGTGCGGAACAAAGAGGTCCACATAGCCGTCGTTGTCATAGTCGCCGAAGGCCGCGCCGGTCGCCCATCCTGCATCGCTGCTCAGCCCGGAGGCCTTCGTCACATCCGTGAATGTTCCGTCGCCATTGTTCCGATACAGGACCACACCGCCGAAGCACGACACCAACAGGTCTGGCCATCCGTCGTTGTTGATATCCCCCACCATGGCGCCCATCGCCCAGCAAGGGTGGCCGACGCCGGCCTTCTCGGTCACATCCGTGAACGTCCCGTCGCGATTGTTGTGGTACAGAGCGCTCCGCGCCTTGGTCCCCGCCAACGACATATCAACGTCCGGCGCATTGGTGAAAAAGATATCGGGCCAGCCATCGCGATCATAGTCAATCAGCGCAACGCCGCCGCTCATCGACTCCATGATGTACTTTTTGGCCTCCGACGAAAGATGGGTGAAGTGAATCCCCGTCTTCGCCGTGATGTCCACCAACTGTGGAAGCTCATTCGCCGCAGCCGCACCGGGCTGAATCACCGTAGCAGACTTCTTCGCGGCCTGTTGCGACCAGCACGCCTGCACGAGTGTCGCGAACGCGATCAACATCGCGGCCCACCGCTTCCCACCCAACCCTCGAGAGCTTTCCGAAGCAATCATCAAAGGTTCATTACTCTTTGCCGCGCTTTTTCAGGACGATGTTCAGGCGCTTGATCTTCTGATTCAGCGTCGAAAGCGGAATCCTGAAAAACTCCGACGCCTCCGTCTGATTCCAGTTGCAGCGCTCCAACCGGTCCGCGATGATCCTCCGCTCGATATCCTCGATCACATCGAACAGGGAAGCGTCCGGCCTCTGCTCCAGCAGCGCCGTCGAGAACGTATTGCCGCGCAACTGTTGCGGCAGTAAATCCGGGCTCAACGTCGGCCCATTGGAGAGCACGACGCCGCGCTCCATCGCATTCTCAAGCTCGCGCACATTCCCCGGCCACTCATAATCCATCATCAAACGCAACGCTTCCGAGGACAGCTCGGGTGGCGGGAAGCCATTCTCTTCCGCATAGAACTTCAGATAGTGATTCGCCAGCAAGGGAATATCTTCCTTGCGATTCCGCAACGGCGGCAACTCCAGCGAGATCACATTCAGCCGATAGAAAAGATCTTCGCGGAATCTTCCTTCCTTCACCGCCTGCTCCAGGTTCACGTTGGTCGCGGCGACGATCCGAATGTCCACCTGGATCTCCTGCGTTCCGCCAACATGCATAAACCGGCGATCCTGCAGTACGCGCAGAATCTTCGCCTGCATATCCATGCGCATCGTCCCAATCTCGTCGAGGAACAGCGTCCCTCCATCCGCAACCTCAAACAATCCCTTCTTCGCCGCCACTGCCGAGGTGAACGCTCCGCGCTCATGGCCAAACAGCGTCGACTCCAGCAGGTCCGATGGCACCGCTCCCGTGTTCACCGGGATAAACGGCTTATCGCGCCGCGGCGAGTGCGCATGAATAGCCTTCGCGATCAGCTCCTTGCCCGTGCCGCTTTCGCCCTGGATCAGCACCGTAGAGCGGCTTGGAGCCACCTGCGCCACCAAATCGAACAGCCGCAACATCGGCTCGCTCTTGCCCACAATGTTCTCAAACGAAACCCGCTGCTTCAGCGTGCGCTTGAGATGCACCACCTCCTGCTCGGCGCGATTCTTTCCAATCGCAATCCGAATATCCGCCAGCAGCTTTTCGTTGTCCCACGGCTTCTGAACAAAGTTGGACGCGCCCGCGCGGATCGCATCCACCACGTTGCCCACCGTTCCGTAGGCCGTAATCATGATGACCGGCAGATCCGGCACCAGCGCTTTAATCCGCGGCAGCAGGTCAATACCGCTCTCTCCCGGCAGCGCGAGATCCAGCAGCATCAGGTCATACGCATTGCGCGTCAGCTGGTCCAGCCCGGCCACGCCATCGCCTGCCAGGTCGACGCGAAATCCCTCCAGCGTCAACAGCGTCTCCAGCGAGTCGCGGATACCCGCCTCATCATCAATGATCAGGATCCGTTGACCCAACGGATGAACAGCTACACCCGGCTCGTCGATCGCGTCACTCACGGCTGCCTTAGACATGGACTACCTTTCCCTCTGCGCTGGCTGGCTCACTGCCGGCTTGCGTCTTGTGCTGGGGTCGCGGTCCCGTTGTATCGACTGCAGGCAACTCCAGGCGAAAGACCGTGCCCTCGCCCTGCGTGCTGCTCACTTCGATCGTCCCTGCGTGCTCCTGGACGATCCCATACGTCACTGCCAGGCCTAATCCCGTGCCCTTGCGCTGGCCTTCCTTGGGATTGCTCTTGGTCGTAAAGAACGGGTCGTAGATTTTGCGCATCACCTCCGGCGACATACCCACACCGTTGTCCTCCACGCGAATCTCCACTCCCTTGGACGTGCGCGCCGTGAAAATGCGCACGCTGCCGCTGCCTTTCTCCTGCAGCGCATCCTTCGCATTCAACACCAGGTTCACCAACACCTGCTGTAACTTGCCGCGGTTGCCTGACACCAGCGGCAGGTCCTCATGCAGCTCCGTCGCCACCGCCACGCCCGCCGATCGCATCTGGTGCTCCAGCAGCAACACCGTATCGCGCACCATAAGATTTACATCGACACGCCCAAAGTCCACGCTGCCCATGCGCGAAAAGTTCAACAGCCCGTTCACAATCTCAGACGCGCGGAACGTCTGCTGCGTTATCTTTTCCAGCACCGGCTGCAGCCGCGCATGCGTCGCCTCATCCGACCGCAACTGCTTGCCTAGCATCTGTGCGTAGCTTGAGATCACCGCCAGCGGCGTATTCACCTCGTGTGCCACGCCTGCCGCCAACAGCCCGATCGACGACAGCTTCTCCGACTGCGTCAGCTGCGTCTCCATGTTGATGCGGTCCGTAATGTCATCCACAATCACAATCCGCCCAACAGCCTGGAAATCGCGATTCAACAGAGGCGCAATCGTGATATTCGCAATGCGCGCCTCGCCCGTCGGCGTCGGCAGCCGGAACTTGTACAGCGTGCTCACTCCCTGCTCCCCACGCAGGCGATCGAACTCCAGCAGGAACTCCACCGGGAACACATCCCGCAACGGATGTTGCAGGGCATCGGCCCTGGGCGTCGCGTACATCACTTCCATCTGCGCATTCCAGCTCTCGATCCGATCTTCCAGATCGACGGCGAACACCCCAATGTTGATCGATTCCACGATGTTCTCGTTGAAGTCACGCAGCCGCTCGAAGTCCTGGATCTTCTGCTCCAGCCGGCGATACAGCTGAGCGTTCTGAATCGCGATTCCGATGTAGCCCGCCAGTGACTCCAGCAGCTCCATGTCTTCGCTGGAGAGGAAATCGCCTTCGCCCGTTCGGCCGAGACCAAGGACCGCAATGGTGCTGCGCCCGGTGCCTTCATGCCTTGCGGCACGGCACGGTACGTAATAGTTCAGGTCCAGCGCCGCAGCTGTCTGCCGCTCGTCATCCGGAAGGCGCAGCATCGCGTTCGGCGTCTCAAAAAACAAGTGGCTGCTGCTGTCGCGGTTGTCGAAGTCCAGGAACCCAAGCTCCAGCGAGTCCGCATTCGAGAGCACCTGCTGCGAAAGCCCATGCGCCGCCGCTAGCGAAAACTTGCTCTTTCCCGCCGTCTCTTCCTGCGCCAGGAAGACCGCGACGCGTGTCACCAGCAGCGTCTCCGGCAGCCGCTGCACAATCGAGTTCACCAGCGCGCGCAGATCCGTCTGCGCATTCAACTCGCTGCCAAACTCCACCAGCGTCTCGCGGTAGTCGATGCTCTTTTGATCGAACACCCGGTCCAGCTGTCCCTGGATCACCCGCTTGAGAGGATCGAAGACTAAGCCCGTTACGATGACCGTCGCCACCAGGCCCCACTCGCCGAGGTGCTGAAACCGTGTATGCACCATCTCCGCGCTCAGCGCGACAATGCCAAAATAGATGCCAACCAGCGCCGCTGTCGCCAGCGTGTACGACGCGCCGCGCTTGAAGATCAGGTCCACATCCATGAGCCGATACCGCACAATGGCCCAACTGAACGTCAACGGCAAAAGGATCAGCGATAGCAGCGCCACTCGCGTCAGCGCGCTCGGCATGTACGCGTCAAACAGGAACGGAATCACGTACAGCGTGGTGAAGGGAATGACCGTAAGCACCGTTCCGCGCGACAGCCACTTCAGCTGCTGGCGTTGCAGCGGCTGTTCCTCGGCACGGTAGCGCACCCAGAACACGATCGCCGCAAGGATGTAGAAGCTCGCCAGGTACGCGTAGTCGAACTTGTCCAGGCGCTGCTGCAGCGCGCCGGTCGACTCCCAGTACGTGTACGACAGGTATCTTAGGATCCCGAGTACCAGACCTGGCACATAAATCAGCGGGTACAACCACCTGCGCCGTCGCCGCGATGCCTCTTCTGTAAAGCTGATGGCGAAGTGCAGGAACAGCGCTGGCTGCAGCTCGGTCGCAATAATGTTGCCGGTGAGAATCGTTATGTCGAATCCGTCCAGAAGCCCAGTGAACTTGAACGAATAGAAGATGAACGAGACCAGGCAGAAGACGAAAAAGTGCGTCGACTTCGGTGCCGTCCAGCGTCGCAGTAGCACAAACAGACCGATCGCCAGGTACACCAGCGCAATCAGTCGTTCCACCTGCCAGTCGGTCCGGTCCGTCGGTTCCAGGTACACCACCACCGGAACAGCGACGATCGCGCTTCCGCTGGTCTGGCGCAGGAGCGAATACTTTACCTTCGACCAGACGCCTTTGGCGTCAATCTGGCGCTGCAGGGAAGCCAGTCGCAGTGTAGGGACGTCGTCCACCGACGTCAGCGTGTCCCCCGACCGCACCCCCGCGCGATACGCCGGCGTGTCCGGCGGCACCAGGTACGCGCGCAACCCCCCGGCCGTCTCTGTCCATCCAGCACCGTCAGTGGCCGGAGTGTAGTCGTTCTCCTGGACCAGGTTCGCGATCGCAAGTCCGAGGGCAGCCAGAGTGAAAATCGCCAGGAGAATCGCCAGCAACCGAGTTTGAGCACCGCTTTTCACGGGGAAGTACCATCTTTCAGATATCAAGCATGCAAATTAGCGGCCAAAGGGCGAAACCTGCCGAATACCGCCGATAACCTAGCAGAATGAGGGAGGTTGAGGAAATTTAGGCCTTTCAAATGCACGAATTCATATGCAGATACGTATTTCAGAATAGCTCGGTTCGGCGTTCAATTGCCATCTGCCTGATCAAAACGGGCCGGCAGGTAGTCTGATCTCACTCAAAAACGGAGTCATCCGCAAGTTCACGAGCTCGAACTCCTTCCACAACCAACTCTCAATTGTTAAAATCCACGACCTCAGGCTACCTTCTTCGGAATTTCACGTATCTTTAACATTTGGGACGCTGTGATGCACGACTTCTGCCCTCCAGAGTTGATCAAACGATCAATGGACCGGTCGAAGTGCCTGCTCGTTAGCTGACCTACAACGGAATAGGGGAATCTCCTCAGAATGATGAAGCGCCGTCATCTTCAGCTCGATGGCCTTCGCCTCTCGTACCTCGAAAAGGGAAAGGCGGTGGAGGATCAGCCCTCGCTCGTCCTCCTTCACGGCCTCATGGGTTGCGCGGACACCTTCGTTCCCCTCATGAAGCAGCTCGACCCCGACTTGCACGTCATTGCCCTCGATCTCCCCGGAGCCGGCCAGTCCGAACGCCGTCACGATATCGACGCCAGCCTCGCCGCCACTGCGGAACAAGTCGGCCGCATCCTCACCGAGCTCAAGCTGCATCGCCCCATCGTCCTCGGCCACTCGCATGGCGGAGCCGTCGCGATGAGCTTGGCAGCACATCAGCGCCAGTCCGTGGGTTCGCTGGTCCTCGTCGCTCCCGCGCATCCGTATTTCCGCGAAGGCGATCCTCTCATCCGCTTCTATCTTTCGAAACCCGGCCAGCTCTTTGCTCACTGCATGCCGTGGATGCCCGAGTGGCTGCAGATGATCGGCCTTCGCCGCATGGCCGGCCCCCAGAGCTGGGACACTCCCGAGCGTCTCAAGCCCTATCGCGACAACCTCCGCACCCCCGGCACCATCCTTCATCTGCTGCGGCTGCTCCAGACCTGGGACAACGACATGTCCGCCCTGCGCCGCGCTCTCCGCCGCCATCTCGATACCCCCAGCCTCGTCATCTGGGGCGATTGCGACCGCGCCGTGCCGATCCACTCGGCGCCGGAGCTACGCCGCCATTTCCTGCACTCAGACCTGGTCACCATGACTGGCGTAGGCCATCGCCCCGCCGAAGAGGCACCTCAGCTCGTTGCCGGCTTCATCCGCACCTGGCTGGAGAAAGAAGCTCCCACGAAGGAAGTTGACGCTCCAGCAATTCGCTACAGCGCGAACGTCGCTCCCAGCCACGCCCGCACCGCCTCGCGCATCACTCCCAGTTTCGAATCGGGCGATTGAGCAATCCCCGCAAAGAAGTGATCCGCACCCTCCACCCACACAATCTCCTTCGGCTCCGCAGCGGTCACCAGCGTGGACTCCAGCATTCCCTGGGGGCAGAACTTGTCGTGATCGCCACTCACAAACAGCTTCGGCACGCTCCCGCAGGCGGGTAGAAATCGATAGCTGTACTCGCGCCCCGCCGACTCTAACGGCAGCCCAAGTCCCACCAGGCCGCGCACCCGCACATCGCCGCAACACGCCCGCAGCCCAACATTCGCGCCAAACGAAAACCCCGCAAACAGCACGGGCAGGGAATACGTCGCCATCAGCCAATCCACGGCCGCGCGCACATCGTCGACTTCGCCATGCCCGCCGTCATGCACGCCTTCGCTTAACCCCGTACCGCGAAAATTGAACCGCAGCACCGGAATACCAAAGCTGGAGAACGCCTTGGCCGCGTGATACACCACCTTGTTATGCATGGTCCCACCGCTGGGCGGATGCGGATGCGCGACGACCGCCGCATAGAGCGCGTCATCCTTTCCGGTATTCAGCACGGCCTCCAGCCTTCCAGCGGGCCCGCGCAGGTCGTCAATACTCTTCACATGGGATCGAAACGCAGTCGTATCACTCACCAGCCCAGTCTATCGTCCAACCCTGTTCCCGACAGTCAGTTATCCTTACACCAGATGCCGATCGATCCCATCCAGCTCACCAAACAGCTTGTCGACCTCGAGTCCACCACCTACCACGAGGCTCCCGCAGGTGAGTTCCTCTCCACCTATCTCGCCTCGCAGGGATACGTGATCGAGCGCCAGCCCGTCCCGCAGCCCGACCTCGCCAAGAATCCCGCCGCCGGCACTGGCCCCCGCTTCAACGTCTACGCCTCGCTCCCCGGTGTCGCACCCGACCTCGTCCTCTCCTCGCACATGGACACCGTTCCACCCTTCCTTGGCCCCTGCCGCGAAGACGTCGACTTCCTCTACGGCCGCGGCACCTGCGATGCGAAGGGAATCATCGCCACCCAGATCGCCGCTGCCGAAAAGCTCATCGCCGCCGGCAAGCGTATCGCCCTGCTCTACGTCGTGGGCGAAGAGCGCGACTCCGCTGGCGCGCTGCTCGCCAACACAACCCCCAAGGGCTCGCGCTTCATCATCAACGGCGAGCCCACGGACAACCGACTCGCCCTCGCGTCGAAAGGCTGCCTAAGAGTTGAGCTTCGCGCGAGCGGCAAGATGGCCCACTCCGCCTACCCCGAGCTCGGCGAATCAGCCGTCGACAAGCTCCTCGCCGCCCTCCACGACATTCAAGCCCTGCCCTTACCCGTTGTCGAAGGCATCGGCGACTGCACCATGAACATCGGTGTCATCCGCGGCGGCGTCGCCCCCAACGTCATTCCCGACAAGGCAGAGGCCCACATCCTCATCCGCCTGGTAGGCCCACCAGAAGAGCTGCAGCAGGCCATCCTGAAAGCCGCCGCGGGCCGCTGCGAGGTCAATTTCACCCTCAAGCTCCCCTACATGCACATGCGCGCGATCCCCGGCTTCGACACCATGATCGCCAAGTTCACCACCGACATCCCCTCACTCACCAACTGGGGCGAACCCTTCCTGCTTGGGCCCGGCAGCATCCTCGTCGCCCATACCCCCGACGAACACATCCGCAAGTCCGAGCTGCTGGAGTGTGTCGATCTCTACGTAAAACTTGCCAACAGCCTGCTCGGCTAGGCCTTACGGTAATCTCTGCATCCGGAACTTTAAGTCGCCATGTTTCCAGCATTACGCATGCTTTTCGTGTTCATCCTCTTCGGCCTGCCCGCCGCCCTCGTAGGAATTCCTTACAGCCTTCTTCGAGGCAACATCCGTACCATGTACCGCTGGGCAATGTTCGCCATGCGTGCCGGCATCCGCGCCAGCGGCATTCGCGTCGTTATCGAAGGCTCTGAGAACATTCCCACCGGCGTGTCGTGCATCTTCCTCAGCAACCACGTCTCGAACCTCGATCCGCCCATCCTCCTGCCCGCCATCCCCGGCATGTGCAGCGTCTTTCTCAAGAAGTCGCTGATGAAGATTCCCTTCGTCGGCATCGCGATGCGCATGGCCAAGTACGTTCCCGTATCGCGCGGCCACTCACGCTCGGAGGCCGAGCAGAGCGTAGCTATCGCTGCGGATGCTCTCCGGAGCGGCATGCACATCTTCATCTTCCCCGAAGGCACGCGCTCCACCGACGGCAACCTTCTGCCCTTCAAAAAAGGTGCCTTCTTCCTCGCAGCTGACACCAACGCCCCCATGGTCCCGATCGTCATCAAGGGCACCGCGCAGATGATGCGCAAGGGAAGCCTCAAGATTTTTCCCGGAGTAGCCACCGTCCGTTTCCTGCCCGCCGTCCATCCCCAGAACTTCGCCACCCGCGAAGATCTGATGGACGCAGTTCGGCAGCAAATGCAAGCCGCGCTGGCCAAACCTTAACCCGCGCAGGCCGCCTCTCGAAGCTCGCCTCTAGTATCCCGAATCTCTCACTTGATGATGGGCTGATAGCCGTCCGCGATTAGCCGCTGCTTGGCGGCCGTAGCGTCCTTCATATTCGTAAACGGTCCCACCTGGATATGAAAGAACTTGTCTCCCTGGTCAGCATGCGCGGTCACCGGATAGCCCTTCGCGCGCAATGCACTCACCAGCAGTTGCGCGTCTTCCTCATGCGAAACCGCCGCCACCTGTACCACAAAGTTTCCCGTCGCTGCTGACTGGTCGGGCGTCGTTGCGACCGGGGGGGCCGCGTGCGCGGCAGGTGCAGCCGCTGGTGGCGCGCTCTCCACCGCAGACCCTCCGCGCGGAGCCGCTCCCGCCCCGGACCTTACGATTGGCGGCTGGGAACCGCTCGCAGGGTTCGCAACCAACGGCGATCCCGCGGCCGGCTTGAAACCGCTGAACATACTCGACGACGGCTGCGCGCTCCCCGCATCGGTCGAACCGACCGGTACCGGCTGACGGCTACCCATCTTGTATCCAAACCCGAAGAATGCCCCGCACAGCACCACGAGGGCAAGAAATATCCCGAGAATTACCCCGGTACTGAGCGTCAGTTCACGCTCTTGCTTCAGGTCTTCTTCGTCTTCATATACGGGTCGAATCATCGCGGCAAGCTCAATCTGAAATTACAACCAGGGAACAGCTAGTACCGAATATAAAACCCGGCCATCGGCTCATAGGTCGTGGCGTGCTTCAGAATCGTCAAATAGTTTTGCCCAAAGTCCGGATCCAGGAAGAAAAGCTCGCGGAACCCGGCACGCAGACCGAAGTGCGGGCTCACGTCCTTGGAAAACCCCAGCGAGTAATAGTACGTCATGCGCGCCTTTTCCGGCAGCGACTGTCCGCCGCCCGGCGTCGGCTTGAATGCCATCGGCCCAGCACCAGCAGATACAAACGGCTGCAGGCCAAAAATCGTGTACGGCGGCGTAATCAGATACCCAAACGTATATTCGTTCACCTTGGTCTGGACCTGGAAGTTGGTGATGCCGACCGGCAGGAAACCAACGACCGCAGGCCCAGTGTAATTCTCGGTATAGCGCGCGTAGCTGTAATTGAACTCAAGCCCAAAGTAAGGCTTTGCCGGGTAATGAATCGAAACCAACGCTCCCAAGGTGTTCGAGCCGAACTGCGTGATGTTGTTGGATCCGCAGTTGGACGGGTTGTTGTCCTCGTCGTAGAAGCAGTAATTGGAAGCATTCTGGGGGAGCACCGGCCCGGTGACCGTACTGTTGAAGATACCGACACCCGCAATCGACAGATCCAGCTTATCCAGCTGCCTCGCGAGCGCTGTCGGCGGAGGTGCTTCGGTCTGAGCATGTGCCCCGGCAATGAGGCTGACAAAAAAGAATGCGGCAAGAAGGGGAAAGGCTTTGCGGATCAAGTCTAGAAGGCTCCGGGCGCGAAAATGCGCTCCCCTCTAGTCTAACCCTTTGTTGGTGCGGGCGCGTCGTGCAATCCGCGTAAGAATCGAAGTTGACCCCCCAAGAAATATCCCGCACCCCGTCGCTACCCAAGGCCGTATTCCCGCGTCGCGCACCAGGTACAGAAACCCCAGCACCAGTGCCAGCGCCGCCCCCACATCCACTACCACGGGCGTCCGCCGGCGCAACCCAAGCCCCAGCAGCACCACCGCCGTGCCTACCAGCACCACCGCCCCCGGATTGACCCCCAGCCGCGCCAACGATGCGATCGCAAACAGTACCCCTGTCAGCCCAACCGCCCCCGCCATCACCCAGCCCGGCCGGTTCAGCTCCACATAGATCAACAGCACGCCCAGGGTGAGCACCACCAGCGCAACATTGGAAGATAGATGTGACAGCTCTGCAAGCCAGGCCAGCATCCCTACTCCACCGTCTGCCCGCGCTGCTGCACCACCAGCTTCAGCGCAATCGCATCGGCATTCTTCGGATCAATCTTCAGCGCCTCCGAGATATCCTGCGCGCTCGCCGCTAACTTTTTATCCGCCAGATCCAGCCGCGCCAGCACCAGCAGCGCCGTCACATTCGGCTTCATGATCATCGAAGTCTTCGCCTCGTCCCGCGCTCCCGCCGCATCCCCGCTGGCCTCGCGCAGCTGCGCCATTCCCGCATGCGCGTCGGCCGAGTTCGGGTTTGCCTGCAACGCATTCCTGAACTGCGTCTCTGCCTCCGGCAACAACCCCTGCGACAGATACTCCCGCCCCAGCTGCGCATACTCCGCGGCCCGCTGGTCTGGCGGCAACATCGCCATCCGCATGCCGCGCACCTGGTCCAACTGGAACGCCGCCTGCCGGTATCCCGTCTCCGAATAGTTCCGCCGAATTCGTTCCAGCGGGCTGAATCCGCCCTCGGCGTCCGCATTCAACTTCGTCCCCGCTGGAACCTTCTTCAACTGCGCGAGCAGCTCAACGGCCGCGTTGTCTGCGGGCTTCAACTTCAGTGCAGCTTCCACCTCGCGGGTCGCACCCGCCGTGTCCCCGCGTCGGAACATCGCAACCGCCAGGTTGTAGTGGTAATCCTCATCCGAAGGATCAGCGTCGCTCGCTTTCCGAAACAGATCCACGCTGTCCTTACCCTGCCGGCTCACCGCGACCGCTTCGTCGTTCACCACCTCGGGCAATGGCAGCCGGCTCGCCACAAACGAAAAGGCCGCCTGCGCACCCGCATAGTTCGCAGAATTAAACTGCGCGAGCCCTAAATAAAAATTTGCCTCGAGCGCCAGAGGATCCATCTTTGGAACCTTCGCCAGCGTCGCCGCCGCTCCTTCGAAGTCCCTCTGCGCATACTGCTCTTTGCCCAGCTCCAGCAGCGCTGCCGGATAGTTCGGCGCCTGGGACACGGCATTCTTCAGCCGCTTCAACCGCTCGTCACCCGTCGAATTGATCCCGCGAATATAGTCTTCGAACGCCGGCAAGGGCACCGCACCGGGAGCCGCCAAAAACGTCTGTTCGGACACCGGAAAATGCGGATCCATCGCGCTCGCCACCTTCCACGCAATCGCATTCTCCACATCGAACAGCCGATTCAACTCAGCCGAATCCTCGATCGCCACCGGCAGCAGCCGCAGCGCATCAATCGACAGCACCTTCGCCTGGATCATGATCTTTCCGATCGTCCGGCTGTTCGCCCCACCGCTCCCCAATCCCGGCACCACCGTATAGCTGCCGATCACTACATAGTTCGCGTCCAGCTGTTCCGCAATGCGGATCGTCGTCGCTCGCGTCGGCCGAAAGTCCGTCGGCAGTCCCAGATGGTCGTACGCATACAAGCGATCGTCATGCGAGATCGTCAGAAATCCCGCCGACGTCAGCCGCTTGTTCAGCGTGTCCGGAAACGAATCCCCAATCCAGTTGAGCGATGCGTTCCCGGAATGGTTATCGAAGGGAAGCACCAGCACCACGCGCCCACCAGCGCTGTCTGCCGCCTGTGCAACGGCAGCCGGGCTACAGGCGAAGATCGCCACAGGAGCGAGGACAAGGGCGAAGAACTTCGTCGGGAACCGCATCCCGACCATTATAGGCGGTACCCCCTCCGGTCCAACGGGATAACCCCTCCACGTAGGCAACCAATTTTCGCTGCATCCTTTCGTGCTCCCGAGATTAAGCTCGCATTCACCCAATCGCATCTCACTTGTTGCAGGAGACGCTCTCCCACCTTCTCCTCGCAGGAGATTGAACCTATGCAACTCAACCCGAATGACCCCAGACTCATCATTGGCATCGTTGCTCTTGTCATGATCATCGCTGTGGTAATTGCCGTCGTTATCTACCAGCGCAAAAAGAAGGCCGAACATCTGCGCACCCGGTTTGGCTCGGAGTATGACCGCACCGTCCTCGAGCGTGGTTCCGAACGCAATGCCCAGGCCGCCCTCGCGGCTCGCGAGGAGCGCGTCAATAGCCTCCACATCCATGATCTCGCGCCTGCCGAACGCGACCGCTTCGTCAGCGAGTGGCAGGTTGTGCAGTCCCGCTTCGTCGACCACCCTCGCGGCGCTGTCATCGAGGCCGACGACCTCGTCGCCTCCCTCATGAACGCTCGTGGCTATCCCGTCGCCGATTTCGAACAGCGTGCAGCCGACATCTCCGTCAATCACCCGCGCGTGGTCGAAAACTATCGCTCTGCTCATGCCATTGCGCAGCGACTGGCCGGGAACGAAGCAAACACCGAAGAGATGCGCACCGCCATGCTTCAGTACCGCGCCCTCTTCGACGAGTTGCTTCAGGTGAACGTGACCCGCGAAACCGCCGTTGCTGTCTAAAGTTTCCCAACCTCAGAGAAAACAATAGCTGCATGCCGAATCTGACATGCAGCTATCGTCGTTCGCTCTTGTGGAAGCCGGCAACTCGCCGGGGCAACCGAGGTTCTAACCTTCAGCTAAAAGCTAAAAGCTAAAAGCTAAAAGCTAAAAGCTAAAAGCTAAAAGCTAAAAGCTAAAAGCTACTTCTTCCCAAACACCTCACCCATCCGCCGAATCTGCGCCCCCACCCCTCTCAGCTTTTCTTCCAGCCGCTCATACCCGCGATCCATGTGATACACCCGGTCGAGAATGCTCTCGCCATCGGCCACCAGCGCCGCCAGCACCAATGCAGCACTCGCCCGCAGGTCCGAACACATCACCGCAGCCGACTGCAGCTTCGTCCCTCCGCGCACCGTAGCCGACCGCCCCTGCACCGAGATATTCGCGCCCATCCGGCTCAGCTCGCCCACATGCATGAACCGGTTCTCAAAAATATTCTCCGTCACAATCGACGTACCTTCGGCCTGCGTCATCAACGCCATGTACTGCGCCTGCATGTCGGTAGGGAAGCCCGGATACTCTTCGGTCGTAATATCCGCGGCCCTCAATCCGCCGCCCGAATGCACCCGCACATTCTCCTTGCCAACCTCCAGCTTCACGCCGCACTCTTCCAGTTTCCCAAGCAGTGCGCCCAGGTGCTCGGGATTGCAGCAATCGATATTCAGGTCGCCGCCCGTAATCGCTCCCGCCATCAAGTACGTTCCCGCCTCAATGCGGTCCGGATTGATCCGATGCCGCGCCCCATGCAGCTTCGCCACGCCCTTGATCTTGATCGTCGACGTCCCCGCACCCTCAATCTTCGCGCCCATAGCATTCAGCAGCGCAGCGAGGTCCATCACCTCCGGCTCGCGCGCGCAGTTCTCAAACAGCGACTCGCCCTCCGCCATCACCGCCGCCATCAGCAAATCTTCCGTGCCCGTCACCGTAATCTTGTCGAACACAATATGCGCGCCCTTCAACCGCTCCGCGCGCGCCTCCAGGTATCCGTGCTCCTGGGTGATCGTCGCGCCCATCGACTCCAGCCCCTTGATGTGCAGATCGATCGGCCGTCCCCCAATCGCGCATCCACCCGGCATCGCGACCCGCGCCATGCCCGTGCGCGCAATCAGCGGCCCCAGCACCAGCGAACTCGCCCGCATGGTCTTCACGATCTCGTACTTCGCCACCGGATCGCTCAACACCGCGCACTTAATCGACGTCCGATGCTGGGCGCGCCCATACCCCAGCTCCACCTCCGCGCCCATCGACTCGAGCAGCTTCCGCTCGGTCTCAATGTCCCGCACCTGCGGAATATTCTCGAGGATCACCTCATCCTCAGTCAGAATCGCAGCAGCCATACACGGCAGCGCAGAGTTCTTCGCCCCCGAAATCTTGATCGTCCCAAGCAGGGGATTGCCCCCGCGAATAACAAACTTATCCATCCCACCAGTGTAAGGAAAGGGAATGAGGAAAGGGGTGATGCGTTAGATTCAGCCCCTATTCCGGCCCATCCAGGATGCGCGACTTCACTTCCAGCCGATGATAGTTCCGATAGCTCGCCTGGAACGTCCAAACCGTCTGATCGAACCCCGACCCGCTGGTCGTCCGCATTTCGATCGCCGATGGCATCCAGAACGTCTCGCTCCCTAGCAGCACCGGCGCATACTCCACCGTCAACTCCCGTCTGCTGACCTCAGGCGATGGGTACTCGTCGCCCTCCACAATCGTGTGACGCGGGGTCTCAATCTCCAGTCGCTTCACTTGCATCGACGCCGCATCGATCACCACCCGACCCTTGCTCTTTTCCTGCAGAAAGCAATCGGCGATGTTCACCGGGGTCAGCAGCGTTGTGAACCGCACAACGATATCTTCCGTTCCCTTAGACCCTTCCAACCTGTAGTTCATGCAAGACGTCTGGCCCACGGAAACCACCGCCAGGCCGCCCTCAAAGATTCCCGTCAACAGCGTTGGAACTCCGACAGCCTGTGACCCCGCCGGTCGCCCATTCACGCTCTTGATCTCGCGCGACTCCTGCAGCACAGTCGTCCCGTCGGCCTGTGGCGTCCGCTTCAGCCGAAACACCGAGTCCGTAGTTGTATTCAGGTTTCGTTCATGCGGCGCCGTCCGCGACGAAATCAAACGCTCGTCACAAAACACGCTCGGCACATCCGCGTCGTAATGATTTAGATTTGCTTCCAACCGTTGCAGCACTTCACCCAGGCTTAGAGTGTCCGCTCGTTGTGCCTGCATTTGTGAAGTAAAGCCCACCAAAGCAACGATGCCGAGCCAGATGCGAATCGACCGCAAAAGGCTCGCCCGCCTCATGCCTACAGCTCCAGCCGCGAGTCCTCGATAGCCAACCGCACATTCCCATCCGACTTCTGCAGTCGCCGCACGGCCTCCATCTTGTCCACATTGGCCTTCAGCATGACCACCGCAATCGGGATCGACTTGCCCGCCGACTTTATCGTCCGAATCGCCGTCTCGCGATCAATCCCGCAAACCTTCATCAGCACCCGAATCCCGCGCTCCACCAGCTTGGCATTCTTCATGTGCACATTCACCATCAGGTTGTCGTAGACGTAGCCCAGCCGCGTCATCGCCCCCGTGGTAATCATGTTCAAAATCATCTTCTGCGCAGTCGACGCCTTCATGCGCGTCGAGCCCGACAGAATCTCCGGCCCAACTTCCGCCAGGATCGTTATGTCCACCACCTGCGACAGGTCCGAATTGGCGTTACAGGTAATCGCAGCCGTCTTGGCCCCGCAAGCCCGCGCATACTCGGTTGCCCCAACTACATAAGGAGTCCGTCCCGAAGCCGAAACCCCAATCACGATGTCCTTGCGCGTCGGGCGGCGGCGGGCAATGTCTCTCTGCCCCAACTCTGGCGAATCCTCGTTCACATCGGAAGCGCTGGCCAGCGCCTTCGGCCCACCCGCCATAATGTACTGAACCTGCTGAGGCGCCGTCGAAAACGTCGGCGGACACTCTGAAGCGTCCAGCGCCGAAATCCGACCTGACGATCCCGCACCCACATAAATCAGCCGTCCGCCATCCCGCAGCGACCGCGCCACGGTATCAATCACCATCGCAATCTCGGGCAGCGCCTTCTTCACCGCAGCCGCAATCTTCGCGTCTTCGTGATTAATAATCCGCGCAATTTCAATAGCGGATTTGGTGTCGAGACCCTCTGAGGCCTCGTTAGGGCGTTCGGTTGGGAGGTTTTCAAGATCGGAGACAGTCCGGGCAAACGGCTGTTCAATCGGAGATGAGGGCATAGTCAGCGTTGACATGGCAAATAGGTCACCACACTCAGTCTACTGCATTACGCTGTGATACGTCGCACATCACGTATCTGGTTAGGCTCTGGTGAACCGTCGGCCCTCCGACATATCCCCAGTTAACCCCCGCGTATCATCATCCGGAGGACCCCACATCACCATGCGCACCTTCCCCATGCTGTCCCTCTCTCGCGCCGTTTTAGCCGCCGCCCTGCTCGGCGTCCCCCTTGCCCTCGCCGCCCAAGTCCCCGCGCCGACCCTCCAGCAGCAGCTCCAGCAGCTCACCGCCGCCCGCGCGACCGCCGGCCTCGGCCACACTGCGCTCTACGCCATCAACCTCAATTCCTCCACTGCCGTCGGCATCGACCCCGACCTCCCGGTCCAGACCGCCTCCGTCATCAAGCTTGGCATCCTCTATCACGCCATGGTCCAGGTCCGCGAAGGCAAAGCCCGCTGGGACGAACCCATCACCCTGCACCCCCACGAAGCCGTCGCCGGCTCCGGAATCGTCACCTTCCTCGACACGCCAGTTACGCTAACCCTCAAAGACATCCTGACCATGATGGTCATCGTGAGCGACAACACCGCCACCAACCTAGCCATCGACCGCTTCGGCATAGACCCCGTCAACGCCCGCCTCCAGGCCCTTGGTCTCACCAACACCCACCTTTACAAGAAGGTCATGCTGCCCGCCACGGGCCCCATGCCCGCCGACCAGCCCAAATTCGGCCTCGGTAAGACCACTCCCCGCGAGATGGCCCACCTCATGGAAGCCATCGGCCTCTGCAATCTCCACCAGGTCGGCACCGACACCACGCTCGGCCCTCTCTTCGCGCGAACCGACGACGCCGATCGCGCCGTCTGCTCCGTCGCCCTCAACATGCTCAAAAATCAGTTCTACCGCGAGACCATCCCGCGTTACCTCGAGGCCGTCGACACCAGCGAAACCGGCACCGCCATCGCCAGCAAAACCGGCTCGCTTGACGCCGTCCGCAACGACGTCGCCATCGTCATGGGCAAGTCCGGTCCCATGGTCCTCTCCATCTTCACTTACGACAACCGCGACCATGGCTGGACCGTCGACAACGAAGCCGAAGTCTCCATCGCCAAACTCGCCAAAGTCATTGTCAACACCTGGAGCCCCAACGGGATCGACGACAAAAACCTCGTCCCCGGCCTCGGCCTCCCCGACGCCACCACCATCCCCTCGCCGCCCACCCCCTAACCGAAACTCGCCGCAACCCGGCCCACGTACACTTAAACCTGCCCTGGATCGTCTAATCTCGTAGAAGCCACTCTGTACCGGCTCATTCTCCGCACCACCCGCCATCGAGGCTCTTAGAACGTGCCCCATCCAGAACAACCCCAGCCGCACCACGAACCCGACCAACCAACCGCACCGCAGGCCGACCCGGCCCCGGAAGCTGTTGCAAGCTCCGCCCCCCCCGCGCCCCAGTTCCGCTCCGGCGAAACCCTCGTTCCGCAAGCCCCTGTCCACGCCTCCGCAGAGCCCACCGGCTGGCGCTCCTGGTCGCGCGACATCCTCGTCGCCGTCGCCATGTCGCTCTTCATCATCCTGTTCCTCTACCAGCCCGTCCGCGTGGAAGGCACCAGCATGCTCCCGCGCCTGCAGGATCAGGATCGCCTCTTCATCAACAAGTTCGCCTATCGCTTCGAGTCCATCCACCGCGGCGACGTCGTGGTCTTCCTCTATCCCGGCGACCACACCAAGAGTTACATCAAGCGCGTGATTGCCCTCCCCGGCGACTCCGTCCGCATCGACCACGGCACCGTCTACGTCAACGACCTTGTCGTCCGCGAGCCCTACGTTCCCAACCGCTTCCGCGACGAGCGCTCCGAGTCCGAACGCATCATCCCCGTTGGCGACTTCTGGGTGATGGGCGACCACCGCAGCATCTCCAGCGACAGCCGCGACTTCGGCCCCGTCCCCCGCGCCCTCATCTACGGCAAAGCAGCATTCGTCTACTGGCCCATGGACCAGGCCGGCGTAGTCCACTAAAACACCTTCGACAACGTCGGAGATCTGGCTGTACTCATCAGAAAGCTGGCATCCTGAGCGCGTCAGCCTTCGCTGATCCCTGCCAACCATCCGTCATCCTGGGCGAAGCGCAGCGTAGCCGAAGGACCTTCGTGTCACCCACACCGAGCCCCTTCCTGCCGGTCCGCCCGCCCCGTTCGCCTGACAGCAGCATCTACAAAGAATTCGCTTGACCCCATTCACTTGTTCTCTCATGCTGTTAGCCACTCGAGGTGTGCTCCATCGTGACGCAGAACGACCGCTCTTCTTTCCTCCTCCCTTTTTCCATCCTCGGACTCCTCCTCATGATCGGCATGATCGCTGGTGGCCTCCTCTTGGGCACGAAGCTGCGCGACTTCAAGCGAGCAGACCGGTATGTCGAGGTCAAAGGCCTCGTCGAACGCACCGTAAAGTCCGACAGCGCGATCTGGCCGCTCAGCTTTAGCGAGGCAGGGGACAGCCTGCTCGAAACATTCGCGGCAAGCGAAAAAGATAAAGCAGCCGTGCTCCAGTTCTTGAACGCTCAGGGTTTTGCCCCCACCGCCATCACTCTCGGGAGTGTCTCCGTCACTGATCGTTCCCTGAACCAGTACAACAACAACACGCACGGACCGCGCTTCGTCGTCGAGCAGACCATCACGGTACAAAGCAATGATGTCGACAAAGTCGCCGCTGCAAACGCAAAAACCTCCGACCTGATCCGGTCTGGCGTCGTGCTCCAATCCGGACAGGGCCAGGGTTCAGGGGTGGTCTACAAGTTCAACGGCCTCAATGCCCTGAAACCCGACATGATCACCGAAGCTACCCGCAATGCCCGTGCGTCAGCCGACCGCTTCGCCGCGGACTCAGGCTCCCAGGTCGGCTCCATTCGTGATGCCAATCAGGGAGTCTTCTCCATATCGGCGGCCAACGCCGGATCGAGCACCGGCGAAGAAGGAGCCTACAGCACCGACCAGCAGGCCGAAGCCAGCATCATGAAGAAGGTCCGCGTCGTCTCCACCATTGACTATTACCTGGTCAACTAACGCCGACTCACCGGCGCCGCGCAGCCCACCCCGTACACGCGGCTTTCCGCTATTCGTACTTCACAATATTCGCAAACGTAGTCGGCACCAAACTCGCCCCACCCACCAACGCCCCATCAATATTCGGCTGCCCCATCAGTGCTGAAATATTATCCGGCTTCACCGATCCCCCATACAAAATCCGCGTCTTCTCGGCCGTCTCCACACCGCAGCAATGCGCCAACTCTTCCCGGATAATCCGATGCGCCTGCTCGGCCACATCAGGGTGCGCGGTCGACCCTGTCCCAATCGCCCAGATCGGCTCATACGCCACCACCAGCCGCCTCGCCTCGCTCGCCGAAATATTCCTCAGCGCGGTCCGCACCTGCGTCCGCAGAACATCGGACGTCTGCAGATCTTCGCGCTCCGCCAGCATCTCGCCAAAGCAAACAATCGGCGTGATCCCATGATTGATCGCCGCCTTCAACTTCAAATTCACGCGCTCATACGTCTCGCTAAAATACAGCCGCTGCTCCGAGTGCCCTA
>Ga0302226_10000123_pt1 | contig 72110 bp, 59 predicted proteins | sample II_Palsa_E3_3_FD_193524 | JGI IMG/M metagenome (GOLD analysis project Ga0302226, IMG submission 193524) | Peat permafrost microbial communities from Stordalen Mire near Abisko, Sweden - II_Palsa_E3_3 | ecosystem: Environmental > Terrestrial > Soil > Palsa > Peat permafrost | place: Sweden...
GATGAGTTTACTCGGGAGTGTTTGGCCATTGACGTGGCGGGCTCGATCCGTTCGCGTCGCGTGATTGATGTGCTCAATCGATTAATCAGCGTACACGGCGCGCCCCGATATGTTCGATCAGACAACGGCCCCGAATTTGTCAGTGCAGCGTTGCTGAAGTGGACGGTCGAGGAGAAGATTGAAATGGCCTTGATCGATCCGGGAAAACCTTGGCAGAACGGGACCAATGAAAGTTTCAACGGCAAATTCCGCGACGAATGCCTCGCCATGGAATGGTTCCGAAATCGGATCGAAGCCAAGATCGTGATTGAAGACTGGCGGATTCATTACAATGAAGTTCGCCCGCATTCGAGTTTGAAGTACCAAACCCCGGCGGAATTCCGCCGGGCTATCGATAGTAGTTCAACAACCGGGGCCGTGAATTTCTAGAAGTCCTTGGTCCGAAAAAACCGGTCAGGTCAGCTTGTCATAGCTATGCTCCTAAACATTGCATCGGCAAGTTTGAGGCCCAAAAAACGCAGGTATTGCAAAAAGATTATGATTGCAATATCGTCACGTCTCCTGTCTTACCAGGGCTGCGGATACTTGCCGAAAGGTAGGGTTCCGCTCGGAAGGGGTTGGCTCTAACCAACCCCTTCTTTCTCATTAGCACTCTCCCAACTGGAGTGCTAAATGACAGCATATACAGTACCGATGGAGTGCGCAACTACCACATGTAGTGGTGGAACGGTTTGAGTGATAGTGAATCTAGACTCAACCTCCGTCCTTCACTTCGTGATCAAGCTCTGTCCTAACTTTCTTACCCCGACCGATCGATTTAATGAAACGGCGAAGCGGGTAGACCTGCTGCAAGTACGCGCATGAAAAATCTTGATATCTTGTTTCTGGCAGGATGGCGCGGGCTATATACGTCGGAATCTCGACCAGCTTGAAGCGCGACTTCCCTGACTTCTTGATTTCGTCGACGCCTGCTAGAAATCTATCGATTTGCCCTTCTCTGGGGAAGAGCGGTGTGCCTTGCTTCCACCCGACAAAGTAGAGGTCGTAGCTCGATTTCTCAAAGAAAAAATGGTGTTCTTGGAACATCCCGCAGATATCGAATGCCTGATAGAAATCTTCTTTCGTGAGATTTTTATAGTAATCGAGGCCTACGAACTGTGTGCCTGGTGAGTGCTCCGAAATCGACCGGATGGTTCCATGCTCAAGCCGACCAAGCGACGCACAGGTGAACACGACGATGCCCCCGCGTTTGGTCATGCGGACCATATTTTCAAATGTCACAGCCCAATTTGGGTCGTGCTCGAAACATTCGCAACTGATAGCAACGTCAAAGCTTTCGCTTGGCAGCTTAAGCTCGTGACCGTAGCCAACGATGTCCACCCCTTTGCCACTACACAGGTCGACGCCGACATACTCGGTTTGGGCGTTCTGCAAAAAATCCCGAATCGAACCATTCACATCGTATGAGCCGATTTCCAATATTTGGATTTTTTCATCAGATGAGATCCGCTTTGTGCCGATGAAATACTGTTGCACTAGCTGGATGAATTTGCGTTGCTGCGGATGGGCCATGATTTCCAGGTGATCGTGTGATAGCTACCTAGAAGTAGTTCTAAATAGTTGATTATCAACTATACAGATCAACTTTAACGCTGCATAGAGTTGACATAAGACTAAATAGTGTGTTACGTGAATTTAGTTGGTAGTCAACCATCCTAGGTGTGCTTAAACCCTAGCGAGGACGTTGACGTGGCAACCAAGGAAGAGCTTATAAACAAGAAGATAGGTAAGACCGTAGCGCGCAAGCGCAAAGTCGCGGGCTTCACCCAAGAGGAAGTCGCGGAACGACTGGGGATAGGAAACGAGGCATTCTCGCGTATCGAGCGTGGTCTTGTGAGCCCTGGTATTTTCAAGCTGTACGAACTAGCTGATATGTTCGAGTGTGGAATAGAAACCTTCTTGGTTGAAGGCAGCAGGAGGCCCTCAGATCAATCTGAGCATCTGACAAAGTTGATGGGGGCGCTATCTGCTCCCGACAGGCAGCTTATTATTGGAATTGTTGAGAAACTTGCTCGTCGGCTTGGGAAGGGGGTTGAGAAGAGCGAGGAGTATCTGGTGTGAGGGTGGGAGTCACCCTATCAGGATGAGTAATTAGCAATTTGATAATGGTAAGATCGCATGCTATTAACTGGGAGGGGCAAAACCTCCCAGCTAGTGCTGCTAAGTTAGCTTAGCGCTGCGGTCCTCCCTGTTTTATACGTTGACTTATTAGAAGTGGAAGTAACGACTGTATGAGAGCGCGATATTCTGCGTCTAGATACCCGTCACGGGGTTGAACTGGAAATTGAATCATGTATAACTCCTACTCAATAGGAGGCTTTGAAGAGCAAGGGGTAGCTCTAACTACTCCTTACGGTAGACGGTAAGCCTCAAAAAACCGTCTATTTTTTGTTCTTGCTAGTGCTGTAACATTAAAGCCTAAGAAGTTGACGCTTCTTAGGCTTTTTCTTTGGTATCCATTTTACCACTTTTCGCTATCAAGATTTTAATTCCCAGTAAGACAGCTTTTTACCAGCTATACCTTTGAGTGCTTTCTTCATGCGCTGGTGATCAGTTACAAATCTATGGTTCCAGCGGAAATCGAACTCCTGAAGGTATCGATGTAAATGCTTTTCGCTGACCTGGTGAAACGTCCCATATAGACCACGTTTTAACACTGCAAAACTAGATTCAATCGTATTGGTTGTTACGTCACCTCGTGCGTATTCCTTGGCACTGTGATTTACACTTTCGTGGCTTCTAAAATCTCTATGAAGCTTCTTATAGATTTTTGCCTCATCAGTCATGACTCTTGAATTCTTATCGATATTTTCTTTCAGGATAGGTACCACAGTTTCCGCCTTGACGTTTGGTACGTGAAACGAACGCTTGTCTCCTTCTCGTTCAACCATAGAGAGGATTTTCATTTTGTGCAAATCCTCGTGCGCCGTATCTCTGTTTTCCTTTATTGCCCCAGTATGTTTCATCAACTTCGACAGGTGATTCTCCACCTCCCAGTTGTTTTTCAGGTGGACTAGTCATGGCCTCTCTAATGCGGTGACACATGAACCACGCAGTTTTGTAAGTGACCTCAATCATTCTTTGCACCTGTAATGCACTTATTCCTTTCTTGCTTGAAACCATTAAATGAAATACGAATAACCACTTGTTAAGTGGAATCTTCGAACGTTCGAAGATGGTACCCACTGTTACAGTGAAGGTGCCTTTGCAGGAGTTGCAATAATAGAGGCCTGGACGATGGTTTTTGCTTGCTGTAGGACTAGTCTTTTTGCATTCGCCACATTTAGGACAAAATCTTTTACGCGACCAGCGTATAGATTCAAGATATTTTAGTGCTTCGTATTCATCAACAAATATTAAATTCAAAATTTCCCCTTAGTAAATAAACAGTGTAAATTATTTTATCATTATCGATGGTTAAAAACTATCGAGAAAAGGAGGGAAATACCGACCACTGTTGTATCGAAAACACTTGAGATGGGAGGTTATATTTAAATAGGTTGGATTATTTTATTAATTATAAAATTTTTTCTGGGATCAAGAAATGTATACAGAGATAAACACAACTAGCAAAGAGGAAGCCGTAAAGGCTGTTATGCCGCTCTTCGAGAGTGAAGAGCGGGTACAACTCGTGCTCGAAAAACATGGGAATACTTATCGAGTCGAAATCGTTATTGCTAACGATGAGCCGGATGAATATCCGGGAGAGGAGGATAACAACTGACGGCTACTTCTTCGGTATGAAATGCTGGCTAGTATCTATGTGATGCGCAGCTTTTATCAATGTGAATCGTGGGTGTTCCCCGCACCCATTGCACGGAGGAAATTTCTTTCCTTTTACGCAAGTAACTTCGTGTGGCTCTAATACGTGCTTGTCATCGTGTTTGACTTTATAGATGCCAGAATATGGGACTTCGTCCCCTGGCTTGTACTCTTGGGCCATGGTATTTCCTCTTTAAAGTAGTTAAAGATCCGGGTAGGGCCGGACCCTTAAGCCAATTGAGGACCGATTTAACTATTTCAAGAGTAGGGTTTTCACGGACTGCTGTGGGGGAATAAGAGAAATAAATTGGTACAGCGAGCGCAGTGCCGCCCAAGGTTGAGTCTAGACTCAACCTTGGTGTTACTTTAGTCAACTACATAATTCCGTTTTTTAGGGATGCCGCGATAGGGTATTGCGATACAGCCAGGGGACTGGCAGGTGACGATATACGGGGCTGCGGGGAGTGTCGCCGTGACGCCAGGCGCGCCGCTTGGATCAGCGTTGACTCGAACCATTGAGCGGCAACGGGTGATGAAATTATTTAATTCCCTTTTAATTCAAGAGGGTACTTGGTGCGACCGAGAGGACTTGAACCTCCACAGAATTGCTTCCGGCAGGACCTAAACCTGCTGCGTCTACCAATTTCGCCACGGTCGCACTAAGCCAACGATTATAACCCGCATGAACGGGCAAAATCCAGTGCCCGCTTATGCAAACCCTGCCTCTGTTGGCCTTGGGTGCTTGAGTTATCGTTTTGCGCATAGCGCGACCCAGCTCCAGCCCCAAGCCCTGTAAGCAGCAGACCCAAGTCACGTGATGACCGCCCGTGGTCCTGCTTGCAATGGTAAACTCGGCCCACTTTCAGGCGAACCTTCCGCCCTTGCTTGTCGCGCCGTAGCGCGCCGAGCCCCTCTCTTTTGTCATGACACGACCGCGTGAATTTCGATCTCTACTGCCAAGAAAAAGCCGCCCCTGCCGGCACCCCCGTGTATTACGCTGTACGTCAGGCTGCAGTGGCGCAACGGCCTTTACTGACGGCCTTGTTCGCCTTTCGCCGTGAGCTTGAGGATACCGTCGAGAATTGCAGTGAGGTGGCTATCGGACAGGCCAAGCTGGCTTGGTGGCAAGGAGAAGTCGCTACCCTGGCCGGGACTGATCCGGCGCGTGTGCCGGTGCATCCGGTGACCTGTGCGCTGGCCGCGTATTTGCCCGTTGCCGCGGCTGAGGTGGCCGTGTTGCAGGCCGTGGTGCAAGGTTATGAAATGGATCTGGAGCAGGCGCGTTATCTGGACTTTCGCGGTTTGAGCGTATATCTCGACAAAACCGGCGGGCAATTTGCGCAACTGGTGGCGCGTGCCGGCGGCGTCCATGATGCGGCAGATCTGGATGCTGCCGGGCGCTTGGGCCAGGCTCTGGTGCTGGCGCATATTGTGCGCGAGGTCGGCCATCACGCCAGGCAGGGGCGGATTTACATCCCGGTCGATGAAATGCAACGTTTCGGGGTGACTGCCGCTGAGGTGATCAATCGTCGCTACAGCGAGGCGTTTACCGCGTTGATGACATTTCAACTGGAACGCGCCCGCGCCGGCTTGCAACAAGCGCGCAGCGATTTGCGTCATCTACCTCGGCGCCCACGCGCCACGCTTGACGCTCAGGCAGCGATTGCGCTGGCGATGCTGGATGAAATCGAGGCCGACGCTTATCAAGTCCTGCATCAGCACATTTCCCTGACGCCGATTCGGATGGCTTGGCTGGCTTGGCGGGCCGCACGCTAGGCGAACGCGAGTCTAATACTCCATCACGCGTTTGCCGGAAGTTTGTGCCGCGAGCCGCAATAGGCCGATTTGCTGGGCTGCGTTGGCGAGCAGGGCATGGGCGTTGGCGACGGCGTCGCCCAAGGTCATCGGTCCGGCCGCCAGCGAAAAACACCCGGCAAAATAAAGCGATAAGGCGGGCAGTGCTTCCGGCCCGATCGCGCCGGACAACAGGGTCACGGGCACACCCGCCTCATGCGCGTAACGGCAGGCGATCATCGGCGCTTTGCCGCGCAGCGATTGCAGGTCGCTGCGGCCTTCGCCGGTAATCATCCAATCGGCATCGCGCAGGGCCTCGCCTAAACCTAAATGTTCGGCTACCACGTCGGCGCCGCGGCGGAATTCCGCGCCCAGTAATTGCAGCGCAAAACCCAATCCGCCCGCGGCACCGGCGCCAGGCGCCTGTTGCGCGGCACAGTCGAAGGCGTTTTCCAGCAGCGCGGCACAGTGTCCCAGCAGTTCATCGAGCTGTTGGAGTTGGGCCGGCCGTACCCCTTTTTGCGGGCCGAATACGGCCGTCGCGCCATGCGGGCCGCATAGCGGGTTGTCGACATCCGACATGGCAATCAAGGTGGTCTGCGCGAGCCGGGGGTCCAGGCCCGAGATATCCACCCGCGCCAGTTTCTCAAGCGCGACCGGGACGGCCGCCAACACGCCGCCGGCGGCATCATAAAAGCGTACACCCAAGGCATTCAGCAAACCGACCCCGGCGTCATTGGTGCTGCTGCCGCCGAGTCCAATCAGAATGCATCTGACCCCTTGCTCAAGCAGATCATGGATGGCTTCGCCCAAACCCGCGGTGCTGCGTGCTTCGACCGGGACCGCCATGCCGATGGCGTCGGTGATGCCGACGATTTCCGCGGTTTCGATAATCGCGGTGCCGTCGTCGAAGACCCCCGCCGCGGTGTCCCGTAACACGCCCGAGGCGCCATGCACGGTCAAGATCCGGCGCGTGCCGGCATGGGACAGCAGCGCATCCAGCGTGCCTTCACCACCGTCGGCCATCGGGCAGGCCCGCAAGACGGCATGCGGATAGACGCGCAGCAACCCCTCGCTCAGGGCATCGCAAGCCTGCTGCGCGGTCAGTGAACCTTTGAAGGAATCGGGGGCGAGTACGATGGTGGGCGTGGTCGATGAGGTCATGGACGTTGTCGGATCGGGGCGGCGGCTTATAGATAGGGCTTTATATTAGGCGACGGAGCCGCGCTGGCAAGGTTTTTTCTTGTCCTCCAAGCGGTTTTTTTCTGGGCAAAATGAGTAAAAGTTCGAGTAAAAGCATGATTTCGGCTTGGCATGTCAATACTTTGCTAAAATATCAGGCTTTCCAGAATTGCTAACATCAACTGGACGAGACCTGGACGGTGCTTAGCGGCGACGCTGCAGGGCCTGTGTCGCGTTTAAACAGTGGCACGATCACATTTAGGACGGATTGAATTCATGGCTAACGTTGTAGAAAACCTCGGCAAACTTGAACGCCGCATCACGATCTCCTTGCCCAAAGACGCAGTCTTGAAGGACGTCGACTCGCGCATTCGCCAATTGGCGAAAAACATGAAAATGCCGGGTTTCCGTCCGGGCAAAGTGCCGCTCAAGATGGTGACGCAGCAGTATGCGGGTCAAGTCGAAGCAGAAGTGCTGAGCGATCGCGTCGGCAAACAATTCTTCGAAATCAGCCGCAGCGAAAACCTGAAAGTCGCGGGTCAGCCGCGTTTTGCCCCGAAAGACGAGCAAATTGCCGACAGCTACGCCTTCGATGCAACTTTCGAAATCTATCCGGAAGTCAAGATCGGCGACGTCTCGGGCGCAGAAATTACCCGTACGGTCACGACCATCGGGGACGCCGAAGTCGACCGTACCCTCGATATCCTGCGTAAGCAACGGGTGCATTACCACGCACGCGGCGACGCCGGCGAGCATGGCGACGGCGGTGCTGACGTAGAAGCCAAGGAAGGCGACCGCGTGACGGTCGATTTCGTCGGCAAGATCGACGACGTCGCATTTGCCGGCGGCACGGCAGAAGGTTTCGCGTTTGTCTTGGGTGAAGGCCGCATGTTGCCCGAATTCGAAACCGCGACCACCGGCCTGAAAGTCGGTGAAAACCGCGAATTCGACCTGGCCTTCCCGGCGGATTACCACGGCAAGGACGTGGCCGGCAAAACCGCTCGTTTTACCGTGACGCTGACGCAAGTCGAATGGCCGCATTTGCCGGAAATCGATGCCGATTTCGCCAAATCGCTGGGCATTGAAGACGGCGACCTGACCAAGATGCGCGCTGAAATTCGCGACAATCTCGACCGTGAAGCCAAACGCCGCACTCAATCGCTGCTGAAGAATCAAGTGATGGACGCCTTGCTGGCCATCGCCGAACTCGACGCGCCGAATGCCCTGATTGCACAGGATCAAGAGCGTTTGGTCGAAATGGCGCGTCAGGATCTGGAACAGCGCGGCGTGCCGAATGCAGCGCAGGCTCCGATTCCGCTCGAAATGTTCAAGGAACAAGCCGAACGCCGCGTCAAACTGGGCTTGGTGCTGGCCGAACTGGTCAAGGAACACAAGCTCGAAGCCAAGCCGGAACAGATTCGCGCCGAAGTCGAGGAATTCGCAAAAAGTTACGAAGACCCGAAAGAGGTCGTGCGCTGGTATTATTCCAACAAGCAGCGTCTCTCCGAAATGGAAGCCTATGTTGTGGAAAGCAACGTGGTCGAATTCGTGTTGGGGAAAGCTAAGGTAACTGACAAAGAGGTCGGCTTCGAAGAACTCGCAGGCCAGACCGGCGCCTGATGAATTTCATACCGGGTTGTGAGGTTTGCAGTGGGTTGTCGTATAGGCAGCCCGGTATGGTTTCGAACGGTGTTTGTCATGACAGGGCCCGTTTGGTGCTGACCCTTTGGGAACGCCGGCGGGCCCCTTCAAATTTAAGGACTGATTCATGACGTTTCGCGCCGAATTGCTGAACCCGATGATGCCCCAAGCATCCGCTCTTGATACTCAAGGTCTTGGGCTGGTGCCCATGGTTGTAGAAACCAGCGGTCGTGGTGAGCGGGCTTACGACATTTATTCGCGCTTGTTGAAAGAGCGGGTCGTGTTCCTGGTTGGTGAAGTCAATGATCAAACCGCCAATCTGGTGGTGGCGCAGTTGCTGTTCCTGGAAAGTGAAAACCCGGACAAGGACATCAGCCTGTACATCAATAGCCCGGGCGGCTCGGTATCGGCCGGCTTGGCTATTTACGACACACTGCAATTTATCAAGCCCGATGTCTCGACCTTGTGCATGGGACTGGCCGCCAGTATGGGCGCGTTCCTCCTGTCGGCGGGTACCAAAGGCAAACGTTTTGCCTTGCCGAATGCGCGTGTGATGATTCACCAGCCCTTGGGCGGCGCACGCGGCCAGGCATCGGATATCGAAATTCAGGCGCGGGAAATCCTATACTTGAAAGAGCGCCTGAACAATTTGCTGGCCGACCATACCGGGCAACCGGTCGAAAATATTTCGCGGGATACCGATCGCGATAACTTCATGTCGGCTGAAGATGCCAAGGCTTATGGCCTGATCGATCAGGTCCTGTTGAAGCGGACCTGAGTTTCGGTAGACCTGTACCGTGGCGCATGCGTCACGGTACAGGTCCGGCCTATAAGGGCGCGAGCAGGGCGCCAGAACAGCACGATGCCCAGGACCAGAACGCACTACCGTCCTTGGGCAATCGGCGTATTATGTAGACTAAGTGTCCGGAGGCTTATACATTCATGGCGGACAAAAAGAGCTCCCCTAGCGAAAAGCTGCTCTACTGCTCGTTCTGCGGTAAGAGCCAGCATGAGGTAAAAAAACTCATTGCTGGCCCGTCGGTATTCATCTGCGACGAATGCATCGACTTGTGCAACGAAATTATCCGCGACGAAGCGGAGAGTTCCGGGGCCGAGACCGGCATTTCGCGCTCTGATTTACCTAGCCCGCAAGAAATTCGAGACATGCTCAATCAGTACGTGATTGGGCAAGAGCGTGCCAAGAAAATTCTTGCCGTAGCGGTGTATAACCACTACAAGCGCCTCAAGCATCTAGACCGCAAAGACGAAGTCGAACTCTCGAAAAGCAATATTCTGCTGATCGGGCCTACCGGCTCGGGTAAAACCCTGCTCGCTCAAACGCTGGCACGTCTGCTGAACGTACCTTTCGTGATTGCCGATGCCACCACCCTGACCGAAGCCGGTTATGTGGGTGAGGACGTCGAGAACATCATTCAGAAATTGCTGCAAAACTGCAACTATGAAGTCGACAAGGCGCAGCGCGGTATCGTTTATATCGATGAAATCGATAAAATCAGCCGCAAATCGGACAATCCCTCGATTACCCGCGATGTCTCGGGCGAAGGCGTGCAACAGGCGCTGCTGAAGCTGATCGAAGGCACCATGGCTTCGGTGCCGCCTCAAGGCGGGCGTAAGCATCCGAACCAGGATTTCATCCAGGTCGATACCACCAATATCCTGTTTATTTGCGGTGGCGCGTTCGATGGACTTGAAAAAGTTATTATCGATCGCACCGAAAAAACCGGTATTGGCTTCGGCGCAACGGTGAAATCGCGTCAGGAACGTGAATCGGGCGAAGTATTGCGTGATGTCGAGCCTGAAGATCTGATCAAGTTCGGTTTGATTCCCGAGCTGATCGGCCGTCTGCCGGTGGTAGCCACGTTGGGCAAGCTCGACGAAGCAGCGCTGATGACGATTCTGATCGAACCGAAAAACGCGGTTGTCAAGCAATATCAAAAGCTGTTTGCGATGGAGCATGTCGAGCTGGAAGTGCGGCCCGACGCGCTGCAAGAAATCGCACGCAAGGCAATCCGCCGCAAGACGGGCGCGCGCGGCTTGCGCTCCATTCTTGAACAAGCCTTGCTGGATGTGATGTACGACATGCCCACGATGAAAGGCGTGACGAAAGTCATTATTGACGAGAATGTTATTAGTAACGACGGCAAACCGCTGTTGATCTACGCGGACACCCCTAAAGTAGCGGGTTCCAACTGATCGGCGGTGGTTTGATGTGATGTTTGCCTGAAGCCGTTCATGGCAACATGAACGGCTTTTTGTTTTGTGGTTTAGTATGGTGTGGTTGGCGATGTACAGAGTGTCTGTTCCCCGCGTCATGCGTAAAAATTGTTTTTATTTTTTAGTTTCTGCGATAACGTGACTTGCAATATGTGTTGTTGGCCGCATGTATCGCGATATATGACTTTATTAACGGGGAAATGAAATGTCAGGAACCCAGTTGCTTCCGACGGAACGTACTGCTCTCCCGTTGCTCCCGCTGCGGGATGTGGTGGTGTTTCCACATATGGTAATTCCCCTGTTCGTGGGACGTCCGAAATCGATCAAGGCGCTTGAGACGGCAATGGAAGGCGGCAAGCACATCATGCTTGTGGCCCAGAAAACCGCCGCAAAAGACGAGCCGACCGCGAAAGATATGTACGACGTTGGTTGTGTCGCGAATATTCTGCAAATGTTGAAGCTGCCCGACGGCACGGTTAAAGTGCTGGTCGAAGGGCTGCAGCGTGCCCGCACGCTGTCGATCGAGGAAGGCGAGACCGAGTTTTCGTGCGAAGTCATGCCGCTCGAACCCGATCAGGCCGATAGCGCCGAAACCGAGGCCTTACGGCGCGCCATCGTGTCGCAGTTCGACCAATACGTCAAACTGAACAAGAAGATCCCGCCGGAAATCCTGACCTCGCTGTCAGGCATCGACGAGGCCGGACGCTTGGCTGACACCATCGCAGCCCACTTGCCGCTCAAGCTCGATCAGAAACAGCACATCCTTGAGATGCTGCCCGTGATCGAACGCCTGGAACATCTGCTGGCCCAGCTCGAAGCCGAAATCGATATTCTGCAAGTCGAAAAACGCATTCGCGGCCGCGTCAAACGGCAGATGGAAAAGAGCCAGCGCGAGTATTACCTGAACGAGCAGGTCAAAGCGATCCAAAAGGAATTGGGCGAAGGCGAAGAGGGTGCCGATCTCGAAGAACTCGAGAAACGTATCACCGCTGCGCGCATGCCCAAGGAAGCCAAGAAAAAAGCCGATTCGGAGCTCAAGAAGCTCAAGCTGATGTCGCCGATGTCGGCCGAAGCCACCGTCGTGCGTAATTACATCGATACCTTGGTCGGCTTGCCATGGCGCAAGAAAAGCAAAGTTAACAACGAGTTGGCCAATGCCGAGCGCGTACTCGACGAAGACCATTTCGGGCTGGAAAAGGTCAAGGAACGGATTCTTGAGTATCTGGCAGTCCAGCAACGCGTCGACAAGCTGAAAGCGCCGATCCTGTGCCTGGTTGGCCCTCCTGGTGTGGGCAAGACCTCGCTGGGTCAGTCGATTGCCCGTGCCACCAACCGCAAATTTGTGCGCATGGCGTTGGGTGGGGTACGTGACGAAGCCGAGATTCGCGGCCATCGCCGCACCTATATCGGCTCGATGCCGGGCAAGATCTTGCAAAGTCTGGCGAAAGTCGGCGTGCGCAATCCCTTGTTCCTGCTCGACGAAGTCGACAAGATGGGCCAGGATTTCCGCGGCGACCCGTCGTCGGCCTTGCTCGAAGTGCTGGATCCGGAGCAGAACCATACGTTCGGCGATCATTACGTCGAAGTCGATTTCGATTTGTCGGACGTGATGTTTGTAGCGACCTCGAACTCGCTGAATATTCCGCCGCCTTTGTTGGACCGGATGGAAGTGATTCGTTTGTCGGGTTATACCGAAGACGAAAAAATCAGCATCGCGGAACGCTACCTGTTGCCGAAGCAGAAGAAGAACAATGGCCTGAAGGAATCGGAAATTGTTATCGCCGAAGAAGCGATCCGCGACATCATTCGTTATTACACGCGAGAAGCCGGCGTACGCTCGCTCGAACGTGAAATTTCGAAGATCTGCCGCAAGGTGGTCAAGATTTTGTTGCTGAAAAAAGCCGACGGCGCACTGACGGTGGACAGCAGCAATCTCGATACCTTCCTCGGCGTGCGCAAATGCGATTTTGGCCTGGCGGCCAAGGAAAACCAGGTGGGCCAGGTTACCGGCTTGGCCTGGACCGAAGTGGGCGGCGATTTGCTGACCATTGAAGCTGCTGTGATGCCAGGCAAGGGCGTCATCATCCGTACCGGATCTTTGGGCGATGTGATGAAAGAGTCGGTCGAAGCGGCACGTTCGGTCGTACGCTCGCGCTCGCGCCGCATGGGTATCAAAGATGAAGCCTTTGAAAAGAAGGATATTCATATTCACGTACCCGAAGGTGCGACGCCTAAAGACGGTCCTTCGGCAGGTATTGCGATGACCACGGCGCTGGTGTCGGCGTTGACCGGGATTCCGGTACGCGCTGAAGTGGCGATGACGGGCGAAATCACGCTGCGCGGCGAAGTTCTGCCTATCGGTGGCCTGAAAGAAAAACTGTTGGCGGCAGTGCGCGGCGGTATCAAGCTGGTGCTGATTCCGGAAGAAAACGTCAAGGATCTGGCGGAAATTCCGGACAACGTCAAAAACAGTATCGAAATCATTCCGGTACGCTGGATCGACAAAGTGCTGGAACTGGCTTTGGAACGTGTTCCACAGCCGCTCGTTGACGAAGAGGTCAAGGTGGTAACACCGCCCGTGGCCGAGCCTGCCGCGGTTGCCGCGACCGGTTCAACCGAAGTCGTCAAGCATTAAGCATTAGTCAAGCATTAAGCTGTGTAGGTCCTTGGACGCTTCTTCGTGGCAGGCTGGCGCATTTTGGTCCGGCCTGCCATTGAAGCAGCAAAGTGCCGGTGATTTGCCGGCACCGCCTACTGACAAAGCCTCCCTTCATGGGGGGCTTTGTCCATTGTGGGCCGGGCCAAGATGCCAGACGCTAGCGACGCAGGTGTCATGCCGTAAATGACTTGACATGATTTTTTCGCGCTTGTTTAATCAATTCGCCAGTGAATTCTTGAGTGCGTGGCTGCCGCCCTGGTGTGCGCGGGCGTAGCCTTGTTTGCCCAACCATCCTTTGTAGGGGCCGTACAATGAATAAAGCAGAATTGGTCGACCACATTGCAGCAGAAGCGGAAATCACCAAAGTGGCAGCCGGGCGCGCGCTCGATGCGCTGATCGACGGAGTTAAAGCGACACTCAAAAAAGACGGGAGCGTGACTTTGGTCGGATTCGGCACCTTCCTGGTCGGTAAGCGTACCGCACGCACCGGACGCAATCCGCGTACCGGTGCCGCAATTAAAATCAAGGCAGCTAAAATTCCTAAATTTCGCGCTGGCAAAGGTCTAAAGGATGCGCTAAACTAACGGACTTGGTGCAGTAGACCTGAACGAGTTGCTTGAAAGAGCGACATCAGTATGCCGACGCTGGCAAGATCATGGCAGTATCAGCGCGCGGTAGTTCAGGCCGGTGCCCAGCGTGTCGGAGCGGGTGCTTAGCTCAGTTGGTAGAGCGGCGCCCTTACAAGGCGTAGGTCGGGAGTTCGAGCCTCTCAGCACCCACCAGTTCCGCGCACGAAAAATGTATCTAGGAGTGGTAGTTCAGTCGGTTAGAATACCGGCCTGTCACGCCGGGGGTCGCGGGTTCGAGTCCCGTCCACTCCGCCAGATTAAAAGCCCCGCTTGCGGGGCGTGTCGTTCCGGAGTGGAGGGAGCAGTTTGTACTGCTCCCGGCGGGACTCGAAGGAAATCGCTTGCAAGCGATTTCGCGGCCTGCAGGATGTAGGCGAGTCCCGTCCACTCCGCCAAGATCCGAAAGGCGAACCTAGGTTCGCCTTTTTTATTGTCCGTTGAGGTAATATCGGGCCGTTTTGATCAGAGAGCCGGTTACGCATGTTCGATTTCATTCGCAATCATCAGCGCTGGGCGCTGGCCATTCTTGCACTGTTCATTTTGCCGGGCCTGGGCCTGATAGGCATTCGGGGCAGCGGCTTTTTTGACCAGAATGCCAATGTTGCCAGCGTCAATGGCCGTAAAATCAGCTCCCAGGAGTTCGATACGGCAGTGCGCTCGCAGCTTGATCGCGCCCGTCAGATGCTCGGCGCGTCCTACGATCCAAAAATGTTCGATACGGCCAAGATGCGCAGCGACGTATTGGATCAATTGGTGCAGCAACGTGTTGTCGCTGACGAAGCCCAGCGCCTGAACCTAACCGCATCGAATGCAGCCATTCTGAAATACGAATTGGGCATTCCGGCAATTGCGCAATTGCGCAATCCCGACGGCTCGATGGATCTGAATGCCTATCGCCAGATTTTGGCGACCCAGGGCATGACGCCGGATCAGTTCGACGCGCGCATCATGTATGAGTTGGCCGAACAGCAAATCGGCGTCAACATCACCAGCAGTGCGATTGTGGCAAAAACGCTGGCGGCGCAATTGTCGGCACTGGCCGATCAGCAGCGCGAAGTCCAGAGCTTGGCATTCCACCCGGCCGATTATGTCGCGCAGATCCATCCGACCGACGACCAGCTTAAGGCGTATTACGCTGCGCACACGAAAGACTTCCAGACTCCGGAAACCGCGACCATCGATTATGTGAGCTTCGATCAGGCTACGCTCGCCAGCGCTTATCAACCGAGCGACGCCGATCTGCACAAGTTCTATCAAGACAATCAGAAGCAGTACGAGACCAAAGCTCAGGTGCGTGCCCGGCATATCCTGATTGTGGCGCCGAAAGACGCGAGCGCGGCCGATATGGCTAAAGCCAAGCAAAAGGCTGAAGAGGTATTGGCCGAAGTGCGTGCCCATCCCGATCAGTTCGCGGCGCTCGCCAAACAAGACTCGCAAGATCCGGGGTCCGCCGACAAGGGTGGCGACCTCGGTTTCTTCGACCAGGACGGCACTGTGAAAGCGGTTGCCAATGCGGCGTTCCAATTGAAGAAAGACGAAATCAGCGGCTTGGTGCAATCCGATTTCGGTTTCCATATTATTCAGGTCACCGATATCAAACCTGCCACGGCGCGTCCATTTGACGATGTGAAAGACAGCATTCTCAATGAATTGCGCACCGAGCATGCCACCAAACAATACGCCGACACGGTTGATGCATTTGGCAATACGGTGTACGAACAAGCCGCCAACTTGCAGCCCGCAGCCGACAAATTTCATTTGACGGTACGCCAAGCGACGGTATCGCGCACGCCGAACCCGGCGCTTGCGCCCACCGATCCCTTGAATAATCCGAAGTTGCTGAGCGCGGTTTTTGCGGATGATGCGATCAAGGCACAACACAATACGGCTGCGATCGACGTGGGTAACAACACCATGATTTCGGCTCATGTGACGCACTACAATGCGGCCGCGGTACCCGCTTTTGATGCGGTGAAGACGCAAGTTTCGCAAAAGGTGATTGCCGAGCAGTCGACCAAGATGGCGCATGATGCAGGTCTGGTAAAACTGGCCGCATTGCAAACCACGCCGTCGACCACCGGTTTTTCCGCGGTGCAGAAAGTGACGCGAGCCGATACGCAGCAAGTGCCGCGTGATGCCTTGCGCACAATCTTCAAGGTCGATGGGCAGCATTTGCCGCAATATGTCGGTGTCGACCTTGCCGATGCCGGTTACACGATCTATCGAGTCAATGCCATCGATCAGGCTCCGGTCAGCGATCCAGCAAAAATTGCGGCGATCCAGCAGCAGATCATGCAGATCACCGGACAAAGCGAAATGAATGCCTACCTGGCGTCGCTGAAAGCCCGTTCCAAGGTCAAGATCTACGCCATTCCGCAGCAGGATTCGGACAACAAATAAACTGGGTGCGGCGGTTTAAGCACAGATCAAAATTCACGGTTTTCGCGTGACGAAAAAAGCCTCGTACTTTGTGCGAGGCTTTTTTTTGCTTGCGACGGTCGCACTACAGGCGGTGCGGAAAAATTAATGCCCCGTCTGCGCTTTGAATTTGAGCATCGGTTTCAGCACCGGATACACGTTGTCGAGTAAACGACCTTGCGCAGCCTCGGTAGGGTGCAGTTGGTCGGCCTGAAATAACTGCGGTTGGTTCATCAACCCTTCGAATAGAAACGGCACCAGTGCGAGATGTTTTTCCTGCGCCAGTTGCGGATACAGCTGACGGAATTTTTGTGTATAGTCAGTGCCATAGTTAGGCGGTATCTGCATCCCGATCAACAGCACCCGCGCGTTATGCTGCTGCGACAGGTCAATCAGGAAACGCAGGTTGTCGGCGGTCACGGATAAAGGAATGCCGCGTAGCGCGTCATTGGCGCCCAATTCAATCAGCACCAGCGCCGGATGCAGGCGTGTCAGCAGGGCGGGCAGACGGCCACGGCCATCGCTGCTGGTGTCGCCGCTGATACTGGCGTTAACCACCGTGTAGTCGGCGCCGTCGCGGGCCAACTGGTTTTTCAGCAGCGCTACCCAGCCGGTGCCGCGGGCCAGACCATACTCCGCCGACAAACTATCGCCCAATACCAGCAAAGTTGGGCTGGCGGCCGCGACGGGCGGCATGGCGGTTGCACCGGCCACCGCCGGCAGCAAACACAAAGGGGCCGCGCATAAGGCGGCATAAGCCAGGATCCATCGACGTTTGAGCATGCAAACACCATTTGAGCCGGTCATAGAAGTCCAGGGTTTAGGTAAGCACGTCCAGGATGCTACGGGCGTGTTGACGATACTCGACAATATCTCGCTGACAGTACGCCGAGGCAGCAGCAATGCCATCGTCGGCGCCTCGGGGTCAGGCAAATCCACCTTGCTCGGTCTGCTGGCGGGGCTGGATAGTCCGACCGCGGGCACCCTACAACTGATGGGGCAGGAATTGACCCTGCTCGATGAGGACGGCCGGGCGGCAATGCGCAGCGCACATGTCGGTTTTGTGTTTCAGTCATTCCAGTTGATGCCGCATCTTACCGCGCTCGAAAATGTCATGCTGCCGCTGGAACTGCGTGGCGAAACCCGCGGTACCGCGGCGGATGCGCGCCCGGCTCGCGAACAAGCCCTCGCGCTGCTTGAACAGGTCGGACTGGCAACCCGCACTACGCATTATCCCGGCATGTTGTCGGGGGGCGAACAGCAACGCGTGGCGCTGGCACGCGCTTTTGTCACCCGCCCGCAACTGCTGTTCGCCGACGAGCCGACCGGCAGCCTCGACGCCGCCAACGGCCAGGCCGTGATCGACCTGATGTTCGAGATGAATCGCGCCAGCGGCGCCACGCTGGTGCTGGTGACGCATGATGTGGACCTGGCCCGGCGCTGTGAGCAGATCATTACGCTGGAGGCTGGCCGTCTTGCTGTGCCGGCCTCCGCGTAAGATCCAACAAGCATCAAGCGGTTCAGGCCTTGAGTGCCGCGCGGGCGAGTTCGATTAAATGACTGGTCGACGAATCATGCGGGCTGACCGCAGCGGCGTTCGCCGCAAGTAAATCGGTTTCGACCACCTTGCCCAGAATTTTCCCCAACTCGACACCCCACTGATCGAACGGGTTGATGTTCCAGATCGCTGCCTGTACCAGCACTTTGTGTTCATAGAGTGCAATCAAGGCACCCAGGCTTTCCGGGGTCAACGCTTCGAGCAGTAGCGTATTGCTCGGCCGATTGCCCGGAAAGACCAAGTGCGGCGCCAAGTCCGGCCGATCCGCACCGGCGACCTTGCGCGCAGCTTCAATCGGCCGGCCCAGCATCAGCGCTTCGCTTTGGGCGAAGCAGTTCGCCAATAGTTTGGCGTGGTGGCCAGGCAGGGCATGTTCGGGTTTCAGCACCGCAATAAAATCGACCGGCACCAGCGTCGGACCTTGGTGCACCATCTGGAAAAAAGCATGTTGCCCGTTGGTACCCGGCTCACCCCAGATTACGGGCGCGGTTTCGCCATCGACCGGCATGCCGTCCAGACGGGTGGACTTGCCATTGCTCTCCATATCGAGTTGCTGCAAATAGCTGGACAAAAAATGCAAAGCTTCGGAGTAAGGCGCGACCAGCAGGCTTTGTGCCCCGAAAAAATTGCGGTACCAGATACCCAGCAGCGCCATGATCACCGGTAGATTGCGTTCCAGCGGCGTCTCGATGAAATGCTGATCCATCTGATGCGCACCCGCCAGCAGACGCTCGAAATGGGCCGGCCCGACCGCGATCATTACCGACAAACCCACGGCCGACCACAATGAATAACGTCCGCCGACCCAGTCCCACATTTCGAAAATAGCATCGCGCGGAATGCCAAAACGGACCACTTCATCGGGGTTGGCCGAAACTCCGACAAAATGATGGTGCAACTGATCTTCCGGACAACCTTGGCTGGCCAGCCAAGCGCGCAATGAACGCGCATTGGTCATGGTTTCCTGGGTGGTGAAAGTTTTCGACACCACGATGACCAAGGTGGTTTCGGCGTCGATTTGTTCGAGTACCCGCTGCAAGTCGGTGCCGTCGACATTCGACACATAATGCAATTTGAGCTGCGGGTCGGCAAAATGGTGCAGGGCGTGCGCCACCATCTTGGGACCGAGATCCGAGCCGCCGATGCCGATGTTGACGATGTGGCGAATCGGTTTGCCGCTATAGCCGGTCCTTTTCCCGCTGCGGACCGCATCGGCAAAAGCCGCCATCTTGGCCCGCTCGTGCGCCACTTTGGCGATTTCCTGCGACAGATCCACACCTGCCGAGTTGCCGACGCTGCCGCGCAATAAGCCATGTAATGCGGCACGGCGCTCGGTCGGGTTGACAATGGCGCCGGCAAACATCGCGTCGCGGCGCGCCTCGACCCCGGTTTCGCGGGCCAACTGCAAGAGCAATGCCAGCGTGGCATCGGTGATCCGGTTTTTCGAAAAATCCAGGGTCAGCCCGGCGCCGCCGATGGTATAGCGCTCGGCCCGGGTAGGCGACGCGTCGGCCTGCGCGGTGAACCAATCGCACATGTGCTCATGATGAATCTCGGCATAGTGGCTTTGCAATTCAAACCAGGCGGGGAGTGATTTGAGGAACATAAGTGTCCATTACCTAAAACGTTAAATTGATCGGATCACGCGGCATCAACTGCTACGCGTTGAGACTGTGCGGTGAGACAGTGACGCGCGGCATGCAGTTCAAGCGCCTGCGCCGCGTCAAGCCAGGGGCAGGTCCGCCTGGGTTGAATCAGGTCCGAGCCACGACACATCGGGTTCGTCGGCGGCACGACAGACGCGATTGAACAAGGTGCGAAACATCGGTGCGATCTCGCTTGCGGTCAGCCCCGCAGGGCCATGTCCGGCCGCTGTCAGGACGTCGGCCGCCAGGCCATGCAAATAGACCGCAGCCTGAGCCGCGGCATAAGCCGGGCAACCCTGTGCCAACAACGCTCCCAACAAGCCACCCAGGACGTCGCCGGTGCCGCCCGTGGCCAGGCCGGCATTGCCTGTGGGGTTGACTGTGACGTCGCCTGCCGGGTTTGCCATGACCGTGCCGCTGCCTTTTAACACCACCACGCAAGCATAACGTTTGGCCAGTTCACGGGCAGCCAGGACACGGTCCCGCTGCACCTCGGCGGCGGTTAATCCGAGTAGGCGGGCGCATTCAAGCGGGTGCGGGGTCAGGACGACTGCGGTGCTTTGACGCTGCAGCAGGCCGGCGAGATCGTCGTGCGCGGCAATCAGATTAAGCGCGTCGGCATCGAGCACTTTGGGCATTTCGACTTGCAAGATTTCTTTTAACAAATCTTTCGCGCGGCGGCTCTGCCCCATGCCGGGCCCGACCGTCAATGCACTCATGGCGGACCAATCGAGCGAGCCCAGGGTATGCACCATCAATTCAGGGTGCTGCGCATCGTAAGCCGGTCCGCTGTTACTCATCAGTACCAGATGAACTTTGCCTGCCCCCGCATAGAGCGCGGCACGGCCCGACAAGACCGGCGCCCCGACCATACCGTCGTCGCCGCCGATAACGGCCAGGCTGCCGAAACTGCCTTTATGCGTAGCAAACTTGCGGCGTGGCAACTGTGCGGCAAACAGGCCGGGAGCATTGAGGGTCTGATGCGTGTCGCCGGTGCCGGGCACGAGGCCGATTGGGTCTGTCGTTGCCGCCTCCAGTCCCAGCGGGGCGACCCAGACCGAACCGGAATAATCGCGGCCGGAACAGGTGTAAAGACCCGGCTTGGCCCCGATAAAACTCAAGGTATGGCTGGCCTGCACCTGATTCTCCGGGTCCAGCGCCAAGCCGGTGTCGCTGTTCAGTCCGCTGGGCACGTCCAGCGCCAGCACCTGGCCGCCCTGTTGCGTGTGCGCCGACAGATACCGGGCCAGCGTGGCGAACACGCCCTCGAGCGGGCGTGTCAGGCCGATGCCGAACAATCCGTCGACATACCAGACGGCATGCCGGCCGGGATGTTGCGCCGGCCATTCCGATTTAATCGGAACCCCGGCCCATTTGGCGCGCTGTAGCGCCCAGCGTGCGTCGTCGGTGGTGGGCTCGGCCGGTAGCAGCACTTCGACCGCAACGCCGCGCAAATGTAGTTCGGTGGCGCTGGCCAGTGCGTCGCCGCCGTTGTTGCCTGGGCCGGCGGCAAGCCAGACCCTGGGGCCCTGGTGCAGAAAGCCGGCCGGCAGCCGGTCGAGGATAAATTGGGCCGCCGCCTGACCGGCACGGCCCATCAACGTGTGCGGCGGAAGTTCGGCCATCGACACGGTCTCGATTGCCTTGATTTGGGCAACCGTATAGAGCGGCAAGGGTCTGGCGTCAGTCGAAAATGACAGGGCAGGCCCTGCATCCGTATCGGGGGTATCGAACATGTGCAAATCTCGAGTTGAGCGGGTACGGGGAAATCACCGCAGCGGGTCTGGTACGAGCCCGATGCTTGAGCGGGCGCGCTGCGGAGGCCGCGTTGTGACATAGTGCCACTGTATTGCCCGTGCGGCGCGGGTCACGTTTTTGCGTCGCTGGAGCTCAGGTTCCTGGAGCATAGTGCCGCGTGCGACGCCGCGACGTCAACCCTGGCATCGCGTCATGACGGCACGAAGCCATGCTCGCGCTAGACGAGGCATGGCTGGATCGTTGAGGAGAGGGGGGAACAGCGTGGCGAGCGCTTGCCGGCGGGGGCTTGAGCGGACCGTTTAGCTGGCCGTTCAGCGGGCCGTGTAGCGGCCCATGCCACGATTTGTCAGCGTTTGAAGCGGGCGGCCGACAGCGCGCCCAGCAGTTCGTCCGCTGCCGGCTCGCTGGTGCCCGACACCAATTCCGCGAGCAAGGCGGCCGCGCCCGTGGCCAAACCCCAGCCCGAAGGGCCGTGAGCGAGGTTGACGAAGAGCCGGGGGTGAGCGGTCCGGCTGACGACCGGTAAGCCGTCGGGCGACAATAATCTGACGCCGTCCCATTGCCGCGCGGACGAAAACTTGACTGCGCCGGGCGCCCAGTCGTGCGCGGCTTGAGCCAGCAGATCCAGCGCCTGGTTGCGCAACACCGTGTCGGGTGCGGCAAAAGCACGTTCACGGCTTTGGATCAGCGCCGCGCCCGTCAGCTTCATGCGATTATTCAAGCGCGAAATCGTGATGCGCTTGGCCGTGTCGACCAGCGTCAGGTGAGGCGCGAGTTCTTCATGCAGAATGGGTGCCATCAAGGCATGCATACGCACCGGATGCAAGGGCAGGCGCAAGCCGGCGTCAGCCAGTAATTCGAGGCTATGCGCGCCGGCGGCGACCACCACCGCATCGGCCGAAATGTCCTCGCCCGCCTGGCTCTGCGCGCCGCCGCGCCGCGCAAACGGGTCGACCCGGGCGGTCAGCTTGACCCGCACCCCGGACGCCTGCACCTGGATCGCGAGCACCGTCGATTCCAGCATAAACCGCACGTCGTTATCGTTCAGCAACTGCTTGAGCTGTTTGGCGAACAGGGGGCAATTGGCGCTGCGGTCGCCCGGCAACAAGACCCCGCCGGCCAGTGGCTGAGTAGCGGGAATCGACGGCTCCAGCGCCACGCATTCGGCCGCGCCGAGGATTCGGTGCGGAGCTTCAATCTCTTTGAGCAAAGCCAGCGCGCTCGCCGCCTGTTTCAGGTCCTGGCTGCTGCGGAACAAATGCAGCACGCCGCTGCGCTGCTCGATTTCAAGGTTGTGCCGGCTTTCTATGGCGGCCAGTTCCGTGCGCGACAAGTCGCTCAGCAAACGCAGCCGGCCGAATTGTGCGGCAAAACGTTCGGGTTTGCGTTCGGCGCGCCAGCGGCGCATCCAGCCGCGCACTTCCAGGTTCATGCCTGGACGGTAGATCAGGCCGCTGCTGCGCCCGAAACGCGTTTGCCAGCGCGAGCCCGGCATGGTCGGGCCGAACCACGTATCGAGTGCGCTGGGCAGCAGCAGGCCGCCCGCACCGAAACTCGCCTCCTGGGCGACCGTGGTGTGGCGCTCGATCACGCATACGCGATGACCGGCCTCGCGCAACGCGTAGGCAGTGGTAACGCCGGCGACGCCGCCGCCGATTACGATGACATCCATAGGGAATACCGGGCCAGCCTCGGCCGAACCAAAACGCCAAAGAAAGAAAAACAGGAAGCGCGCCGCCCGATCGCCGGATCTTGTACTGGGTTCATCGTGGCATTCGGTGCGACACACAAGAGCGCGCCATGATAGCAGGCTAAGGCCATGGGCCGGAAGGGCGGAGCGCAACATATCGCCTGCGGAGCATGACTTCGACCCGCGCCGCAAGCTGAAAATGTTGCGTGGCAGTGAAGCCGGATGACGGTTACAGCCCGAAAATGGGGGCGGTCAGGGTATAATCTGGGTCTCCCTTTTCTACGGGTCGCATGCTGTAATTTTATGTGACCCCACCCGACGCCTTAGCCAACATGGCCCATTTCTCCTGCTTCACCGGCGCACGCGCGCTTTCAGAGTTCCGCCAAACCCGCCTGCTGCAAGTTTTGCAAGCCATCGACCCGAATCTGGTCGAGGTGCACGGGCGTTATGTGCATTTTGTCAACAGCAGCACCGTGCTGACAGCGGAAGACTCCGCCCGGGTTGAGGCCTTGCTCGAATACGGCGACCCCGCCACCGTGCAGGACAGCCGTGGCAGCCAGCTAAGTTACCTGGTCATTCCGCGATTTGGCACGATCTCGCCGTGGGCGTCGAAAGCAACCGACATCGCGCATAACTGCGGCTTGCATCAATTGCGCCGCATTGAGCGCGGCGTCGAATACACGCTGACCTTGAAAAGCGGTTTGCTGGGCGGTAAAAAAACGCTGGCGGAAGCTGACGTGGCGCGGGTTCTGGCGGCCTTGCATGACCGGATGACGGAAACCGTGGTGGCCTCGGCCGAAGATGCCTATCGTTTGTTCGATGAGTTGCCCGGCAAACCATTGCAGACAGTCGACATCACCGGCATCGGGCGCTCCGCGCTGGTCGAGGCCAATGCCGTTTTAGGCCTGGCGCTGGCCGAAGACGAGGTGGATTACCTGGTCGACGCCTTCACCCAGTTGGGGCGCAATCCGACCGACGTCGAGTTGATGATGTTTGCCCAGGCCAATAGCGAACATTGCCGCCACAAGATTTTTAACGCCGACTGGACCATCGACGGCGAGCAGCAGGACATTTCGCTGTTCGGCATGATCAAGAATACGCATAAGTTGAACCCGCAAGGCACCATCGTTGCGTATTCGGATAACGCCGCCGTGATGGAAGGCGCCGTGGTCGAGCGCTGGCATCCGCGTGGCCCGCTGACGGGTTCGCAGCACTACGGCCGTAGCGTTGAACTGACCCACACCCTGATGAAGGTCGAAACGCATAACCACCCGACCGCGATTTCCCCCTTCCCGGGAGCCTCCACCGGTGCCGGCGGCGAGATCCGCGACGAAGGCGCTACCGGTCGCGGCGCGCGGCCGAAAGCCGGCTTGTCGGGTTTTTCGGTGTCCAACTTGCAGTTGCCCGGGGCCGTGCAAACCTGGGAAAATGCCCGCGACGCGGTACAGCCCACGAGCGAACGCGATCCGGCGCAGCAAGTCGGCGCTTACGGCCGTCCCGACCGGATTGCTTCGCCGTTGCAAATCATGATCGACGGCCCCATCGGGGGCGCGGCGTTCAACAACGAATTCGGCCGCCCCAACCTGGGCGGTTATTTCCGCGTCTATGAACAAAATGTGGCCGGCCGCGTCCGCGGTTATCACAAGCCCATCATGATCGCCGGCGGCATCGGCAGCATTTCCGACCGCCACACCCACAAGCTGGACTTGCCGCCCGGCACCTTGCTGGTGCAGATCGGCGGACCGGGCATGCGCATCGGCATGGGCGGCGGCGCCGCCAGCTCGATGGCAACCGGCACCAATACCGCCGAGCTCGATTTCGACTCGGTCCAGCGCGGCAATCCGGAAATCCAGCGGCGCGCACAAGAAGTGATCAATGCCTGCTGGCAACAAGGCGAAGCCAATCCGGTCCTGAGCGTGCACGATGTCGGCGCCGGTGGTTTATCCAATGCCTTCCCCGAACTGGTGGACGGTGCCGGGCGCGGCGCGCGTTTTGAATTGCGTAAAGTCGATCTCGAAGAAACCGGCTTAAGCCCGCGCGAGATCTGGAGCAATGAAGCACAGGAGCGTTACGTCCTGGCGATTGCCCCCGAGAGCCTGCCCGCATTCGAAGCCATTTGCCGGCGCGAGCGTTGCCCGCTGGCGGTGGTCGGTGTCGCCACCGAAGCACGTCAGTTGCAATTGGTCGATAGCGAAACCGATGCAGCCCAGACTCAACCGGTCGACATGCCGATGGAAGTCCTGCTCGGCAAAACCCCCAAGCTGCATCGCGATGTCACGCGTCAGTCGACCCCGCTGATTCCCGTCGACGTAACCGGGCTGGTGCTGGCCGAGGTGGCGCTGGATGTATTGAAGCACCCCAGCGTGGGCAGCAAATCTTTCTTGATTACGATTGGCGACCGCAGTGTCGGCGGGATGTCGGTGCGCGACCAAATGGTCGGGCCGTGGCAGGTGCCGGTGGCCGACTGTGCAATTACCGCGATGGATTACACCGGCAATCGCGGTGAAGCCATGACCATGGCCGAGCGCGCGCCGCTCGCCGTGATCAACGCACCCGCCTCGGGCCGCATGGCGGTCGGCGAAGCAATCACCAATATCGCGGCGGCACCGATCCCGTCGCTCGATAAAATCAAGCTGTCGGCCAACTGGATGGCGGCGTGCGGCAGTCCCGGCGAAGATGCGGCACTGTTCGATACGGTGCGCACGGTCGGCATGGAATTGTGCCCGGCGCTGGGTATCGGCATTCCGGTCGGCAAAGATTCGCTCTCGATGCGTACCCAATGGCGTGATGCAGGCGTGGCGAAGGAAGTGAGCGCGCCGGTATCCCTGGTGATTTCGGCCTTTGCCGCGGTGGAGGATGTGCGTAAGCACCTCACGCCGCAATTGCGCAGTGCGGCGGAAGTCGGCGACACCACGCTGATCGCCATCGACCTGGGTCGAGGCCGTAACCGCCTGGGCGGCAGTATTCTGGCGCAAGTGACACAGCAAGTCGGCGATGTCGCACCGGATCTCGACGATGCGGAAGACCTGAAACGTTTCTTCAATGCGATCCAATCGCTGAATGCGCAAGGCAAGTTGCTGGCCTATCACGATCGCTCCGATGGCGGCCTGTTTGCCACCGTGTGCGAAATGGCCTTCGCCGGACATACCGGCGTCTCGCTCAACGTCGATATGCTGACGCTGGAGTCGGGTCATGCCGCCGATTACGGCGACGCCAAGGATTGGGCCAAACAAACCAGCGGCCGGCGCGAAGATGCGACGCTGCGCGCCTTGTTCAACGAAGAGTTGGGCGCGGTGATCCAGGTTGCGGCAAGCGAGCGCGATACCGTGCTGCAAAGCTTGCGCGAGTTCGGCTTGTCCGCTTGCAGCCACGTGATCGGCAAACCCAACGAACGCGACGAGATCGAAATCTATCGCGATGCCAAGAAGATCTACGGCGTGCCCCGAGCCGAACTGCACCGCGCCTGGAGCGACGTCAGTTGGCGTATCGCCCGCATGCGCGATAACCCGGCCTGTGCCGACGCCGAATACGCGGCATTGAACGATGCTTCGGACCCGGGGCTCAGTCCGCATCTGACTTTCGACCTGCGCCAGGATCTTGCCGCGCCGATGATTGCCACCGGCGCACGGCCTCGCGTGGCGATCTTGCGCGAGCAGGGTGTCAATTCACATCTTGAAATGGCGTATGCCTTCGATCGCGCAGGTTTCGATGCGCACGATGTGCATATGAGCGATTTGCTCAACGGCCGTGCCACGCTGGCCGATTTTGCCGGCGCTGTGGCGTGCGGCGGATTCTCGTATGGCGACGTATTCGGCGCGGGCGAGGGCTGGGCCAGAACCATCCAGTTCAACCCGGTTTTGGCCGACATGTTCAATGCCTTCTTCCAACGCGGCGACACCTTTGCCCTGGGCGTGTGCAACGGTTGCCAGATGATGAGCAGCCTGGCCTCGATGATTCCCGGCGCGCAACACTGGCCGCGTTTCACCCGCAACAAGTCCGAGCAATTCGAAGCACGTTTGTCGCTGGTCGAAGTTCAGGCGTCGCCGTCCTTGTTCTTCAAGGATATGGCGGGTTCGCGCATTCCCGTGGTGGTGTCGCATGGCGAAGGTTATGCCGACTTCTCGCAACAGGGCGACGCCAGCCAGGTCAGCGCGGCATTACGTTTTGTGGATAACCGCGGCGCGGTCACGGAGCGTTATCCGTTCAATCCGAACGGTTCGCCCGACGGCTTGACCTCGGTGACCACCGAGGACGGCCGCTTCACCGTGCTGATGCCTCATCCGGAGCGGGTGTTCCGCTCGACCCTGATGAGCTGGCATCCGCAGGACTGGGAAGCCGGTCAGGGCGACAGCCCGTGGATGCGCATGTTCCGCAACGCACGGGTGGCTATGGCTTAAGCAGGTATTGGCCTAGGCACTTGGCTTTTCAGGTGTTGCCGCAAAAGGAGAACGGGTGAAAGGGAAACGGGCGAAATGTCTTAACGGACACTTCGCCTTTTTTATTGGTGCTCGGGGCCGCATCGGTCCGGGCTTTATGGCTTACTTATCCGGCGCATCCAGACCGTCCTGGACTGGCCCCAGCGCTTCCCACACCGCGGGAAAACCGGCGTAGGCAGAGATATGAATCAGGATTGCCATAATTTCTTCACGGCTACTGCCCGTGTGCAGCAGGTGTTTGGTATAGCCGGTAATATTGCCGCGGTTGCCATTTGCCACGCACAAGGTAAAAGCAATGATGAACTTGGTGCGCATATCGAGTTCAGGCCTGGCGTAAATATCGCCCAAGGCATATTCGATGGTGTGATCAATGATCTCGGGAAATTTAGGCTGCAGCTCATTCAGGCGCGGCGCTAAAAAAGGCGCCATTTCTTTCGTTATTTCGATACCTCGAAGATATTTTTCTGCACTGGTCATGGAATTTTTCCTTAAAAAGCATTTAAAGTAATTTCTGCCGATAACACCGGAAAAAATCATTTCAACTCGAATGAAGTTAGGGGCAATCAAGAATATTTGATTTATTGATTTGCAATCCTAAGTAGTGGAAAAATAAGACGACATTCCCTATTCCAATCTAGTGGAAAATCAGGCGGCTTTACGGATGCGGGGGGGCGGATCTCGGCGAAAAGCCGTTCAGGAAGGGGAGTCAATACCTATTTCGAGTCAGCATGTAAAATGCTGCGCCCATGGAACTTTTTTAAAGCCAGATTATTTTGACGTAGGTGCAATAAATTATTGCGATATGTGAAATTAATTAATGATCGATTGAATCAGCATAAAAAAATGCCCGGAACGAACCGGGCATTTTCAAAAGCTGTAACGATATTACTGAATCTTCGCCTTGGCGCGCAAAGCACCTTCCCAGGTTTGCAACTGTTCCTGTTGCATTTGCTTGAGCAATTGATCTTTTACGTCAGCAAAAGCCGGCGGTTGGATCGGACGGGTGTCGTCCAGACGAATGATGTGCCAGCCGAATTTGGTCTGCACCGGGGTATCGGTGATCTGGCCTTTTTTCAGCTTGAGAGCGGCGGCCGAGAATTCCGGCACATAAGCCTTCGGGTCCGACCAGTTCAAATCGCCGCCATGCGCAGCCGAGCCCGGGTCTTTAGAGTATTGCTTGGCCAAGGCGTCGAAATCGCCGCCGGCCTTGAGCTTGGCGGTAATGTCTTTGGCTTGCTGTTCGTTGTCGACCAGGATGTGATGCAGGTGGTATTCCTGTCCGCCCATCTGTTTGGACAGCTGGTCATAACGTGCTTTGACGTCCGCGTCGCTGATCGGGTGTTTGCTGACGTAGTCTTGCAGCAGAGCGCGCAAAACCACGCTTTGTTGCGTCACGGCCAATTGTGCTTTCACGTCCGGACGGTTGGCAATGCCTTCCTTGGCCGCTTCTTGATACAGCACTTCGCGGTTGATCAGTTCGTCGCGCACCATGCTCTGCAATTGCGGGCTGTCTTGCTGACCTTGTTTGATCAGTTCGGCAACCAGCGCATCGGCGCGAGCCGTGGGAACGGGGGTGCCGTTAACCACCGCGATATTTTGTGCAAACGCCGGTGCAGCCACGAATGCAGCAAGCAATACCAGAAGGCGGGCATTGTTGAGAGTCTGCTTGAATGTCTTGTTTGAGGTCATGAAGGACGTCCTAACGTGCTCGATTATTTCAAAGATTTCAAAGATTCAAATTCTTCAGGAGTGTACGCCGAGATCGCGAGGGCATGAATCCCTCGCTGCATCGCATCCGCGAGCGCATCATATACCATGCGGTGCCGTGTGACGCGAGTTGCGCCAACGAAATGCGCGGAAACTACCTGGACACTGTAGTGACCGCCTTCGGCTGCGCCAGCGTGGCCGGCATGTTTAGCACTGTCATCGATGATTTGCAGATGCTGCGGGGAGAGCGCCGCGTTCAGGCGCGCTTCTATCAGCGGAATCCGCGCCGACGCAGGGGCGTCACACATGGATGGGGTAGGTTGGTCGGTCATGGTCAGTCTTCTTTAAGGTATTTGGCCAGCCACAGGCTCTGTCCGACGACGAATAACAGGGTCAATCCGGTGCAGCCAAACAACTTGAAGTTGACCCAGACGCTGTCCGAGACATGCAGGACAAACACCACAAACAGGTTAAGCACACCGAGCAAAGCAAAAAAAACCGCCCAAGCGAAATTCACTTGACCCCAGACCCGGTGCGGCAATTCGAGCTGCTTGCCCATCATGACTTCCATCATGTTTTTGCCGAAACCCAAATGCGAAACCAATAGGCCCACGGTAAAGGCCCAATATAGCGCGGTGGGCTTGACCTTGATAAATGTGTCATCGTGCAGGATCAGCGTGGCGCCGCCAAAAACCACCACGATGCCCAGGCTCACCCACAGCATCGCGTCGACTTTGCGATGTTTGTAGGCCGACCAGGCAATCTGCAGCATGGTCGCGGCAATCGCGACGCCTGTCGCGAAATAAATGCCGCGTAGCTTGAAGGCTACAAAGAAGAGAATAATCGGGAAAAGGTCAAACAGGAATTTCATGCCGGTTCCGTCAAGGCCGAGACCGGCCGCGCCACGCTGGTGCGGCCCGGGTCATGCGGCGGGGGTCTATCTCGAATAGTCGATGATACAGGTGTCTAGTGCCCTGTTCCGCAAATTCGTTCGATATGAAATCGCCCATTTATCAAATAATTTACGCAACAGGACGCTACCGCTTATTCGTCTGCTTTGGGCTCGAATTGTAACGCAGCGGAGTTGATGCAGTAACGTTGCCCGGTCGGGCCTGGGCCGTCGTCGAACACATGGCCCAAATGGGCATCGCATACTTTGCACCGTACCTCGATGCGCAGCATGCCATGCGCGCGGTCGGTTTTTTCGTGGATCACTTCGCCGTTGATCGGCTTGAAATAGCTGGGCCAGCCACAACCGGCGTCGAATTTGGTGTCCGATTCAAACAAGGGCGTGCCGCAGCAGACGCAGTCATACACGCCACGGTCCCAATGGTCCCAATAACGCCCCGTAAACGGACGTTCGGTCGCCGCATGGCGGGTTACTTCATATTCGATACCGGATAACTTTTCGCGCCATTCGGCGTCGGATTTGACGGTTTTGCCCGGGTCGTTCTCACTCATATAGCCTCCTTGCAGGCGTTCCGCACTGGATTTTGCGGGTAACGGGTCGCGGGTCGTCCAAACAGGTAGTGCGACGGCAACCCGCGATATAGATTAGTCGCAGCAGCGTGGTTTTCCTGACAGCGGCATGTCGATTTGAAACCCAATTTGAACTATTGGACTCGGGCGCCGCGGCCAGGTTGCATGATGCTGCGTGATAGTTATAACGAGTTATAACGCAGTCACAAGACAATCACGACGAGCATGATACTTCCAATGCCTGTGCCCAGTCCGGCGGCAACCCGCCATAGGCGGCCTCGGCATCGGTTTGTTCGGCGAAGGGATGGCGCAACACCTGCAGCAACCGCTCAACTTCGGAAAAATCCTTGTTTTGCGCCTGCCTGATGGCCTGTTCGGCCAGATGATTACGCAAGATATATTTGGGATTGACCTGATTCATCGCCGCGGCACGTTGCACGTCGTCCATCCCTTCGCTTTGCAAACGTGCGCGGTAATCGGCGGCCCAGGCATCAAACCCCGGCCGATCCAGAAACAAATCGCGTACCGGTCCGTTATCGAGCGCCGGGTCGCCGCCGGCATCACGCGATAGCTTGGACAGACGGCGAAAGGTCAGGGTGAAATCGGCATGACAGGCCTGCATCAGGCCAAACAAGCGTTGCATCAATGCATCGTCCCCGTCTTGCTGCGTGCCAAGGCCGAATTTGGCCCGTAAACGGCTTTGATACTGGCTGGTGTATCGCTCTTTGAACGGTTCCAGCGCATTTTGTGCCGCGGCAATCGCCGCTTCCGAGGCCTGGCTGTCTTCCGCGTCGCGTAACGCGCCCTGTTTGCCGCCGATCAAGGGCAGCAAACCCTGGGCCAGACAGAACAGATTCCAGTAGGCGCTCTGGGGCTGTTGGTCATAGGCATAACGGCCGCTGCTGTCGGAATGGTTGCAGATATGAGCGGCGTCGAAACCGTCAAGAAAACCATAGGGCCCATAGTCGATGGTCAATCCGGCAATCGACATATTGTCGGTATTCATCACGCCATGGCAAAACCCCACTGCCTGCCAATGCGCCACCAGGTCGGCGGTGCGCAGGGTGACGGCTTCGAGCAAGGCCAGATAGGGGTCGGACGCGTTGCGGCAAGCAGGGTAAAGACGCTCGATCACGTGATCGGCGAGTTGTTGCAGCAAATCGGGCCGCTTGCGCGCATAAAAATGCTCAAAATGACCAAAACGCACAAAACTAGTGGCAATCCGCGTGACGACCGCGGCGCTTTCCACGGTTTCGCGGCGTATCGGCAGAGCGGAGCCGATCACGCATAAAGCCCGGGTGGTCGGCACACCGAGCGCGTGCAGCGCCTCGGAGGCGAGGAATTCGCGGATGGACGAACGCAATACGGCGCGGCCGTCCCCCATGCGGGAATAGGGCGTGAGGCCTGCACCTTTGAGTTGAACCTCGAAACGCGTACCCAGATGCTCGATTTCACCCAGCGTCAAGGCCCGCCCGTCGCCCAATTGCCCGGCCCACACGCCGAATTGATGACCTGAGTAGACTGTAGCGATGGGCAATGCCTCGGTGGCCAAGTCGCGGCTCAGATTACCGGCGAAATATTCGATCAGCGCGGGGTCATCGGCGGCGTCGGCCGGCCAGCCCAATAATCGAGCGGTTTCGGCGGAAAACCCCACCAAATAGGGGGCGGGAATCGGGGTGGCGGGCAAGCGGCTGAAAAATGCATCGCCCAAGGAGGCATAGCTCCGGGGTAGATCTTGCACGATGCGCGCGGTCAGCGCTGCGCCATCGGCTTGCTTTACGGTCAACGACATGGGGACGCCTGGGGCCTGATAAGCCTCTATTGTAGACGCCGGGCGAAAGCACTGCTCGCCGGCGCATGAGCACCGCGCGGAGCACTGCCAGGTGTAGGGCGCTGCGACGACATACTCGCACGCAACGCACAAGCAAAGCCAGGATTAGTGCAGCGCACCAATGAAAGCGGTTGACGCATCCATGTCTGCCCCCAAGAATCCTAAAAAAGTACGAGTGTTCGAAAACAATCAAACCTCAGGAGACAGCAAATTATGGTAACGCCACAGCAGGAACCGCCGGGCCGGCAGGTGAGCGGCCATGAACCGCGCGGATCGAGCGCCGCGCCCCTGATGGGCCAGATGATGCAGATGCCGCTCTTGATCTCGTCCTTGCTCCATCACGCGGCCCGCCATTTTGGCGATACGGAAATTGTGACGCGGCGCATCGAAGGCGATCTGCACCGCTATACCTATGCCGACTGCGAGGTGCGAGCCAAACAACTGGCTCAGGCACTGCTTGCGACCGGGGTCAAACGCGGCGACCGGATCGGCACCTTGGCATGGAATACCTATCGTCACCTGGAAGTCTATTACGGCACCTCGGGCATGGGCGCGGTGTGCCATACGATCAACCCCAGGCTGTTTGCCGAGCAACTGGTCTTTATCATCAATCACGCCGAAGACCGCTTTGTCTTGTTCGATATCACTTTTGCGGCACTGGTCGACCAACTTGCCGCCCAGTGTCCGCAAGTGCGCGGCTGGATTGCCCTGACCGATCGAGCTCATCTGCCGGCCATGCAAACGCCGATCATTTGCTACGAGGAATGGTTGGCAGCGCAGAGCGGCGAATTCGACTGGCCGCAATTCGATGAACTCAGTGCTTCCAGCCTGTGTTACACCTCCGGCACCACAGGCCACCCCAAGGGCGCGCTGTACAGCCATCGCTCCACCGTATTGCATGCCTATGGCGCGGCGCTGCCGGATGCCATGGCATGCTCGGCGCGCGACGCGATCATGCCGGTGGTACCGATGTTCCACGTCAACGCCTGGGGCATTCCTTATACGGCGCCGCTGGTGGGCGCCAAGTTGGTCTTGCCCGGCAAAGACCTCGACGGCGCTTCGCTGTATGCCTTGATGGAATCGGAGCAGGTGAGTTTTTCCGCGGGCGTGCCGACCGTCTGGCTGGGCTTGCTTAACTATCTGAGCCAAAATAATTTACAGTTTTCCTCATTCAAACGCACGGTGATCGGCGGCTCGGCGTGTCCGCCCGCGATGCTGCGCAGCTTTGAAGATCAATTCGGGGTCCATGTGATTCATGCGTGGGGCATGACCGAACTCTCGCCGCTCGGCACCTTGGCCAACCTTAAAGCGAAACATGCGGTGCTGCCGCCCGAAGCACAGCGGCATATTCTCGAAAAACAAGGTCATGTGATTTTTGGTGTCGATCTGCGTATTGTCGGCATCGACGGGCTTGAGTTGCCGTGGGATGGCGTGTCCTTCGGCGATTTGCAAGTGCGCGGTCCATGGGTGGTCGAACGTTATTTCGGCCAGCTTGAGTCGCCCTTGATCGACGGCTGGTTTCCCACCGGCGATGTGGCGACCATCGATGCCGACGGTTATATGCAAATCACCGACCGCAGCAAGGACGTCATCAAATCGGGCGGCGAATGGATCAGCTCGATCGAAATCGAGAATGTGGCCATGGCGCATCCCGAAGTGGCCGAAGCGGCCTGTATTTCGTGTGCTCATCCCAAATGGGACGAACGGCCGTTGCTGGTGGTGGTACGCAAACCGGGAACCGAGGTCGACCGGGAAAGCTTGTTGCAGTTTTATGAGGGGCGAGTTGCCAAATGGTGGATCCCCGACGACATCGCTTTTGTCGATGCCATCCCGCATACGGCAACCGGTAAAATCCAGAAACTGAAACTGCGTGAGTTATTCAAAAACCACGTCCTGCCGTCGGTCAGTCAAATGCAGGCTGAGTCCACTTGAGGATGACGTGATGGCGCGGCGGCATGGATGCCGGCCTGACGTGGTATTGATATGCAACAACGGGGGCTGAATAGTTGCACTGCAAGCCGCACTGCAAGTCGTACTGCGGGTTGCGCTGCGGCTTGACCGGCCGTAAGCGTCACCCGTCTTAACAGGAAAGATGAATGTCCGTTGACTACACGACACACCATAACATTGCCTTGCTCACGCTGAACAACCCGCCCGTCAACGGTTTGGGACACGCCAGCCGGGCCGGCGTGGTCGCCGGTATCGAACGCGCCCTGGCCGATCCGGCGATTGAGGCGATGGTGATTACTGGCGCCGGAAGGGCATTTTCCGGCGGCGCCGACATTACCGAATTCAACACCCCAAAAGCGACCGCGGCGCCCATGCTCGGTGCGGTGATTGCCGCGCTTGAGGCGAGCGCTAAACCGATCGTTGCCGCACTGCACAGCGTGGCGATGGGCGGCGGGCTCGAACTTGCGCTCGGCGCCCATTACCGGGTCGCCTCGGCCCAGACCCAAATTGCCTTGCCTGAAGTCAAACTGGGCCTGTTGCCCGGTGCGGGCGGCACGCAGCGTCTGCCACGCGCGACCGGTGTTGAAATTGCCCTGCGTTTGATCAGCACAGGGGCGGTCGAGTCGGCCCAGGCGCTGGCGCATACGGGCCTGTTCGACCAGGTGATCGAGAGCGCCGTGGCTGAGGACGTGGTGGTGGCGGCGTTGGCATTTGCGGTTGAGGTCGCCAAACGTCCCGGCCCGCACCCCAAACTGCGCGACCGGGCCATCGATAGCCGCGACCCGGCTGTGGCCGCGGCCTTATATCAGTCAGCTCGCGAGCTTGCGGCGCGCCGTGCTCGCGGCCAGCCGGCCCCGCTTAAATGCATCGCGGCAATCGAGCGAGGCGTGAGTGCCGGTTTTGATGCCGGTCTGGCTTTCGAGCGCGAATGTTTTATGGAACTGGTGGCCTCGCCCGAGAGCCGCGCCTTGCGTCATGCTTTTTTTGCCGAACGCGCCGCCGCCAAAATTCCCGGTGTGGGCAGCGCTACCGCGGTTCGTCCCATCGGCGTGGTCGGCGTGGTCGGCGCGGGCACCATGGGCCGGGGGATTGCGATGAGCTTCGCCCAAGCGGGCTTGCCGGTGCTTTTGCTGGAACTGCGCGACGAGGTTTTGCAAAATGGACTGAGTCTTATCCGCAGTCACTACCAAACCCAGGTTGCATCGGGCAAACTCTCGGCCGCCGCGGCGGCACGCTGCATTGAGTTGATACGGCCCAGTCTGGCCTATGAGGATTTGGCCCAGGCCGATTTGATCGTCGAAGCGGTATTTGAGGAATGGGCGGTCAAACAGCAGGTGTTCCAAGGTCTCGACGCGGTGGCCAAGGCGGGCGCGATTCTCGCGTCGAATACCTCGACCCTGGATCTCAACCGCATCGCCGCTTTTACGAGCCGGCCGGCCGACGTGGTCGGTTTGCATTTTTTCAGTCCGGCGCAGGTGATGAAATTGCTGGAAGTGGTACGCGGCGCGCACACGTCGCCCGAGGTGCTGGCCACGGTGATGAAGCTGGCCAAAAAAATCGGCAAGACGGCGGTGGTTTCAGGCGTGTGCGACGGGTTTATCGGCAACCGCATGATCGAGCAATATCTGCGTCAGGCCTTATTTATGCTGGAGGAAGGCGCGCTACCGCAGCAAATCGACCGCGCCGTCGAACAGTTCGGCTTTGCCATGGGGCCGTTTCGCATGAGCGACCTGGCCGGCAACGATATCGGCTGGGCCATTCGCCGGCGGCGTGCGCTTGAGCGCCCCGACTTTGTGTACCCGAAAATCGCGGACAAACTCTGCGAACTGGGGCGGTTTGGTCAAAAAACCGGTGCCGGCTGGTATGACTATCCTGCCGGAACCCGGCAAGCGGTTCCGGCGGCCGCGGTTGAAGCGCTGATTATGCAGACCGCCGCGGCCGACGGCGTCGCCCGGCGTGAACTGAGCGACAGCGAGATCGTCGAACGTCTGGTGTTCGCGCTGGTGAACGAAGGTGCCGAAATCCTTGAGGAAGGCATTGCCGCGCGCGCTTCCGATATCGACATGGTTTATCTGACCGGATACGGCTTTCCGCTGAGCCGGGGCGGCCCCATGTTTTATGCCGACAGCCTGGGGTTGCGCCATGTTTGTCAGTCAATCCAGCATTTTCAGGCGCAACCCAACGGCGCCGTATGGCGGATTTCACCTCGGCTGGCCCGGTTGGCGCAAGAGGCGCGTGGTTTTAATGAATCACGCGATTAGACCTGCCGTTGCGGCACATAAGCCGAAAGACCCGCTCATCGTAACCGGCTAAAGCAGGGGATCCCGGCGCGCAAGGCTATACTTGCGGATCGGTTTTAGGGTGCGTCACGTCATGCTCCCGCATCGGCTCGCGTCGCTTATTTTCATTTTTGGAGAGATCAACATGATCAAACATATCGTTTCCTGGACCCTGAAAGACCATGCCGAAGGCGCCGACAAAGCCGCCAATATCAAGATCATGCTGGCGAAACTGGAAAGCTGCCGCGGCATTGTGCCGGGCATACATGTGTTCGAATTGAGCACGGGCGCGGCAGATCTCGATTTTAATGCCGATATTGCGCTGTACTCGGAATTCGAAAGCCGTGAAGCGCTGGCAGCCTATCAAGTGCACCCCAGCCATAAGGCGATTTTGCCGTTTATCGGTGCAGTGCGCGAAACCCGCCATTGTCTCGATTACGAGGTTTAAACGGTGTTGCAGTGTCATTTTTCTCTCAAGCACGACCTCGGTCCGCAGGCGGAGCAGGCATGAGCACCGCCATTGAATTTCCCGTGTCGAGCCCCTTTGTCGAGTTCCTCGGCATCAAGCTGGTACAGGCTGCCGAGGGCCGTAGCGAGGTCATGTTGGCGCTGGACCCGCATCATCTCAACACCTGGGATGTGGTGCACGGCGGGGTCACCATGACCCTGCTCGATATCGCGCTGGCGTCTGCCGCGCGCAGCCTGGTGGGGGCGGAAACAGGGCTGGTGACGATTGAAATGAAAACCAATTTCATGCAACCGGGTACCGGGCCGTTGCGCGCGCTGGGCCGGGTGTTACACAAAACCACCACCATGGCGTATTGCGAAGGCGAAGTGCTGGACCAGCAAGATCGCTTGATTGCCAAGGCGCTCGGCACGTTTAAATATATGCGCGCGCTGGCCGTCGATCGCCGTGTGGTGCGCCAGCGTAGCCGCACCTCTTCATAGCGAGAACATCATGCAACATTTTGAGCATCAAGTTGCGGTGATTACCGGGGCGGCCGGCGGCTTGGGCCTGGCACTGGCACACCATGCGGCCAGCCTGGGCATGAAATTGGTCCTGGCCGACGTCGACGCAAACGCGCTCGAGGTCGCGCTCCAGGAGCTCAGTGCGGATGGCACCGAGGTCATCGGCGTAGTCACCGACGTTGCGGATCCGGCCCAGTTGGACCGGCTGGCGGCCGCGGCGCTGCAAGCCTATGGCCGTGTGCACCTGCTGTTCAATAACGCGGGCGTCGGGGCTGGAGGCTTGATCTGGGAGAACACCGCCAACGATGTCGAATGGGTCTTCGGGGTGAATGTGGCAGGCGTCCTGAATGGGCTGCGAGCTTTTGTGCCGCTGATGCTCGCCCAAGGCGAGCCGGCCCATATCGTCAACACGGCGTCGGTGGCCGGGATGCTGGCCGCGCCGATGTTGGGTTTATATAACGCCAGCAAACATGCGGTGGTGGGTTTAAGCGAAACGCTGTACAACGACCTGAAACTGACCGGCGGCCCGGTGAACTGCTCGGTTTTGTGTCCGGCCTATTTCAATACCGGCATTGCCGCATCGGAACGCACACGCCCCGATGCATTGCACAATACCGAGCCCCCGACTGCATCGCAACGCACCCTGCAAGTGCAGTTGGAGAAGGCCGTCAAGTCGGGCAACCTGAGTGCCGCGGAGATCGCGGCGCTGACTTTCGACGCGGTGCGCGCAGGGCATTTTTATATCCTGACGCATCCGGCTATTCTGCCGGCGATTACTTTACGCGCCGAAGATATCGCGTTGCAGCGCAATCCCAGCGACCCGTATCAGCATCGGCCGCAGTTGAAACCGAGCTGAAACTTTGACTCCGCCATGCCGTTGAATCCCAAAGTCGCACAATTGCTCGAGATGATCGCGCGTGCTCGGCGCCCGTCGATGCACCAGATGACCCCGCAGCAAGCTCGTCTAAGTTACGAGAAAAGCGCGCAAATCCTCGACCTGGACCCGCAGCCCTTGGCCCACGTCGAAGATCTGACGCTTCCTACGCGCGACGGAACCACCATTCGCGCACGCAGCTACCAGCCTTTTGCCCCCAACTGGTTCGCCCCGGCGCCGGTTTTGCTTTATTTTCATGGCGGTGGATTTACCGTGGGCAGTATCGATACGCACGATGCTGTATGCCGCATGCTGGCCGCGCGCAGCGACTGCTGCGTGATCTCGGTCGATTACCGGCTGGCGCCCGAGCATCGTTTTCCGACCGCGGTCAACGATGCCTTTGACGCTTTGTGCTGGCTGCATCAACATGCGTCGACCTTGGGTCTGGATCCGCATCGGATGGCACTGGGCGGGGATAGCGCGGGGGGAACTCTTGCCGCGGTCTGTGCCGTGCTGGCACGCGATGCGCGGATTCCGCTTTGCTTGCAGTTGTTGCTCTATCCAGGAACCTCGGCACATCAGGACAGCGCGTCCCATGCACGTTATGCCGATGGATATTTATTGTCGGCGCAGACCATCCAGTGGTTTTTTGAGCTTTACATCCGTGATGCGTCCGACCGTGAGGATTGGCGTTTTGCGCCGCTCGACGGTCGGCGCGATGCGCCCGACCTGAGCGGTCTGGCGCCAGCCTGGATTGCCGCGCCGGAATACGATCCGTTGTTTGACGAATGTGTGGCTTATGCCGAAAAACTACGCCGCGCCGGCAATCAAGTCGAACTGGTCGAGTATGCCGGCATGATCCACGATTTTTTCAAAATGGTGCGTTACGTGCCCGAGGTAGCCCAAGCTCACCGGGATGCGGTAACCGCGCTGCGGCGTGCGTTTGGGCTGGATTAAAACACCCGCTTATCTCCGTTGCATCATCTCGGTCAGCGGGGTATCGGCGGTTCCAACTGAAAGCCGTAACGGCCAAGCACCATGCCGGAAGTCGAGCGGGTTCCATCCGCGGCGCTATCGCCGCGTTCGACCAGATCGATATGGCCGGAAGCGCTGCAGTGCAGGGCGGTGGTGCAGCGCGTGCCATAACCGGGCGAAACAATATAGGCGGCCGATAAAGCGCGCTCGCGCTCCAGGGTCAAACCGGTATCGGGCAGCATGTTGTCCGGTGCCACGCCTGTGTCCTGCATCAGGGTGAGCAGCGCGTCGAGTTGCTCCGCGCCCGCCGGCGGCAGTTCAAGCAGCGTTTGCAGTTCGGCTTTCTTGGCCTGCACCTTGGGCCAGGCGGTGTCCAGCAGCGCGTTGGATAGCCCATAACATCCGGGCGGCAAGAGTCTGGGCGGCTGCCCGGAGCGATTGCTGAAATAGGCGAGTTCACCTTCAAGCAGATTACCCGCGAGCAGATTAAAGCCGCGCATCGCATTTGAACTTGCCGCGGAGGCCGGGAATGTCGGGAATGTCGGATTAATACCGGGTGCCCGTGCCAATTGCTCCAGATAAGCCAGCGGCGCCCGCTGCGGGCCACTGAGGAAATCGGCGACCAGTCTGCCCCGGCTAGGGCCATCAAGCTGTTTTTCCGCCGCGGCACGATAGTTTGTCAACGCCGCAAAGCGGCCGTCACGATGCAGCCCCAGCCACGTGCCGCCACTTTGCAGGTCGCGCCCGGCCAGCACTTGCGGCGCGTCATGCCACCAGTCCATCGGCGTGGCGCGACGGCTGAAAAATTCATCGCGGTTGGCAGCCAGCGTAAAACGCGCAGCGCGAGCGCCTGGCGTGGGCAAACGCCAATCGAAAACAATCAGGCACATGCTCGGCTCACGCGTCGGCTCATGGATAAACTCGGAAACAAGCTCGGTGACAAGCTCACGCGTCTTTGTCGGGCAAAGCGTAGGGCAGCGCGCTGAAGGTCAACTGCGGCCCGTCAGCCGCGACCAGATGCACGCTGCCATGGCTTAACGCATCGAGTTTGAGTTCGATCAGGAAATCGCTGCCGCCGCCCGGCGCTGCCGCCGTATTGATCACCAGACCGCAGGGTTGGCCCGGGTCCGCCGAATGAAACACTTCGCTGCCCGCGGCAGATGCCAGGTCGCCGACGGTGGCGGCGTGCGCAATCATGGCCCGGCGCTTGACCGTGCCCAGGTATTGGCTGCGCGCAACGATTTCTTGACCGGGATAGCAGCCTTTTTTGAAATTCACCCCGCCGATCGCCTCGAAATTGATCATTTGCGGCACAAATTTTTCCTGGGTTGCGGCACTGATACGCGGTTCGCCGGCTTGAATCGCCAGCCAGTCCCACACTTCGGCGGAGGTTTCGCTCAGGGCGCTGTGCAAGTTTGCGACATGCTGTTCAAACACCGTCAGCGGAGCAGCCCAAAGGTAACGAGCGACACCTGCCGCGTCGGGCAAACGCATAAGAGCGCCAAACTGCGCCTCGGGGCCGCCGTGAATCACCTTGTATGGCTGATCCGGCAAGGCATCGAAGAGCGGCAGCAAAGCCGCCGCCACATTCCCGCACAAACCGACCAGGCGGGTTTGCGCCGAAACATCGTTGAGCTTGGCTTTGGCGCGCAAGACAAACATCGACAGCCGTTTTTGTATCGGCGCAAGAATATCGGCCGAAATCATCAAGCGGATGGTTTTCGGGTCGCGCCATACCAGGAAACTGGCGAGCAGGCGGCCTTTGGGTGTGCAAAAACCGGCCAAGCGGGCTTCGCTGAGGGTCAAGCTCTGAATGTCATTGGTCAGCAAGTTATGCAAAAAACTCGCGGCATCGACGCCATCGACTTCGACCAGGCCGCACTGGGTCAGCACCATATAAGCGCCATGTTGCAACGCCGGGCCGGCAAGGGCGGGAACGCCCGCCAGGTTCGCCGCGCTTGGAGCCGGCTGAGTGGGTGAGGCAGGCAGCGAATTCATAAACGTTCCAGGCCGTAAGAGAAAAAACAATTAAAAGGGCCATCGGCGCGGCAGCGACCTCGGTCGCGACCCAGACCCAAGTCTACGCCGCGCCGGCCACGCGCCGGAATTGACCTTGCAGCGGGCCGGGGTTTGTGCGCGTGAGGCCGGATGGTCCAAGCCGGCACTCACGCATAGGCGAGTTGCGGCCAAGCAAGTATTATATGGGCTCTCGCGCACGCGCGTCGGCTCGCCGTCCGGCCGACCGCTTTTCGTTTCACCCCTTGCTTCGGTTAAATCCTGTTGAAAAAAGTCTTTGCTACTGCCTTGCTTCTCGTGCTGATCGCCGCAGGTGGTACGGCGTACGCCTTTTACTGGTGGGCCAATGCACCGCTGCACTTTGCCGTCGCGCAATTGGATGCGACCCTTAAACCGCGCAGCAGCCTGCGCGGGGTGGCGGCTCAGTTGGCCCAGGCCGGCGTGCCGATACCCCCCGAATTATTTGTGTTGCTGACGCGTGGTTTGGGTTTGTCGTCGCAACTGAAAGCCGGCAATTACGAATTCGATAGCGGCGTCACGCCCTATGAGGTCCTGCAAAAAATAGCGCGGGGCGACGTCAATGAATATCTGGTGACCGTCATCGACGGCTGGAATTTCCGCCAGATGCGCGCCGAAATCGATGCCAGCCCGGCGCTGCGGCATGACACGGCCGGCTGGACCGATGCGCAGATATTAAAAGCGCTGGGCGTGCCCGATGACGCAGCGGAAGGCCGGTTTTTCCCCGACACCTATCTGTTCGATAAAGCCACCCCAGATCTCGATATCTACCGCCGCGCGCTGAAATTGATGGACCAGCGCCTGACTCAATTGTGGGCGTCGCGCGCGCCGGCCTTGCCCTATAAGTCGGCCTATGAGGCGCTGATCATGGCGTCGCTGGTGGAGAAAGAAACCGGCCGCGCCACCGACGCACCGATGGTGGCGGCGGTATTTGTCAATCGGCTGAAGCTGGGCATGCCGCTGCAGACCGACCCCAGCGTGATTTACGGCATCGGTAACGGATACAGCGGCCATTTGCATAAAAAAGACCTGCAAACCGACAGTCCGTACAATACCTATACTCGCGCCGGTTTGCCGCCGACGCCGATCGCCTTGCCCGGCAATGGCGCGCTCGAAGCCGCGTTAAATCCAGCCGAGACGCACGCCTTGTATTTTGTGGCCAAAGGCGACGGCAGCAGCTTGTTTTCGGATACGCTCGACGCGCATAACCGTGCAGTAAATAAATATATCCGGGGCGAATAGATGACGCGCGGTAAATTCATTACCTTTGAAGGCATCGACGGGGCGGGCAAAACCACGCACCTGGAGGGATTCCGGCAACGCCTGGAGCAGCATCTCGCCGCCCACGGCACGCGGGTGGTAATGACCCGCGAACCGGGCGGCACGGCGATGGGCGAAGCTCTGCGCGAAATTTTGCTGCATCAGGCGATGCACCTCGAAACCGAAGCCTTATTGATGTTTGCCGCTCGCAGCGAACATCTGCAGCAAATTATCCTGCCCGCCTTGGCGCGCGGCGACTGGGTGATCTCGGATCGTTTCACCGATGCCACTTTCGCCTATCAAGGCGGCGGACGCGGACTCGCACGCGACAAGCTGGAGGCTTTGGAAGATTGGGTCCAGGACGGCCTGCAGCCGGATCTGACGCTGTTATTCGATATTCCCAATGAGACCGCCAGCGAACGGCGCGGTGCGGCGCGTTCGCCCGATAAGTTCGAAAGCCAATCGGCGGCATTTTTTGAGCGCACCCGCGATGAATACCTGCGGCGTGCGCATGCGGCGCCCGAGCGTTTTGCCATTATCGACGCGACCCGCACCATTCCTGAAATTCAGGTAGAACTTGAGAAAATCATAGCAAGGCTTTGAATCAATGAGATTTAATTTTTTCATCAACACATGCGCAGGATGGATGCATGGGTTTGCGCGGCGGACCCTTGACGGAAGCTGCCCATGATTTACCCCTGGCAACAAGACGATTGGCAACGCGTCCAGGCCTTGCGCGCCCAATGGCCGCATGCCCTGTTGTTTCATGGTCAGGCCGGCACCGGCAAGACCGACTTTGTGCGTCATTTGGCGCAGGGTTTGCTGTGCGAAGCGCCGGCGGCCAACGGTGAGCCCTGCGGTAAATGTGTGGCTTGCCATTGGTTGAGTCAGGGCAATCATCCGGATTTCCGCATTGTGGTGCCGGAAAGCATGGCCGCCGAAGCAATGGCGGGTGAGGTGGACGATACGGCCGCGGCGGATGCGGGCGACAGCGAAACGGGTAAAAAAACCAAAACCCTGAGCCGCGAAATCAAGATCGAACAAGTCCGCGCTTTGCTCGATTTTTGCAGCGTCGGTTCACATCGCGGCGGTTTGCGGGTAGTGGTCCTGTATCCGGCCGAAGCCTTGAATTCCGCCGCCGCGAATGCTTTATTAAAAACGCTGGAAGAGCCGCCTGCGGGCGTGGTTTTTCTGCTGGTGTCGGCCCAGGTCGATCGTTTGTTGCCCACCATTATCAGCCGCTGCCGCCAATGGCCATTGAGCCGGCCGGCCCATGAGACGGCCCTCGGCTGGCTCAGCCGGCAGGGCGTCGAAGATGCGGCTGGGTTGCTGGCCGAGGCCGGCGGCGCGCCGCTCAGTGCGCTCGCTTTAGCCGCCGACCCCCATCGCGCCTTACGCCGCCAGACCCTGGAACAATTTGCCGCAGGTTCGGCTTGCGACGCCTTCGGCTGCGGCGAGGCTTTGCAAAAGGCGCCGATTCCCTTGGTGCTGGGTTGGCTGCAGCGCTGGCTGTTCGACTTGCTGGCGGTGAAAACCGCCGGTCAATGCCGTTATTATCCGGCGGCACTCGCGGCGCTCCAGCGCTGCGCAGCCCAGGCCGACGCGGTGCAATTGGCGCGTTTTATCCGCATTGTCAATCGCCAGCGCAGCGTGGAAAACCATCCGCTGAATGCGCGGCTGGTGATCGAGGAATTGATGCTGGCTTATCGTCAAATTTTCTCCTTATAAACAAGTCGAGAAAATCACGCTAAGCACATGTTTTGTCTATTATTAATCCTATCTTCCGATGACTACTGTTGACCTCTCACTACCCGCCGGACTGATCTTGCGCGACGCCACGCTGGCCGACTTGCCGGCTATCGTCGAAATTTATAATTCCACTGTCGCGTCGCGTAAAGTCACGGCCGACACTGAACCGGTCTCGGTCGAAAGCCGGGTGGCGTGGTTTCATGCGCATGGCCCGCAGGCGCGGCCCTTGTGGGTTGCCGAACGCACCGCCGAAGCCGGCCGGGATGGCGGCATTGCCGGATGGGTCAGTTTTTCCGATTTCTACGGCCGTCCAGCGTATAAAGCCACCGCCGAAGTCAGCATTTATCTGGCCGAAAGCGCCCGCGGACAAGGCCTGGGGCGGATCTTGCTGCACCGGGCGCTGGCGGCGGCACCTGCGCTGCGGGTCTCGACCGTGCTGGGTTTTATCTTCGGTCATAACGACGCCAGCATGCGTTTATTCACCGGCTTCGGCTTTACCGCCTGGGGCAACTTGCCGCGCGTGGCGGTGCTCGACGGCGTCGAGCGGGATTTGATTATCATGGGCCTGAGGCTCTAAGACTCAGGGCACTTGAACAAGCAGGCCCAAACCGGGAACCTCATATGTTTGTCGATTCACATTGTCATATCAATTTCGAAGGATTGGTCGAGCGGCTCGATCAATTGCTGGCCAATATGCGTGAACAGGCCGTGACGCATGCTTTGTGCGTCAGTGTCGATCTTGAATCCCTGCCTTCGGTGCTGGATGTCGCGGAGCGTTATCCCAATATCTACGCCTCGGTGGGCGTGCATCCCGATCACGAAAACTGTGCGGAACCCAGCGTGGCCCAATTAGTCGAATTGTCGCGCCACCCAAAAGTAGTTGCCATCGGCGAAACCGGTCTCGATTATTACCGGCTCGAAGGCCGCACGCTGGAGCAAATGGAATGGCAACGCGAACGTTTTCGCACCCATATCCGCGCGGCGCGTATCGTCGACAAGCCGCTGATTATCCATACCCGCTCATCGGCGCAAGACACGCTGCGCATCATGCGCGAGGAAGGCGCCGAGCAGCCGGGCGGTGTGATGCATTGTTTTACCGAAAGCTGGGAAGTGGCGCAGGCCGCCATCGAGTTGAATTTCTATATTTCGATTTCCGGGATTGTCACTTTCAAAACGGCGGTGGACTTGCAAGACGTCGCCAGCCGCTTGCCGCTGAAGCGCTTGTTGATCGAAACCGATTCGCCTTATCTCGCGCCGGTGCCATATCGCGGCAAAACCAATGAACCGGCTTTTGTCAGCCATGTGGGCCGTTTTGTGGCAAAACTGCGCGGCGCGACCGAAAGCGAGATCGGCTTGGCCACCACCGATAACTTTTTTAAGCTTTTCAAGCCCTTGCCAGCGATTTCTCAGTAAGGACCTCAACTTTTCAAAATACTATTTTCTTGAAATTTATTTTTTGAATTTATCTATTTGAATCATACTATTGCGGAATAAAATGAAAGTCATGGATAAGGTTTCGAGACTATCGTTTCGGCGCACGCTACCGTCATCGCGCCATCTGCGCGCGCTCGGCCTGATGGTCCTGGGCGGCTCCTGCCTACTCTTGCAAGCCGGAGTTGCCCAGGCTCAGACAACGGATATGGACCGGATGACCAAGGCGGTGAAATTCGATGACATCAGCGAAGTCCGCTCATTGATTGCCCAGGGTATGGATCCGAATGCCGGCGACAAAACCGGCATGCCTTGGTTGTTGATCGCCGCCCGCGAAAAATCCGAGAAAGTGGCGCAGTTACTGTTGGACAATCCCAAAACCAATGTCGACGCGCTCGATAGAGCCGACGAAAACGCCTTGATGTTTGCCGCGATCAATAAAGATATGCCGCTGGTCAAGTCGTTGATCGATAAAGACGCCGAGGTCAACAAGAAGGGCTGGACGCCGTTGCATTATGCCGCGACCTCCGGCGACGTCGAGATTATCAATGTGCTGCTGGAAGAGTCGGCGTATGTCGACGCCGAGTCGCCCAACGGCACGACGCCCTTGATGATGGCCGCACGCGGCGGTTCGGTCGACGCCGTTAATGCCTTATTGACGGGCGGCGCGGATCCGACGCTGAAGAATCAGTTGGGGTTGTCCGCAGCAGACTTTGCCCGGCAAAACAACAATACTGACCTGGCGGCGGCGCTTGATGCCAGCGCCAAAGATATCGTTGCGCAACGGGCGAAAAAAGCCGCTGCGCCCGCAAGCGCCAGTGGCGGTTAGGGCCGGACTTCGCCTGGGCCGTCTTGCCACCGTTCGACGATTCGATAGTCGCTCGCGCCACACCTCGATATGGCGAAGCTGAGGCTTTATGAAGATTGCACAGATTGCTCCATTGACCGAGTCAGTCCCGCCCAAATTCTATGGCGGGACCGAACGCGTGGTGTCTTATCTGACCGAGGCCCTGGTCGAGCTCGGCCATGACGTCACGCTGTTTGCCAGCGGCGATTCGCAGACCAGCGCCAAACTGGTCCCGGTATGGCCGGCCGCGCTGCGCCTGGACCACGACTTACGTGACCGGGTGGCGCCCCATATCAATATGATGGAAGCGGTACGGCGTCGCGCCGATCAATTCGACGTCCTGCATTTCCATCTCGACTACTATTCGTTTTCCTTGTTTGCGCGACAGGCCACGCCTTTTGTCACCACCTTGCACGGCCGGCTCGATTTACCCGAACACCAGTTGGTATTCGATACTTTCAATCAGGCCCCGGTGATTTCAATTTCGAAGTCGCAGCGTCAGCCATTGCCGCAAGCCAATTGGCAAGCCACGATCTATCACGGTATTCCTGAAAATCTGTATCGCCCTCAACCGATTGAGCCTGAATATTTGGCCTTTCTGGGACGTATTTCGCCGGAAAAACGTCTCGACGTGGCAATTCGCATCGCTCAGCACAGTGATTTGCCGCTGAAAATCGCGGCCAAGGTCGATGCCACGGATCGCGCCTATTTCGACAGCCAGATCCGGCCCCTGTTGAAATTGCCGCATGTTGAATTTATCGGCGAGATTGCCGACGAGCAGAAGGCGGATTTTCTCAGCCGTGCCCATGCTTTACTGTTTCCCATCGACTGGCCCGAGCCGTTTGGTTTGTCGATGATCGAAGCCATGGCTTGCGGCACGCCGGTGATCGCCTACAATCGCGGCTCGGTGGTCGAGATTGTCGATCATGGTATAACCGGCCTGATAGTCGAAGATGAAATTGGCGCACTGGCGGCGGTAAAGCGTATCACTACGTTGTCGCGGCAGAAGGTGCGCGCGCGCTTCGAGGAGCGGTTTACTTCCAAGCGTATGGCGCAGCAATATGTGGATACCTATCAGGCCATGATACGGGCCCAGCGCCGGGCCCGCTTCCGTATTGTCCAACCTGGCGGCGTGACTTCTTAAAAACCGGACCCATGTATATCCCCAAACATTTTGCCTTCGACGAACCCGCCGAGATCCAGGGGTTTGTGCGGGAGTTTCCTTTCGCCACCCTGATCAGCACCGTCGACGGCGTACCGCTAGCCACTCATTTACCGCTGATGCTCGATATGCGGGTCGGCGCGCACGGCATGTTGCGTGGTCATGTGGCCCGCGCCAACCCGCACTGGCGCGCATTTGATGACTCGGCCACGGAATCTCTGGCGATTTTCCATGGGCCGCACACGTATATTTCCCCGCGCTGGTATCAGGAAGGGCCGGCCGTGCCGACCTGGAACTACGTCGCAGTGCATATGTACGGCCGCCCGCAAATACTGACTTCAACCGAGGACTTGCTGGCCGATCTGGACGCGATGGTGGACGTGTTCGAGCCAGACGGGCAGGCCAGCCACATCATCACGCGTGAATATGAAGAGCGCCTGGCGGCCGGGATTGTCGGCTTTCGTATGGAAGTGACCTGGGTCGAAGGCAAACGCAAATTGAGCCAGAACAAAACCGTCGCCGACCAAGCCGGTATCGCGGCAGCGCTGGCGTTGGCGGAAGATCCGGACGCCACGGTATATCGCGAATATCTGGCGACAAAAAACTGGTTGCCGAAAAACTGACAAGGACTTCCTTCGGGGCTCAAACAGCTTATGCGTTGTTGGGGGCGGAGGGAGTCGCGCTTGCCGGGGCTTGAATCGGAGCCCGGGGCGCCGCGCGCCGGCCGGGTGGCAAACGGCCGCGCTCCGAAAGCCGCATCCATTGTCTTAACGCCATCATGCCGCCGATCGCTTCAAGAATGGCGGCCGGTACCCACATAATCAGTCCACCCAGGGTTTGATCCATCAACGGGCTGATGGTGTAGGCGCGGCCGCAGAGCGAAAACACCGGATAAAGGTCGTGCTGGCTGAAGGTAATAATCGCCCCGGCCAAGATTTGCGGGGTCATGGTGATGGCGGGCGACAACACGCGCAAGCCCGGACGCATCCGGCCGGGCGGGCTGGGCCGGTGGTCCAGCAACATGCCCCAATACATCAGGCCGCTGATCGTGACCGACCAGTTCATCAAAGTGTACAGCCGCCAGTCGAGCATCGACACGAACTGGACATGCGGCACCAGCCAGATCAGCACCGACACCAGAAACAACACCGACACCACACTGGGGTGCATCACCACCCCGGTGCCCATGCGCCAAGCAGGGCTTTTCTGGATTTTTCTGAATTTGACGCGCCAGGTGAAGGGCAGGCCCGCGCGCATCACCATCCCCGGGTAGGCGGCCATCAAGACCAGCGGACCCAGGTGGTGCAGGATCAAATGCTGGATCCGGTGCATGAAAAACTCATGCTCGGCGTAATAGTCGAGCCGTGTATGCAGCGAAAGATAAAGCATCAGGAAGCCCGACCAGAAAGCCAGTTGACGCGGCAGGCTGACGCTTTGACGCCGAACGCCCCGGATAAACAGCAACGCCGCCAGCGCAAATAACGCGACCAATGGCGGGGACGGTTCCCATGGGGTCAATAAATCGAGCAGGGACATGGCAGCAGGTGGCGCGGACGCGCCAAGCACGCCCTCTGGGAACAAGACCACATCTTACCAGCCGCGCGCCCGGGCGGGCGCGCAAGCCGTCGGTACGGCGCTTTGCCTCGAGCGGGCGGGGGTTTAAGCGGATGCGGGTTTAGGCCGGCTCTGAAGCCTGGGTCCAATCCAGAATGACCTTGCCGCTTTGACCCGACAACATCGCCGCGAAGCCGGTTTCGAACTGGTCTACGGGATAGCGGTGGGTGATGATAGGCGTCAAATCCAGGCCGCTTTGCAGCATCGCCACCATTTTGTACCAGGTCTCGAACATTTCGCGGCCGTAGATACCTTTGATTTCCAGTCCCTTGAAAATCACTTGATTCCAGTCGATCGCGGTGTTGGACGGGGGAATCCCCAGCAACGCCACTTTACCGCCGTGATTCATGTGTTCAAGCATGCTGACAAAGGCGCTCGGCACGCCCGACATTTCCATGCCGACGTCGAAACCTTCAGTCATGCGCAATTCGGTCATCACGTCACGCAATGAAGTTTTTGTCACGTTGATCGCGCGCGTTGCACCCATTTTAAGTGCGAGTTCAAGGCGGTAGTCGTTCACATCGGTGATTACCACATTGCGCGCGCCGACGTGCCTGGCAATCGCGGCGGCCATAATGCCGATCGGGCCGGCACCCGTGATCAGCACATCTTCGCCGACCAGGTTGAACGACAAAGCGGTATGGGTGGCGTTACCGAAGGGATCGAAAATCGCAGCCATTTCGTCCGAGATATCGTCGGGGATACGGAAGGCGTTAAATGCCGGAATCACCAGATATTCGGCGAAGGCACCTTCGCGGTTGACGCCGACACCGGTGGTATTGCGGCACAGATGGCGACGGCCGGCGCGGCAATTACGGCAAAAACCGCAGGTGATATGGCCTTCGCCCGAAACCCGGTCGCCGATCTTGAAACCGCGGACTTCCTGGCCGATTTCGACGATTTCGCCCACATATTCGTGTCCCACATGCATCGGCACGGGAATGGTCTGCTGCGCCCATTCGTCCCATTTCCAGATGTGGATATCGGTACCGCAGATTGCGGTCTTGTGAATCCGGATCATCACGTCGTTGTGACCGACCTCGGGCTTCTTGACCCGTGTCATGGTCAATCCGGGGGCGCGCTCGAGTTTCGCCAAAACTTTCATCATAGCTTTATCCATTCGATGAGATCGATCATCTGTTTGTTTGGTGTGACCGCGGCGGCCTCTATCAGGCCGCGCGGTAAGTGCGTGATTTTACCTGAGTCCGGGCTTTCACCGCTCGGCCGGCCCTGCGCGGCGTAATCGTGCATACAGCGCGCAGGACTGCAGCGCCTATCGGGCGATCAGGCGGCCGGTTTGATCGCGCCAAGCTCCAGACCGACGCGAGTAAATGCGGCAATCGCCTGGTCGATTTGTTCCGGCGTATGCGCGGCGCTCATTTGGGTGCGGATGCGAGCGCGGCCTTTGGGTACCACGGGATATGAAAATCCGATGACATACACACCTTGGGCCAGCAGTGCATCGGCCATTTGGCCCGCCAACTGAGCGTCGCCCAGCATCACCGGCACGATGGGGTGTTGTCCCGGTACCAGCGCAAAACCGGCAGCCGTCATGCCCTGACGGAAACGCTCGCCGTTTTCGCGCACTTGACGCCGTAGCTGGGCGCCTTCGGCACTGCTCAGCAGCTCCAGTACCTTGATCGTGGCAGCGGTAATGCTGGGCGCCAGCGAATTTGAAAACAAATAGGGCCGCGAGCGCTGGCGCAGCAGCTCGACCACTTCCCGTCGCGCCGCCACATACCCGCCTGAGGCGCCGCCGAGCGCTTTACCCAAGGTCCCGGTGAGGATGTCGATGCGGCCTTCAACGCCGCAAAATTCCGGTGTGCCGCGCCCATGTTCACCGACAAAGCCCACCGCATGCGAGTCGTCGACCATCACCATCGCGCCGTAACGGTCCGCCAGGTCGCAAATGGAGCGCAGGTCGGCAATGATACCGTCCATCGAAAATACGCCATCGGTCGCAATCAACTTATAGCGTGCGCCGGCGGCATCGGCTTCCTGCAAGCGGGCTTCGAGGTCGGCCATGTCGTTGTTGCGATAACGCAGGCGCCGGGCTTTCGACAAGCGCACGCCGTCGATGATGCTGGCGTGGTTCAACTCGTCGCTGATAATCGCGTCGGCATCCGTCAGCAAGGTTTCGAACAAACCGCCGTTAGCATCGAAGCAACTGGAATATAGGATTGTGTCCTCAAACCCGAGAAATGCCGCCAGGGCTTGCTCCAGACGCTTGTGCACGGTTTGTGTGCCGCAGATGAAGCGCACCGAGGCCATGCCGAAACCTTCGGCATCCAGGCCATCCTTGGCCGCGGCGATCAGGCGTGCGTCGTCGGCGAGGCCCAAATAATTATTCGCGCAGAAATTGAGAACCTGCGGACCGCTGGCCAGTCGAATCTGTGAGGCTTGCGGGGTCGAGATCACGCGCTCGGCCTTGTAGAAGCCGTCGGCTTTGATTTGCGCCAGGGTGTCGCGCACGGAAGAAAGGTACTGCTCACGCATAGTGGGGCCTTTAATAATGAACCAAACCTACGAATTATGCAGCCAAACCAAAAATATTTTGTAGATATGACACAGCGGTCATAAGTTGTTACCGTTGAGTAAACGCAATAAAAAAAAGGCCGGTACACTAGCAATTAAGGCATCACTGAATTTGTCGCAAATGAAGTGCGGGAAAGCACCGATGTGCGCCCCGGACCCAAGCGACACAATCAAATGGCTTCGACGAGCAAAGCGCACGCACATGCGGTGATGCTGGGTTCGGCCGCGAGGCGCGAGGGTCCCGATGGGGCCTCGACGTGGCAGGGCGGCGATGCACGGTAAGACGAGGAGATGGCATGGATATCTATGACAGTTTTTCGGCCCGCTTTGATAAGACTCGCGAGGATGAATTCTCGCTCGAGGAATATCTCGAAATTTGCAAGACCGACCCGGCTGCCTACGCCACCGCAGGCGAGCGCATGCTGATGGCGATCGGCGAGCCGGAACAAATCGATACCCGCAACGATTCCAGGCTATCGCGCCTGTTCGCCAATAAAGTGATCAAAATCTATCCCGCGTTCCGTGAGTTCTACGGGGCCGAGGAAGTCATCGAGCAAGTCGTGGCGTATTTCCGCCACGCAGCGCAAGGTCTGGAGGAGCGCAAGCAAATCCTCTACCTGCTGGGGCCGGTGGGCGGCGGTAAATCGTCGATTGCCGAACGTCTCAAACAATTGATGGAGCGCGTGCCGTTCTATTCGATCAAAGGTTCGCCCGTCAATGAGTCGCCGCTGGGGCTGTTCGACTACGACGAAGACGGCGCCATCCTCGAACAGCAATACGCCATTCCGCGCCGCTACCTGAAAAGCATCCTCAGCCCGTGGGCGGTGAAACGCCTGCACGAGTACAACGGCGACATCCGGCGCTTTCGCATCGTTAAACGTTATCCGTCCATCCTGCGCCAAATCGCCATTTCGAAAACCGAACCGGGCGACGAAAACAATCAGGACATTTCGGCGCTGGTCGGCAAGGTCGACATCCGCAAACTGGAGCAATACTCGCAGGACGATGCCGACGCTTACAGTTATTCCGGCGGCCTGTGCCTGGCGAACCAAGGTTTGCTCGAATTTGTCGAAATGTTCAAGGCGCCGATCAAGGTGCTGCATCCATTGTTGACCGCGACGCAGGAAGGCAATTTCAAGGGCACCGAAGGTTTTGGTGCGATCCCGTTCGACGGTGTGATCCTGGCTCACTCGAACGAATCGGAATGGAAGGCCTTCCGTAATAATCGAAATAACGAGGCGCTGCTGGACCGGATCTACATCGTTAAAGTCCCTTATTGCCTGCGAGTTTCGGAAGAGATCAAAATTTACGACAAGCTGTTGCGTAATTCGTCGCTCGAAAAAGCTGTTTGCGCGCCGGGTACGTTGAAGATGATGTCGCAGTTTTCGATCTTGACGCGCCTGCAAGAGCCTGAGAACTCGAGCCTTTTTTCCAAGATGCAGGTCTATGACGGCGAGAACCTCAAGGACACCGACCCGAAAGCCAAGTCGTATCAGGAGTATCGCGATTTTGCCGGGGTCGACGAAGGCATGACCGGGGTTTCGACCCGCTTCGCCTTTAAAATCCTGTCGCGGGTGTTTAATTTCGATACCTCGGAGGTCGCCGCCAACCCGGTGCATTTGATGTATGTGCTTGAACAGCAGATCGAACGCGAGCAATTCCCGCCGGAAGTCGAGCAGCGTTACCTGTCTTTTGTCAAAGAGACGCTGGCGGCTCGTTATGTGGAATTTATCGGCAAGGAAATCCAGACGGCTTACCTGGAATCGTATTCCGAGTATGGGCAAAACGTGTTCGACCGTTACGTAACCTACGCCGACTTCTGGATTCAGGATCAGGAGTTCCGCGACCACGATACAGGCGAAAGTTTCGACCGGGCGTCGTTGAACGGCGAACTCGAGAAAATCGAAAAACCCGCGGGCATCAGCAATCCCAAAGATTTTCGGAACGAAATCGTCAACTTTGTATTACGGGCCCGCGCCGGCAACGCGGGGCAAAATCCGCTCTGGACCAGTTACGAAAAGCTACGCGTCGTGATTGAAAAGAAAATGTTCTCGAATACCGAGGAACTGCTTCCTGTCGTTTCGTTCAATACCAAAGGCTCGGCCGAAGAGCAGCGCAAGCATGAAGACTTCGTCAATCGGATGGTGACGAAGGGCTATACACCGAAGCAGGTACGCCTGCTCTGTGAATGGTATTTGCGGGTGCGCAAATCTTCGTGATGCTGATCACGCAGCAGCAGGTGGCACTCAGTGCCGCTCGCTGCTGCCAACGAGGGCCGAAGTGTCCTGCTGGGTGCGCGACAGCGCGCGTGGCAGGCTGACTTCGGGCGGGAGACCGAAACGTGCTGCATCAGATAATCGACCGCCGGTTAGCGGGTAAAAACAAGAGTATCGCCAATCGCGAGCGCTTTCTGCGCCGCTTTCGCAGTCATATCCGCCGTGCCGTCTCCGAGGCGGTCCGCGACCGCGGCATCAAGGAAATCGAAAATGCCAAAAGCATTTCGATTCCGCGCAAGGATATTTCCGAGCCGGCGTTCCGTCATGGCCCCGGCGGCAAAAGGGAAATGATCCATCCGGGCAACGACCAATATATCAAAGGCGACAAAATCGACCGCCCCAGCGGCGGTGCTGGGCAAGGCGGCAGCAGCGCCAGCGCCGATGGAGAGGGCGAGGACGATTTTGTCTTTGAACTGAGCCGCGAAGAATTCATGCAGTATTTCTTCGACGATCTTGAGTTGCCGCGCCTGGTCAAGACCCAGTTGAGTGCGCTGCCCGACTTGAAAAATGCGCGCTCGGGTTATGCCGCCGAAGGCACCCCGAACAATATCGATATCGTGCGTTCCTTGCGCAGTGCCCTGGGCCGCCGGATTGCGCTGGGCTCTCCGCTGGTGGCCGAACTGAGCCGGCTGGAGGCGAAGCTGGACCAGATAAAACTCGATCCGGACGACCGGCGCGATGAAATCGAGCTGCTCGAAGAAGAGATTCACCACCTGAAAGGCCGCATTTGGCGCATTCCGTTTATCGACCCGTTCGATTTACGCTACGTCAATCGGGTGCGCGTGCCGCAGCCGTCGAGCAAGGCGGTGATGTTTTGCATCATGGACGTCTCGGGTTCGATGGACGAGCAACGCAAAGACCTGTCCAAGCGCTTCTTTATTTTGCTGTATCTGTTCCTGACCCGTAACTACGAAAAAATAGAAGTGGTTTTTATTCGCCACCATACGCGTGCCGACGAAGTCGATGAAGAAACCTTTTTTCATTCGACCGAAAGCGGCGGTACGGTGGTGTCGAGTGCGCTGGAGCTGATGAACAAGATCATCGACGAGCGCTACGACCCCGGCACCTGGAATATCTACGCCGCGCAGGCCTCGGACGGCGACAATTGGGGCGACGATTCACCCAAATGCCGCGCCTTGCTGGCCGAGCGCATCTTGCCCCGAATGCGTTATTTCGCCTATATTCAGGTGGCGGTCGAGGAACAAAACCTGTGGCTGGAATATGAATCGCTGGCAGCCAACTTCCAGCAGTTTGCGATGAAAAAAGCCGTCGCCGCATCGGACATCTACCCGGTGTTTCGTGAATTGTTCGAAAAACAGACGTGATCTGCGCGAAACGCTCCTGGAGCCCTGCATGAGCACGATAGAACGTCCCCGTACGCAATTGCCATGCCCGTCGGACTGGTCATTTGAATTGATCGAGCAATACGAACGGGAAATCGCCCGGGTTGCCGCCGGCTATAAACTCGATATCTACCCGATCCAGCTTGAAATCATTTCCGCCGAGCAGATGATGGATGCCTATGCCTCGGTCGGCCTGCCGGTCAATTACCGGCATTGGTCGTTCGGCAAACACTTCCTGGCGACCGAAAAAAGTTACCGCCGCGGCCAGATGGGATTGGCTTACGAAATCGTGATCAATTCCAATCCTTGCATCGCGTATCTGATGGAAGAGAACACGATGACGATGCAGGCGCTCGTCATCGCGCATGCGGCGTATGGCCATAACTCTTTTTTCAAAGGCAATTACCTGTTCCAGTTGTGGACCGACGCGCATGCGATTGTCGATTACCTGGTCTACGCCAAAAACTATATTGCCGATTGCGAAGAGCGTTATGGCATGGAACGCGTCGAGCTCTTGCTCGACTCCTGCCATGCCTTGATGTATTACGGAGTCGACCGCTATAAACGCCCGCAAAAACCGTCGCTGGCCAAAGACCTGATACGTCAGCGCGAACGCGAAGCGTATATGCAGTTACAGGTCAATGAATTGTGGCGCACCGTGCCGCAAAAGAAAGAAGAGACGGCCCCGGCTTACGAAGAGCGTTTTCCGGCGGAACCGGAAGAAAATCTGCTGTATTTCGCCGAAAAAAATGCTCCGTTGCTGGAATCGTGGGAGCGCGAGATTGTGCGCATCGTACGCAAGATCGGCCAGTATTTTTACCCGCAACGGCAAACCCAGGTGATGAACGAAGGCTGGGCGACCTTCTGGCATTACACTTTGCTCAATACGCTCTACGACGAGGGCAAGCTGGAAGATCGTTTCATGATGGAATTTTTGCACTCGCATAGCAATGTGGTGTTCCAGCCGCCCGTCAGCGCGCCGTATTACAGCGGCATCAATCCCTACGCCCTGGGTTTTGCCATGATGAGCGACTTGCGCCGTCTGTGCGAACATCCGACCGAAGAAGATAGACGCTGGTTTCCCGAGCTGGCCGGTTCGCCGTGGCTGGAAACCTTGCATTACGCCATGCGTAATTTCAAAGATGAAAGTTTTGTCGCCCAATATCTTTCGCCGAAACTGATGCGCGATATGCGTCTGTTTTCGGTGTTGGACGACGATGTGAAATCGACGCTCGAAATCTCGGCGATTCATGATGATTCCGGATATCAATACATCCGCCAGGCATTGTCGCGGCAATACGATATTCACCACCGCGAGCCGAACATTCAAGTCTGGTCGGTCAATACCCGCGGCGACCGTAGCCTGACCCTGCGGCATTTCCGCACCGATAACCGGCCGCTGGCGCCGGATACCGAAGAAGTGCTGAAACATATGGCGCGCTTATGGCAGTTCAAGGTGATGCTGGAAAGCGTCGACGAAAACGGCATTGTGCGGCAGCACTATGAATGCGAAGGGCAACGGCCGTCCACCCGGAATTGAGAGCGCAGGGGCGCGCAGCCCCTGCGGCGGACTCAGGCCAACAGCAGCAATAGCAGCGCCAACAATGCCGGCACGCCTTGGATATAAAGGATTCTGCGGCTTACCGTGATGGCGCCGAAGATTCCGGCGATCAACACGCAAGCCAGGAAAAATAGCTTGATATGCAAACCGTCGATGCCGAGCGACAAACCCCACAGCAAACCGGCCGCCAGGAAGCCGTTATACAAACCTTGATTGGCCGCCAGGGCTTTCGAGGCGGTGGCAAATTCAGGCGTCAGCTTGAACACGCGGCGCCCGGTAGGTTTGTCCCAGAGAAACATTTCCAGCACCAGAAAATAGATATGCAGCAGGGCAATCAGGCCGATCAGGAGATTTGTCAGTAGCGCCATTTTTATTCCAGAATTAAGGTCGAAGTTTGCCGGACTTCGCATGTTTAACATGCCGGAGCCGCTTTAGCCAAGCGCCGACCCCAATTAATTTTTTTTCGATTTTGCGCCACGGACTGCTGGCTTGTTTGCGCGCCGCCCAGCAATAGTCCGGTAAAGCAACGGCCTGCCAACGTTCTTTCGCACTGCCCAAACGAGGCTGGCGAGGGTGGTGAAAACGTTCGGGGGCGTGGATCAAGTCCAAATAGGCTTGCCGATAATGCTCCACCATCTTGCGCTCGTCATAATACGTTTCCATCCAGGCCCGCGACGCGATACCGATCTCGGCGCGCAGCGCCGCATCGGCGAGCAAATCCCGCAGTACCGGTTCGGCTTCTTCCAGCCGTACGTCAAGCCAAGGCAGATCCAGCGCCCCGGTCAGGTGGCGTAACTGGCTTTGTACCCGATGATCGAGGTAACCGAGCGTGGGTTTGCCTTGCGACAAGGCTTCCAAGCCGCTCAGATGGTAATTCCCGGTGACGCATTCATCGATGGTAATAGCCGCGGTCTGCTTGGCTCGCAGACACGGGTCGTGCGGCATATTCATCAACAACTGCACCCGGCATAACCCTGCACGTTCCAATTTACGCAGCAGGGCCAAGGTTTGCGGCGCCCCTTTGGTTTCCCAACGTTTCCGCCAGGCCGAGGTTTTACCGCTGGGTGAGTAGGCGATCACCGGCAAACCCTCGGCTTCTGCGGCCGGCAGGTAACGCGGGTCGTACAAAGGAACGATATTGGGCACCACCCGGGCTTTCGGGTAAAAACGTTCCGGGCCTTGTGCAATGACCAGTTGCGGCGTGTCGTCGCGGGCAATTTCGGTTTCGGCACCGGCCCAGATATCGGGCGCGGAATGGAATTGCCGGATGATTTTTTTATCGCCGAAGCGCTGCTTGAAGTCGAGGCCGAAAGTGTCATCCAAAGAAAAAAACTGATGCAGGTGTATTACCTCAGCCTCGGCCAAAACCTCAAGCGCCTCCGCTTGCCGAGTCCGCCAGTCCAGGTCGCACGCAAAGGTACGGGTACCGTAGGCACCGGGATTGAAGACAATATGGCGCGCGGACAGGTCCGTCAGGCGATTCAAGGCGGAAACAATATTACCCGGACTGCCGGCGACCGGAGTGACTGATATATGGACGATTTTCATGATGCCAGGTGGTATAACGCTCGCGAAATGGGGCGACCGCATAACAATTGACTAGCCGCGCATATGGCGCATATGCGGCGCACGGGCCGATTCCCGGCGGCCAGTGTAGACCTTCGCCGCAGTTCGCACGCATCGGCGGCGGCGCATAAATTTACCGCAGATTACCAAATAAAGACTCGCCGCCGCAGGCTATACGCGGCGTTCGCGGCATCAACTCACATGGCATGCAGCAAGCCTCGGCCAATCGAGCCATAATGACGGTCTGCCGCTATGGCCGATTGCTACAGTGCGGTACGGCGGCTGGCTGCAAAGATTTGACGTAACAGACTGATTGCTCGAAACGTGCGCGGCCGTACCGCGTGCGACTCAATGGCGGCCCATTCGTGGGGCTCATGTTGCTTAATTCTCCTACAAAAAGGACCTGAAACATGACTTACCAAGCTGCACCGGAACGTTATTCCTCGGATATGCAATACCGTACCTGCGGCCGCACCGGGCTCAAGTTGCCGGCATTATCCTTGGGTCTATGGCATAACTTCGGCGATACCACCCCCATCTCAACCCAGCGTGACATATTACGCACGGCATTTGACTTGGGCATCACCCATTTTGACCTGGCCAACAACTACGGTCCCCCGTACGGCAGCGCGGAGACCAACTTCGGCCGCCTGTTCAAGGAAGATTTCAAACCCTACCGCGATGAGCTGCTGATCTCGTCCAAAGCCGGTTGGGATATGTGGCCGGGCCCCTACGGGCAAGGCGGCGGTTCGCGCAAATATGTCCTGGCCAGCCTGGACCAGAGCCTGCAGCGCATGGGTTTGGACTATGTCGATATTTTTTACTCGCATCGCTTCGATCCCGACACCCCGCTGGAAGAAACCGCCGGTGCACTGGCCACGGCCGTGCAGCAGGGTAAAGCGCTGTATATCGGGATCTCCTCGTATTCCGCCGGCAAGACCCGCGAGATGGCCGATCTGTTGCGTGCCTACAAGGTTCCGCTGCTGATCCATCAACCTGCCTACAACATGATGAATCGCTGGATCGAATCGGAGTTGCTGGGCGCGCTTGACGAGGTCGGGGCGGGGTGTATCGCGTTTACACCGCTGGCTCAAGGCCTGCTGACCGATAAATACCTGAATGGCGTGCCGGATGACGCTCGGGTCAACAAAGCGGGTGGCGGATCGCTGAAAGCCGAACATCTGAGTGCGGAAAACCTGAGACACGTGGGCGCGCTCAATAAAATCGCCCAGCGCCGCGGTCAATCGCTGGCGCAAATGGCCTTGGCCTGGGCGCTGCGGGACCGTCGCGTAACTTCCGTATTGATTGGCGCGAGCAAGCCCAGTCAAGTCACGGAAAACGTGGCAGCCCTGAAAAACCTGTCGTTCAGCGCCGAAGAGCTGGCCGAAATCGATCGGGATGCAACTGAAGGCGGGATCAATCTTTGGGAAAAACCGTCGACGGATCAAGCAGCTTGATGGTTCGCGGTATTTTTGCCGAGGTTTGGGTTTGGGCCTGGGCCTGGACCTGACCCGGCGCCAAGCGTAACTGAAGCATGTCGATTAAAAGAGCTCCCTGCGGAGCTCTTTTTTTGAGTCAATCACTGTCTTCGAATAAACCGTGCTCGACGGCATAACGCACCAACGCGGCATCGTGTTGCATCTGCATCTTTTCGAGAATGCGCGCCTTATACGTACTGACGGTTTTGGCACTGACGCAAAGTTCCTGTGCGATTTCGGTCAGTGTACGTCCCGCTACAATACGTTTAAACACGTCGAGTTCGCGATCGGACAGGCGTTGATGGGGCAGGATTTCCGCCGGAGCATTAAGGCTGGTGGCGAATCGTTCGGCCATCGCGGCACTGACGTAAGCGCCGCCCGATGCAACTTTGGTGACCGCATTCACTAATTCCGCACTGGCGCTTTCTTTGGTCAGATAACCCGACGCACCGGCCTTGAACGCGCGCACCGCATATTGTTCTTCCGCGTGCATGGTCAGTACCAGGATGCGCAGCGCGGGTTTTTCTTCGCGGATTTGCTTGATCAATTCAAGGCCATTGCGTCCCGGCATCGACAAATCGAGCACCAGAACCTTGGCCTGGGTGGTACGCACGAGCTGCAGCGCGCTGATGGCGTCGACTGCTTCACCCGCTACTTCAAAGCCGGAGGCCTGTTGCAGAACATGCCTTAAGCCATCGCGCACCAGCGCATGGTCGTCGGCGATCAGAACCCGGATCATGACGGTGTTTCTCCCGGCCCAAGCCTGCGCGGGCGCGGCACCCGATGTATCGATAAAATATCGTACTCCAGGCGCTCGCATAAAAGAGAAAGGAAAAGAAGCGTAGCAGGTTGGGCAGGTTCCATGCGCTCGTGGGTCGAGTTCGGGGGGCAGATCAGACCAGCGCAACGGCTGCGCGACTGGCGTTCAAGCGAATTGTCCTTGATTTAACCCGATCTCGCCACTGTCGATTTATGATAATCGATGCATTTTTGCCAGAACCCACGTATCTCAAATACACCTTTGGAATTCCGCCGCACCCAGCGCCTGCTCCACCAACCTTAAATCCTTTCGCCAACTGCTGCGGCCGCTTGCCTGGGCTGCGACACAGAAATTGGCTGGTGATGTAAAACATCATGGGGGTATGCATAGCGCGTTTTCGACGGCATGCCAGCTAAAACCAGACCGCGCGACAAGCCGCCTACGAACTTGTGATAGCCCATGTCCGGGTCCATCTGCATCTCGAACAGCGCATTTATCTTTCTGCGGTATTCGAATAATTGCCTGGTTTGCTCGCCTCCCTTGGCTGAAAGGGAATCGTGCCGGCGCTTTATGTGCCACCTGTATTCTTCGTCGATATCTCGTCTTACCGCGCAGGTGCTTTGGCGGCGTATCGTGCACAGATAACTTGTCCCGCGTACGACAGGGATCGCGCCGCCATTCAAGTCAATGCTTTCGCAAGTATGCAGAACATCCTGCGCGAAGCACGATTGCCACTGGCGATGCCGGTCACGCCGCCCTATGACATGCATGGATCCGAGTTCTCGGGAAAAAGCCGGGATATCCAGAACGGAGCTGCCGTAACCAATGGTGCGAACAAGCTCCCCCGATTCAGTCGTATACCTCGTTGGCACCGTAACGCAACTGCTCTGCGATAGCGCTTTTAGCACCTTGCCGACGAAATCCGGCGCCAGGATATCGTCATCGTCCAGTGTTGCGACGTGGCTTCCCGTGGCCGCCGCGAGCCCGCGGTTCCGGGCGGCTCCCGCGCCGCTGCGCGATTCCGTGGTGCGGACCACACGAATACGTGGATCGACCCGTTCGAGAAACGTATAATCCTGTCCGTCGTCGGGAGAGATAATCATCTCCCAATACGGATTATCTTGCGCAACCAGGGATTCGATCGCGCGTTGGAGAAACGCCGGTGCGTTGAAGGTCGCCGTCACCACAGAAATGCGATTGGAGAGCATAGGGCAATTCAGAGGCCGCCGAAGGAGGCCAAAGCCGTAAGTGGTCATGCTCATGATGTTCTCGCATCAACGGCACACCAAAGGCGCACTCGCGAAGCCAGCACACATTGAACGAAGAAAGCGCCATGCGAGGTTGCCCCAGCCCTTGCGGCATGCGTTGACACGGCGGCGGCGACTGCGCTTTTGCAGGTAAGGCTCCGATTAACCATGCGCCATGCCAATAGCGCATTATTCAATTTCCGCGGTAAATAAGCATTTCAAGCTGTCGAGCATAAAAGCCTCGATGTTCAGACTGAACTTGAATACAAAATAACTGTCCAAAACATTAATCACATCGCCGCAACCTTCTCGTTACGGCCGGCATTTAATGGCTTAAGCGTCCGCTCGACAAGGCATTGCTGGTAATCGAGCTCACTCCAAAAATACCGTGTGGCGGGATCCGCAACACGCAATAAAACCGGGAGCGCTTGATGACCGATATGCTCGAACGCGTGCATTTCCTTGCGCATATCCTTACGCATATACGCACATATATCAGCTTATCCGCCCGTAACAAGTTTTCCGACACCGCGCAACCGTGGCTGGAATCAGTCAGGTCAGTTGAATTTTGGCACGGTAAAAAATGCGATTAACCCCAGCAGACTTTCTTCGCGCCCGCATTCTGATCGTCGACGATCAGCCCGCCAATATTCTTTTGTTGGAGCGGATTTTGGCCGGGGCAGGTTATAGCTGTATCACTTCAACGACGGATCCTTTTGCGGTGTGCCGCCTGCATCAAACACATCAATATGATTTAATCCTGCTCGATTTGAAGATGCCCGGTATGGATGGGTTTGAAGTGATGGAAGCGTTGAAAAAACTTGACGCGGATTCCTATGTGCCGGTGTTGGTCATCACAGCCGAGCCTAATCACAAAGTGCGGGCGCTGCAGGCCGGAGCCAAGGATTTCATCGGCAAACCGTTCGATATTGTCGAGGTGAAAACGCGGATTCACAATATGCTGGAAGTCCGCTTGCAGCATCAGGCCATCCAAAATTACAGCGAATCGCTGGAACAGATCGTACTGGAACGTACCGCCGATTTACAGCGCTTTCGTCAAGCGATGAACTTGACCGCCGATGCGATTTTCCTGCTGAATCGAAGCACCATGCTGTTTATCGATGTGAACGACAGCGCTTGCCGCATGTTTGGCTACACGCGTGAGGAACTCTACGCATTGGGACCCATGGATTTAAGCTGCGACAGCCGCGAAACGCTGGAACGGCGGTATGACGAAACCATCGCAACCGGGCAGTCTTCCGGATTATTCGAGGTCGTGGCCTGCCGGCGAGACGGTACCCAGTTCGCCGCCGAATTGCAACGCCAGGTGCAACGGCGGGGCGATGACTGGGTCATTATCGTGATTCTGCGCGACATTACCGAGCGCAAAGATGCCCATCGGCGCCTGCAACGCCTGGCGCACTACGATCCGTTGACGGGTTTGCCCAATCGCACGCTATTTTACGAAACGCTCGCCAAAACACTGGCTCAAGCGGAACAAAATCAATGGCGCTTGGCCGTACTGTTTATCGATCTCGATCGCTTCAAAAACATCAACGACACGCTGGGTCATGCCATAGGAGACGAATTATTGCGGCAGTTTTGCGATCGCCTGGCGCAATGCGTGCGGGTCAGGGATACGGTGGGGCGTCTTGGCGGTGACGAGTTTGCACTGATTCTGATTATTCCGCACAGTCAGTTGGATGCGGTCGTGGTGGCCAACAAAATCCGTGAGGTTCTGCGTCACCCGTTCGATTTGCGCGGTTTTGAAGCATCCATCACGGCCAGTATCGGCATTACGCTTTATCCCGACGACGCACGCGACCCCGAAACTTTGGTCAAATATGCCGATACGGCAATGTACAAAGCCAAGGAAGCCGGACGCAATACTTATCGCTTCTTTACCGCGGACATGAATTTGCAAGTGCTGGCGCGGCTGGAACTTGAAAATGCTTTGCACAAAGCGATCGAGAATGAAGAATTTGTACTGTATTACCAGCCCAAACTTCAGATCAATACCGGACGGATGGTCGGCGTCGAAGCATTGATACGCTGGGTACGCCCAGGCCACGGCATGGTATCCCCCGGGGAATTTATCCCTTTGCTGGAAGAAACCGGATTGATTGTGCGGGTGGGCGCCTGGGTCATTGAAGCCGCATGCCGGCAACTTGCGCTATGGACCCATAGCTGGGCCGGACCGATTCCCATTTCGGTCAACGTGTCCGGACGGCAATTTCTTGAAGGTAATCTGGAGCAAGTTGTTCTCGAAGCCATACGCAAGAATAATATTGAGCCGGATTGCCTGGAATTGGAACTGACGGAAAGCTCGCTGATGTTCAATACCGAGCAGGCCATCACCGAGTTGCATCGTCTGAAAGCACTGGGAATTCAAATCTCGATCGATGACTTCGGCACCGGCTATTCCAGCCTGGCCTACTTGAAGCGCTTCCCCATCGACAAACTGAAGATCGATATCGCGTTTATCCGCGAAGTCACAACCAATCCGGATGACGCCGCCATCGCATTGGCTATCATCAATATGGCACATAGCCTGAAGTTGCAGGTGATTGCCGAAGGGGTTGAAACAGCCGCCCAACTTTCGTATTTGCGGCGCCACCGTTGCGATCAGATGCAGGGCTTCTATTTCAGTCAAGCCGTCTCCTGCGATGCATTGGAACGGATGCGCGACGACGAAAAATGCCTGCCGCCGGCCGCCGAAGAAGAGCCGCTGCAAATACAAACTTTGCTGCTGGTAGATGACGAACCCAGCGTCCTGACAGCATTAAGGCGCGTGCTGCGACAAGACGGTTACCACATCCTGACGGCATCCTCCGCCGCGGAAGGTTTTGAATTATTGGCGCTCAATCCGGTACAAGTCATTTTGTGCGATCAGCGCATGTTAGGTATGAGCGGCACCCTGTTTTTGGATCGGGTGAAAGACCTTTATCCGGATACGTTCCGTATCGTCCTGACGGTTCAAACAGACCTCGAATCGATTCTGGAAGCCGTCAATCGCGGCTCAATTTATCGCTTTTATACCAAACCCTGGGATAACAAGACGCTAAGAGCCAATATTCGAGAAGCTTTTCTTCACTACTGGCGCTTGCACGGATTGGACTTCGACGGTGCCGAACTGGTCGATTTCGAGGAAGTCGATGCCGAGGATGAACCGCCTCTTTCTCAGGCACGTGGATAAGCTTGTAGACGCCGGTTGAAGTTGCTCACTGCCGCGCCGCGCTGATCTCGGCCGGGCCCGCTAAAGTATCTCCATGAGGTCTGAATCATGAGCACACCGGAAAAAATCTCGCTTGAGCGGCTGATGTTAACCGGACTGGGCATAACGCTGGCCGTGCTGTTCCTGATTGCCGGTCCGGCACTCGGCAATGCTTCATACCCGCTCTGGGTCCCGGCCGTGACGGGTATCGGTGTATTGCTTTCGCTGGGACTGCAGATCAGGTTCTATGTACGATTTCGACGTGTTTTTCGAGGGCGGCGGGCAGGGGATCACGCGCAGCAAGCGGTAACCCAACCCCTGCTCAAATCCGGCGCGCTGCAAGATGCCATTTTCAACAGCGCCTATTTTTCCAGCATCGCCACGGATGCCCAGGGCGTGATCCAGATTTTCAATGTCGGTGCCGAACGTATGCTCGGTTATATGGCGATCGACGTGGTGGATAAAATCACGCCGGCCGGTATTTCCGACGCGCAAGAAGTCATCGCACGGGCCGAGGCTCTGAGCCAGGAACTGGGTACACCGATTACCCCGGGGTTCGAGGCGCTGGTATTCAAGGCGTCGCGCGGCATCGAAGATATCTATGAGTTGACCTATATCCGCAAGGACGGCAGCCGCTTCCCGGCAATCGTCTCGGTCACGGCGCTGCGCGACGTGGACGACAAGGTCATCGGCTATCTTCTGATCGGCACCGATAACACCGCACGCAAACTGGTCGAGGCGAAACAGGCACTGCTCGATCAGCGCCTGCGCGACCAGCAGTTTTACACCCGCTCGCTGATCGAATCGAATATCGACCCGTTGATTACCACTGATCCGCTGGGCATCATCAGCGACGTCAACCAGCAAATGGAAGCACTCACCGACTGTACCCGGGACGAATTGATCGGCTCGCCGTTTAAAAACCATTTTACCGATCCGGAGCGCGCGGCGGCCGCGATTACCCGTGTGCTGCGTGAAGGCAAGGTAACCAACTACGAGTTGACCGCACGCGCCAGAGGCGGCAAGGAAACCGTGGTTTCTTATAACGTGACGACCTTCCACGACCGCGAGCGTAAATTGCAAGGGGTGTTTGCGGCGGCCCGGGATATTACCGAGCGCAAGCTATTCGAACATACCCTGCAGGAAAATTACGTCGAACTGGAAAATGCCAAAGCCTTGGCGGAGAAAGCCAATCTGGCAAAATCGGAATTCCTCTCGAGCATGAGTCACGAATTGCGCACGCCGCTTAACGCGGTGCTCGGATTTGCGCAATTGATGGCATCCGACACCCCGCCGCCCACAGCCGCGCAAAAATTATCGATAGACCAGATTTTGCAAGCGGGCTGGTATCTATTGCATCTGATCAACGAAATCCTCGATTTGGCCATGATCGAATCGGGCAAGGTCACGATGTCCAAGGAATCGATGGCATTGGCGGAAGTCCTGCAGGATTGTCACGCCATGATCGAACCGCAAGCGCAAAAGCGTCAAATACAGTTGATCTTTCCGCGCCTGGGCAACTCCTTTTATGTGCAGGCCGACCGGACCCGGGTCAAGCAGGTCATGATCAACTTGCTGTCCAATGCGATCAAATATAGTCGTGTCGGCGGCAAAGTGACGGTCTCGTGTGCGATGAGCAGCGAAAACCGGGTACGAGTCGTGGTTAAGGATACCGGTGTCGGTTTGGCGCCGGAGCAGGTAACGCAGTTGTTCCAGTTATTCAATCGGCTGGGTCAAGATGCCAGCATCGAAGGTACGGGGATCGGTTTGGTGGTGACCAAACAATTGGTCGAGCTGATGGGTGGTCAGATCGGCGTCACCAGCGCGGTGGGTGTCGGCAGTGAATTCTGGGTCGAATTTATCGCCTCGAGCGCACCGCGTCTGGTATTTGGCAGCGACGGCGGCGAACCAGCCGACTCGGTCGCGGCCCATGCCTTGCCGCCACAAAGCACGCTGCTCTACGTCGAAGATAATCCGGCAAATTTGATCCTGGTCGAACAATTGATTGCACGCCGCAACGATTTGAAATTGTTGAGTGCCATCGATGCGCATCAGGGCATCGAACTGGCTCGAGCCCATCAGCCGGATATGATCTTGATGGACATCAATCTGCCCGGCCTCAGCGGTTTTGACGCCTTGGAAATTTTGCATAACGATCCCATTACGGCGCACATCCCGGTGGTGGCATTGTCGGCCAACGCAGTGCCACTCGATATCGAGAAGGGGCAAAAAGCCGGGTTCTTCCGTTATTTGACCAAGCCAATCAAGGTCGGAGAATTTATGGATACCCTGGATGTCGCCCTGCATTACGCGGCGGAACATCGCATGGCAAAAGAAAAAAATAAGCCACCTTCAATCGATTTATCCGGCGGTACAAGCCGCGTTGGTCGATAAAGCCGGCCGAACCATGGGCGACGTGGTGGTGGCGATTGGAACCCGCAGAGCGGCACAGCCAAGCCCAGTTGATCTAAGCGGTGAGCCAGCGGTCGCGGCCCGACACCTTGGCTTGGTAGAGCGCGGCATCGGCCCGCTCGATGGTCTTTTCCATGCATTCCCCAGGCTCATGGTTTGCAATTCCAGCAGAGAAGGTAACCTGCAACGGCGTGTGATCATGCCAATCCCGGTGTTGCGAAATTAGCACGCGCAAGTGTTCCACCACCATGCCGGCCTCGGGTATGGTGGCCGGCAACACCAGGAGAAATTCCTCGCCGCCCCAACGGGCGAGGACATCGTCGACACGTAAATGACCGCGCGCCAACTCGGCAAAACGGCGCAGCACGATGTCGCCGGCCGCATGGCCTCGGGTATCGTTGATACGCTTGAAGTTATCGATGTCTATCATGACCAGACAGAGCGGTGCGGGGTGGAGCCGGATACTTTCCGCATCCTGCGCCAATAATTCTTGTACATGGCGCCGGTTCGGCAGACCGGTCAATTGATCCTCGATGGCGATACGATTGATTTTCGCCAGCGCTTCGAGCAAGGCGCGATTTTTCGCCTTTAAGTTGGCCCGCAGCGCACTGAGCTGGCCGGACAGGGATGCGATGGCCGGCAACACAATCACGCTAAACAAAAAATACTGGCATTCGATACGCGGCGCGAAAACCAGCGGCGCACGCATTGCCGAGAGCGCCATCGACACGCCCATGGCGGCCACGGCGAACCAGCCAAGCCGGCGGCAACGGGAGGGCGTCAAGGTAAAACCGCCGAACACCAAAACCAGGCCTTGAATCACCAAAAAACCACCGCGGATGGCCGGATTGAACGAATAGAAAATCGCCAGGGTGGTAATTGCCATGCCCATTTGAGCCGTGGTCATTGCCGGGTCGCGAAAGCGCAGGCTCCAACCGCTGCGAATGGCGATGTAGAAACCCGTCAAACAAAACAGGATAAAAAAGATCCAGGCAAACTGCGGGCTGAAATTGGCCAGGCCGATATGCACATTCACCGCAATCAGCGCGGCAAAAAAAACATAGATCGCAGCAGCCCCCAGCGTCCGGCGCAAGCGCACGCGTTGTTTGGCTTCCGCACCCAACACGAGGTCACCGACCCGTGTGGAAAATCGATCAAATATGTGTTTTGCCGTGATAGTCCCCATCTCGGCATGGCGTTCAAACCGCCACACCAGTGCGGCTGTCTTATCCGTCAACGGACATGAACGCTCCTTCTCCAAGTTCGAGGAAACGTTCCGATATCGATGTTGGCTCCATTTTTCTCTGATTATGGCATCGCTTGGCTAGTGCTTGGCCAGTGTATACACGCGTTCCGCAATAAGTCTTCTTGCAATACTTCCAGCGCGCCTTACGGGCTTGCCTGAATCAGTCCCAGGCGGAGGGCGCGACTTGCCCCAGTCCTTTGAACACCGGCTTGCAAAACCAATATCCCTGCATCAGGTCTATCCCCAGCGAAGAGAGAAAATCACGTTCGGCGCGCGTCTCGATTCCTTCTGCAAGCACTTTCACGCCGAGTTCGCGGCAGATCGACGCGATACCGCGAACAATGGTCTGCCGTGGCACATTTCGGTCAATATCGCGGACTAACTCCATATCAATTTTGATGATATCGGGTTGATATTCAGCTAATAAATTCAACCCTGCATAACCGGCTCCGAAATCATCAATCGCCGTTTGAAAACCAAAGCGGCGGTATTCACGGAAAATATTCACCAAATGCGGACGATCCTGCACTTTTTCACCTTCGGTAACTTCGAAAATAATTTTCTCACACGGGAAATTATGTATCCGAGCGGCTTCTAAAGTGGTACGTATGCACGCCGCCGGGTTATACACCGCATTCGGTAAAAAATTGATCGATAGAAATTCTTTCATCCCAAGACGAGCCGCACCAGCCACCGCCTTCACCCGGCAGGCTTGGTCAAAATGATAACGGTTAGCGTCATTCACACGCTCCAGCACGGACCATGCCGATTCTCCTTGTGGGCCGCGCACCAATGCCTCATGCCCATAAATCGAGCGGCTTGAGAAATGAACAATAGGCTGGTAAGCGTATTCGAAATCGAATTCGAATTCCTGATCACTACGACACCCAGTGCAACCGATTTTCTGCTCCGTCAATTCCACAGAAATGCCATTACCATCGACAATAGGGATCATGAATTGTTCGCCTTAAAATAAAATTTCTGTTTTTGTAGTTTAAGCTTATCTCATGTAATTAATCGTACGATGGATAAATTTTCCCGGCAAAGACCGGGGCAGGCCGCAATCACACGCCATTTTTGTGGCGAAATCGGCAGGCGATAAAGTCGGCATCCAGCAGTGTTTCAGCCGTTTAATTTCATGCTTGTCCGAGCGGCGGCGGCCAACACAGACGTTTTGGCTGAAATGGAAACGCCCCATGCGTGATATCCTCTAAGCGCCTCGACCAGCTCGACCGAGCCATCTCGGAGCATCACACGCCAGCGCAGATGAGCATGCCGCTTGAACGCATGTCATCCTGCATCGCCTGGCCGAGTCGCTGGCACATGAATCACGGTTGGACCCATCAGGGTCATTCGTAGCGATAGGGATTGTCAGTATGGAAAACAAAACGTTTTTGGCACGCCAGCCAATTATGGATAAGGCGGGCGCCGTAGTGGCCCACGAACTTTTGTTTAGAGAGCGCGATGTCGACACTGAGACCGTACAAGACGGTCTGGCTTGTACCGTAGCAATTATCAAGCGGGCAGTTTCCGTATTCGGTACCCAATTGATGCTGGGCGAAGCCGACGGCTTTCTAAAATGCAGCAGCGAGTTTCTTTTCTCTGATTTGGTCAATGTCCTGCCTGCCTCGCAATTTGTACTGGAAATCCTCAGGGATGAGGCATTAACCCAGGAATTGGGTCTGCGCTGCGACGTCTTGCGCGACATGGGTTTCAGGATCGCGCTTGACGATGTCCGGAAAATCACCCCCGAGGTGGACGCGTTTCTCTCCCACGTCGACATCGTCAAACTCAGCTGGCCCAATGTTGCGCCCGATGAAATCGACACTCTGCTGGGCCGTTTCAAACGCGCCGGACGCTTGGTGTTGGCGGAAAAAGTCGAGCAGCGTGAAGAGCATGCCATTGCCCTGCAAGCCGGGTGCGATTTGTTTCAAGGCGGCTATTTTTCAAAGCCGGAAATGTTCGTCGCCAATAGTGTGCCGTCCTATTTCACCTCAGTACTCAAAATCCTGGACCTGATCAACAAAGAAGCATCCGATGACGAGATCGAACTTAAGCTCAAGGACACCCCGGAACTGGTAGTCAACCTGCTCCATCTGGCCGCGATCAACGACCGCCTGCATGTGCGCAGCTCGCGTATATCTTCGATCAAACAAGCGCTCATAACAGTCGGCAGGCGCCGTTTGATGCGCTGGTGCTGCATCTTGCTTTACGGTATCCGGGAAGCCGTTTCGGCCGAAGCCGATCCGCTGATCCAGTTGGTCGATCAACGCGCCCGCTTTATGGAGCTCGCCGCCGAGGAATTGATGCCGGAGCAGGGCGATCTGCACCAGGCGGCTTATTTGACCGGGATGCTGTCCTTGATCCACGTGCCGCGCGGTGTCGACGCACGTACCTTTGTCTCACGCCTGCCGGTCAGCGACGTCATTCGCGATGCGATTGTCGAGCGTGAAGGGGCTTTGGGATCCCTGTTATGGGTGGCCGAGTTTCTGGAAGCGGGAAATTACAGCGCCGCCTTGCAGCAAGGTCAACAGCTTGGCGCCGCCTATTTGACTACGCTGTCGCTGTTGTCGCTGTGGTCATGCATTGCGCCGTCGTTCGATACCAAACCGCCGACTTTGCAGGGGTAAAACAAAGCAGGCCGTTAGCCATATCGGCCGGAAACGTGGGCTCGATCTATTCCTTTGCTTCCGTGGGGAGATGGACGATCGGCAGCGTCACGCGAAAACGGGAACCACGGCCCACTTCGCTGTCGACGTCGATGCGCCCATGATGAGCGGCCACGATGCCGTAGGTCACCGACAATCCTAGGCCGGTTCCCTGTCCAACCGGCTTGGTCGTAA
>Ga0302226_10000131_pt1 | contig 69536 bp, 74 predicted proteins | sample II_Palsa_E3_3_FD_193524 | JGI IMG/M metagenome (GOLD analysis project Ga0302226, IMG submission 193524) | Peat permafrost microbial communities from Stordalen Mire near Abisko, Sweden - II_Palsa_E3_3 | ecosystem: Environmental > Terrestrial > Soil > Palsa > Peat permafrost | place: Sweden...
CCCGGCACCGGCATCGGCCTGGCCAGCGTGGCGCGGATCATCGAACGGCACGGGGGGCGCACCTGGGCCGAGGGCGCCGTCGGCCAGGGCGCCACCTTCTACTTCACCCTCACCGCGGCAGACCCAGACACAGCATCGGGCGCGATGCCGGCAAGCCGGACGAATGCTGGTTAACGCTAGGAGACTCTCGCCATGACGACGCACACGGGCGGCCCACCCAAAAGCGAAAGTAAGAAAAGCAAGATCCCTACCACGCATGCCCCGGGCCCGGTCAGCGGCTCGGCCAGGTCACGGCTGCTGGCTTCCATCGTCGAGTCATCCGACGACGCCATCTTCAGCAAGACGCTGGACGGAATCATCACGACCTGGAACAAGGCGGCCGAGCGGATCTACGGCTACCAGGCAGCCGAGATAGTCGGCCAGCCTGTTTCGGTCCTGATGCCGCGGGACCGCGCCAATGAGATGACGGAGATCGTCGAAAGGATCCGCAACGGCGAGCGGGTCGACCAATACGAGACGACGCAGCGCACGAAGGATGGCGCGGCCATCGAGATCTCGCTCACCGTCTCACCCATTCACGATTCGGCCGGCCACATGGTCGGCGCATCAGCGATCGCCCGGGACATCACCGAACAGCAGCGCATTCAGGATCAGGCTGACTCCGCGGCGCAGTCCGCGCAGGATCATGCTGACTCCGCGGCGCAGTCCGCGCAGGATCATGCTGACTCCGCGGAGCGGTACGCGCGGAGCCTGATCGAGGCGAGCCTGGATCCGCTGGTGGTGATGGTCAGCCCGGAAGGCAAGATCACCGACGTGAACGAGGCGACGATCCGGGTGACCGGGGTCGCGCGGGACAAACTGGTGGGGACCGACTTCTCGGACTACTTCACCGAGCCCGATCAGGCGCGTGCGGCGTACGGGCAGGTTTTCGCGCAGGGTTCCGTCACCGATTACCCGCTGACCATCCGCCATACCGGCGGAGCGCTGACCGATGTGCTCTACAACGGCTCGGTCTACAAGGACGCGGCCGGGCACGTGCTGGGCGTATTCGCCGCCGCCCGCGACGTCACCGTGCAGAAACGGGCCATGCGCGAACTCGCGGAGAAGAAGGCATTCCTGGACAACATCCTCCAGAGTTCGACGAAGTACTCGATCATCGGAAAGGACCTCGGCCGACACATTCTCTCGTGGAACGAGGGAGCGCACCGCAACTACGGCTATACGCCCGAGGAGATGATCGGAAAAGACACCGTCATCCTCCACACACCTGAAGACGTGGCGTCCGGCGCCGTCGATCGGCTGTTCACCGGGGCCTACGAGGACGGTCTGGCCGAGGGCACGTTCCAGCGGGTCCGGAAGGACGGCTCCCGATTCGCGGCCAGCGTCGTCGTGACGCGGCGCGATGACGCGGGCGGACAGCCGGTCGGCTTTCTCCTGATGAGTAACGACATCTCAGAGAAGACGCAGGCCGAGGAGCAGCTCCGGACGGCTTCCCAGTACGCGCGGAGCCTGCTCGAGGCGAGCGTGGACCCGCTGGTGACGATCAGCCGGGAAGGCAAGATCACCGACGTGAACGAGGCCACGATCCGGGTGACCGGGGTCGCGCGGGACGAGCTGGTGGGGACCGACTTCTCGGACTACTTCACCGAGCCCGATCAGGCGCGTGCGGCGTACCGGCAGGTCTTCGCGCAGGGTTCCGTCACCGACTACCCGCTGACCATCCGCCATACTGGCGGCACGCTGATCGATGTGCTGTACAACGCCTCGGTCTACAAGGACGCGGCCGGGAACGTGCGGGGTGTGTTCGCCGCCGCCCGCGACGTCACCGCGCAGAAACGGGCCGAGCGCGAACTGGCGAAACAGCGAGGGCGCGAACTCAATCGGCTCGCCGAGCTCGAACGTTTCCAGAAGCTCACGGTCGGGCGGGAGCTGCGCATGATCGAGCTCAAGAAAGAGATCGAAGACCTGCGCGCGTCGCCCGGGCATACGTGACGGCGGGACGGACCGCTCCCGTGCCGACGGTCCCGGATGAGCGGCAGGATGCGATGCCTCCTGGCGCAGATACCCGTGGCACGCCTGCGGATTTCGCCGGGGCGAAGCAGGAGCTCAAGGATCTGCAGAGCGCGTTGCTGAACATCCTCGAGGACTCGGCCGCCGATCGCCTCGCCGCCGAGGACGCATTCAGGGCGAGCGTCAACATCCTTTCTGACCTCAGCGAGGCCGAGGCGGAGGTCCGGACGCTGAACGCCGGGCTTGAGGTCCGGGTCGCGCTGCGCACGGCTGAGCTGGAGCGGGTGAACAAGAACCTGCAGGCGTTCACCTATTCGGTCTCCCACGACCTGCGGACCCCGCTGCGGGCGCTGAGCGGTTTCAGTGCGGCGCTGGTGGAGGACTACGGTGACCGCCTCGATGAGACCGGCCGTGGTTACGCGGGCAGCATTATGGCGGCGAGCGAGCGGATGGCCGCGCTGATCGATGACCTGCTGCTGCTGTCGCGGGTCTCCCGGGCCGGCGTGAACCTGGAGCCGGTCGACCTGAGCGCCGAGGCCGCGGCCGTCGCCGGTGAGCTCCGGTCCCGTGACCCGGGCCGCCAGGTCCGTTTCGTCATCGCGGACGGCATCCGGGTGACCGCGGACCGCAGCCTTATCCGCACCGTGCTGCAAAACCTGCTCGAAAACGCCTGGAAGTTCACCGCGCACCGGGACGGGGCGGTCATCGAGTTCGCCACCACCGCCACCGCCGCCACCACCGCCGCCGCCACCGCCGAGGACGGCATGGTCTGCTGCTGCGTGCGTGACAACGGGGCCGGCTTCGATCCCGCCTACGCGGCCAAGCTGTTCCAGCCGTTCGAGCGGCTGCACGACGCCGCCGAGTTCCCCGGCACCGGCATCGGCCTGGCCAGCGTGGCGCGGATCATCGAACGGCACGGGGGGCGCACCTGGGCCGAGGGCGCCGTCGGCCAGGGCGCCACCTTCTACTTCACCCTCACCGCGGCAGACCCAGCATGACGTGGCGTGCGTGCGGCGCCGCGGTCACGTGCCCGGCGCGCCTGCTCAGCCGCGTGGTGCCGGGGCCGCAGTCACGGCGGCGGATCGGCGGCGCTCGCCTGCCGGCGGGCGGCAGCGAGCTTCTGGCGGGTGCGGCTCACGGCCTCCTCCGCGGCGGCCAGCTGGCCGAGGCTGGCCAGGCGCTGCGCGGCGAACAGCTGATCTTCCAGCTGGGCTAGATAGGCCCGCTGCTCGGCCTCGGCGAGGGCCCGCTGGATGGCGGAGGCCAGCCGGGCCGGCCGGTCCTTCAGGATGTAGTCCGTGGCTCCTTGCTTGATGAGGCCGACGGCTGCTTCATCCCCGAGTACGCCGGACCAGATGATGAACGGTATCTGCGGGCATCGTTCCTGAGCGATCTCGAGGGCCATCTCACCGGAGAAGCCGGGCAAATGGAAATCGGACAGGATGATGTCGGGCCGGAAGGCCGCCAGCTGTTCGGTGAACGACGCCCTGCTGTCGACGACCATAGCGGTGAAGTCCAGGCCCGCGCCGGTCAGGAGGCGCTGCGCGAGTTCCGCATCCCAGGAATCGTCCTCCAGGATGAGGATGCGTGCCGGCCGTCCCGCTGCGCCTGCCTTTTCCGCGGGCCCGGTGGCCGCCTTCCCGGGACGGCTGGCCGTCTCCGGCTCCTCGCCGTCGCGCGGACCGTTCATAGAGCTCACTCCCGCTCACTCCTCAATCTGGTACGGGCTCGTTCAGGAGCAGCCAGAACAGGCCGACTGTTTTTATCGCCTCGGCGAATTCGGCGAAGTTCACCGGTTTTCTTACGTAGGCGTTGGCGCCGTTACGGTAGCTGGAGAGAATGTCTTCTTCCAGCTTGGAGCTGGTAAGAACGACCACCGGGACGAGCTTGGTCCGTTCGTCGGTCCTTATCCTGTGCAGCACTTCCAGCCCGTCGACCTTGGGGAGCTTCAGGTCGAGCAAAATGAGGCCGGGCCCCGTCAGATCGGTGCGGTCGCCGTCAAAGAGAAATTTGAGGGCCTCGGCGCCGTCGGTGGCCACATTGATCGGGTTGAGAATGTTGTTTTTCTTCAGGGCCCGGAGCGTGAGCGCCACGTCGTCGGGGTTGTCCTCGACCAGGAGGATGGGCCTCGATGTCATGTGCTTTCCTCCTCATCAAGGGTGAAGTAGAAGGTTGCCCCGGCGCCAACGGCGCCCTCGGCCCACACCCGCCCCCCGTGGCGTTCCACGATCACCTGTACGATGGCCAGGCCGATGCCCGTGCCGGGGAACTCGCTGGCCGGATGCAGTCGCTGGAACGGGCTGAACAGCTTGTGGGTGTACGCGGGATCAAAGCCGGCGCCGTTGTCGCGCACGAAGTAGCAGACGGGGGCGTCCCTGGCCGGCGCCATTCCGAACTCGATGAGCGCATCGTCCTGGCCGGACGTGAACTTCCACGCGTTGCCCAGCAGGTTGTGCAGCACCATGCGCATGAGGGCACGGTCGGCCTGTACCTGGACCGGACGCTGGATGGTGAAGCGGGTGTGCCGTCCGGGATCCTCGTCCTGGAGTTCCGTGGCGATCTGGGCGGCCTCGGCGCCGAGATCGACCGGGCCGAGGTGCATCTCCGTCCGGGAGAGCCGCGAGAGGCGCAGCAGATTGTCGATGAGGGCCGCCATATGCTCGCTGGCGGCGACGATTCGCCCGGCGTAACCCCGGCCATCCTCGCCGAGAACGTCGCCGTACTCTTCCAGCAGGGCGGTGCTGAACCCGCTCATCGCCCGGAGGGGGGCACGCAAGTCGTGGGAGACCGAGTACGTGAAGCTCTCCAGGCTCCCGTTGGCTCTCCTGAGGTCGTCTACCCGGTGCAGAACCTCGGCCGCGGCCCGGGCATGCACCTGCTCGGTCACGTCCCGGGTGATCGATGACGCGCCGATCAGCCGGCCGGCCTCGTCGCGGATGGGCGAGAATGTTACCGAGGCGGGGAAGTCGGTGCCGTCCTTGCGCCGCCGGTAAGTCTCGTAATGCGGGACGTGCTCGCCCCGGCCGATCTTGGCCAGGGTTTCCTGGCCCTTGTCTCCTCCGCACGGAGCGCACAGCACGGTCTCGGGCCGGCCGATGATCTCCGCCGCGGCGTACCCGTACATCCCCTCCGCCGCCGGATTCCAGCTCGTGATCATACCGTCGAGACTCTCGCCCACAATGGCGTCATCGGACGAGTTGACGATCGCCGAGAACAGCCGGGCCGACGCCCAGTCGCGACTCACCGCAATGTCTTCAACTGGCCGCTGGGCCATGACGATCCCCCCATGTCGGCCCGGACGCACAATCCGGGGACTGTGACAACTGCTGTGTTCGGCGCGGTAAGATAATTGCTTTTCCCCAGGTCAGCATACACGCCGCCGTGCGTTCGCTAAATTTCCCGCCGCAGTGGTAGTGGAGCGGCGTCGGCACCGGCAGGCCAGTTATTCTATTTGCCGCCATTTTCCGCTAATGCCGGGCATCTCCCGCTAATGGCGGGCAGGATTCTCATTGTCCGGTTGATTCCGGCCTGCCCCGCAGCTGGCCGGTTTGACATCTGGCCGGGTTGCTGGTTCGCGGGCCCGGCCGCGCTGTCTCAGCCGAGGGGAGTGGCGCCCACCACCACGAGAATCAGCGCGATGATGAGAAGGATGACGGTGATCGTCACGATATGTTCGACCCGGCGCACGGCGACCTTTACCCTGCCCTCCGCCGCCACGGCCGTTCCCGCCGCCTGCCAGGCCGACGCGGCCGCGCTTACCGCGGCCTCGGCGGCCGCCCCGGCGCCGGCCTGGAGGTCAGCTTGCGCCTGGAGGGCGGCCCGGATGTCCGCCTCGATACTCGCGGCGGCCGCCTCAATCCGGTCCAGCGTGGCCAGGCCGACTGACGCCGCCCGCCAGGCTATCGATTCGGCCTCGGCACCGCTGGCGCCGGCGGCCGTCTGCCCGAACTGCGGCTCGTCCGCCGCGGAGATCCCATCGGCCTGGCCCGTGCTGGCCCCCACCGCTGCCGCGGCACTGGTGCCCGCGGCAGCGGTTTCCGCTTGCGTGGCGGCCCGTTCGGCGGTGGCGGTCGATGCGTCGTGCAGGAAGCTGATCACGGCATCCTTGGCCAGCGCACCCAGGTCGGGCGGGTCGGGCCGGATGCGCCTGGACCGAAGGCGGCTGCCGCCCCGGGGGCGGCGATGTCCATCTCCCGGGAGCACGGCGACGCGCCGGGTGCCCTGGTCCGGCTGGATGACGTCGGCCTGCGGCGGGCGTGAGCCCTGGTCGCCGCCCGTGCCCGGCGTCTCGTTGTTCGCTGCCCAGGTCATGATTTTCTCCCCTTGCTGATCTATCTGTTGCCTATTAGTTACTCTCCGCTATTTCGAGCATCGGGACGAGAGGAAAGTGTCCTGTCTTTTTCGGTCCTTTTACCTGGGGAGGTCGGCGGGTTCACGCCGGGTTTGCGGGCGTCCGATGCTTTTGCCCCTTGCCTGAGGTACCGGTGCACGGGGATATAACAGCAGATCAGGTGCCTTTTTCCGCCGATGGCAGGCGTCCCGCATGTCAGCGTCGCGTGAGGGAGACGTAGGCTCAATTGATGCTGGCAGACTCGTTCGGCCGGGTCGCGACCGATATGCGGGTGTCGCTGACCGACCGGTGCAACCTGAGATGCGCCTACTGCATGCCCGCCGAGGGTCTTGACTGGCTGCCCAAACCAGAGCTCCTCACCGACGACGAGGTCGTCCGGCTGGCACGGATCGGCGTCGAACGGCTCGGCATCCGCGAGATCCGCTTCACCGGCGGGGAACCGCTGCTGCGCCGCGGCCTCACCCGGATCGTTGAGCGCACCGCCGCGCTGCGGCCCCGTCCGGAACTGTCCATTACGACCAACGGCATCGGCCTGGCCCGCACCGCCCAGGCGCTGCGGGACGCCGGCCTGGACCGGGTCAACGTCTCGCTCGACACGCTGCGCCCCGAGGCCTTCCAGGAACTGGCCCGCCGGGACCGGCTGACCGAGGTACTGGACGGCATGGCCGCGGCGGCCGCCGCCGGGCTGGTCCCGGTCAAGGTCAACAGCGTGCTCATGCGGGGCGTCAATGACGCGGAGGCCCGGGACCTGCTGCGGTTCTGCGTAGCCCACGGGTACGAGCTGCGGTTCATCGAGCAGATGCCGCTGGACGCCCAGCACGGCTGGCGCCGGGCCAACATGGTCACCGCCGAGGAGATCCTCACCACGCTCAGCGAGGAGTTCGTGCTCAAGCCGGACGACTCGGCCGAGCGCGGCTCCGCCCCGGCGGAGAGGTTCCTGGTCGATGGCGGCCCAGCCCGGGTCGGCGTGATCGGCTCGGTGACCAGGCCGTTCTGCGGAGCCTGCGACCGGGTCCGGCTTACCGCCGACGGCCAGGTGCGTAACTGCCTGTTCGCCCGCGAGGAAAGCGACCTGCGCGGGCCGCTGCGGGCCGGTGCGAGTGACGCGGAACTGGCGGCCCTCTGGCGCCGCGCCGTGGCGGCCAAGCTGCCCGGCCACGGCATCAACGACCCTACGTTCCTGCAGCCCGACCGGCCCATGTCGGCCATCGGCGGGTGAGCGGCGGCCCGGGCGGATCGCCCGGTAGCGCGCGGCAGCGGGGGAACGGGGATATCACCGGCCCGTTCGGCATGATCATCCTCGCGGGCGGCCGGGCCACCCGGCTCGGCGGGGCGGACAAACCAGGACTGACGGTCGGCGGCCGCACCCTGCTGGACGCGGTGCTCGCCGCCGGGACCGAGGCCGGCGCGCGGCAGGCCGTGATCGTCGGGCCCGGCCGGCCCGGCGCCGGCCGGCTACCGGGCGGCCCCCCGGTCCGGTTCGTGCGGGAGGAGCCCCCCGGGGCCGGGCCGGTGCCCGCGCTCCGCCGCGGGCTCGACGCACTGGGCCACCCCGCGGATCCGGGCGATCCGGCGGCTGCGCCGTGGCTGGCGGTCCTCGCCGCCGACCTGCCGTTCCTGCGGGCCGCGCACCTGCGGGCCCTGCTGGCCGCTGCGGCCACCCGCGGCGGGGCCACCCGCGACGGGGCCACCCGCGGCGGGGCCGGTCACGAAGGCGCCGTGCTCACCGACGACGAGGGCCGGGCGCAGTGGCTGGCCGGCTGCTGGCGGACCGAGGCCCTGAGGCACGCGGCCGGCGGTTATTCCGGCGCGTCACTGCACGGGCTGCTGGCCCCGCTGCGGCCGGCCAGGGTGCGCATCACACCCGGCCCGGGGGAGCCGCCGCCCTGGCTGGACTGCGACACCGAAGCCGACCTGCGCCGTGCCCGGGACTGGCATGCGCGCGCCGGTCAAGGCGCGTCGCCGGCCACGACCACGTTACGCAGCGGCTCACCGGCGGCGAACCGGTGCACCTGCTCGGCCACGAACCGGGCAGCGAGCGGATAGAAGGCGGCGGCCCCGCCCGCCACGTGCGGCGTGATGATCACACCCGGGCAGCCCCACAGCGGATGATCGGACGGCAGCGGTTCGGGGTCGGTCACGTCCAGCGCCGCCCGGAGCCGGCCCGACGAGGCCTCGGCGGTCATGGCCTCGGAATCCAGCACCGGGCCGCGCCCCACGTTCACGACCAGGGCGCCGTCGGGCAGCAGGGCCAGCCGGCGGGCATCGAGCAGCCCGCGGGTCTCGTCAGTCAGCGGCGTGACCAGGACGACGATGTCGGCCCAGGGCAGCAGCAGGTCCAGGTCAGCTCCGGCGTACACGTCCTCGGCGGGCCGCGGCTTGCGCGCCACCTTGATCACCTCGGCCTCGCTGGCGCGCAGCCGCCTGTCCAGCGCTGCGCCGATCGAGCCGTACCCGGCGATCAGCACGCGGCTGCCGGCCAGCGACCGGGTGTGCGTGTGCTCCCAGCGGCGCGCGTCCTGGGCCCGCACCCACCGGGGCAGTTCCCGCTGCGCGGCCAGGATCAGCGCCAGGGCGTGCTCGGCGGTGCTGGCGTCGTGCAGGCCCCGCGCGTTGCACAGCGTCGCGCCCGCCGGGAGCTTTCCCAGCAGGTGCTCGTACCCGGCGGTGAGCGCCTGCACGGCCCGGGCGGCCTTGATCCGGCCCAGCGGCTCGGTCCCGAACGGCCGGTCGTAGGGCACGGTGAAAAAGAGCACGTCCGCGAGATCGTCGGGCCCGGGCTCGTCGCCGCTGAACACCTCGACGCGCAGGCCGGCGTCGGCCAGGGCCTGCTCATCGAGCTCGTCCCGGATCTCTTTCCATGGCACCAGTACCCGGCCGTCCACCGTGCCGCCGCTCCTTCGTGGTCGCCGCCTTCGTACGGACATCCTTTCAGGCGGCCCGGTGGCCCGGCCACGGGGAATCAGGAAGACGGCCACCGGGCAAATAATGAGGAGAAGGGCCGGCGGTGTCCCGGATACGCTTCTGGAGCCGGCCGGTGACCAGATCCGGCCACGGTGCGGCTGGACCGGGAAGGAGCCCGATGACGGCGATCACTGGATATGTTCCGGTCTTGTCCGAGGCCGAACTGCGCGACCTGCTGGGGGAACCCGCGGCCCGGTCCGTGACCAAGGAGCGTCCCCGGCTGCACCAGCGAGACCGGGAGTGGCTGGCCGCGTCGCCGTTCTGCCTGATCGCCACCGCGGACGCCGGCGGGCGCTGCGACGTGTCACCGAAGGGGGACCCGCCCGGGTTCACCTACATCATCGACGACCGGACGATCGCCATCCCGGACCGGCCCGGTAACCGCCGCGCCGACGGATTCCGCAACGTCCTGGCCAACCCGTACGCGGGCACGATCTACCTGGTGCCCGGGCGCACCGAGACGCTGCGCATCAACGGGCGGGCCCGGCTGCTGCGCGACGCGCCGTTCTTCGACGAGCTGATCGTGAAGGGGAACCGGCCCCGGCTGGCCCTGGTCATCGACATCGAGACCGTCTTCTTCCACTGCGCCAAAGCGTTCATGCGGTCGAAGCTGTGGCGGCCGGAGACGTGGCACCCGGACGTTCTGCCGCCGCACGCCACGATCGTGAAGGATGTCCAGGACACGCCGGAAACTTTGGCGGAGCTCCAGCGCCACTACGGGCCTTCCTACGAGGACCTGCTGTACTGACGGCGCTACCGGCCGCAACGCGTGATCGTCCGCTCCGCCGAACCGAAGCATTTCCCATAACGGGAGAAATTGCTCACGCTATGCTTCCCGGGTCCCGGGAGCACGGGACATCCCAGAGCGTATTCAGCGGGGGCTTAAATGACCGATCAGTACGGCGATTCTGGTCAGGATGATCAGCGCCGTTACGGCCAGGGTGGCCAGCCCGGCTACGACCAGGGCGGGTACGGCCAGGCCGGTGGCCAGCAGGGTGGCCAGCCCGGCTACGGCCAGCCGGGCGGCGGCCAATCGGGTTACGGCCAGCCGGGCGGCCAGCCCGGATACGGCCAGGGCGGGTACGGCCAGCAGGGTGGCCAGCCGGGCTACGGCCGTGGCGGGTACGGGCAGGGCGGCGGGTACGGCCAGGCCGGTGGCCAGCCGGGCTACGGGCAGGGCGGGTACGGACAGCAGGGCTACGGCGAGCCCGCCGCGCCGTACGGGGCGGGCCAGCCGGCCGGCGCCCCCTACGGACAGGCTCCCTACGGCGCACCGCCAGCCGGATACCAGAGCGGCCCGGTGGCCCAGCCCGGCGGGTACGCGTACGGCGCCCCGGCCTACGCGGGGTGGCTGACCCGGGTGGGTTCCTACATCATCGACTGGCTTCCCAGCTGGATCCTGATCGTCATTGGCGACGTGCTGGCCAGCCACGGCGGAGCGGGCGCGGGGATCGCCGTCGTCTTCTACCTGGCCGCGCTGGGCTGGTGGATCTACAACCGCTGCTACCAGGCCGGCCGCACCGGCCAGAGCCTGGGCAAGAAGGCCACCGACACCCGGCTCATCGGCGAGGCGACCGGGCAGCCCATCGGCGCCGGGATGGCGTTCGTCCGGGACATCGCGCACATCGTCGACGCGGTGATCTGCTACATCGGCTTCCTGTTCCCGCTGTGGGACGGCAAGAAGCAGACCCTGGCCGACAAGATCGTGCACACCCTGGTGGTCAAGAACGGCGAGGGCGGCTACCCGCCGCCGCCGGGCAACGCCCAGGATTACGGCCAGCAGGGCTACGGGCAGCAGGGCTACGGGCAGCAGGGGTACGGGGCGCCACGGTAACGACCGCCGGGCCGGCGCTGCACCGCCGGATGGCCCGCCCGCTGTCCGGGGCGCTGACAGCGGGCGGGGCGGGCGCGTACCTGTACGTGGTCAACCCGCACGCCCACCAGGTGTTCCTGCCGTGCCCGTTCCGTCTCGTCACGGGCCTGTACTGCCCGTTCTGCGGCGGGCTGCGGATGGTGCACGACCTGGCTCACGGCCAGGTGATCCAGGCCCTTCACGATGATGCGCTGGCCCTGCCCCTGCTGCTGTTCGCCGTCGCGGCCTGGCTGAACGTCGCGGTCGGGTGCTGGCGCGGTCGGCCCCTGGTCGAGGTGCGCCGGCCCGCGTGGCTATGGCCGGCGGTGGCCGTGGTGCTCGTCGCCTGGACCGTGCTGCGGAATCTCCCGTTCGCCCCGTTCACCGCCCTGCGTCCCTGACCCAGCGGACGGCCCTGGCCCACCGGACGGCCGCCGCCCAACGGTCAGCAGCGGCAGCGGCGCATGATCGACCTGCAGGGTCGTATGGCTGATCCCGTACTTCCGGCTGAGCAACTCCTCCAGGTCGGCGCGGACCGCGTGGCAGTCCTCGCCCTGCGTCACGAGCACGTGCGCCGAAGCGGCCGGCAGGTCCGAGCTGATCTCCCAGACGTGCAGGTCGTGGACCTCGGTGACGTTTGGCTGGGCGGCCAGGGCCGCGCCGATCTCGGCGGGGACCAGCCCGGCCGGGGCCGCCTCCAGGAAGATACGCCCGGAGTCCCGGATCAGCCCGACGCCGGCCTGCAGCATCAGCGCCACGACCAGCAGCGAGGCGATGGCGTCAGCCCGGGAAAACCCGGTGAGCACGATGATCAGGCCCGCGACGGCGGTGGCGACGAAGGCGAACACATCCGTCAGGATGTGCCGGAACGCCCCCTCCAGGTTGAGGCTGCGGTGCGCGCCGGGGCTGGCCCGGTTCAGCAGCATGGTGGCCGTCAGGTTCACCGCCACCCCGGCCAGCGCGACGCCGATGACCACCCCACCGGTGACGGCCGGCGGGGTGATCAGCCGCCGCACCGCCTCGTAGCCCAGCCACGCGGCCAGCACCACCAGCGTGATCCCGTTGGCCTGCGCGGACAGGATTTCCGTCCGCTTCAGACCGTAGGTGTAGTAGCCAGACGGCGGCCGGGCCGCCAGCCTCGTGGTGATCAGCACGAGCCCGATTGAGGCCGCATCGGTGAGCATGTGCGCCGCGTCTGAGATGAGCGCCAGCGAATGGGCCACCACCCCGGCCACGACCTCGGCCGCCATGAACGCGATGATCAGCCCGAGAGCGGCTCCCAGCCAGTGCGGGTCGGCGCTGGCGGCCGGCCCGTGCCCGTGGTTTCCGTGCCGGTGAGCTGGCGCATCGTGCGTGCCCGGCTTTCCGTCCGGCACGTCAGGACCCACCGCTCATGCGGTCCATGATAAGTGCGCTCACCGCCCCGCGGCGGTCCGCTAGAGCGTGACCGGGTCCTGGCCGGTCGCCGCCTGCACCGGCGCAGCGCGACGGCAAGCACACCGGGCAGGGCCGCGAGCCCACCGGCCACGTGATCACGGAATGCCTCATCCCCAGCCGGCCCCACGGCGCCAGGATAACGGGAGTCTGATAGACGTGGGACCGCACACCCGAGCAGGTAACGGAACGCACCCGAGCAGGCAGCAAGGTGACGTCGTGAGCCCAATGGAGCGATGGATCATGGCCGTCAGCAGCGACCTGGGCCTCGACCCCGGTACGGCTGACGCGCGCACGATACTCGACATGACGCGCGACGTGGCGCACAACGTGGACCGGCCGTCCGCCCCGGTCACCGCCTACCTGATAGGGGTGGCCGTCGGCCGCGGGATGCCGCTGAAAAGCGCAGCCAGCCGTATCCGGCAGCTGGCTGCCGGCTGGCCGGGCCACACCGAGGATTCCTAGGGCGTGCCGCTAGAGCCCGTTCCTTAAAACGGTGCAGGGTGGCGGCAAGGCCGCGGGCGGCATCCGGGAGGCGCTCAGGCGAAGTAGTGGCCCTCCTTGAGGTCGGCGATCAGTCCCGGGCGGGTCGGCTCCCACCCGAGCAGGTCGCGGGGGTGATCTGGGCCGAGGCGGGGCCGTCGATTCCCCAGAAGCCGCCGAGGAAGCCGACGTACTCCCCGGCCTGCCCGGGGGTGACGGAGACTGCGGGAACGCCCAGGTGCGCGGCGAAGATCTCGGCGACCTCGCGGATCGGGACACCCTCGTCGCCGACCGCGTGCAGCGCCGACCCGGCCGGCGCGGACTCGATCGCGAGGCGGAACAGGCGAGCGGCGTCGTCGCGGTGGACCGCCGGCCAGCGGTTGGCGCCGTCGCCGATGTAGGCCGCGGCGCCCTTCTCGCGCGCGAAGCCGATCGCGATCGTCATGAACCCGTTGTCGCCGTTACCGTGACAGGTCGGCGGCAGCCGCACGATCGAGGAGCGGACCCCGCGGCCGGCGAGCGCGCTGGTGTAGTGGGCGTTGGCCATCCGATCGTTGGCGCCGCTGATCGGGACCGCGCGGTCCCCGTCGGCCGCGGCCAGCCCATCGCGCTCGGTGGCGGCGGCCCCAGGCGGGAGCCCGAGCACGCCGAGGATGCCGGATGCGATGACGAACGGCTTGCCGGTGCCGGCCAGGGCCTCGCCGAAGGTCTCGATCGCCGCGCGGTCGGCGGCGGTGGCGCCGGCGAAATCGCCGGCGAAGGCGATGTCGTGCTTGAACGCGAGGTGGACGACGCCGTCGGAGACGGCCGCGGCGTCGTGCAGGGTGCCGAGGTCGTCGAGCGATCCCCGGCGGACCTCGGCCCCCGCATCCTGCAGGGCCTTGGCCGCGGCGTCGGAGCGGGCGAGCCCGGTGACCTCGTGGCCGGCGGCGATCATCACTTCGGCACCAAGGAGCAGCTGCTCGAGGCCATCCTCGGGCGGTTGCGGGACCGCATGGTCGCGGCCACCAGCGACCGGCTCGGCGAGCAGCCCGACCTGGCGACGGCGGCGCGTGCGGCCTGGACGCGGACCTCTGACCCGCAACAGGAGGCGGAGTTCAGGCTGTTCTTCGCGGTCTACGGACGCGCTCTCCAGGCGCCGCAGCAGTTCGCGGGGTTCCTCGAGCGGGTCGTGGCCGACTGGATGAGCGCCCTGGTCGACGCGCAAGGACCAGGCACCGACCCGGCGACGGCGACGCGCACGGCCACATTGGTGATCGCGACGATCCGCGGGCTGCTGCTCGATCTGCTCGCTACCGGTGACCGGGTCCGGGTCCAGGACGCGGCGGAGAGCTTCCTCGCCAGCCTCGAACACAAGGCGCGGCCACCGGGCGGCGTGGCGGTTGCGTGGCCGGACGACCACCGACAGCCCCTTGGCAACCCGCCCTAGGCGGCTCAGTCGCGCCCGGTCAGGCGCAAGGCGAACCACAGCGCCAGGGTGGCGGTGGCCGCGCCCGGTGGCCGGAGCTGGCAGGATGGCGGGGTGGGCTCGCTCATGCTGCTGGACACCGCCTCGCTGTACTACCGCGCGTTCTACGGTGTGCCGGACACGGTCACCGCGCCGGACGGGACGCCGGTCAACGCCGTGCGCGGGCTGCTGGACATGATCGCCCGGCTGGTCCGGGCCCGCGAGCCCGCCCGGCTGATCGCCTGCTGGGACGAGGACTGGCGGCCCGCGTTCCGGGTGCAGGCGCTGCCCTCCTACAAGGCGCACCGGGTGGCGCAGGGCAATGAGGAGCAGACTCCGCCGGGTCTGGTCCCGCAGGTCCCCATCATCCGGGAGGTCCTCGACGCGGCCGGGGTCCCCGTGGCCGGCGCGAAAGGCTACGAGGCCGACGACGTGATCGCCACGCTGGCGGTGGCCGCCCGCCAGCCGGTCGACGTGATCACCGGGGACCGGGACCTGTTCCAGCTCGTCGACGACCAGCGCGGCGTGCGCATCGTCTACACCGTGCGCGGGCTGACCAAGCTGGAGATCGTCGACGAGGGCGCGGTGACCGCGCGGTACGGGATCCCCGGCCGCGCCTACGCGGACTTCGCCGTGCTGCGCGGCGACCCCAGCGACGGGCTGCCCGGCGTGCCGGGGGTGGGGGAGAAGACCGCCGCGGCGCTGGTCCGCTCGATCGGCGGCATCGGGGACATCATCACGGCGCTCGACCGGGGGCATGGCGGTTTCCCGCCCGGCAGCCGGGCCAAGCTGACCGCGGCCCGCACGTACCTGGACGTGGCCCCGGCCGTGGTCCGCACCGCCACCGACGTGCCGCTCCCGTCCGTCGGGGGTGACCTGCCGCTGACCATCGCCGACCCGGACCGGCTGACGGAACTGGGCGACCGGTGGCGGCTCGGCTCGTCGCTGGCCCGGTTCACCGCGGCCGTCACGGCCGCCTGATGCAACCGGCCGGGCCCGCCCCGGGGACCGCGATGCCGGCGGCCCCTTTCGCCCGGCAGCCCGAACCGCTCAACGGCCTGTAACGCCCAACGGCCTGTAACGCTCAACGGAAGGTGAGGCGATCGATGCCCGAGTCAGCCCTGTTCCCGGCCAGCCGGCTCACGGACGCCGCGGCGCGGGCCCGCGCCGCGGGACTGGATGCGCTACTGCTCACGCCCGGCGCCGACCTGCGCTACATCACCGGCTACGACGCCAAGCAGCTGGAGCGGCTCACCTGCCTGGCCATCCCGGCGGACGGCGAGCCCATCCTGGTCGTCCCGCGGCTGGAGCTCGCCGCGGCAAAGGCCTCACCCGCGGCCGGCCTGGGGCTGGAGCTGATCGCCTGGGAGGAGACCGAGGACCCGTACGCGCTGATCGCGGGGCGGCTGGGCCCGGTCCGCGCGGTCGGGCTCGCGGACCAGATGTGGGCGCTCATGGTGCTACGGCTGCGGGAGGCGCTGCCCGGGGCGCGGCAGGTCCTGGCCGGCACCGCGCTGCGGGAGCTGCGCGTGCGCAAGAACCCGGCCGAGGTGGCGGCGCTGCGCGAGGCCGGGGCCGCGATCGACCGGGTGCACGCCCGGGTCCCGGGCTGGCTCAAGGCGGGCCGGACCGAACGTGAGGTCGGGACGCTGATCGCCGAGGCGATCCTGGCCGAGGGGCACGTCCAGGTCGACTTCGTGATCGTCGGTTCCGGCCCGAACGCCGCCAGCCCGCACCACGAGGTGTCGGACCGCGTGCTGCGCCCCGGCGACGCCGTGGTCGTGGACATCGGCGGCATGATGCCGTCCGGTTACCGCTCCGACTGCACCCGGACCTACGCGATCGGTGAGCCGCCCGCGGACTTCCTCACCTACTACCGGGTGCTGCAGGACGCGCAGGAGGCAGCGTGCGCGGCCGTCCGCCCCGGCCTGCCCGCCGAGGCCGTCGACGCCGCAGCCCGCCAGCCGATCACCCGGGCCGGGTACGGCTCGGACTTCATCCACCGCACCGGACACGGCATTGGCCTGGAGTCACACGAGGATCCGTACATCGTGGCGGGCAACACCGAGCCGCTCGCCCCCGGCATGGCGTTCTCGATCGAGCCGGGCATCTACCCGGGACCGAACGGGGCCCGGATCGAGGACATCGTGGTGTGCACCGAGGACGGCTGCGAGCGGCTGAACCAGGCGCCCCGCGACCTCTTGGTCGTCGGGGAGTAGAGCGCGCAGCAGGCCGGGGGCCGGTCAGCGATCGGGAGGAGGGTCGCCCCGGCCCTGCTGCTCGGCCAGGAACTGCTCGAACTGGGCCGCGATCTCGTCAGCGGTGGGCACCTGCTCACCGTTGAGTAGGCCGTCCTCGCCGTCACCGGTCGCCCCAGCGCTGGCCTCGGCGAGCGTGTCGTACTGCCGCTCCAGCGCGGTGACCAGCTCGGCGACCTCGGCGGACTCCGACACCTGCCGGTCGATCTCCTCGTTGGTCCGGTCTGCCGCCTCGCGGAGCGCGTCGCTGGGCAGGTCCAGCCCGGTGGCGGCGCTGATCTTGTCCAGCAGCGTGACGCCGGCCTCGGGGTAGACCGCCTGCGCCAGGTAGTGCGGCACGTTCACGGCGAAGCCGAGGGCGTCCCGGCCGGACTGGCCCAGCCGCAGTTCGACGAGCGCCGCGGCGCTGCCGGGAACCTGCAGCTTGTTCGGCATCTGCTGCGGGCCGTCGACCAGCTCGGGGCGGGTCGCGTGACTGATCACGCCGAGCGGGCGGGTGTGCGGCACCGCCATCGGGATGCCCTGGAACCCGATCAGCGGGCCGGTGCCGAGCTGGCTGGCCAGGGCCTGGACCGCCGCCGCGAACAGCTCCCACTCGTGGTCCGGCTCCGGGCCGGACATCAGCAGGAAGGGGGTCCCGGTCAGGTCGCGCAGCAAGCGGACCGTGAGCTCCGGGTGCTCGTAGTCTTCCCAGTGGTCGGTGGAGTACGTCATCATCGGCCGCCGCGAGCGGTAGTCGATCAGGCGGTCGACGTCGAACGTGGCGATTGTCTCGAACTCACAGGTCGTTACCAGGTGCTCAGCCAGCAGACGGCCGGCCGCGCCGGCGTCCATGAAGCCCTCGAGGTGGTGCAGCATCGTCACACCATCCAGGTCCGGCACGTCCGAAGCCAGCTCGTACAGGTCTTCCGGATCCCGCTGCATGACCAAATTCTCCCACCATTCCGGCACCAGGCTGACATCCGGTCCTCACAACGGCAACACCAGGGCAGCCGGTTTTCCATCCCAAGGTCCCACTGAGCTGCAGAAACCTGGAGGGCGCTGCCTACCCTCCCGGTTTCTGAGAATCGGCGAGTACCACCGCGGGTCACGGCGAGGCGTTCGTGACCGGCCCAGCGAACCGGGCCTTCAGGCCCGGTGAGTGACCGGTGTGTCGGCGAAGTACCACCGCGGGGCGCGAAGCGCAGCGGGGGGTTCCGGGGGGTCGCCCCCCCGGGCCAGCACTGTCGGCGAAGTACCGCCGCGGGGCGCGAAGCGCAGCGGGGGGTTCCGGGGGTCGCCCCCCGGGCTAACACCGCTAGGGGCTCCGCGGCGGCCGGGTGCGCTTCCGGGTGGCCGATGGACAGCCCGCTGTCGGCGTCGAAGAACTGGAGGTTGTCGGTGTCGATCGCGAGCTCGACCGGCTGGTTGGGCCGGACCTTGGACCGGGCGGACACCCGGGCGGTCCACAGTGACTTGCCGCCGACCAGGGCCGCGACGCTCTCGTCTTCGCCGCTGTCCCCGGTTGCCGCGTCGGTGATGCTGGCGTGCTCGACCGGCGGTGCGTCGATGGTGAAGATCACGTGGATCTCGCTGCCGAGTTCCTCGGTGACGCCCGCCTTCACCTGCATCCGGGCCCAGTCCGCGTCAGCCAGCGCGGCGTCGTCGAAGTCGGACGGCCGGATGCCCAGGATGATCTTGCGGCCGATGTAGCCGTCCAGGCCCGGCTTGCTGTCGATGACCGATTGGGGCACCGGGAGCTTGAAGCCGGCGAAGGTGACCACCGGGCCGTCTTCCCGGGTGAGCTCGGCCGTCACGAAGTTCATTGCGGGCGAGCCGATGAACCCGGCCACAAACAGGTTGACCGGCGACTCGAACAGGCGCTGCGGGGTGTCGACCTGCTGCAGCCGGCCGTCCCGCATGACACAGACCCGGTGGCCCAGCGTCATGGCCTCGACCTGGTCGTGGGTCACGTAGATGGTGGTGACGCCCAGGCGCTCGTGCAGCTGGTTGAGTGAGGCGCGCATTGACACGCGCAGCTTGGCGTCCAGGTTCGACAGCGGCTCATCCATCAGGAACGCCTGCGGTTCACGCACGATCGCGCGGCCCATGGCGACCCGCTGGCGCTGGCCACCGGACAGCGCCGCCGGCTTGCGCTTGAGGTACTGGTCCAGGCCGAGCATCTTGGCGGCCTCGTTGACCCGGCGCTTGATCTCCTCCTTGGGCGTCTTGCGCAGCTGCAGGCCAAAGGCGAGGTTCTGCTCGACCGTCATGTGCGGGTAGAGCGCGTAGTTCTGGAACACCATCGCGATGTCCCGGTCCTTGGGCGGAAGGTCGTTGACCACCCGGTCACCGATGGTGATAGTGCCGGAGCTGATCTCCTCCAGGCCGGCGATCGAGCGGAGCGCGGTGGACTTGCCGCAGCCCGACGGCCCCACGAGAACCATGAACTCTCCGTCTTTCACTTCGAGCGATAGCCCGTCGATGGCTTTCACGCCACCCGCGTAGACCTTGTCGATGTGATCGAGGACTATCTGAGCCATGGTGCTCCCTTGCGTCATGGGGTCCGGGGCCAGGCCCGCGTCATATGTCCTGGTCGCCAATGTAACTTCGGGATCCTGGCGGGTTAAGATCAGGACCTCCAATGTTACAGTAGTGTAACGAGCGTGACCATTTCGTTATAAAAGTCCACTGAGGCAGGTTAACGCCGGAAGTGCCCGCGGCACCGCTACGGTGACGGGGTGGAAGAGATCGACCGCGCCATCGTCTCGCTGCTGTCCGCCGACGGGCGGATGAGCTTCACCGAGCTGGCCAAGCGGACCGGGCTGTCCGTGTCGGCTGCGCATCAGCGTGTCCGGCGGCTGGAGCAGAGCGGAGTGATCAGGGGATACGCGGCGCTCTGCAACCCCGACGAGATCGGCCTCCCGCTGACCGCGTTCATCTCGATCAAGCCCTTCGACGCGGCTGCCCCCGATGACGTGCCGCAGCGGCTGGAGCCGATCGCGGCCATCGAGGCGTGCCACAGCGTGGCCGGGGACGAGAACTACATCCTGAAGGTGCGGGTGGCGTCCCCACTGGCCCTGGAAGACCTGCTGCAGGAGATCCGCGCCGTGGCCGGGGTGTCCACCCGGACCACGATCGTGCTCAGCACCCCGTACGAGAACCGCCCGCCGGGGATCTAGGCCGGGTCGCGGGTGCGCAGGCCGTCCAGGGTGAGGGACAGCAGCCGGTCGGCCTGCTCGGGAGTGCGCTCGGTAGCCACCGCCACGCCGTGCACCAGCATCATGATGTCGGTCACGGTGAGGTCGTCCCGGACGGCGCCGGCCTGCTGGGCCCGGGCCAGCAGGCGCTCGGCCGTGCCCCGGATGATCTGGCTGCACGCGCTGATCATCTCGGCGTCCTTGCCGCGCGCCGCGACGAGCGCGCTGGCCAGGCCGCGCTTGGTGGCCAGATAGTCCGCCAGGACGCGCAGCCAGCCGGCGAACGCTTCGCCGGGGGATGGGCTGTCGGCCAGTTCCTCACCCTGCGCGCAGACCGCGCTGACCTGAGTCCGGAAGACTTCCTCCTGCAGGTCCAGGCGGGTGGGGAAGTGCCGGTACAGGGTGCCGATCCCGACTCCGGCCCGGCGCGCGATGTCCTCCAGCGGCGCGTCGGCGCCGTTTTCCGCGAACGCCGCGGTGGCCGCGGCCAGCAGGCGCTCATGGCTGCGTCGCGCGTCCGCCCGCATCGGCGGCGCGGCAGGCCGGGCGGGCTGGCCCGCGGCCGGTTCTGTTGCGGTCCCGGTGGTTGGCTGTGTCGTCATCGGCCTTCGTCATCGATTAAATAAATGGTTTGCCAAAGCGGAGGGTGCCTCCGTATAGTAACCGGAGTAAACCTCCGTTTCTTTCCCCGAGTCTACCGCCTGGCCAGCGGATCCGGCTGCGGACGTAACGCGGAGGTGGACTGACCACCCAACGTGGAGGCACTGTGTCTTCTTCCCCCGTTTCCCCGCCCGGGGCACCCGCTGACCGCGCCGCGCCGCGCCGCGGTTACGGCCACCGCGGCGTGGCCCTGGCCATCCTGCTGTGCGCACAGCTGATGGTCATCCTGGACGCCACGGTGGTGAACATCGCGCTGCCGGAAATCCAGCATGGCCTGCACTTCAGCTCGACCAGCCTGGCCTGGGTCCTGAACGGTTACATGCTGACCTTCGGCGGGCTGCTGCTGCTCGGCGGCCGGGCCGGTGACATCCTCGGCCGGCGGCGGATGTTCCTCATTGGGGTCTGCCTGTTCACGCTGGCCTCGCTGGCCGGCGGCCTGGCCGCCTCGTCCGGCCTGCTGCTGGCGGCGCGGGCGGTGCAGGGCGTCGGCGGCGCGCTGGCCTCGCCCGCGGTGCTGGCCCTGATGGTGGGCAGCTTCCCCGAGGGCCGCGAGCGGATCCGGGCCCTGGCCATCTACACCGGCGTCATCACGGGCGGGGCCTCCCTCGGCCTGGTCCTCGGCGGCGTGATCACCGAGTGGCTGTCGTGGCGCTGGGTGCTGTTCATCAACGTGCCGATCGGGCTGATCGCCCTGGCCGCCGCGCCCCGGTTCGTGGCCGAGACGCCGCGCCAGCCTGGCCGCTTCGACCTGGCCGGCGCGCTCACCTCGACCCTCGGCATGGTCTCGCTGGTCTACGCGTTCATCCGGGCCGCCGCCAGCGGATGGGGCGACGGGCTCGCGGTCACCGCGTTCGCCCTGGCGGGGGTGCTGCTGGCCGCCTTCCTGCTCATCGAGCGCCGGGCACCGCAGCCGATCACCCCGCTGCGCCTGTTCGCCGACGTCAGCCGGTCCGGGTCCTACGTGGCCCGGCTGCTGCTGGTGGCCGGGATGTTCGGGATGTTCTTCTTCCTGACCCAGTTCCTGCAGGACGTCCTCGGGTTCAGCCCGCTGCGGGCCGGGATCGCGTTCCTGCCGATGACCGCCATGCTGTTCGGCGTGTCCCGGGGGGCGCCCCGGCTCATGGGGCGGGTCGGCCCCAAGGCCCTGATGATCGCCGGGATGGTGCCCGCGATCGCCGGCATGGCCTGGCTGTCCCGCGTCTCGCCGGCCACCGGGTACTGGACGGGAGTGATCGGCCCCATGCTGCTGCTCGGCGGGGGCCTGGGCACGGTGTTCGTGCCGCTGACGACCGCCGCACTGGCCGGCGTGCGGCCGGCCGACTCCGGCGCGGCCGCCAGCATGGTGAACGTGATGCAGCAGGTGGGCGGCGCGCTCGGGCTAGCCGTCCTGGTGGCGGTGTACGGCACCGCCCGGCGGGACGCGGCCCGGCATCCGCTGGCTGGAGCCACCCCGGTGCTGCAGGCCCACACGGCCCTGGCGCACGGGATGGCCATGGCGTTCCTGCTGGCCGCCGTCTTCGACGCGGTGTCGCTGATCGTGATCATCGCGCTGATCCGGACCCGGGCGCCGATGGACGCCCCGCCCCGGGCCGCCGAGGCGGAAGAGGAGGCCCTGGCGGTCTGACCGGCCCAGCCAGCGCCGGGTCATCTGGACAGCCCGCGGCGAGGTGCCCGGCGAGCCGGGCGCGATGCGGACGCGGGCCAGCCGCGCCGAGGTCAAATCCAGCTGACCCGCCCGACGGCGATAAGACTACATTTCGGTAAATTCGGGATCTTTCCCCGCGAGTCGGGCGCGGGGGGCGTGTTAGTGTCGTGCCGCGTGTGTGGCCCGCAGGGGCGGCCATGACCGGGCGGTGTAGCCGGGAGGAGCGGGCAGGCGCCCGGAGAGGCCTCCTCCAGGTGTATGGCGCCGGCCGCCCCGCTATCGGGTCCCGCTCCCGGGCCTGCGGTCCGGTTAAGCCGCGGCCGATGTAGGGCATGTTCGTGGCCATAATGGTCATGAACTCGACGTTGGCGTCCAGCGGCAGGGCGGCCATGAGCAGGACGGCCTCGGTGACGTGCCCGGTGTCCATCAGCGGCTCGGCGCGGATCGACCCGTCCGCCTGGGGCACCCCGGTGCCGAACGCCCCGGTCATCTCGGTGGCCGCGTTGCCGATGTCGATCTGGCCGCAGGCGATCTGGTACGGCCGGCCCTCCAGCGAGATCGCCTTGGTCAGGCCGGTGATGGCGTGTTTGCTGGCCGTGTAGGCAACGGCGAACGGGCGGGGCACGTGCGCCGACACCGAGCCGTTGTTGATGATCCGCCCGCCCTGCGGGTCCTGGCCTTTCATCTGGCGGAACGCGGCCTGCGCGCACAGGAACGAGCCGGTGAGGTTGGTGTCGATGACCGCGTTCCACTGCTCCAGCGGCATGCTGTCCAGCGGCGCGCCCGTCCCGAACGTCCCGGCGTTGTTGATCAGCACGTCGACCCGGCCCCACCGGGCCACGACCGCGGCGAACAGGGCCTCGACCGACCCGGCGGACCGCACGTCGGTGGCCGCCACGAGCGCCTCGCCGGAACCCGCCCGGCCGGCGGTCGCCTGCAGGGTGGCCTCGTTCCGGCCGGCCAGAGCCACCCGGTGGCCGGCGGTGAGCATCGCGACCGCGATGTCCCCGCCGATCCCGGAACCGGCCCCGGTGATCACGGCCACCGGTGGCACCGCGGCCGTCACGGCGCGGTGACCGTGACCGGCACGGCCTCGGTGTACCGGACCCGGCCGAAGTACATGACCTTGACCAGGGCCCACCACTGGGTGCCGGGGCGGGTGGCGGCGGGGATGCGGACCTGGAACCGGACGCTGGCCCGGCCGCCGGGCTCGATCCGGAAGCCTTGCGTCCACGGGCCGAGCGACTCCCAGCTGCCGAATGGCGAGATGAGCTGAGCCTCGCCGCGCAGCTGCGAGGCCATGCTGCTGGCCAGCTCGACCGTGAGCTCGGCGGTGCCGCCCGGGGCGAGCCGCAGCCGCGGAGTGGGCACGGTGAGGGTGAGCTCGCGGGTGGTGGCCGCCGTTTCCGCCTCGATCAGCGGCAGCACCTCATCGTGCGGCCGGTACAGGTCAGGGACACCCGGGCCGCCGGCGTTCAGCACGGCCGCGTCCTCGATCACCTGGCCGAGATCGTCGGAGACCTGTGCCGCGATGACGTACCGGCCGGGCGCCGCGCCGGGCCGGGCCCGCACCGCGATGTCCCAGTCCGCGTACCCGCCCGCAGGCAGGTCGTAGGCGGCCGCGGTGGCGGCCCCGGTAGTTGTCCCGAGGGCCGGGTCACCGAAGCTGGCGGCCAGTTCAGCCGGGACGAGCAGGCGCAGCGTGCCGGCGGCCGGCTCGGTGCCGCACGCCACGGTCACCCGCAGCGGCGCCACCTCGTCCGGGCCCAGCCCGCTCAGGTGCGGCGAGATGTGTACCGCCACCGGCAGGTTGCCAGCCGGGGCGGGTCCCTTGCCGTGCAGCCAGTACCGGCTGTACACGGGCTGGGCGGGCTCCAGCAGGCTGGCCAGGGTGCCCTCCGGGACCGCGGTCTCGGTCAGCAGGTTCGTCGTTCCGTGCGGCACCGGCGGCTCGGCGTCCAGGGCCGACGCCGGCGGCACGACCGGCCGCAGCAGCATGGTCACCGTGCCGAATGCCGGCAGGTCGACGACGGCGTCCTCATCCTGCACGGGCACCGCGCCGAGGTCCTGCTCCTCGAGCAGGTCGGTCAGCTGGGCGGCGGCGATGCCGCTGCGCAGCGTGACCCGCGCCCGGGCTGGCCGTCCCTGCGTCTCGCGCAGCCGGATGGTCAGCCCGCCCGCCGCGGCGGGCAGCCCGGCACGCCCGCTGGCCAGCGGGTTCCCGTGCGGCTTCAGTGCGCACAGCAGCACCGCCGGATGATCGACGGAGACCAGGCTGACCCCCGGGGCCAGCGGCGCCGCCGGGCCGCCGCCCTCGCAGGTGATCAGGTCGTGGTTGTACTCCGTGGCGGCGGCGCTGAAGCCCGCGTCCCGCCAGTCTGCCTGGCCCGCGGCCAGCGCGTACTCGTAGGTGTGACTCCAGTGCTGCCAGGCGAAGCTGCTGCCGTCCGGGGCGGTGCGCCGGTCGCCGTCGATCCACACCCCGGCCGGCCACGAGCTGCACGCCCGCATCAGCGACAGGTGCAGCGTGCCGTCCGGGCTGACGACGCATCCGGGGGTGCCCCGGTTGAGCAGGGCCACCGAACAATCCGCCAGCGGCGCGTCGCTGTCGGTCACCTCGTCCGCGATGTCGGCGGCGGGCACCTGGACCACCGCGTCGGCCAGATCCCCGGTGACGCCGGCGATGGCTGCGGCCAGCGCGTCCGGGCCGCGGCCGGCCACGATCAGCACCGGCAGGTCCGCCGGGCCCCGCAGGTCCGCGCTGGGCACGAACGTTTCCGCACGGGACCTGGCCGCGGGCAGCCACAGCCGGGCGGGGCCCCCCGCCTCCAGCCGGGCGCCGAGCTCCTTGGCGTAGGCCGAACCGGCCGCGCTGAGGGCGGCGGCGGTGAACGCGTTGTCCTCCGGGCCGCCCAGCGCGATCCGCACGTCGGGCAGGTTGGAGTCCGCGTCGATCGCGCCGTATCGCGGGCCGTCCGAGCGGGCGCAGGTGGCGGTCACTCCCGCCGCGGCCAGCGCCGCGATCAGCGCGCGGATGGTGTCCTGGCTGGGCCCGGGGTCCTCCGGGGCGATCACCTCGGCGACCCCGATCGCCTGCGGCAGCTGGGTGCCGTCCGCGCGGGTCAGCTCGACCCGGGCGGTGGAGCCCACGCCGAACCAGTCGTGCGCCGGGTTGTCCAGCGTGCACCAGTGCTCGGCGGTGTTGACGTCCGGGTGGCCGAACGGGCGCCCGATGACGGCCGTCGCCGTCTGGTACACCGGCAGGCCGCCGGGCACGTCGGCGGGGAAACGAACCCGCAGCAGGTGGTCCTGCCCGGCCCAGCCGTCCACGTGGGTGCGGAACTCCACCCGCTGCGCACCGTCCCAGAGCAGCGTCTCCTGGATGACGGTCAGCCCCTCCAGGTCGAACTCGGCCAGCAGCCGGGACCCGGCCGGGCAGCGCTGCGCCCGGACCCGGGCCGGGACGCTGGCCGAGCCACGGCCCGGGCCCTTCGGGCTCAGGTGCCAGGGGCCCTCGTTCCAGTGCGGGTGAGCCGGGTACTCCTCGGCCAGGACCATCTCGTTGCCGGGACCGCGCAGCAGGTCATGCCCGGTGCGCCGGTCCGTGATCGCCACCGTCCCGCCGCGGGCCGGCTCGGCTGTCAGCCGGAACGTCTCGTTCTCGATCGCGGTGCCGGGCACGTCGGCCCAGCCGGCCAGGGCCGGGCCCGAGGGCGGGCCGGATTCCGCCGCGGCCCAGTAGGCGCGGTACCCGAGCGCGGGCACGTCCGCGGCCCGGAAGGTGAGGGTCACTTCGGCCAGCGACCCGTCGGGATGCCGCTGGACACCCTCGGTGAGGGCGGGCAGTTCGGTGCCGTCCTGATCCCGCAGCACGATCCGCGTCGTGCCTGCCTCGCCGATCGCCAGCGTGAACCGGGCCATCCCGGACCGCGGGCGGGGCAGCGGGTTGAAGACGCACAGCGTGGTCTCCGAGCCGGGCGCGGTCGCTTCACCGGCCGCGCCGGACGCGCCCGCCAGGTGCCGGGCCGCCGCGGCCCGGGCCGCGGCGCCGCGTTCCCAGGCCTCCCGCCACCCGGCCAGCAGGTCGAGATAGACCTGGTCGCCCTCGGTGCCGGTGATGGCGTCGTGGTGCGCGCCGTAGGCGAGCTGCCGCCAGGCCTTGTCGATCGACTCGGCCGGGTAGGGCGCGCCGGCCAGCCAGGCCAGCGTGGCCAGCCGCTCGCCGTCCAGGCAGGCGATCTCGGCGGCCCGCTGGGCCTGCTTGGTGTCGCTGTAGGAGACGTCCTTGCCGGTGTAGATGGGGTTCATGTCGCGGGTCTGCGGCGTGATCCACGCCCCGGTCGCCGCGGCGTCCGACCGGACGGCGCCGAAGAAGTCGGCCGGCACCGCGGTGACGAACTTCGGCCAGACGTAGCGGGCGTTCCAGTCCCGGTGGATCTCGGTCACCCAGCGCGGCGGGATCACGTGGTCCGCACCGACCGGCAGCAGCACGTTGCGGGTCGCGGCGACCTCGGCCAGCGACCGGAACTGGTTATAGGCCTCGGTTTCCGCGGCGGCCAGGTCCGGCAGATGCTGCATGGCCCAGCCGGCGCCGTAATGGTTGGCCATGTAGGAGGTGAGCAGGCCGCTGCCGTCCGGGGACATCCACTCGAACTCGCTGGTGAACTGCATCCGCCGGTTCCCGCCCGCGGCCCCCGACAGGCCCCACTGGTGGAACGGCCCGCGCGCCCACGACGAGGAGGTCAGCCCGGCCGCCGCCATCAGGCCCGGATACCCCGGGTCATGCCCGAAGACATCGAGCATCCAGCCGGTCCGCGGGTCCCCGCCCAGCACGTCGCGCTGGAACCCGACCCCGAAGACGGCGTTGCGGATCGTGGACTCGGCCCCGGTCAGGTTGGTGTTCGGCTCGTTGTACGTGCCGCCCACGAGCTCGATCCGGCCGCCGGCGATGAAGCGCCGCAGGTCGGCGCGGTCCTCGGGGTAGGCGTCGAAGTGCGGCTTGAGGTAGTCGATCTCGGCCAGCACGAACTTGTAGTCCGGGTCTTCCCGGGCCTTCTCCAGGTGCAGGTGGACCAGCTCGAACGCGGTCCGCACGTCCGGGAGCGACCCGTCGGCGTCCGGCAGGAACAGCCGCGACTCGGTGAACTGGCCCTGAGTGCCCCACCAGACCGGGTCGTAGTGGAAGTGGCTGACCATCCACATGGTCCAGCCCGGCTCGGCCGCCGTCACGTCCCCGTCCAGCCGCGCCTGGGTTTCCGCGGTGCCTGGGCCGCCCGTGCCCGGCGTGACCGCGGCGGCCGCGGTCACCCGGCGCAGGCTGCCGGCCGGGCAGGGCGCGGCGAACTGCACCGGCACCTCGGCGGTCAGGGTGCCGCCCGGCAGCAGGCCGCTGACCCGGACCGGCTCGGGCGTGCTCACCCCGGGACCGTCGACGCGGACCTCGACCGGGCTGTGCGGGTCGGTGACCGCCCCGGGGCCCTCGTTGACCAGCGTGACGCGGATTATCTGCAGGGGGCGCTGAGCGGTGCCGGTGAACAAATCAGTGGAAGTTACCGCAGAAAGCCGCATGGCTACATCGTCGCACGCAGCGAGTCCCGGACAGCAGGGACCTTTGTCGGAAGGAATGTTTCCATCACTGTTGTGGAAATGACTCTTTCGAGAGTAGCGTTTCGAAACATGAGTTCCAAAGAAGAGGGCCCCGGCAGGCCGGAGGGCTTGACCGGCCTAGGCGGCCCGAACGGCCCGGATGGTGTCGGGCGGCGCACCCGCGCCCGGCCCGGTCAGCGGGAGCTGACGGACCCGGCCGTCATGCGGGCGCTGTCCCATCCGCTGCGCCTGTCGCTGCTCGAGGAGCTGATCCACGCCGGGACGCTGACCGCCACCCAGGCGGGCGAGATCCTGGGGGAGACTCCCGCCAACTGCGCGTTCCATCTCCGCACGCTGGCCCGGTACGGGCTGGTGGAGGAGGCCGGCGGCGGCAAGGGCCGGGAGCGCCCCTGGCGCCGGGCTGTCACCGGGTTCAACCTGGAGACGACGCACAAGGACCCGCAGGCGGCCGCGGCCGCGGGCGTCCTGGACCGGGTCTGGACCGACCGGACGATCGAGCGGGCCCGGGCCAGCCTGGGGGCCAAGCATTCCTGGCCGCCCGAGTGGCGGGGCGTGCTGGGGGAGTCGCAGAGCCTGCGCTACCTCACCCTGGCCGAGGCGGCCGAGCTGCAGGATCAGCTGCGGGCGGTGCTGGATCGCTTCACCGAGCGCAACGACAACCCGGCGGCGCGTCCGCCCGGCGCCGTGCCGGTCGAGATGCTGCTGCTCAGCTACCCCGTGCTGCACCTGGCCAGCAGGGGCCGCGTTCCTCCTGGATGACTTCATATGCATGTACATGCACTAGATGCAACAACAATTAATGCACTTGCATAATGCTCCGTCGGAGCCCTATAATGCGCCCGTGGATACGATGCGGTCCGGGCCGTCAGCGGACGAGGTGGTCGGCGTCTGGCGGGAGATCGCCGCCCGGCACGCGGCCGTCTGCTCCGCGCTGGAGCGTGAGCTCGGCGAGCGGCACGGCCTCGGCGTGAGCGACTTTGAGGTGCTGGAACGTCTCGCCGAAAGTGCGGACCACCAGTTCCGCGCCCAGGAACTGGCCGACGCCGTGCACCTCAGCCAGAGTGCGCTGTCCCGGCTGATCAGCCGGCTGGAGAAGAGCGGGCTGGTCGAGCGCTGCCTGTGCGACCTGGACCGGCGCGGTATCTACGTGACGCTGACCGACGCGGGCCGCCAGCGGCACGCCGAGGCGTCCCCCACCCACCGGGACGTGCTGGCCGGCGTGCTGGCCGGCCCGGTGACGTCCGCGCACGCCGATGGCTGAACCGCCGGCGACCCTGCGTGATGTCGCCGCCGCCGCGGGCGTGCATCCGGCGACCGCCTCCCGGGCGCTGAACCCGGAGACCCGGATCCTGGTCAGCGAGCAGACCGCGCACCGGGTGACCGAGGCGGCGGCCGCGCTCGGCTACCGGCCGAACCCGGTGGCGCGCAGCCTGCGGACCCGGCGCTCGCACACGGTCGGGGTCCTCATCCCCGACCTGAACAATCCGCTCTTCCCGCCGATCGTGCGCGGGCTGGAGGACCGCCTGGCGGCCGCCGGTTACGTCGCGCTGCTGGGCAACACCGACGGGGACAGCCACAAAGAGCAGCTCATCTTCGAGCAGATGCGGGCCCGGCACGTCGACGGGTTCGCGCTGGCGACGGCGCACGAGGACAACCCGGTGCTGGCCGAGGCCGCCCGGGCCGAGGTGCCGGTCGTGCTGATGAACCGGCTGGCCCAGGACTACAGCTTTTCGTCGGTCTCGGTGGACAACGAGCAGGGCATGCGGATGTCCGTCGCGCACCTGGCCGCGCTCGGGCACGCCCGCATCGCCCACATCGCCGGGCCGCGGCAGATATCGACGGGGGCGGGCCGGCGCCGCGGATTCCTGGCCGGCATGCAGGAGTGCGGCCTGCCCGTGGACGACAAAATGATCATCACGGCCAGCGCCTACACCGTGGAGGAAGGCGCCCGCTGCTGCCGCGAGCTGCTCGCGCGGGGCGCCCGGTGCACCGCGGTGGCGGTCGCCAACGACCTGCTCGCCGTGGGCTGCTACGCGGCCCTGGACGACGCGGGCCTGCGCTGCCCCGATGACCTGTCCCTGGTCGGGTTCAACGACATGCCGTTCGTCGACCGGCTGCGGCCGCCGCTGAGCACGGTCAGGTTCCCGCACTACCAGCTGGGCACGGAGGCAGCGCAGCTGCTGCTGGAACGCGTCTGCGGCCGCGAAAGCCCGGTCAAGATCCTTTACCTGGCGCCGGAGCTCATGGTACGGGGCTCGACCGCCCCGCCCGACGAGCGCACGGACACCGGCGCGAACCCCCGGCAGGCCCGCCCGGTACCGCTGCGCCGCCCGCCGGGCCGCGCCGTCGGCGGCCTTCCCGCCTCCTAGCGTTTCAGGCTCCGAGCGCGCGCTGCCCGGCCGCCGCCAGCTGCCCGGCGGCCTCCGGTGACCCGCACTGACCTGTGCGTCCTGCGGAGATTCACCTGGGTGAATGCGGGCGGTGGGTGATGCCAGACCCGTGGCGGCGGGGTGAAGCTGAAAAGGCCGCAAGTCACAATTTTGGGCGCATGTCCGGTCGCCGAAGGCGCAGGCTGGCGCCGGAAGGACTGGTTATGGGGCTGGCGGGCCGTATGACACCAACGCAGCTCAGGCTGACGTGCGCGATGACTGCGGAGGGCAACGCACTGGTGACCTTGGCGGGTGAACTGGACGTCGCATCTTCTCGGTACGCATTCGACAGCGTCCGGCACGTCATTGACCAGCGCCGGGTGCCGGTCATCGTGGACGTGGGCGGCGTTACCTTCTGCGACGTGCGCGGCCTGAGCGCACTGGTCCGGATGAGCAACTACGCCAGTGCGGCAGGCTGCCCGCTGGCCGTGAGTTCCCCGGGGCCGCACCTGCTCAAGATCATGCGGATCACCGGCCTGGACCACTGCCTGGCCATCGACTTGCCTCAGCTCGTCGTCCAGCCGTGACCCGCACCGCGGCCACTCTCCTGGCTCCGCCTAGCTGGCTGGGGTCTTCTCGTGCTGGGCCAGCGCGGAACGCAGGAACTCCAGGGTCCGGTTCCACGCCGTCTTGGCCGCGTCCTCGTCGTAGGTGCCGATCAGGTTCTCGTCATTGAAGAACGCGTGCCCGGCCGGGTAGAAGTACACCTCGACCGGCACGCCGGCCTGGGTGCGAATGTTCTCCAGCCCGGTCCGCGCCTGGTCCGCGGGGATCATCTGGTCCTGCTCGCCGAAGTGGGCCTGAACCGCGGCCTGGATACCGGAGAAGTCATTGCCCTGGATAAACCCGTAGAACACGACCGCGGCCGCGACCTTCTCGCCTGCCCGGGCCGCCAGGTGCAGGACAAAGCCTCCGCCCATGCAGAAGCCCACGACGCCGACCGCGTCGCTGGTGACCGACGGCTGGGCCAGCAGGTAGTCGACCGCCCCGGACAGTTCCTGCACGGCCTTCGCCGGGTCGAGCTGGCCCATCAGGTTACTGGCCTCTTCCTCGTCGTGCGTCGTGCGGCCGCCGAACAGGTCCGGCGCCAGCACCACGAACCCCTCGCGCGCGAACCGGTTGGAGACGTCGGCGATGTGATCGGTCAGGCCCCACCACTCCTGGATGACGATCAGGCCTGGGCCGCTGCCGCTTTCCGGCACCGCGAGGTAACCGTGCGCGGTCCCCCCGTTGCTGGAGAAGGTGACGTTCTGGTACGGCGTCTGCTCCGTCATTGACGTGTCCTCGTTTCATCGGCGGACCCCAGCGCGGCCAGCGCCGGGCCCGATAGCCGGTAGATTTCCCATTCATTCATCGCCCGGGCGCCAATCGAGCGGTAAAAGCCGATGGACGGCGTGTTCCAGTCCAGCACTGCCCACTCCAGCCGCTCGTACCCGCGCTCGACGCAGATCCTGGCCAGCTCGGCCAGCAGCGCCTTGCCGTGGCCGTGCCCGCGCACGCCGGCCTCGACGAACAGATCCTCCAGGTAGATCCCGTGCGTGCCGGTCCAGGTGGAGTAGTTCAGGAACCACAGCGCGAAGCCCACGACCGCCCCGTCGCCGTCCTCCGCGACGTGCGCGAACACCGCGGGGCCGGGGCCGAACAGGGACCGGCGCAGGTCCTCCTCCGTGCCGGTGACCTCGGCCAGCGACTTCTCGTACCGAGCCAGCTCGCGGATGAGCCGGTAGATGGCCGGAACGTCCCCCGGGCGGGCCGCTCTGACCATTACTTTTTGCGGGCGAGGGTAAGGCCATCGCCCAGCGGCAGCATGATCACTTCTACCCGGTCGTCGGCGGCGGCGTGATCGTTGAAGTCGCGGACGGCCTGGACCAGCTCGCTCTCGTTGCCGGCGTCGAGCACCCGGCCGTGCGAGAACGTGTTGTCCGCGAGGATGGCGCCGCCGGGCCGGACCCGGGGCACGACCTCGTTCCAGTAGGCCAGGTAGCCGGTCTTGTCGGCGTCGATGAACGCCAGGTCGAACTGTGCCGTGCCGGGCAGCGACCGCACGGTGTCCAGGGCCGGCCCGAGCCGCAGCTCGATCTTGCCGCCCAGCCCGGCCCGCTCCCAGTACTTGCGGGCCACCGACGTCCATTCGTCGCTGATGTCGCAGCACAGCAGGTGGCCGTCCGCCGGCAGCCCGCGGGCCAGGCAGATCGAGGAATACCCGGTGAACGTGCCGATCTCGATCGCCGACCGGGCCCCGATCAGGCGGGTCAGGATGGTCATGAACGTGCCCTGCTCCGGGGCGATCGGCAGGGACACCTCGCCCGGGTACCACTCGGCCGTCTCGTGCGCGAGCTCGCGCAGGATGGCGTCGGGCGGCGAGCTGTGCGCGCAGAGGTATGCGTTCATATGCATGCTGATCTGTTCACTTCGCTGGGCCACACGGATAACTTAACCGAACCGAATGGCCGGGGTACCGACGGCGGATCATGCCGCGGCCCGTCCCGGCCCCCGGTCACGAGCCGGACGCGGGCGCCCCGGAGCCCGCCGCGCGTGCACTAGCCTGGGCCGCATGGCGACGCATGCACTAGCTCCGCCGGTCAGCGAGGCGTTGCACATTCCCAGCCCGTCGATTAACGGGTTCCACCTCGGCCCGCTGTTCATTCACTTCTACGCGGTGATGTACCTGATCGGCATCGCCGTGGCCATCATCATGACCCGCCGCCGGTGGGCCGCCGCGGGCGGTGACCCCGAGCTGATCTACGACGTCGCCATGTGGAGCGTGCCCGCCGGCATCATCGGCGGGCGCATCTACTTCGACATCACCACGCCGTCCGACATTCCGCACGTCTGGTACGGCGTGCTCGCTGTGTGGTCCGGCGGTCTCGGTATCTGGGGCGCGATCCCGCTCGCGGTCGCGGTCGGGATCTGGCGCACCCGCCGGGCCGGCGGCAACGTGCCGGTGATCATGGACGCGGTGGCGCCCGCGCTGCTCGTCGCCCAGGGCATCGGCCGGATCGGCAACTACTTCAACAAGGAGCTGTTCGGGGGGCCGACCAGCCTGCCCTGGGGCCTGCACATCCCGCTCGCCTACCGGCCGGCCGGCTACACGGCGTTCGCCTACTTCCAGCCGACGTTCCTGTACGAGCTGATCTGGGACGTACTGCTGGCCCTGGCGCTGATCTGGCTCGGCCATCACCGGCGGATCTTCGCTCCTGGCCTGTTCGCGCTGTACGTGACGGGCTACTCCGCGTTCCGCATCTTCGAAGAGTCGCTGCGGGTGGACTCCTCCGAGCACTTCCTCGGCCTGCGGCTGAACATGTACGTAGCCTGCGTCCTCACCGTCGCGGGCGGCACCTGGTTCGCGGCTATCCAGCGCCACGGCCGCCGGGCGGTAGCCGCCGGGCGGCCCTACCCTGAGCTGGCCGCGGGCGGCGCGCAGCCCAGCCGGGTCGGGGCCACTGACGCGGATGGGGCCGTGACCGAGGCCATCGTCCCGCCCGGTCCGGAGGAAGCCGTCGGCGCGGAAGCGCCCCCCGCGGTAGCTGACTCCGCGGGATCCGCCTCCACTGCGGCTGGATCCGAGGAAGCCGGCCGCTGAGGAGATTGTCTCTGGAGCAGCCGTGCCATGGCCGCTACGCCTGCGCCGGACGGCCCGGGGACGGCGGATGCGGGCGCAGGTAAGACGGCCGCCGGCCAGGAATCGGCCGCTCAGGCCGGGTAGGTGACGCCCGTCAGCCGCTCGGACTCGGCCCACAGGCGCTGCTGCAGGACCGGGTCGTAGGACCGGGCCGAGGACCGGCCCGGTACCGGGTAGCCGGTCATCCCGGCCCGGCCGCCCGGGCCGAAGTACGCGCCGCCGGCCGCGTCCGGGTCGGTGGCCGCGCGCAGAATGGGCAGGCCGCCCATGGCGGCGCTCTGCGCGAACATCGGCTCCACGAGCCGGGCGCCCAGCCGCAGCGCGAACGGCAGGTTCCGGGACAGCTCGGTGCGGGCGTACCCAGGGTGGGCGGCCAGCGCCTCCGTCGGCGCGCCGGCCGCGGCCAGCCGGCGCTGCAGCTCGTAGGTGAACAGCAGGTTGGCCAGCTTGGACCGGCTATAGGCGGGGACGCGCCGGTACCCGCGCCGCGCCGACAGGTCACCGGTCCCGATCCGGCCCCGCAGATGCGCGAAGCTGCTGACCGTCACCACCCGCGACCCTTCGGTGGCGAGCATCCGGTCCAGCAGCAGGCCGGTCAGCGCGAACGGGCCGAGGTGGTTCACCCCGAGCTGGTGCTCGAAGCCATCGGCGGTCCGGCCGTAGGGCGTCATCATCACCCCGGCGTTGTTGATCAGCAGGTCGATCCGAAGGTAGGCGTCCCGCAGCGCGGTGGCGGCGGCCCGGACCGACCCCAGCGAGGCCAGGTCCAGATGCGTCGCGGTCACCCTGGCCTGCGGCGCGCCGTCCAGGATGCGGTCCGCGGCGGTCTCGGCCTTCGCGATGTCGCGGCAGGCCAGCACCACGGTGGCGCCGCGGGCGGCGAGCACCCGCGCGATCTGGAAACCGACCCCGGTGTTGGCGCCGGTGACGACGGCGATCCGGCCCGTCTGGGGCGGGACGTCAGCTTCGGTCCACCGGGCGGTGTGCGGGCGGGCCTGCGATACCTGGCTCATGCTGGCTTCCTGCCCGCTGCCGCCCGGTTGATGTCTGGCCCGCCCTTGTTGGGCCCGGCCGGGCGGTCCGGCGGTCCGGCTGGTCAGGCCAGGACGGGCGCGGGCTCGGGGCTGGACTGCCCGGAACGGGCCCGCCACCAGGCCTGGCCGTGCTCGGGCAGCAGGTAGATCGGGTCGTAGTAGGCGTACTCCCGGCCGATGGCGAGCGGATCGCCGGCCTCGACCGCGGTGCGGTAGTTCTTCGTCCAGTACGAGATGCCCCGCTCGGTGTCGTAGCGCGCGACCTGGTGCACCCAGCGCTTCCCGACGTAGGGCACGTCGCAGACGACCCGGGGGGTGGCGAACCCGGGCAGGTAGCCCATGATCTGGTGCTGCAGGTCCTGCCCCTCGGCCAGGGTGAGCCGCCAGTGCTCGCTGCCGGGGATCATGTCGCACATGTAGAAGTAGTAGGGCATGATCTTGGCCTCGTCGAGCAGCGCGAAGCACAGGTCGAGTAGGGCGGCCGCGCTGTTGTTGACCCCGCGCAGCAGCACGCCCTGGTTCCGGACGTCCCGGATGCCGGTGTCCAGCATGGCCCGGGTCGCCCGGGCGACCAGCGGGGTGACCGACTGAGCCGCGTTGACGTGGGTGTGGATGGCCAGGCTCACGCCGCGCTTGGTGGCCCGCTTGGCCAGCCGGGTCATCCCGGCCAGGACCTCATCGCTCAGCCAGTGCTGCGGCAGCCCCATCAGCGCCTTGCTGGCCAGCCGGATGTCCCGGATGCTGTCGATCTCGAGCAGGGCGCCGACGAACTCCTCCAGCCGGGGCCAGGGCAGGTTGGCGACGTCACCGCCGGAGACGACCACGTCCCGGACGCCGGGGGTGCGCCGCAGGTAGGCGATCATGGCCCCGAGCCGGTCGGCCCGCGGCAGCTCGAACTTGTGCTTGCCGGCCGTGGGCGTGGGGTTGCCGACCAGGTCCATCCGCGTGCAGTGCCCGCAGTACTGGGGGCAGGTGGGCAGCACCTCGGCCAGCACCTTGGTCGGGTAACGGTGGGTCAGGCCCTCCACGGCCCACATCTCCGCCTCGTGCAGCGAGTCGCGCTGGGCGTACGGGTGCGACGGCCAGTCGGCCCGCCGGTCGCTGAACACCGGGATCATGTAACGGCGCACCGGGTCGGCGTAGAAGGCCGCGGTGAAGTCCGGCGCGTCCGGGGCGATCTCCGGCGCCATGGTGTTCAGCATCTGCGGCGGTACCAGCATCGACATGGTGGCCCGGGCCCGCTGATCCTGCTCCAGGTCGGTGAAGAAGGCCTCGCTCAGCCCCTCCCCGATGACCTGGCGGAGCTGCCGCGCATTCTTCACGCAGTGGGCCCGCTGCCACTGCGCCGACTCCCAGTCCGCGGTGGTGACGCCGGACCAGCCGGGGAAGCGTCGCCAGTCCGGTTCGTACAGCTCCCGGCGCTGGTACACGTACGGCTGGTCGATCACAAGGCCTCCCGCTCACGGATCAGAGGATAATATCTTCGTTAAATCGGCATTCTAGTAAGAACATCTTGTCAAAGTAGTCTACGGCGGGAAAATTTCTTGTTTCGTGCGCGTCACATGCGGATCGCATACTGGCCGCGCATGAACCAGGGCCGCCGCCGGGAAGGACAGAGGCATGACCAGTTCGCCGTTCGGACTGCACCGTGTTTGCGCACCTGAGCCGGGGGAACCCGGCGGCGAAGCCACCGTGCTGCCCCAGGCCGCCTGGCGGCTCGACCCCGATCCGCGGATCCAGCCCGATGAGGTGCGCGTCCGGGTCGAGCGGCTCAACCTCGACGCCGCCTCGTTCCGGCAGCTCCGCGAGTCCACCGGTGGCGGGGCGGCCGATATGCGCGCGGCTGTGCTCGAGGTGATCACCAGCCGCGGCAAGATGCACAACCCGGTGACCGGCTCGGGCGGCATGCTCACCGGGGTCGTCGCCGAAGCTGGACCGCAGTCCCCGCTCGGGCTGCGCGCCGGGATGCGGATCGCCACCCTCGTGTCGCTCAGCCTCACCCCGCTGGCCATCACCGACGGCCTCGCGGCCTGGGACGGCCGGTCGGAGCAGATCCCGTGCACAGGGCACGCGATCCTGTTCGCCCGGTCGATCGCGGTCCCGCTGCCGGATGATCTGCCCGGGGCGCTGGCGCTGGCCGTCTTTGACGTCTGCGGCGCCCCCGCGCTGACCCGCCGGGTCGTCAGCGCCTACCGCGCCGGCCGGGGCTTCGGCGACCGGCCGGCCGGGCGCCCCGGCCCGGTCGTCGCCATCCTGGGCGCGGCCGGGAAGAGCGGTTCGCTGTCGGCTGCGGCGGCGCGCGCGGTGGGAGCAGCCGCGATCATCGGCGTGGTGCCCAGCGACGCCGAGGCGGCCCTGCTGCACGAATCCGGCCTGGCCGACGCGATCGTGCTGGCCGATGCGCGCGACCCGGTCGCGCTGGCCGAGGCGGTCGCCGGCGCAGGCGGCCCCGCCGACGTGACGGTGGTCTGCGTGGACGTGCCTGGCTGCGAAGGCGGCGCGATCCTGGCCACCGCCCCCGGCGGGACGGTCGTCTTCTTCTCGATGGCCACCTCGTTCAGCGCGGCGGCGCTCGGCGCCGAAGGATTGGCCGCCGACGTGACCATGCTCATCGGCAACGGCTACGTCCCCGGGCACGCAGAGCTGGCCCTGGACCTCGTCCGGACCAGCCCCGCCGTCCGGGCGCTGTTCGAGCGCCGTGTCTTTCATGATCCGCCCCGAAACGGCACGCCGTCCCCCGCGGGAGCGGGAAGGGAGGCGTCATGACGTCGAAGCTGGGGCTGGACCCCGCCGTCGTCCGCGAGGCACGGGAGCTGGCCCGGAAGGCGGGGGAGCCCATCACCGAGATGGCCAGGACGCACAGCACGGTCTCCGTCGAGCGGGCCGTGCTGCGCCTGGCCGGGCTGACCGGCGCCGACGGTGACGGGATGCCGTGGGTCAACCGGCTCACCGACGCGGTACGGGACGGCGTCGGGCTGGAGCACGGCGTTGCCCTCCCGGTCTGGCACGCTCTCGCCGCGAGCGGTCACCACGACCTGAGGCGCCTCGCCGAGGCCGCTGCGGCGGGCACGGTGGCGTTCCGCCTCCCGGCGGGCAGCGACGCGCGGGTCGCCAGGGAAGCGGCGGCACAGGCCGTGCGAAAGGGCTTCGCCGCCATCGACGGGCAGCGGGCGCAGCGGTCCCGCATGATCGCGGCGACCGCCGACCCGGCAAAGCCGTGGATCTACCTCATCGTGGCCACCGGCGACATCTACGAGGACATCCCGCAGGCCCAGGCCGCAGCGCGGGAGGGCGCAGACATCATCGCGGTCATCCGGTCCACCGGCCAGTCGCTGCTGGACTACGTGCCCGAGGGGGCGACCCGGGAGGGCTACGCGGGCACCTACGCCACCCAGGAGAACTTCCGGCTGATGCGCGCCGCGCTGGATGAGACCTCCCGCGAGCTGGGCCGGTACGTGCGGCTGACCAACTACGCGTCCGGGCTGTGCATGCCGGAGATCGCGGCCCTGGCCGGGCTGGAGCGGCTGGACATGATGCTGAACGACTGCATGTACGGCATCATCTTCCGCGACATCAACCCCCGCCGGACCTTCATCGACCAGCGGTTCTCCCGCCAGGTGCACGCGCGCGCCGGGATCGTGATCAACACCGGCGAGGACAACTACCTGACCACCGCGGACGCTGTGGACGCCGCGCACACCGTGGTGGTCAGCCAGCTGCTGAACGAGTACTTCGGCCAGGAGGCCGGGCTGGCCGACGCGCAGCTCGGGCTGGGGCACGCCTTCGAGATCAACCCGGCCGTGCCGGACTCGTTCCTGCTGGAGCTGGCGCACGCCCAGCTCGTCCGCGAGCTGTTCCCGGACGCCCCGCTGAAGTACATGCCGCCCACCAAGCACATGACCGGTAACGTGTTCGCCGGCTACCTGCTGGACGCATTCTTCAACCTGTGCGGGCTGATGACGGACCAGTCGATCCTGCTCATCGGCATGATGACCGAGGGTATCCACACACCGTTCCTGTCCGACCGGGACCTGGCCCTGGAGAACGTGCGGTACGTGCGCGCCGCCGCCGGCCGGCTGGGGGAGAGCTTCCGGCCCGAGCCGGACGGGTTCGTGGCCACGCGGGCCCGCGAGGTACTCGGCGAGGCGACCGGGCTGCTGCGCCGGATCTGCGGCGAAGGCCTGCTGCGCGCGATCGCGGACGGGACGTTCGGCGTAACCCGGCGGCCGCCGGACGGCGGCCGCGGCCTGGACGGCGTGGTGGTGAAGGCCCCCGCCTACTGGAATCCCGCCGCCGACATCCTCGATCACCCCGAACAAAACCCGGCAGTGAGCCCGCCCACCCGCACCCCCGAGCCAGTGGAGGCGCCGTGAAGAGCGACCTTATCCGGCCCTACGGGGACACCACGGGGGATGGCCGGGTACAGGTGTCGTTCACGCTCCCGGTGCCGTTCGGCAGCGAAACGGAGCGGGCCCGGGCCGAGGGGGCCGCGCTGCAGCTGGCCGGGAAGATGGGCCTGGACCCCGCGATGGTGGTGCACGCCAAGGGGATCGGCCCCGACTTCACGTTCTTCATCGTCTACGGGCGGGTAGGTCACCTGGTCGACATGTCCGCGGTGACCGTGGCCGAGCGCGCCTTCCCGCTACTGAGTGCCCAGGAGGTGAACCTGCGCATCCGTTCGGCGCTGGGCCGGAAGTTCGTGGTGGTGGGGGCCTGTATCGGGACCGACGCCCACACGGTGGGCATCGACGCGATCCTGAACGTCAAGGGCCACGCGGGCGAAAAAGGACTGGAGTACTACCGGGAGATGCGGGTGGTGAACATGGGAGCACAGGTGGGCGTGCCGGATCTGGTGGCCCGCGCCCGGGCCGAGGGAGCTGATGCGGTGCTCGTCAGCCAGGTGGTGACGCAACGGGACGCGCACCTGTCGAACGCGCGGGACATGGCCGGCGCGTTCCGGGACGCTTACCTGTCCGGCGGCCGGCCAGTCCTGGTGGTCGGTGGCCCCCGGTTCGACCCGTCCGCCGCGACGGCGCTGGGGGTCGACGCGATCTTCGGCCGCGGGACGACACCGCGCGAGGTGGCCAGCTACCTGGCGTCCACCCTGGACCTGGAGCCGGCGCATGCCTAGCGCGGAGGGCCCGGCCAGCCCCGGGGATGCGGCGGCCCTGGAGGCGGTGGGAGCGGTCGGGGCGGCCGCCCTGCCCGGCTCTGCCTACCCGCGGCTGGGGCTGTCGGTGACCCACCGCCGGTACGTGGGATACGGGGACGCGCACTACGGCGGGAACCTGGTGGATGGCGCCTACGCGCTGGCCCTCTTCGGGGACGTGGCCACCGAGGTGTGCATCCGGATGGACGGCGATGAGGGGCTGTTCGCCTCCTATTCTGACGTGCAGTTCCGCGGGCCGGTCCAGGCCGGCGACGTCATCGAGGCGACCGCGGCGGTCACCGCCGTGGGGCGGCGCAGCCGGGAGCTCACCTTCGAGGCCAGCGTGGTTTGCCGGGCCGACCCGGCGCGTGGGCCCTCGGCCGCGGCCGTGCTCGCGGAGCCTCTGGTGGTGGCCACCGCCACTGGGACGGTTGTTGTTCCCGGTCCCGCATCTGACTCCGCTCCGTAACCGCCGAGTGGGATTTCCTGCGATCAGGCGGGACAATGCCTACGTATAGTAACCATTTCGGGGGTTGACATCGCCTGGATGCGCGGTAAATTTCTCCCCACAGTCCGGCAGGGGGCTGGCTGGCCGGAGCTGGCTGGCCGCCTTGGACCGCGCCAGGGCGGAGGCTAGGGCAGCCAGCCGCTTCGGGCCCGGTGCGGCGAGATGGACTGCTACGCGGAACCGGCTGAACGGGGGGTTGGGCTTGGGAAGGGACCTGGGCGCCCAGTAGACAACGGAGGCCGAGCTCGCTGCCGGCGAGACGGCTTCCGGTCCGAAGGGCCAGTTCGGGTCCCTTTCCGCTGCCCAGCAGCAGGCCCTGGGTGGCCGCTGCACCCAAGCGCCGGTTCCGGGTCCCGCCCAGCCCCGGGCCGACAGGTGATAACAGCAAGAAGCGCGCAAACGAACTGGCGATCGGGCGGCTGGATCCCCGTGCCCCACCGACGGGCCCGGCGAGCCAGCGCACCCACGACAGAACGAACACTTAGCTCCCGCTCGGCCAAAGCAGGGTGCAGGACGGATATTCTGGTCGGCCAAGGATCAGCGGACTTCACCCAGGCGGAGGCAGCAGGCGTGGCAGAGCCCACTACACCCCCCATCGAGCGCGTCATCGTTATCATGCCGACCTACGAGGAGCGGCAGAACCTGGAGGCCATCGCCGGACGGCTGCGCGCTGCGGTTCCGCACGCCGACCTTCTCGTCGTGGACGACAACAGCCCCGACGGCACTGGTGACCTGGCCGACAAGATGTCCGAGGCCGACCCGCGCATTCAGGTCCTGCACGGGACCGTCAAGGCGGGGCTCGGGCCGGCCTACATCGCCGGCTTCCGCTGGGCCATGGAGCGCGGCTATGACGTCGTGGTGGAGATGGACGCGGACGGCTCGCACCAGCCGGAGCAGCTTCCGGATCTGCTGGCCGCGCTGGGGGCCGGCGCGGACGGGGTGATCGGGTCGCGGTGGATACCCGGCGGGCGGCTGGTCAACTGGCCCCAGTCGCGGGAGATCCTGTCCCGCGGCGCCAACGTATACACCCGCCTCATGCTCGGCCTGGACATCAAGGATGCGACCGGCGGCTACCGCGCCTACCGCACCTCCGCGCTGCGGGCGATCAGCCTGGACACGGTGGAGTCAGCGGGCTACTGCTTTCAGATCGACCTGACCCTGCGCATGATCCAGGCGGGCCTGCGCATCGTGGAGGTGCCCATCACGTTCGTGGAACGCGAGCGGGGAGCGAGCAAGATGAGCCGGGCCATCATCGGCGAGGCGTTCCTGCGCGTAGCCCGGTGGGGCGTCGGCGCCCGGCTGCGGACGCTGCGGGCCCCGGGACGTCCTGGCGCCTGACGGCCCGCCGGGCCAGGGGCCGACGTGGCAGCGCCCCGGGATTTGACTCCCGGGGCGCAGTCCGTCAGACCTTCCGTGCCACCCGGCCGTGCGGTTGCCGCGCTCAGGCGCTCTTGCGCTGCCTGCGGTCGCGACGGGCCTCGGCGTCCGCGGGGGCGCCGCGCCGTCCCCGGATCACCTCGAGCCGCTCGGCCAGAACCGCCTCCAGATCAGCGACCGTTCGCCGTTCCAGCAGCATGTCCCAGTGACTGCGTGGTGGCTTGACCTTCTTAGGCGCTGGTGACTCGCCGGTAGCCGCGAAGGCGACCGCACCGCACACCCGGCATTCCCACGTCGGGGGAAGCTCCGCCTCAGCGGCAAAAGGCACGGTAAAGTGGTGCCCCTTGGGGCAATCGAAGGCGACCTCCTGGCGCGGAGCAAGGTCGGTATTACGGTCATTTTCGTAGCTCGTCGATCCGAGCCGCGTGCCGCGTAGTGCGCGTTCGGCCATTGGCGTGCTGCCTCCCAAGCGCTCAGCCGTTCTCGTTCTTTAACGCTGAATACGAGGTCAAGATTCCCGGTTACGCTCCGATCCAACCCTGATCTGCACGCTGAATACCCGGCGCGTAGTTTCGCCGTCGCGCGGATTACACCGGGTAAGCGAGCCGACGGTGGCTCACGGAGCGGGGAGGGAGCGGGCGGCGGCCGCTCAGGAGGTCCAGGCACCCCGTTCGACCAGCAGGTCACGCAGCATGACGGTCTCGTCGGTCATGACCCCGTCGGCGCCCAGGTCGAGCGCATGTTCCATGTCCTCGCGCCGGTTAAGCGTCCAGACGTGCACCTGCAGGCCGGCTGCGTGGGCCTTCCTGATGAACGGTGCGGTGGCCATCCGGCTGGGAATCTGCGCACAGTGCACACCGGTCCGGGCCAGCCGTCCCGCCAGCGCGCCCCCGGCCCAGGGCAGGCCGCCGGTGAGCCGCAGCGCCGCGATCCCGGTCGGCGACAGCGCCATGCAGACCGGGCGGTCGAGCAGGACCCGGGCCGCGTGCAGCCGCCGGGCGGAGAACGAGGTCACGCACACCCGGTCCCAGGCCCGGGTGCGGCGCAGCACGTCCATCATGGGCCGGATCGCTGGCACGTCCTTCAGGTCGATGTTGAACCGGAGCTCCGGCCAGGCTCCGAGGAGGTCCTCGATCAGCGGGATGGGCTCGGTGCCGCCGATCCGGGCCGCGGTGACGTCCCGGTAGGGCATCCGTGCGATCCGGCCGGTGCGGTCGGTCACCCGGTCCAGGGTGCGGTCGTGGAAGGCCAGCAGGATGCCGTCGGCGGTGGCCCGGGCGTCGGTTTCCAGGTGGGTGTAGCCGAGGCCGATGGCGTGCTCGAAGGCAGCCCAGGAATTCTCCGGCCTATGCGCCGCGCCGCCCCGGTGCGCGAAGGCAATGGGGAGGGAGCGGTCAAGGTAGGCAACGGGACGGCGTTCATCAACGTCTGCTTGCAGCACGCTGCCCAGTATCCGGCGTCTACCGGTGTGCTTGGTGAACAGAGGCAATCATCCCGGCGAGATCTCGGTGTCATGTTCGGCGGCCCCGCCGGCTGCGGCCTGCCATTCCCGGCGCCGGGCATCCGCCAGCGCGATACCGGCCGCGACCGCCACATTCAGCGAGCCGACCCGGCCCACCTGCGGAATGTAGGCGGCCCCGGCGCAGGCGGCGAGCAGCGCGGGGGAGCAGCCGTGGTCCTCGTTGCCGATGGCCAGGCAGACGTCGCCGCCGAGCGGCGCCGCATGCAGCGGGACCGCGCCCGCGGCCAGCTCGATCGCGATCACCCGCAGCCCCGACGCGGTTGCGGCCTTGGCCGCCGCGACCGGAGAGGGCTCCTGCTCGGCCGCCAGGAACCGCTCGGTGCCGAGCGCCGTCTTGCGTACCGCGGGATGCTCCAGCGGCGCGGTGTTCCCGCACAGCCAGACGTGCTCCACGCCGAACGCGGCGGCCGTCCGCACGATCGAGCCGACGTTGAACGGCTGGGTCACCGAATCAAGCAGCAGCGCGATCCGCGCCTGGGTAGCGCGCCGCCACGCCCGGTTGAGCCGCTTGACCTCGGTGGGGCGCAGCTGCCTGGGCCGGTTCTCGGCGCGGCCTGCGACCGGGTCGCCTGGGACCGGGTCGCCCGGGGCGGTCACGATCCGGCCTCCGGGGCGGCCGGCGGCTGGGTCGGCCCGGAGGGCCCGGGGCCCGGGGCGGGCGGCCGGATGACCCGCAGGACCCGGTACCCGGCTCGGGACGCGATCCGGCCCACGTCCCAGCCCTGTTCGGTCAGCCAGCGCTGCAGCGAGTCCGAGCCCAGATGGCGCTGGACCACGGCGGTGGCCGCGGCGCCGGGGGACAGCCTGGGCAGCCAGGAGCCGAGCAGCGCGTGCAGGGCCTGCTTGCCGATCCGGATCGGCGGATTGGACCAGATGCCGGCGTAGCTGGCCGGCAGGGCCGGGTCGCCGGGCAGAGCGCAGCGCACGTTGGCCAGCCCGGCTCGGTCCGCGTTCCGCGCGCACAGCCCCAGAGCGCGCTCGTTCACGTCCACCGCCCAGACCGTCGCGGCCGGCGCGCGGGCCGCCAGCACCAATGCGATCGGCCCGTACCCGCAGCCCAGGTCGAGCAGGTCGCCGCCGTCCGCCGGCTTGGTATCGACGTCGAGCAGCACCCGGGTGCCGGTGTCGAGCCGGCTGGGGGAGAACACACCGGCGTCGGTGTCGAGCTCCAGGTGCACGTCCGGCAGCAGCACGTGGACCTGGCCCGGCCGGTGCGCGGTCTCAGGGCGCGCGGTGAAGTAGTGGTCGCTCACGGTCCGCCGTGGTCTCCGCCGCCAGGGCCGGGTTGATGTACCGCCGGGTCATCCAGCGCTCGACCACGAACGTGAGGATGGGGATGGTCCCGGCCAGCAGCAGCACGATCGTGCGCCCCGGCCGCAGTCGCAGCTTCCAGGCCAGCATCGCCGCGGTGACCAGGTAGATGATGTACAAGATGCCGTGCACGGTGCCGACCACGTTGACCAGGGCCGGGTAGCCCGCGAGCTGCAGCGGGATGCCGACGAAGCACAGGATCACGAGCACTACACCGGTGATGTAGGCCATCACGCGGTACCGGAGTACGACTCCTCGCACCGGCGTACCTCCTGGTTTCTGTGCGCCTGCCTGCCGCCCCGTGCCCGCCGGCCGTCGCGCTAGCGGCTGCGGCTCTCCGATTCGCGGTTGAGCTTGGCCAGGTAGGCGTTGTAAGAGGCGAGCTCGGGGTCGTACAGCTCTATCTCGCCGGACATACTACCCGGCATAGTCGTCCCGTCCGGGCCGAGCGAGCCGCCGGGCAGCACGGGCGCCCCGGGCAGGGTCACCTCGCCGCGCCGGACCCGGAACTCGTCCCGGATGGTCTTGGCCCAGAACACCGCGCCCATCAGCGCGAAGATCGGCCATTCGAAGGTGTAAGCCCAGCTCAGAGCGTTACCGCTGAGGGCCCGGTGCAGCTGCCAGTCACCCAGCCACCACATCCCCCAGAAGGCCGCAACCGCGAACGCATGCCAGGCCAGCCACCGCGGCGAGATGAGAAACCGCCAGGTGGGCCGCACGGGCTTCATGGACCCCTCGGCGGCGGCGGCCGGGTCGTCGGAGCTGACCCCGGCACTCGTCCCGGCATCGGTCATGCCACGAGGGTAACGCCGCCGCCCAAGCGACGTGAACGCGTAGGGGGGTCATCACATTCAGTTTCTCACTGATTACCGTGCGGCGCAGCACGTGGCCGGGCGGAACGGGGGATAATCGGCCCATGGCGCTGACTGATGCGATCTTCTCCCGCCGGGACCGGCTGTCCGGGCGGCTCCCGGACCGGCTGGAGGACCTGCGTGGTCCCCGGGAGGGGGTCGTCGTGCTACCCGTCCATCTCAGCTGGCACGGCCTGCGCGAGTTCGACGTGTCCTCCGGCGAGTCGCGGCTCGTGCTGTACAGCATCCTGCTCGGCCAGGGGCGCCGCGGCGACCTGGCCCGTTTCGTCAACGCGCGGCGGCTCGCCGAGGACTGGCCGCACCTGGCCGCACTGCTCAGCCAGCGGATCCGGCGGGCCTGCGAGCGACGGCTGGGCCTATTATGTGCCAGGCTTTCTGTGCCAGGCTTAAGCCATGCGTAAATACGTGATCATGGGAGTGCAGGGCAGCGGCAAGGGCACGCAGAGCCAGATGCTCGCCGCGGACCTTGATCTGGTTCATATCGGCGTGGGTGACATCTTCCGCTGGAACGTGCTGAACCACACCAAGATGGGCGCCCAGGTCCGGCGGGTCATGGCCCACGGTGACCTGGTCAGCGACGACATGGTCGAATCGGTCGTCGGGGAGCGGCTCACCGAGCACGACTGGAACTACGGCTTCATCATCGATGGTTTCCCGCGCAACGCGCGGCAGGCCGAGTTCTTCCTGGAGAGCTACGACATCGACGGTGTCATCGACCTGGAGATGCCCGACAGCGAGGTCCGGCGGCGGGTGATGGCCCGGCGGCTGTGCTCCAACTGCGGCATGGACTACAACCTGCTGGCCAACAGTCCCGAGGTGCCCGGCAAGTGCGACGTCTGCGGGGGTGAGCTGCAGACCCGGGAAGACGACACCGAAGAGGCGCTGGCCCGGCGGCTCAAGGACTACCACGAGAAGACCAACCCGGTGCTCGACCTGTTCCGGCGCAAGGAGTACGTGATCACGGTGGATGCCCGGCCGCCGGCCCGGGCCGTGCAGCAGGAAATACGCCGCAAGCTTGATCTGCCTCCGCTGCCGGAAGATGACGAGCATGGGCAAGGCAAGAACGGGGAAGCTGAGCCCAGGGCGGAGCAGCCCGAGCAGTAACAGCACGGAGCAGATCAGCCAGAAACGAAGAACTGACCGGCCCGACCGCAGCGCGACCCAGGGAGCGACAGTGCGAGAGATCGCCGTGTTCGGCGGGAGCGCTCACCCCCGTCTCGCCGCCGAGATCTGCGAGAACCTGTCCGTCCCGCTGCAGCCCGTCCGGCTGCAGCGGTTCGCCAACGACTGCCTGGAGGTCCAGCTTCAGGCCAACTGCCGGGAACGGGACGTCTTCATCATCCAGCCCCTGGTCCCGCCCGTGCAGGAGCATCTGGTCGAGCTGCTGCTGATGGCCGACGCCGCCCGCGGCGCCTCAGCGGCGCGGGTCACCGTGGTCATGCCGCACTACGCGTACGCCCGCTCGGACAAGAAGAACGCGCCGCGGATCTCCATCGCCGGCCGGCTCGTCGCCGACCTGCTGGTCGCGGCCGGGGCCAACCGGGTGCTGACCATGACGCTGCACTCACCGCAGGTGCACGGCTTCTTCTCGGTGCCGGTCGATCACCTCAACGCGCTGCGTGAGCTGGCCGGGCACTTCCGCGGCCGCGACCTGGGCAACACGGTCGTGGTGGCCCCCGATCTCGGCTACGCCAAGAGCGCCGCCGCGTTCGCCCAGCGGCTGGGCCTGCCGGTCGCCGCCGGGGCCAAGCAGCGCCAGGGCGACGACAGCGTCACAATCAGCTCGATCATCGGCGACGTGGCCGGCCGGGACGTCATCGTGCTGGATGATGAGATCGCCCGCGGCACCACGGTGATGGAGCTGCTGAGCCGGCTGCGCGACCAGCACGCCCGCTCGGTGAGCGTCGTCTGCACGCACGGGCTGTTCGTCGACGGCGCGCTGGGCAAGCTGGTGGCCCAGCCCGAGGTGACCGAGGTCGTCTGCACCGACACCGTGCCGGTGCCCGAGCACAAGCGGGACCCGAAGCTGGACGTCATCTCGATCGCACCGGCCCTGGCCGAGGCCATCCGCCGGATCCACGACGGCGAGTCGGTCAGCGCGCTGTTCGACCAGACCTGAGGGCCGGCCAGACCTCCAGACCTGAGGGTCGGCCAGACCTGAGGTCTGCCGGGCCGGGATCAGCCGGGCTGGACGGTAGCGACGATCCAGGCGAGCACGAACGCTTCCTCCCGCCAGGAGTCGTACCGGCCGCTGCGCCCGCCGTGCCCGGCGTTCATCTCCGTCTTCAGCAGGAACGGGCCGCCGCGCGCCGTCACCTGCAGCCGGGCGGTCCACTTGGCGGGCTCCCGGTACAGCACCCGGGTGTCGTTCAGGCTGGTCATGGCCAGGATCGGCGGGTACTCGATGTCCTCGCGGATGTTCTCGTACGGCGCGTACGCCTTCATGTAGGCGTACACCTCCGGATCGTGCAGCGGGTCGCCCCACTCTTCCCACTCGGTCACCGTGAGCGGCAGCGACGGATCGAGGATCGTGGTCAGCGTGTCCACGAACGGCACCTGGGCCACGATCCCGGCGAAGGCGTCCGGGGCCAGGTTCACCACCGCCCCCATCAGCAGGCCGCCGGCCGAGCCACCGCGGGCCACGAGCCGGTCCGCCGATGTCCAGCCCCGGCCGGCCAGGTGCCGCGCGCAAGCCACGAAGTCAGTGAAGGTGTTGGCCTTGTGCAGCATCTTGCCGTCGTCGTACCAGGCGCGGCCGAGCTCACCGCCGCCGCGGACGTGCCCGATCGCGTAGACGAAGCCGCGGTCCAGCAGGGACAGCCGGGCAATGGAAAACCGGGGATCCATCGAGATCTCGTAGCTGCCGTACCCGTACAGCAGGCCGGGCGCGCTCCCGTCGCGCGGGGTGCCGCGGCGGCAGACCAGCGAGATCGGGATCCGGGCGCCGTCCGGGGCGGTGGCCCAGTCGCGGAACTGCTCGTAGTCGGCCGGGTTGTACACGCGGGGCTCACCGTCGCCCGGCAGCGGCAGGACCGGCTGCCGGCGGCGCAGCAGCAGCGTGCCGGTGGCCACGTCGCAGTCGTACACCGAGTCGGGCGTGACCAGCGATGTGTAGTGCAGCCGGTACAGCGTGGCGGCCGGGTCGGGATTGCCGCCCGGGGACACGGTGTAGACGGGCTCGGGGAACGCGATATCGTCCACGGTGCCGTCGGCGCGCAGGATGCGCAGCCCGGTGAGCCCGTCGCGCCGGAGGTAGACGGACAGGAAGTCGTTGAACGCATCGACGCCGAGCAGCCGGGTGTCCCCCCGCGCCGCGATCAACGTGGTCCACTCGGCGGGCCGGTCGACCGGCGCGGTGGCCAGCTCGAAGTTCTGCGCCCCGTCGTTGTGCAGGATCAGCAGCCGCTCGCTGCCGTCCTCGAGGGCCTGGTGCTCCACCGAGTACTCCACGCCCGGCCGCCGGGGCGCGACGACGGTCAGCTCCCCGTCCGGGGTGGCCGCGTCCAGCAGCCACACCTCGCTGGTCACCTTGCTGGCGGTGGCCACCTCCAGGAACCGCTCGCTGCGGGTCAGGCCCACCCCGACCCAGAACTTCTCGTCCGGCTCCTCGAAGATCACCACGTCGTCGGTGTGCGGTGAGCCGACCATGTGGCGCCACACCCGCCATGGGCGCCAGGCCTGGTCAACCGTGACGTAGAACAGCGCCGAGCCGTCCCGTGACCAGGCGCACCCGTAGAAGGTGCCCGGGATCTCGTCCGGCAGGACCTCGCCGGTGTCCAGGTCCTTGATCCGCAGCGTGAAACGCTCGTCGCCGGAGAAGTCGGTGGAGTAGGCGAGCCGCCGCGCGTCCGGGCTGACGCTGGAGGCACCCAGCGAGAAGAAGCTGGAGTCCCCGGCCAGGGCGTTCGCGTCCAGCAGGATTTCCTCGCCCGGTAGCGGCTCGCCTTCGGCCGGCTCCGGCGGGACATCCTCGGCGGGCTGCGCCGGGCAGCGGCACTGCAGGCCGTACTGCTGGCCCTCGACCGTGCGCCGGTAGTACCACCAGGCGCCCTTGCGGGCGGGGACCGACAGGTCGGTCTCCTGGGTGCGGCCCCTGATCTCGCCGAAGATCGTCTCCCGCAGGCCTTCCTGGCCGCCGGTCAGCGCCTCGGCGTAGGCGTTCTCGCCGGTCAGGAATGCGATCGTGTCCGGGTCGTCCTTGTCGCCCAGCCAGGCGAAGGGGTCGGTCACGCTGTCGTCGTGGAAGGTGCGGACGAACGGCACCTGCTTGGCGGTCGGCACCCGGGGCGGGCTCGTGGGCTCGGCAGTCATAAGCCCGAGCTTACTGAGCGTCGGCTAGGGTGCGGTGACGCCCGGGAGCTGGGGCGGGGTGGCCAGGGCTGGCCGGCGAAGCCGTTGTCGGTGGCCGGGAACGGGCTGCTGGCCGCCGTTGGTGGCGACGGTGACGGGGTTGAGGACGTTGTTTTTCTTGAGTGCCCGGATGGTGAGGTCGCGGTCGTCAGGGTTGTCCTCGATGAGCATGATCTGCTTGTCACTCATCGGGTGCCCTCCGTGTTGAGGGTGAAGTAGATGGTGGCGCCGCCGTCGACGGCGCCTTCGGCCCAGGTCCGGCCGCCGTGGCGCTCGATGATGCGCCGGACGCTGGCCAGGCCGATGCCGGTGCCGGGGAACTCGGCGGCGCTGTGGAGCCGCTGGAACGGCTGGAACAGCTTGCCGACGTAGGCGGGGTCGAAGCCGGCCCCGTTATCGCGCACGTAGCAGCAGATGGGGGCGTCGCCGGCGGGTGCGGTCGCGAACTCGATGGCGGCGCCGTCGCGGCGGGCGGTGAACTTCCAGGCGTTTTCGAGCAGGTTGTCCAGCGCGGACCGGATCAGGGTGCGGTCCGCGGTGACCCGGACGCCTTCCTGTACGGTCACCCGGACCTGGCGGCCGGGGTCACGGGCGCGGAGCTGGTCGCAGCTGGCGGTGACCTCGGCGCTGAGGTCGACGTCCTGGAGGTGCATCGTGACCTGGGTCACCTGTGACAGGTGCAGCAGGTCATCGATCAGGGTGGACATGCGCGCGCAGCCTGCCTCGACGCGCCCGGCGTACTCGCGGCCTGTTTCGTCGAGCCGGTCGCCGTAGTCCTCCACGAGGGCTTCGGCGAACCCGCTTATCCCTCGCAGCGGGGTTCGCAGGTCGTGGGCGATGGAGTAGGCGAAGGCCTCCAGGTTCTTGTTGGCCCGCTCCAGGTGAATGGTGCGCTGCTGTACCTGCTGTTCCAGGTTCGCGTTCAGCGACCGGATCTCCTTGGTGGCCCGGCGCAGGCGGCGGCCCAGGAAAAGACCGGCGCCCACATCAGCGGCGGCCAGGACGGCGGCCAGGACAATGAAGACGGTCAGCTGGGTACCCAGGTCCGAGCGCCGCGAGGCGCCTGCCGCAGTGGCGGCGCGTTGCAGATCTGCGGTCACCCCCCGTGCATCGTCCATGATCTGCTTGCCCTCGTTGGAGTCCACAATCCGCACCGCACCGGCGTGATCACCGGCGCGCTCCAGTTTGATGGTTCCGGCTGTCACCGCCAGCTTCGCCGCGACCAGACTCTTGAGCGTTGCGAAGTATTGACCACCGCCAGGGACCGCCGAGACCTGCGAGCCGAGACGCCGCTGGTCGGCTGGGATCGTCGACAGCGCCGCATCGTAGGGCTGAAGATAAGCGGGGTTGCCGGTCAGCAAATAGCCGCGCTGGCCAGTCTCGGCGTCGAGCAACCCGATCAGCAAGTCGTTGCTCGCCTCGATGACATTCGAGGTGGCGGAGTCAGCCCTCGCAGAGAGCACATAGGCCCGCACCGAAAGGGCTGAGCTGGCCACGAACAGAATCAGGAGCAGAGCCACCGATGCGAGCACGAGCCGATGGCCGGCAGGTGCCCGCCGTGCGGTATCCCTGCCCGCGGTATCGTCGATGCCGGTTGCGGGTTGCTTGGTCCCAGACGCGCTACCTGTCATCTCGACCTGGGGCCGAGAGCTAATCACCGACAGCCCCAGAGCCTGCGCGAACGCCGATGATCTTCGGGTACACCGACTGCTCCCCCCCGGGATTGCGCGTCCCTTCCGGGATTGCGCGCACAAAGCGCCCCTGCTCTGACCGGGCCAGAGACCCGAACGCTAATCCCATCCTCCCCGCTGCTTTACCTCCCCGCTACTTTCTTCCCCGCTAATTTCCTCCCCCCAGGGTCAAAAGGTCACAAAACCAAGCCGGGCGGCCCTGGCAGCCCGGCCCGGGCACCGGACACGGCCATCATTTGCCTAAATTCCGGCTGGCGCAAAATTTGAAACATGATCGTGATTCACAGCATAATGCTCATATTTCCGGGCATTCCTGTTTAGGGCGCTGAATCCTTTATGCTCCATGCTGGTTACGAGTGCAGCCTTGTGCATGAAGTATTTCCGGTCGGTCGGTCGGGCGCAGGCGCAGCGCCTGCGCGAGGGCGCCTCGGGCGCTCAGGTGTCCCAGTCCCAGATAACGTCCAGGGCAGGCGGCTTGCGGAAGATCAGGCCGCACGGGGCGGCCGGGTGCTCGGGGTCCAGCCGCAGCCGGGGGAGGGGGAGCAGGGCCTGCAGCGCGGCCCGCGTCTCGGCCCGGGCCAGCGCCGCGCCGATGCAGAAATGCGGGCCGTACGCGAAGGCCAGGTGCCGGCTGGTGTTGGGCCGGAAGATGTCGAACCCGTCCGGGTCGCGGAAGACCGCCGGATCCCGGTTGGCGGCGGCCAGCGACACGCTGACCCGGTCCCCGGCCTGGATCTCGGCCCCGCCGATCCTGGCGTCCCGGGTCGCGTACCGGTCCACGAGCGCGGCCGCGGGCTCCAGCCGCAGCGACTCCTCGATCACGGCCGGGACCAGGTGCGGGTCGACCCGCACCAGCTCGAGCTGGCCGGGGTCACTGAGCAGGTGCAGCACCGCGTTGGCGATCATCCCGTCGGTGGTGTCGATCCCGCCGAACATGACCACGGCGGCGTCGGAGACGGCCTCGGCGGTGCTCAGGTCACCGGACTGGGCCGCGTCGGCCAGGACGTTCCGGCCGCCCGCCGCGGCCCGCAGATCCGCGGCCAGCTGGCCGTACGCGGCGGCCGCAGCCGGGTCCGGCGGGGTAATGCCCGCGTTCGCGCCGGGCACGTCCTGGTCCCCGGACAGGCTGTTGACACCGCCGACGATCCGGGCGTAGGCGGACAGGAGCCGATCCGGGGCCAGGTGCCCCAGGCCGAGCGCCTCCGCCACCACGGCCACCGCGAGCGGCCCGGAGACCGCCCGGCGCAGATCGGCCGCCCCGTGCGGGCGGATCGCCGCGACGAGACGCGACGCCTCGGCGTCCGCGAACGTCCCGAGCCGGGCGGCGGCGTCCCCGCGGTGGAAGGCGCTGAAGAACGGGGCCCGGTGCCGGGCGTGCGCCGCGCCGTCCAGGGACAGCATGCTCGGCCCGATCACCCGCGCCGTGGAAAACCGCGGATCATCGACGGAGAACGCCCGCGCGTCCCGCATGACCGCCACGGCCGTGGCGTGGCTGGTGACGAGCCAGCCGCCGAGCGCCGGGATCCAGGCCACCGGGCTGCGCTCCCGCAACTCGGCCAGCCGCGGGTGCGGATCCTGCTCCAGCTCGCTGAGTGTGAGCGGGTGCCCGTTCGTAGTGCCCGCACCACCTTTCGTTTCGGTGAGGCGAATCTACCCGGCCGGTCGGACGGTCCAGGGCCCCGCGGGGGCGGACGTGCCACGGCGCCGGGGGAGCGGGCGGACGCGCCGGGCGGCGCGCAGTACCAGCCGGCTGAGCGCCTGCCGCACCCGCTGGTAGCGCACGGCCAGCAGCACTGCGGCGCCCGGCCCCGGGTACACGGCCGCGCCCGTGAAGCCGATCGCGGCGCCGAGCGTCGCCCGGCCGGCGATGGCCCCGGCCACCAGCAGCGGGGCGCCCGGTGTCTTCTGCGGTCCCGGTCTCCGTGATCGTGGCCCCGCGCCACTGCCTGCCACTCGCGATAAGGAACCTCTCACCCCGTTTTTCACCCCGTGCCGTGCTGTGCCTTGTCCCTGAGCATTACGGCCGCCTCGCTAGCATGTTCGCCTCTAGCATGTTCGCCGGGCGGGAGGCGTACCTGACAAAACGGATAAAAAACTCGCCTTTACAGGTAACTATTTGGTTGCCTATATTGAGAGGCAACTTAAAGGTTGCCTATTTTGGCCGGGCGGGCAGGTATGGACGCGGTGTTCAAGGCGCTGGCCGACGCCAGCCGCCGGCAACTGCTGGACAGCCTGAGCCGCCGCGGCGGCCAGAGCCAGCGGCAGCTGTGCGCCGACCTGGCCATGACCCGGCAGGCGGTGTCCAAGCACCTGGCTGTGCTGGAGGACGCCGGGCTCGTGGCCACCGTGCGGCGGGGGCGGGAGAAGCTGCACTATCTCAACCCGGTGCCCATCCACGAGATCTACGAACGCTGGATCAGCAGGTACGAGCAGGGCAGGCTCGAGGCCCTCAGCAACCTCAAGGCCGCGCTGGAAGAAGAAGCCGTTCTGGCGGAACAGGAGTCAGCTCATGAGTGAGACCACGTTCGTGTATGTGACCTACATCCGGACGACGCCGGAGAAGCTCTGGCAGGCGCGTCAGTAGACGGTGTAGCCGCCGTCGATGACCAGCACCGAGCCGGTCATGAACGAGCTGGCGTCACTGGCCAGGTAGACGACGCTCGGCGCGATCTCCTCGGGCGTCGCGTACCGGCGCATGGGCACGTCCTCGATCCAGTGCTGGCGGTACTGCGGCTCGTCGACCGGGGCCATCTCCGTCTTGACGTAGCCCGGGGCGAGCGCGTTGACCCGGATGTTGTGCGGGGCCCACTCGGCGGCCAGCGACCTGGTCAGCTGGTGCACGGCGGCCTTGGAGGCGTTGTAGGCCGGCTGCCACTGCGGGCGGTTGACGATGATCGAGGAGATCGAGCCGATGTTCACGATCACCCCGCCGCCCGCCGGGGCCATCAGCCGGGCCGCCGCCGTGCTCGCGGCCCACACGCCGTACACGTTGACGTCGAACACCTGGTTCCACTCGCTGTCCGGCACGTCCAGGGCAGGCCGGTGGAAGCAGACGCCCGCGTTGTTGACCAGGATGTCCAGCCCACCGAGCTGGCCCGCCGTCTCGGCGATCATCCGCTCGACGTCGGCGCGGTCGGTCACGTCCGCGGCGATCGCCACGGCCCGGCGGCCGGTGCGGGCGGAGACCTCCTTGGCGGCCGCGGTGACCTCGGCGCTGCCGCGGGCGATCATGGCCACGTCCGCGCCCGCCTCGGCCAGCGCGGTGGCAAACGCCCGGCCGAGTCCCCGGCTGGCCCCGGTCACCAGCGCCCGCCGTCCCGTCAGCCCGAACCGCCCGAGCACACCGCCGTCCACGGTCACCCCCGCCTTCGCCATCGTCTCGCCGCCGTCTTACCGTCCTATGATCCCGCGGAACCGGGAGGGCCGGGGCCGGGCGCCGTCCTGGACCGGGACCAGCGGGGCGGCGCCGGTAAGGCGGGGCGCTAGCCTGGCTGCATGGCCCGGACCGAGACCCAGAGCGCCGAGACCGATGCGCCGGTGGCTGACGTCCTGGCTGTGCTCACCAACGCCGCCCGCATCCCGCCGGGTGCCGATCCGGCCGCCACCGCGGCCGTGCTGGCCGGCGAACTGGCCGCGCTCGCGGCGCTGGCCGCGTCAAGCTGAGCCCGGGGATGTGGTGCGCAAGCGATGGCTGCTAATGAGCTGTCCGGCGAGGAGAGGGATTCGCTGGATCCGGGGAACGGTGCCGCGGAGGACCTCCAGCTGCTGCGGCGCTACGAGCCGGTGCTGCGCTTCACCCAGGGGGAGCTGTTCCTGCCGATGTCCGTACCGGCCTACCTGGCTACGTGCGCGCTGGAACGGTCCCCTGGGCCCGCGCGCTTGCCCTGGCGGCGGGCAAAAGGCGCGCGGCTGTGCGCGCCGGGCGAGCTCACCCCCGCGCGGCTGGCCCAGATAGGTGCCGCGCCGCACGCCGGGGGACTTTCGCTGCGTTACGCCGATCATTCGCTCACCTGGCGTGAGTACCGCGCCTGGCGGCGTGAGCCGGGACGGAAACGGCTCGCCCACAGAAGCAGCCGGTTTGCCGTGGTCGGGCTGGTGGGACGGCTGATCGATGCGGTCATCCGGCTATCCCTGCTGGTGCGCGGGCGGGTACCTGGCGGTACGGCGGCCGCCGCCGACCAGGCTTACCGCGCCGCGGCCGGCTCCGGCACGTATCCCTATTACGGTCACGTCACCCGGGACCGTGGTTTCGTCGCGCTGCAGTACTGGTTCCTGTACGCGATGAACGACTGGCGGTCGACCTTCGGCGGTGTCAACGACCACGAGGCCGACTGGGAACAGGTCACCGTCTTCCTGCCTGAGCCGCCCGACCTGGCGGCCCGACCGGCATGGGTCGCCTTTTCCTCCCATGACGAAGTCGGCGATGACCTGCGCCGCCGGCAGGATGACCCGGACATCGAGTGGCGGGACACGCACCCGGTGGTCTTTGCGGGCGCTGGTTCGCACTCGGGGGCCTACCTGCCCGGGGATTACCTGATCACGGTCGAGCCACCGGTGCTCCGGCGCGTGTTCGCGGCCGCGCGCCGGCTTGGCCGGCTGTTCCTGCCGTGGGCCCGCGAAAACGAGGGCACCGCGTTCGGCATCCCGTTCATCGATTACCACCGGGGGGACGGCCCGGGCGTAGGGCCCGGCGAGGACCGCGAATGGAGCCCGGTGCTCGTCGACGACACGACGCCGTGGCTGCGTGATTACCGGGGACTGTGGGGCCTGGACACCGGTGATCCGTTCGGCGGCGAGCGTGCCCCGGCCGGGCCTCGCTATGAGCGCAGCGGCTCGGTGCGGCTCTCCTGGTCCGACCCGGTGGGATGGGCCGGCCTGGACAAGGTCTCACCCTCGGCCAAGGCGGAGCAGCAGGCCATCGCAGAGCGAATGGCCGTGCTGGACGAGCAGATCGCCGCGGCCGGGGAAGAACTCGACGACGTGGGCGACACGCTGCGTGGCGCCCAGGCCGGGCTGCGGGCCCTGCGGGACGCCGGGCTGCGCGGCGACCCGGCCACGCTGGCCGAGCTGGAGACCTCCGCCGGGCAGCTGCGCCTGCGCCGCCGGGCGCTCGCCGAAGAGCGCGAGGTGCTCGTGCGGGCAGCCCGCCTCGGCCTTCCGCCCGGGGACCCGCACGCGCATCTGCGGCACCGGGCCCTGCCCAACGTCGACCCGATCCGGTCCCGCAAGCGGATCCTCCAGCTCTGGTCGACCGTTTCGGCCTCGTTCCTGCTGGCCGGACTCGCCGTGATCGTGCTGGGCCAGGGCGGAGCGCTGCTGCCCGCGCTGGCCGTCCTCGCGCTGGCCATGCTCGGCCTGGAGGCCTTTGCCCGGGGTCATCTCGTGCACTTCGCGGTGGCGCTGCTGGCCCTGGCCGCCGTGGGCGTGGTGGCCTGGGCGGCGACCCTGGCGGCCATCGGCCACTGGCGCGTGGTGATAGCCGGGCTGCTCGCCCTGGCGGCCCTCGTCCTGCTCGGCGCCAACATCCGCGACTTCTTCGCCAAGCGGTGAGCGGCGGCCGGGTGGTCAAGGAAGGTCCCCGGCGCGGTGCCGTACGGTAGGCCTCACCCGTCTGCGACCGGGACTAGGAGCTGAGATGACTACTTCCCACACCGAACCGACCGATCACGAGCACCACACGGGCGACGGCTGCGAGATCGTCCAGCACGGCGACCATGTGGACCATCTGCACGGCGGCGAGCACCATCGCGAGCAGGCGGTGCACGTCGGCCATTCCGATGTCCACTCAGCCGGAGACGGCTGCCAGACCGTAGCCCATGGCGATCATGTGGATCACATCCACGACGGCCACCGCCACTTCCAGCACGGCGATCACATCGACGAGCACTGACCAGACGGGCCGGGGCGTGGCTACACGGACGTGAGCGTCATGCTCCTGGCGATCGCGTCGGCCATCTCCGCCAGCTTGTCGCCCAGCGGCAAGGCCGTCCAGGACATTTGCGTGATCACGGCGTCGCGGGTTCCGGGCGGCCGGATCGCGTACGTGACTCCTTCCATCAGCGTCCCCTGGCCAGTGGGATCGCGGCCTTCGATCTGCTTGGCGCGGATCCGGACGGCGGGCCCGCTCGGCAGTTCGGTCCGGGACGTCTCCAGCTCACCGACCGTGTCCGCCGAATCCGTCGCGTACATGCCCTGCACAAGGTCCAGCGTGATCTCGGGGTAATCGGGATCCGGGACCAGCCTCAGCACGTCGAGAAGCGCAACCAGGCCGGGCGCTCCCGCCGGGAAATAGGCGAACCCGTACCAGGCCTGCCTGGCGCGGGAACCCATGGCCAGGCTGGCCAGCTCGCTGGCCCGTTCCTGCACTATGTGCGCTGGAGCGTCCTGGCCAAGGGTGGCACGCGCCGTATCCGCGGCCCATCGCTCAAGCTCTTTGTCGCGCTCGGGTACTTCCCCGCTGTCGGTGACCGGCAGCTGGACCCAGCCCTCGGGATAAGAAAATCTGATGTCGAAGTCGGTCTCTTTGCTCATGGAATCCACCTCAGGGGCCAGCGGCAGGAGTCGAACATCCCCGCCCACGAGCCGGCGGGCGGGGAAGGAGAGAGAGAGTAGCTCGTCGGCGACCAGGGCTATGGGTGCCGTCCCAAGGCATCTCCCAGCTCTGACCGCCGCTCGTACTCGGGCGCCAAACTCGGGGGATCACCCGCCGTGGGTGAGGCGGAGCCGGGAAGCGGGCGTCACGCTCACACATTATGAGCAGAGTGCGCGGCAGCGTCTGGCGGAATGTCCTGATGTCCGGCCTCGTCCTGCTGGCGGCCGCCTGCGGCTCCAGCGGTAGCTCATCCGGCGGCCATGCGTCCGCGGGCAGCTCTTCGTCGAGCGCTGCCGCGGCACCTGCGGCCACCTCGGCCTTGTGCGAAGACGTCGCCGCGCTGCGCGGATCCCTGCAGCGACTCACCAGCATCAAAGTCAGCGCGAATACCGTGACCGAGCTCAAAACAGGTGCTCAAGATGTTCAGTCGAACCTGTCCGCCCTCAGCAGCGCCGCCGGGAGCCTATGGAGCGAGCAGATCGGCAACTTGAAATCTGTCCTGACCAAGCTCCAGACCTCAGTCAGTACGCTCGCCACGGAACGAAACGCCAGCAGCGTATCCGGAGTGGTTACCGCGATCGCGGCGGTGCCCATCGCGGGGCGCCAGCTCCTGACCGCGGCCAGCTCACGCTGCCCGTCGGCATCAGCGTCGCCCACATCCAGCTGAATGATCCTGGCGGGGAGAAGGTCGCCGAAGCCCGATTTGGTGACAGCTATCTTGTCGTTTCTCTAGCCGGACGGCGTGCCGGGGGCTCCCGCCCATCAAGTCCCAGTGCGACCCGTCCGTATATAGCGAAAAACGTCCAGACGATCGTCAGCTGAGCAGCTGGGGGTACCCAGGTGGCATTCCTAGGTTCGGGGGAGACTGGAGAGCGCGCCGGGATCGCCCGTGCGAGCTCCCCGCGGCGAGCGGCCCCCTTGACCCGAAGAAGTTGATGATCACGGATGTCTCCCTCTTACCCTGGCGCGGTGCCGCCGCCGGCAGGGCCGGCACTGCTGGCATCCCCCGCGTTCCGACCAGATGAGCCGTGCCGTGAGCCAGCACCAGATCGCGTGCCCTGAGAACGGGGCACTGCCGCCCGATGGGACGGCGGGCCGTAATAGGTACGCGGACCTGCTGCGGGTCTGTGCGATCAGCTCGGTGGTGGTGGGTCACTGGCTATTGACCGACATCACCTACCAGGACGGGCAGGTGTCGGGGCTGGAATCGCTGACGTACATCAGCTGGGGACGCTGGGTCACTTTGTTAATGCAGGTGATGCCGGTGTTCTTCCTGGTGGGCGGCTACGTCAACGCCCGCTCGTGGGCAGCGCACCATGACCGGGGCGAAGGCTGGACCGACTGGGTCCGTGAGCGGGCCATGCGGCTGCTATGGCCGACGACCGTGTACGTGGCGGTGGCTATTCTCGCCGTCGCCGGGGCCCGCATGGCGGGCGTCAGCGCGGCCGAGCTAGCGAGAGCCGGCTGGCTCGTCGCTTTCCAGCTGTGGTTCCTGCCCGTCTACCTGCTGCTGATAGCGCTGACACCGGTCATGCTCGCAGCGCACCGGCGCTGGGGGCTTGCCGTCCCTGCGGCGATGGCGGTCGCCGCGGCTGCGGTGGACGTTGCCGTCATCGGTTTCCATGTGGCACTGATCGGTTTCGCCAACTATGTGCTGGTGTGGGGATCGATGCATCAATGGGGCTTCGCCTGGCAGGACGGCGCCCTGACCCGCGCCCGGTGGCGGCCTTACGCTCTCGCCGCCGGCGGCGGCGCAGTCCTCGTCGGCCTGCTGGTCTGGGGGCCGTTCCCCGTCGACATGATCGGCGCGGGCGAACGCATCGGAAATACCACGCCGCCGTCGATCGCGCTCCTGGCGTTCGCCGCCTGCCAGACCGGGCTGGTCATCGCAGCCGAGCCGGCCGTGTCCCGGCTGCTGGCCCGGCCCCGGAGGTGGCGGCTGGTCAGGCGGTTCAACAGCACCGTCATGACGGTATATCTGTGGCACATGGTGCCCGTGGTCATCGTGGCCGCCGCCCTCTACACCAGCGGAGTGATGCCTCAGCCGGCCATCGGGTCGGCGCTGTGGTGGGAGACGCGTCCAGTCTGGCTCGCTGCGCTCGCGCTGATCCTGGTGCCGCTCGTCCTCGTCGTCATGCGGGCCGAACGGCCCATGCTCCGGCTTCCGGCCGGGCTCGGGTCACCTGGGCGCTGGGCAGGCATGATTCTCCTGCTCGGCGTCGCCACCGCGGCGGTCGGCCTCGCCAGGCTGGCGATTGCCGGATTCGCCCCGGATGGGGCCGTTCCGCTGCCCGCGCTGGCCGCCTACGGCGTCGGCGTCATCGGGACGCTCCTCTCCGGCCGGCCGCCATCCAGAGGTGCGCCGCAAACGCCGGCGCCCCGGCCCCGGCCATCATTGGAGATGCCGGCCGGGGAGCTCTCCCAGCCAGCCTGACAGGGGCCGGGCAGCGTTTGCTTGTGCCCTGCGGGCCCCGGACGCTGCTATGTGAGAAACGGGCTGAGGAGGTCGAGAAGGGCGCCGGGGCGGTCCAGGGGAATGATTCGGCCGTCAGCAGCGCGAGCAGTGTCGCGGTCATCGTGGCGTCGGCAGGCACCGGCCGCCGTCGAGCAACTCAGGCTGCCGGGCTGGTCAGGTTCGCACGTGCGGCATCGGTCAATCTGGTCTTACCGACGGATGCTTGCGTGGCGCCTGGAGATCAGCCGACCGGAGGCGGCTGCGATGCTCCATGCACTCAAGATTGAGTCGCCTTGGTGCCCCTTGGCGCCCGTCACGAGGCGCTCCCGGTCGAACATCCGGGAGACGGTGCGCAAGGCGCGCATGTCGATCACCAGCAGCACGGCCGCAAACAAGGCTGCGACCACGAAGGTCGGATGGATCACACCGATCGCCAGCAGCACGATCAGGCCAACCGGCGGAAAACTCGCGAGCATTCCCAGCTGCTGGGCGACGCGGACCTCGCTCACCTTGACGGAGATCGACATGCCAACCGTTATTGCCCAGTCGGCCAGCAGGGGCGCGAAGAGAAAGAGGGCAAGAAGTACCGGACCCTGGTGGAACACGGCGGAGGCAACCACGGAGCTGGCGAACAGCCGAACGGCGGCGAGGAAGAGCCCGAAAACCGTGTAGGAGAGCGCCATCGTAGGGATCATGACCGCCGCTGCCTTGCCCAGGACGAACTCTTGCCGGCGAATTGGCGTGGTGAGCAAGGGCTCGAGCGTCCCCTGCTCGCGCTCGCCGGCCACGGAGTATGCGGCGAGAGTGCTTGGCATGATGACCGGGATCAGCAGGAGGTAGAGAAGGGGAAGAGTGAGCCTCCGCGGGAGGCATCGATGCCTGTCATTGCTTGCGGGCCTCGACGTCTTCGTCGATCAGCTCGAGGTACACGTCCTCGAGGGAATGCTGGACCTCGCCGATGGAGAGGACATCGGCTCCGGCGCTGACGAGGCCGCGTGTCACCTCGGGTGCGGCAGCCCTGGTATCGGATACCGAGAGCTCATAGGACCCCGGTTCTTCGGAGTGCCAGCCCTCGATGGCGCGGATCCGGGTGAAGAGCTGGTCAGGGTCGCTGAGCGGCGCGAGGGTCTTGACGATGAGCGCCTTCTTGAAAAGCTGCTCTCGCAGGTCCTCGGGTCGGCCGACGGTTCGCAGTGTCGTGTTCAAGATGGCGACCCGGTCGCAGAGTCTTTCGGCCTCCTCGAGCCGGTGGGTGGTGAGAGAGGCGGCTGCCAGCGTCTACAAGATTATGACCCGCAACATCTACAGTATGCCGCCGCTAATCACTTCCCTGATTGTCGTGTTCATTACAAGCGATGCCTGGAAGATCCTTGGTAACGGTTTCACCCTGAGGCTGATCATCTTGTGGGCCATATTCGTGACCACCAGCCTGTTTTTCCTCACTCAGCGCGACTATTGGAAAGACCTCAAGGAGTCAGGCGATGAAGCGGCTGACCTTAATAAAGTCGTTAAAGCATGCCCCGCTGTTGCTAATTTTATTGAACAGGGCGCCGAACCCTCAATCGCCAAACCCGATTGCCGCTCAGGGCGAATCTATGTCCACCTTAACTACTGGCTTCTTTCGTTCTTGGCCCTGCTGGGTGTGGCAATCTACCGTCGCTTTCATCTTGCTCGTTATAGGCGCGATCCTGATCAATACAAAGGAAACCGTTAATATTGCCGGCTCGAGCTTCGTTTACATTCCTCTTCCCGGCGGTGGCGCCGTGACGAAACAGCTAGTGTCACTATCTGTCATCCTCGGCTCTTTCGCGGCATTCTTCCTCGTCGCGGGGCAGCGTCCCGGTGACCGGAAAAAATTTATGGCCGTGGTCCTACGTCCCATACGGCTGGCCCTTCTCACATACTCGGTATACCAGTATGCGAAGCGCGCATCGGAATTGACCAAATCGCCGTCATCGCTAAGGAACACATCTAAGCCGAGTTCGGCGGGCTGAAGCAGCCTGCTTGGTGTATGTACATCCGCTCTCGACGTGTCTAGCGCAGCGCCTGAACTAACGACCGGTTACGACGGCACGATCGGCCGGGTCGGCGATTGCCGGACGGCTCAGCGCAGCTCCTGGATGCGGACCAGGTTGCCCGCGGGATCGCGGAATGCGCAGTCGCGAATCCCGTATGGCTGCTCGGTCGGCTCCTGGACGACCTCGGCTCCGCCGGCCTCCACCTTGTCGAAGGTGCCGTTGAGGTCAGCGGTGGCCAGCAGGATCCAGCCGTAGGTGCCCTTGGCCATCATCTCGGCGATGGTGCGGCGCTCGTCGTCGGTGACCCCAGGGTCGGCGGCCGGCGGCGCCAGGAGTATGGACGTGCCGGGCTGGCCGGCGGGGCCGACCGTGATCCAGCGCATCTTGCCGTTTCCGACGTCGCTGCGGACCTCGAAGCCGAGGGTGTCGCGATAGAAGGCCAGGGAGGCGTCCGGGTCATCGTGCGGGAGGAAGCTGGCGTGAATGGTGATGTCCATGGCGATCAGGCTAGTTGCGGCTCCGAGACTCGCGCTTCTCGATTCCTGACCGGTCGGAAACCAAGCACCTATCGCAACCAGCGTTACACAGAGTAACCAGCGTGGCAATGTGGCGCGGGGGAGTACCGGTAGTCAGACAACTGCACCGTGACTGGATGCCGGTCCACTCAGCCAGGGCCGTCCCGTCTGATGGCGATCAGAGGCGCGGGACGTTGCTGGCACACTTAAGCCCGGTTCTGTGGCAGCCATCATGTCGTTCCGAAGTCTGGCCGGGTGCGCGGCGCGATGCAGGGGCCCTGTCCTGAGTCCGGCCTCCTGCCCCGGCCGAACGCCTAGTAGTGGATGACCCCTGGAACGCCACCGCCTGCGGCGATCATGTCGCCGTCGATCGCGACGGACTTCGGCGAGGCGAGGAACGTGACGACGTAGGCGACCTCGCGCGCGTCGATCATCCGCCCGACGAGGTTGCTGGCCGGACGCTGGGCGGCCTCCTCGCTCGTCGCCTCCGTCCGGGTTGCCCCGGGGTGCACGGTGACGACGTTGATGCCGTGCGGCGCGAGCTCGCCTGCGAGGTTCTTCGACATCGCCGAGACGGCGACATTGCGCACCGAGCCGATCACCGAGCCGGCCTGGCGAGCCGCGAGGCCCGATACGTTGATGATCCGGCCCCAGTGGTTGGCGATCATGTAGGGAGCGGCGGCCTGGGCGACGCGCAGGTAGCCGAGCACCTTCACCCGGATCTCCTCGAAGAGGGCCTCCCCGGTGACCCCGTCCCAGCGCGGGGCGGGCTGTTGGCCGGCGGGCTGGGCCGCGGCGTTGACGAGAATATCGATGCCGCCGAGCGCGTCGGCCGAGGCTTTCACCATCGCCGCGATCGACTCGCCGTCGCCGGTGTCGACGCTCGTCCCGATGACGCGGGGCCCCGACGCGCTCGTGAGCTCGGCGACGGTGGCGTCGATGCGGGCCTGGTCCCGGGCTGCGAGCGCGACGTCGGCACCCTCGAGGACGAGCTCCCGGGCGATGGCCTTCCCGATTCCTCGGCTGCCGCCCGTGACAAGCGCACGCTTACCGGTCAGTTCGAGATCCATCGAACTCCCTCCGTGAAGTGAAACCTGGAACTCGATTCTCCCCGTCACGGGCGTCGGCCGTCGCTAGACGGTAACGCCGCACATCTCGTCGTCCGGGACGTCTGACAACAGCGGCCGCAGCATGAGGTAAGCCATCGCGCCGGGGATGGGGACCGTCTGCAGCACGCCCTGGTCGTGGGCCATGTCGGACAGCGCGGTCCAGCCCTGGAAGGTGCGGAACGCCGAGCACATGGTGCTGCCGGGGTACTGCGGTCCGGCGGTGCGGTAGGCCGCGTCCCAGGGATCGTACTGTTCGACGGTGCCATCGAACAGGTGACGGAACGCCTTCTGATAGGCCTCGGTCATCCACAGGTCGAGGGTGCCCGGGTCGAGGTGGGTGCCCAGACCGCCCGAGTCGGTGGAGCCCACGCTTCCGAAGAAGTCGTCGCCAGGGCCTCGGTAGTCCTTGAAGAACCGGTTTCCGTCCACGTAGTCGACGATGTCACGGTCCCAGCCCAGGGCCTGCCCGCGTTCGAAATGCCCGCGCACGACCAGGCAGCCGCGCCGGCGCAGCAGTGACAGGACCTCATCAGGCACGGCACGTCGGCCCGCCCGGATCAGGTAGCCGCCGCGCTGCGCGCCGCGGTCATCCGTGCCCAGAAGGGGAGCGGTGTGACGCCGCGCCTGGCGGTCGTGAGCGCCGCTGACCCAGTGGACCGGAGCACCGGGCGCCTGATCCAGCTGCCCGATGCTCCGTTCCTGCTCGGCGAGCTTGACGCGGTCCTCGTAAGCCCCTAGCCCCTTTGCTGCCGGCGTCTCAGCGCGCTCCCCGCGATCCGCTGACGCATCCGCCGTGGCGGGGTGTAGCCGGGGGTCCGGCGACGATCGCGTTCTACGCATTCCCGGTGCAACTTACATATGACGATGTCGGCAGCGGCGAGCGCGTCGTCCTGATCCACGGCCATCCGTTCGACCGGGCCCCGTGGGAACTGTCCTGTCAGTGAACATGGGGCATTGCCATCGAAGCTGAGGCAATGCGGGATGCTCGTCAGCGAATCTGTGACTGAGCGCTTCAACCGGCGGTTCAGCGCGAGATGGCAAGTCTTGCGCTTATGACCGGCTCGGGGCTGCATCTGAGCGGGTGGCTGGTGCGGGATCGGCTTGGCGCTGCGATGGCCCCGTTCTAGCTGCCGAGGGCGGCGACGTCGATGAGGTGCGTGATGCAGGACTCGAAGATGTCGTCCTCACTGCGTGCGGGGCCGACCACCGCGAGTGCTGCGGCGAGGTTCGGGTACTGGCCGCTGGCCGCTGCGCGTGCGAACGTCCGCATCTGGGTGGCTGCTGCCTCGTCTGGGCTGGTTGGGCCGTTCGCCCGGTCGTTGCCGAGCATCCCTTGCATCGCGCCGTACATCGTGGCGAAGCCGCCGATCAGTGCGAGGATCTCCATCTTGGCTCCGGTGTCGAGTTCGGAGTCCGACAGCAGTCCCAGGAAGTAGTCCATATAGCGCAGGCGGTTGGGTCCAAGGGGCGAAGGACGCTGCATCAGTCCGGCAATCCAGGGGTGACTGCGCGCGATGTCCCGGCCCTGCCGGGCTAGGTCCGCAACCGCCGCGCGTCTGCCCGACGCAGGGACGGCGGGATAGACGAACTCACCCGCCAGGCGGTCGATCACCAGCTGCTCTAGGTGGTCCCTGGTCGGGACGTACGTGTACAGCGACATGGTGGCGATGCCCAGTGCGCGCGCCACTCGCCGCATCGTGAGCGCGTCCATGCCTTCCGCATCGGCGATCTGGACGGCGACGGCTGCGATGGCCGCGCGGTCATGCCGCGGCTTCGGACCTCGGCTACCGCGTTCGGGGAGATCCCAGATCGGCTCATGCGGACCCGCCACCCCCGGGCCGGCGGCGGGCTTGTCCCCGGCGCTCGTGTTCACCCTGGCGGTGGGGTCCGTGCCCGGATCGCCCGTCGGTGCCATCGCAGACCCCTAGCTTTTAGCGTGCAGCGTACGTAGTATCCTAGCGAACACCGTGCGGTGCACGGTGTTTTCTCGGACCCCTTCGATCCCAGCTCGCACGCGACCGACGAGGCAGGCAGAACAGCAGATGAAGGCCATGTCCGCAACAATCCTGATCGACGCCCCGCCCATGGACGTGTGGGCGGTTCTCACCGACCTGAGCCGTTATCCCGAGTGGAACCCCCTCTTCCGTGAAGCCTCCGGAGAGATCGCCGTCGGGGAACGGATCAAGCTGAGAAGCGTCCATCCGGCCAACGGACGCATGATGACCGTCAAGCCGAAGATCGTCACGGCTGAGGCCGGCGTCGAACTGCGATGGGCGTCAAGCCTGCCCGGCATCATAAGCGGCGAGCACAGCTTTGCGCTCACTCCCGCGGGCGGCGGCACCCAGGTGGTGCAAAGCGAGAGCTTCCGCGGCCTGCTGGTGCCATTGTCCGGCAAGATCCTCGCCCGCGCCGAGGCCAGCTTCGCCGAACTGAACGAAGCCCTTAAGAAGCGGGTAGAGGCCAGCTGACCTCACACGGCGATGTCGCTGCCGGGACAGCTCACCTGTCAGCACGGGTCGGCGTCGAAGCCGATGCGGACTGACGCCGGCAGGTTCACCACCGGTACAGCGACGGAGGCGTGAACGGCCGCTCGCCAGGTGAGGCGCTCAGCTCGCTAAGTCAGCCGTTCGGTCACAGAATCTGAGACATTGGCTGATCTTGGCCGGTATGGTCGGCGTGATTTGATCACCGGATCAGCGCGGGAGTGCGCGTGTCTCATGGATCGGCCGGTATCGGCCGGTGTTGCGTCGTCGTTGGCTGACCTGGGCTTCGAGGTCGCTTTTGTCGATCTGGACGGCGCTGAGCGCCGGGAACCGTTGTCGCAGTGCTGGGGTGTGGGGTTCGAGCAAGTGCTGCCGGTGCGTGGGTTCGCCTCGTTCCCCGGGCAGTCGCATTTTCCGGGTCTGTGGTGGTTCTCCTCGGCCGGCGTTCATGTCGGCTTCGAGTCGTGGCTTGAGCGCGATGTGGTGATGTCGCTGGACGCCGATCCGGAGGTGGCCGCGGTCGCGTCCCAGCCGTTTTGGCTGAGCTGGCCAGATGAAGGGCGCCTGGTCCGGCACGCCCGGATTTCTTTGCCCGCCGCAGCGATGGCAGTGCCCTGGTGATCGATGTGCGCGCTGATGACCGGATCGATGACGGTGATGCTGCGAAGTTCGAGGCCACGGCGCGGGCGTGTGCGCTGGCGGGCTGGGATTATCGCCGGATCGGTGCGCTGGATCCGGTGCTGGCGGCCAACCTGCGATGGCTGGCCGGCTACCGGCATCCCCGCTATGCGATGTCGGCATACGGTGATGACCTGGCTCAGGCTTTCGCGCGTCCCCTCGCGCTGATGGACGGGGCGAGAGCGGTGGGTGATCCGATCGCGGTGCTGCCGGCGTTGTTCAATCTGCTGTGGCGGAGGGTCTTGCTGGTCGATGTCACCTCGGCGTTGCTTGCTTCGCGGTCGGTGGTCTGGTCGCCAGGGGGCGGGCCGCGACGGTCTCCAGGCCTGCCGGGCTGCAGGCCGGCGTCGAGATCCGGTTGGGGGGCCAGGCACATGCTGTCATCGCGGTCACCGGGACGTCAGTGCGGTTGGAGGATGCCGCCCTGAAAGGTCGTCCGGCGCCGTTTGGCGAGCAGGCATGGGACCACGCACGGCAGGTACTGGCCGCCGCGGTGACGACCCCGCTACCGAGACCGAGATCGCCCAGGCGGTCGAGGCCCTACTCGACAAGGCAGAACGGGGCCCTGCCGGGGCGAAGCCGTCGAAGCAGGACAAGCGGCTGGCGGGCCGGACCCGCGCGGTCGCTGAAGGCACGCCGGCCATGACAGCCTCACCACCCGATGAGGCACCCGAACTCACCGAGGAGGCCGATGCCGAGCAGGAACCCGGCCCGATGGCCAAGGTGATTCCGCTGGGGTTCTTCGACCCGTTTGAGGAAGCGAAGAAGAGGTGGTGACCGCGGCCGGTGCCCAGTCCTGGCGTCAGATGCTGGCCGAGGAGGGCTGGAGCCGTCATCTGACCACGCTGGAGGGCTGGCGGGAGTTCACCACAGCCGAGACCATCCCGCCGGAGCTGCTGACCGGCCAGCAGTGGGCGGCGATGCCGGAGACCGACCAGCTGCTCTACGACGAGTTCCGGCTGGACTATCACACCCGGCTGGCCGCCGCCGCGACCTCGGCCCTGCGGCAGGTGGTCAACACGGGGCGGCGGCTGACGCTGCTGAACCGGCACGCCATCAGCGCCCGTCGCGGCCTGATCTTGTCCGGAGCGGCCGTTACAGGCAAGACCACCGCCATCACCCAGTTCGGCAAGACCCATGAAGCAATCGACCGGCTCCGCCATCCCGGTATCGGCGACCGGATCCCGGTCATCTACGTGACCGTCCCGCCCTCGGCGACCCCACGCATGCTCGCGGTCGAGTTCGCCCGACGGCGGCCGGGCTTGTTCACGAGATGGACAGGTGACGGCGGCGGATAGGCGGGCTTTGAGCACGCGCGGGAGGCCGGGGAGGACGTCGCCGGCGTAGGAATCTCGCCGAGGATGGCCGGGTCGGCTGCCCTGGGCTGGGTTGCGGTAAGGGTGGCGAGTTCGGTTTCGGCCTGCGTGCGGTCGTGGTGGAGCTGGCGAAGCGGTTGTGGATGCGGGCGCGCATGGCCCTGTCGCGCCGAAGGCCAGGACGCTCAGCCGCGGTCGTGGAGGGTCACCTGGTAGCCGTCGGGGTCCGCGAACGTGAAAGTGCGGCCGAACGGCCCGTCGACGGGCGCTGAGACGATCGTCGTGCCGGCGGCGGCGAGGGCGTCGTGGATGTCCTGCGCGTCGGGGGCGTGCAGCCACAGCGCCATTCCCTGGCCCGGCTGCGCGATCGCGTCCAGGCCGGCGCCCGCGACGACGTCGCGGACGGCGAACGCGATCGGCTTGGTGCCGAACACGACGGCGTGCGGCGGTCCTGCGTCGGAGCGCTTCAGCCCCAGGTACTGCTCGTAGAAAGCGGCGGAACGCACCAGGTCGCGCACCTGCAGCGAAATGAAGTCGGGTCCGGTGACGGCCACGATTCTTGCCTCCTCATAATATGTCAGTCTTCTGACACACCACAATGTATGTCAGAATACT